>Ga0316202_10000144_pt1 | contig 108421 bp, 100 predicted proteins | sample 3monrhotite_MG_FD_204934 | JGI IMG/M metagenome (GOLD analysis project Ga0316202, IMG submission 204934) | Microbial mat bacterial communities from mineral coupon in-situ incubated in ocean water Damariscotta River, Maine, United States -... | ecosystem: Environmental > Aquatic > Marine >... | reverse complement strand
CGCGCAGGAAAGGGTCCACAGCAATGACCGAGAAGACTCAGGGAACCAGCCGCGTCAAGCGCGGCCTCGCCGACATGCTCAAGGGCGGCGTCATCATGGACGTCGTCACCGCCGAGCAGGCGCGCATTGCCGAGGACGCTGGCGCCGTCGCCGTCATGGCCCTCGAGCGGGTTCCCGCCGACATCCGCGCCCAGGGCGGCGTGGCGCGCATGAGCGATCCCGACCTCATCGATGCGATCCGCGCTGCTGTGTCGATCCCCGTCATGGCGAAGGCCCGCATCGGCCACTTCGTCGAGGCGCAGGTGCTGCAGTCTCTCGGCGTGGACTACATCGACGAGTCCGAGGTTCTGAGCCCCGCCGACTACGTCAACCACATCGACAAGTGGCCGTTCACCGTTCCGTTCGTGTGCGGTGCGACCAACCTGGGCGAGGCCCTGCGCCGTATCACCGAGGGCGCTGCGATGATCCGCTCGAAGGGCGAGGCCGGCACCGGCGACGTCTCCGAGGCGACCAAGCACATCCGCACCATCCTCGGCGAGATCCGCGCTCTGTCGGCGAAGAGCCCCGACGAGTGGTACGTCGCCGCCAAGGAGCTGCAGGCTCCCTACGAGCTCGTCGCCGAGGTCGCGCAGTCGGGCACTCTGCCGGTCGTGCTCTTCACCGCCGGTGGTGTCGCCACGCCCGCGGACGCAGCACTCATGATGCAGCTCGGCGCTGACGGCGTCTTCGTCGGCTCTGGCATCTTCAAGTCGGGCAATCCCGAAGCGCGCGCCGCGGCGATCGTGAAGGCCACGGCTGCTTACACCGACCCCGCCGCGATCGCGGATGCCTCCCGCGGCCTCGGCGAGGCGATGGTCGGTATCAACGTCGCCGACCTTCCGGCGCCGCACCGTCTCGCCGAGCGTGGCTGGTAGCCAGCCGCCCGTCGGGGTCTTCGCTCTGCAGGGCGATGTGCGCGAGCACCTCACCGTGCTCACCGCGATCGGGGCGGATGCCCGACCCGTGCGCCGGCCGGAAGAGCTCGAGCACGTTGCGGGTCTGGTGATCCCCGGGGGCGAGTCGAGCGTGATGGACAAGCTCAGCCGCTTGTTCGGGCTGCGCGACCCCCTGCAGCAGCGCATTGCGGCGGGCATGCCGGTCTACGGCACGTGCGCGGGGCTCATCATGCTCGCGGATAGGTTGCAGGACGGCATCGCGGGTCAGCAGACCCTGGGCGGGCTCGACATCGTCGCGCGACGCAACGCCTTCGGCACGCAGTCCGACTCCTTCGAGACCGACCTGGACATCCCGGCGCTCGGCGACCCTCCCGTGCACGCCGTCTTCATCCGCGCCCCGGTGGTCGAGGCGGTCGGCGACCAGGTCGAGGTGCTCGCACGGCTCGAGGGCGGCGACATCGTCGCGGTCGAGCAGGGCGCCCTGCTCGCGACGGCCTTCCACCCCGAGATCGCCCACGAGTACCGCTTCCACCGACGCTTCCTCGAGCACGTGGCCGCTCGCGCCTGACCGTCTCGCGGTCGACGCTGCGGCGCGGCACGGGCCAGGATGGGCTCATGCTCTATTCCCAGTACCCCGTGGCACGTGCGCGGCAGATCATCGCCGACGCACTCGGCGTCCTCACCACGATCGTCGTCATCACGATCGGCCTCGCCGTCACGGCGGCGATTCGCACGCTCGGGCAGTTCGGGCGCGACCTCGAGTCGGCGGGGGAGGGATTCCAGGAGGGTCTTGGAGAGGCAGCCGAGAATCTCGGTGACGTGCCCCTCATCGGTGACGGCATCCGTGTGCCCCTGGATGCGGCTGCCTCCGCGGGCGGAGCGGTCGCCGAGGCCGGCCGCGGCCAGCAGCAGTTCGTCGAACTCGTCGCCGTCGGAGCGGGCTGGGCCGTCGTGCTGTTCCCGCTTCTCGTGCTCGCCCTCGTCTGGGTGTGGCCCCGCACTCGCTTCGTGCGTCGATCTGCGACCATGCGCCGACTGCTCGAGTCGGGCATGACGGGCGACACCCTCGCGGTGCGCGCGATGGCGCGTGCGCCGCTCGCCGAGCTCGCGCGAGTGCATCCCGACCCGGGAGCGGCCTGGCGCGCGCAGGATGCCGAGGCGATCAGCGCCCTCGCGGCGCTCGAGCTGCGACGCTCGGGAATCCGTCCGCAGAGGCTCCCGTAGACTGGCTCAGTTGTCCCCGTCCTAACCGAGGAGTGAGATGTCAGGGCATTCCAAGTGGGCGACCACGAAGCACAAGAAGGCGATCATCGACCAGCGCCGTGCCAAGTCGTTCGCCAAGCTCATCAAGAACATCGAGGTGGCCGCCAAGATCGGCGGCGCCGACCTGAGCGGTAATCCGACGCTCGTCGACGCCGTGCAGAAGGCCAAGAAGACCTCGGTGCCCAATGACAACATCGACCGCGCCATCAAGCGCGGAGCGGGTCTCACCGGTGAGACGATCGACTACCAGACGATCATGTACGAGGGCTACGGGCCGGGCGGGCTCGCGCTGCTCATCGAGTGCCTCACCGACAACCGCAACCGCGCCGCGGCAGAGGTGCGCACGGCGATGACGCGCAACGGGGGCACGATGGCCGACCCGGGCAGCGTCTCCTACAACTTCGCGCGCAAGGGTGTGATCTCGATCACCAAGTCCGACGACGTGACCGAGGACGACATCCTTCTCGCCGTGCTCGACGCCGGTGCCGAGGAGGTCGTCGACCAGGGCGGCGGCTTCGAGGTCATCACCGATCCCTCCCAGCTCGTCGAGGCGCGCACCGCACTGCAGGAGGCGGGGCTCGAGTACGACTCCGCGGAGGCGGAGTTCGTGGCGAGCGTGCAGATCGAGGCCGATGCCGAGACCGCGCGCAAGCTCTTCCGCCTCGTCGACGCTATGGACGACCTCGACGACGTGCAGAACGTGTACACGAACGTCGCGCTCACACCCGAGGTGCGTGCCGAGCTCGACGACGACGACGAGTAGCGCGTGCCGCTGCGGGTGCTCGGTGTCGACCCCGGACTGACGCGGTGCGGCGTCGGTGTCGTCGACATCGATGCACGACGGCGCGCGAGCCTCGTGGCGGTCACCGTCATCAGGACGGAGCCGAGCCTGCCGCTCGAGCAGAGGCTGCTCGCGATCGGCACCGAGCTCGCCGACCTGCTCGACGAGCATCGCCCGCACGCCGTGGCGCTCGAGCGCGTCTTCGCGCAGCACAACGTGCGCACGGTCATGGGAACAGCGCAGGCGAGCGGTGTCGTGGTGCACGCGGCGGCGGCGCGGGGCCTCACGGTCACGCTGCACACGCCGACCGAGGTCAAGGCCGCGGTCACGGGGCACGGGGGCGCCGACAAGAAGCAGGTCACGGCGATGGTGCAGCGCATCCTGAGACTGGATGCTCCGCCGAAGCCCGCGGACGCCGCCGACGCTCTCGCGCTCGCCATCTGCCACGGCTGGCGGGGTGCACCCGTCGCCCACGACAGCGCGGGGGAGGCGCACGGTGGTGCGCAGCGCTCGACACCCGCGCAGGACGCGTGGCGCGCCGCCGAGAAGTCGGCGCGCGCCCGTAGGCTCGACAGGTGATCGCCAGCCTTCGAGGAACCATCGTCGCGCTCGCGACCGGTCGACTCGTCCTCGAGGTCGCCGGCGTGGGCTACGCCGTCGCGATCACCGAGCGTCATGCGCGCGACCTGCGGGTCGGCGACACCGTGCGACTGCACACGGCGCTCGTCGTGAAGGAGGACGACCTGAGCCTCTTCGGCTTCGTCGACGAGGTCGAGCTGGGCCTCTTCGAGCTGCTGCGCACGGTCTCCGGCGTCGGGCCGAAGTCTGCCCTCGGCGTTCTCGGCTCGATGGACGCCGACGCGATCGCGCACGCCATCGCGAACGACGATGACGCCCCCTTCCGCGCGGTGAGCGGCATCGGCCCGAAGACGGCGAAGCTCATCGTCGTCACGCTCGCGGGAAAGCTCGAGGCGCCGCGCGGGCCTGCACGCGGGAGCGCAGCGGGCAAGTCCGGGCGCGCGGAGACCGCCCCGCGCACAGCCCTCGTCGCGGCTCTCACGGGGCTCGGCTGGCCCGAACGCACGGCCCTCGAGGCCGCCACCGCGGTCATCGATGAGGCGGAGGAAGCTCCTCTGCCCGAGCTGCCCGTGTTGCTGCGGCGGGCTCTCGCGCAGCTCGGTCCCGCCCGGGATGCTCGTGGAGGCCCGGCACGATGACCGACGGCGTCGTGCGGCCCGACCCCGAGTCGGAGGCGGAACTCGCCTTCGAGGGCGCGCTGCGCCCAAGCAGCCTCGAGGAGTTCGTCGGCCAGCAGAAGGTGCGCCGCCAACTGCAGCTTCTGCTCGAGGCGGCCTCGCTGCAGAACCGCAGTCCCGATCACATCCTTCTCGCGGGGCCTCCCGGTCTCGGCAAGACGACGCTCGCGATGATCGTCGCCCACGAGGGCGCTCGCCCCCTCCGGATGACGAGTGGCCCGGCGATCCAGCATGCGGGCGATCTCGCCGCCGTTCTGTCGTCCCTCGTCCCGGGCGAGGTGCTCTTCGTCGACGAGATCCACCGCATGGCGCGCTCCGCGGAGGAGATGCTCTACCTCGCGATGGAGGACTTCCGCGTCGACATCATGGTGGGCAAGGGTGCGGGCGCGACGAGCATTCCGCTCGAGCTCGCCCCCTTCACGCTCGTCGGCGCGACCACGAGATCAGGGCTCTTGCCGAACCCGCTGCGCGACCGGTTCGGCTTCACCGCCCACCTGGAGTTCTACGAGCCGGAGGAGCTGCTGCGCGTGATCACGCGCGCGGCGGCGCTCCTGCGCTTCGAGATCGGTCAGGATGCCCTGACCGAGATCTCCGGTCGTTCGCGTGGCACACCCCGCATCGCGAATCGTCTGCTGCGGCGCGTGCGCGATTTCGCGCTTGTGAACGGGGGCCCGGCCGACCGCGGCGCCGTTCAGGCGGCGCTCGAGCTGTACGACGTCGATGACTGGGGCCTCGACCGTCTCGACCGCGCCGTGCTCACCGCCATCGTCGACCGCTTCGCCGGCGGCCCCGTCGGTCTCTCGACCCTGGCCGTGTCGGTCGGGGAGGAGGCCGAGACGATCGAGGCAGTCGTCGAGCCCTTCCTCGTGCGGACGGGCCTGCTGTCGCGGACTCCGCGCGGGCGCGTCGCGACGGCTCGCGCGTGGCAGCACCTCGGGCGCAGGCCCGAGCCGACCGTGCTCGATGACCTATAGTGGTCGGCAGGCTCCGGCGCAGCATCCGCATGCCCTGACGACGACCACGTCGTCGAGCCGCTGAACTCCCCGAAAGGCGTCCCACCCCATGGATCCGTTGACTATCGTCATGCTGGCCGTCCTGGCCCTGCTCATCTTCTTCATGATCCGCAATTCGCGGAAGCGCCGTGCCGACCTGGCCGAGCTGCAGGACAAGATGGTGCCCGGCGCCGAGGTCATGACCAACTTCGGCCTTTTCGGCACGCTTCTCGAGATCGACGAGGAGTCCAACATCGCCGTACTCGAGACCGGCCCGGGCAGCACCGTGCGGGTGCACCGTCAGACCCTCGCTCGCGTTGTCGAGGATGACGTCGTCGAGGAGGACGCGGACGAGATCGACGCCGACGACTCGACCGACGCTCCGCGCCTCAACGAATCGAGCGCCGACGCCAAGAAGTCGGACGACTGACCCCTCTCCGTCCCGGCCGCGTGGTGCGCGCCTTCTGACGCATGCCCGCAGATTCGACCGAAGAAATGAGTACCTAGAGGTGGCCCGAAGCACTCCCGAGCGCAACGCGATCCGCTCACTCGTCTGGCTGCTCGTCATCATCGTCGGCCTCATCGCCGCCAATGGCGCGAGCGTGCTGTTCAACAACGGGCAGTGGACGCCCAAGCTCGCTCTCGACCTCGAGGGTGGCACGCAGATCATCCTCGCGCCGCAGCTCGCCTCCGGGGACCAGGTCGACCAGGAGCAGCTGGAGCAGGCCGTCGCGATCATTCGACAGCGCGTCGATGCGGGCGGTGTGAGCGAGGCGGAGATCAACACGCAGGGCGGCGAGAACATCGTCGTGGCGATTCCCGGTGTGCCCGACCCGGCGACGATCGAGCGCATTCAGAGCTCGGCGAAGCTCGAGTTCCGGCCCGTGCTGCTCGCCGACCTCGCCTCGAACCAGATTCTCGACGACCCCGAGGCGACCGACGAGGATTCTGTCGACGGCGACGCGACGGACGAGGCCGCGACCGACGACGAGGCTGCGGAGGGCGAGACGGCCGAGCCGACCCCGAGCGCCTCTCCCACCGATGCGAGCGACCCAGCGTGGATCACCGAGGAGCTTCAGCGGGAGTTCGACACCTTCGAGTGCTCGAGCCTCGACGTCGTGGGGGCGAACGTCGCGCCCGTCGACGAGCCTCTCGTGACGTGCGAGGCGGACGGCTCGATCAAGTACATCCTCGGCCCCGTCGAGGTCGAGGGCGAGGCCATCGCGGATGCGCGGTCTGGGCTCATCGCATCGTCGACGGGCGTGACCACCAACGAGTTCGGTGTCTTCATCGACTTCAACGAAGAGGGCACGGCGCAGTTCCGCGAGGTCACCGAGCGCCTCGTGAGCCTCACGGGCATCCGCAACCAGTTCGCCATCGTGCTGGACGGGCGCGTCATCAGCGCCCCGCGCACGATCAGCGCGATCACGGACGGCTCGCCACAGATCAGCGGAAACTTCACGCAGGAGAGCGCTCAGGTGCTCGCCGATCAGCTCAAGTTCGGCGCGCTGCCGCTTGGTTTCGAGGTGCAGAGCAGCGAGAACATCACGGCGACGCTCGGTCTCTCCCAGCTGCAGAGCGGCATCATCGCCGGTCTCATCGGTATCGCCCTCGTCATCGGCTACGCGCTCATCCAGTACCGGGCCCTCGGTGGGGTGATCATCGCGTCCCTCGTCATTGCGGGAATCGTGACGTACCTCATCATCACGTACCTCTCGAACCAGCAGGGCTACCGACTCTCGCTCGCCGGTGTCGCGGGCCTCATCATCTCGATCGGCGTCATCGCTGACTCCTTCATCGTGTACTTCGAGCGCATCCGAGACGAGCTGCGCGACGGGCGCCGACTCGATGGCGCGGTCGAGGCGGGCTGGAAGCGAGCCTTCCGCACGATCCTCATCTCCGACGTCATCAACTTCATCGCCGCCGCCGTGCTCTTCGTGCTCGCGGTCGGCAACGTTCGCGGTTTCGCCTTCACGCTCGGCATCACGACCATCGTCGACCTCGTCATCGTCGCGCTCTTCACGCACCCGATGATGCAGCTGCTGGGGCGCACGCGCTTCTTCGGGGGTGGCCACCCGCTGAGTGGCCTCGACCCCAAGGCTCTGGGAGCCGTCTATCGCGGCCGAGCCCAGTTCCGGCAGCCGCAATCGGTCCCCGCGGTCAAGCGGGCCAGCAGCAGCCGTGAGGCGCAGCGCCGTCAGACGATCGCCGAGCGCAAGGCCGCGGAAGCCCGTGGCGAAGGAGAGGACGCGCGATGAGCATGCTCACCCGGGTCGGCAACGACCTCTACACCGGCGCACGGTCCTTCGACTTCGTCGGCAAGCGCGTCGTGTGGTACTCCATCGGCGCGGCCGTCATCATCCTCGCGATCGCGTTCACTGCACTGCGCGGCGGGTTCGTGTTCGGCATCGAGTTCCGCGGCGGCTCGGAGTTCCGGGTCACGGGCAGCTCTGCCGCGATCGAGGGCACCGCCGCCGCGACGTCGATCGCCGTCGACGCGGTCGACGAGGTCGTCACCGGTGCCAACCCGCGCGTCTCCATCGTCGGCAGCGACTCCGTGCGAGTGCAGACCGAGCAGCTCACGCCGGGGGAGACGGACGAGCTCAGAGCCGCCCTCGCCGACGCCTACGGCGTCACGCAGGCAGACGTGGCATCGTCCTTCATCGGTGCGACCTGGGGCGCGGATATCACCCGGCAGGCGCTTCTGGCTCTCGTCGTCTTCCTGCTCTTCGCGAGTGTCGTCATGGCGCTCTACTTCCGCACCTGGAAGATGGCTCTCGCGGCGATCGTCGCACTGTTCCACGACCTCATCATCACGACCGGCGTGTACGGCGTGCTCGGGCTCGAGATCACTCCAGCAGCCGTCATCGGCTTCCTCACGATCCTCGGCTACTCGCTGTACGACACGGTCGTGGTGTTCGACAAGGTTCGCGAGAACACGAGCGAGGACGGCGTCGAGTCGCGGCGCACCTTCGCGCAGTCGGTGAACCTCGCGGTGAACCAGACCCTCGTCCGCTCGATCAATACCTCCGTCGTCGCGGTGCTGCCCACCGCAGCGATCCTGTTCATCGGCTCGCTCCTGCTCGGCGCCGGAACCCTGCGCGACATCGCGCTGGCGCTCTTCATCGGCACGCTCGTGGGAACGTACTCGTCGATCTTCCTCGCGGCGCCCCTGTACGTGCACTTGCGCGAGAACGAGCCCGAGGTCAAGAAGCAGGGATCGCGGCAGAAGGCGGCACGACCGGAATCCGGCGCCGTCCGCTGATCGCACCTGAGCGGGAGTCTCACGCGCGCGCCGTAGAATCGCAGCAGGAGGCGCAGGGATGACCGAGACGACGCAGCAGCAGGGTCCTGCGCTGCGCGCGCTCCTGCCCCGCATCTTCTCGCGCTCGCAGCCCGCGGGTGGTCTCGAGAGTCTCACCAAGACGGTGCGGCAGCAGCATCCCAAGGCCGATATCGCCCTCATCGAGCGCGCCTACAAGGTGGCGGAGAGGGCGCACGCGGGCCAGACCCGCAAGAGCGGCGAGCCGTACATCACGCACCCGCTCGCGGTCGCACAGATCCTCGCCGACCTCGGCATCGGGGCGAAGACGATCGCTGCGGCGCTCCTGCACGACACGGTGGAGGACACTGCGTACTCGATCGATCAGCTGCGCGCGGACTTCGGCGACGAGATCGGGATGCTCGTGGACGGCGTCACGAAGCTCGACAAGCTCAAGTACGGCGACAGTGCGCAGGCGGAGACGGTGCGCAAGATGATCGTCGCGATGTCGAAAGACATCCGGGTGCTCATCGTCAAGCTCGCCGACCGCCTGCACAATGCGCGCACGTGGGGCTTCGTGCCGGCCGAGTCGGCGCAGCGCAAAGCGCAGGAGACGCTCGAGATCTATGCGCCTCTCGCGCATCGCTTGGGAATCCAGACGATCAAGTGGGAGCTCGAAGACCTCTCGTTCGCCGTGCTCTACCCGAAGATCTACGTCGAGATCGAGAGTCTCGTCAAGGGGCGCACCCCCGAGCGCGAGGCCTTCGTGCAGCAGGTCATCGACGAGGTCAAGACCGATCTGCGGCAGGCGAAGATCAAGGGTGCGGTCGTGGGGCGGCCCAAGCAGTACTACTCGATCTACCAGAAGATGGTGCATCGCGGCCGCGACTTCGACGACATCTACGACCTCACGGGAGTGCGCATCCTCGTCGGGTCGATCCGCGACTGCTACGCCGTTCTCGGCGCTGTGCACGCGCGCTGGAACCCCATGCCCGGTCGGTTCAAGGACTACATCGCCACGCCGAAGTTCAATCTCTACCAGTCCCTGCACACGACGGTGTTTGGCCCGGGTGGCCGCCCCGTCGAGCTGCAGATACGCACGCACGAGATGCACCAGCGCGCCGAGTTCGGAGTCGCAGCGCACTGGAAGTACAAGGAGCGCATGGCCGGTGCGGGGCGCGGCGAGGCGGGCACCGAACGGTCGGACACCGACATGGCCTGGCTCGCGCACATCTCGGACTGGCAGGCGGAGACGAGCGACCCGACCGAGTTCCTCGACAATCTGCGCTACGAGATCGGGGCGAAGGAGGTCTATGTCTTCACGCCCAAGGGAAAGGTCATCGGTCTTCCTGCCGGCGCGACGCCCGTGGACTTCGCCTACGCCGTGCACACCGAGATCGGTCATCGCACGATGGGTGCCAAGGTGAACGGTCGTCTCGTGCCGCTCGAGACCGTGCTCGCGAGCGGAGACTCGGTCGAGGTGTTCACCTCGAAGAACCCCGATGCGGGCCCCAGTCAGGACTGGCTGAACTTCGTCACGAGCACACGAGCGCGCTCCAAGATCCGCCAGTGGTTCACGAAGGAGCGTCGCGACGAGGCCGTCGAGCAGGGCAAGGACGCCATCGCACGGGCGATGCGCAAGCAGAACCTGCCGCTCCAGCGCCTCATGACACAGGATTCGGTAGCGCACGTGGCCCACCAGTTGCGCTACGAGACCGTCGAGGCCCTGTACGCGGCTGTCGGCGAGGGCCACGTGTCGACCCAGTCGGTCATCGAGAAGATCCTCGCGACTCTGCACGTGGAGTCAGAGTCGGACGACGAGCCCTTCAGCGTTCCGTCGCGCGTGCGCAGTCCTCTGAAGACGAGCGATTCCGGTGTCCTGGTGCGCGGCGCCCCCGACATTCTCGTCAAGCTCGCCAAGTGCTGCACCCCCGTGCCCGGCGACGCGATCGTCGGCTTCGTCACGCGCGGACAGGGCGTGAGCGTGCACCGCGGCGACTGCACCAACGTCCAGTCGTTGCTCTCGGAGCCGGATCGCATGATCGACGTCGAGTGGGCGCCGACCTCCAAGAGCGTGTTCCTCGTGCAAGTGCAGGTCGAGGCGCTCGACCGGGGGGGCCTGCTCTCCGATGTCACGCGCGTGTTGACGGAGCATCACGTCAACATCCTCTCCGCGAGCGTCAACACCAATCGCGACCGGCTCGCGATCAGTCGCTTCGTCTTCGAGATGGGCGATACGACGCATCTCGACCGCGTGCTCAACGCCGTGCGCCGCATCGACGCGGTGTACGACGTCTACCGCGTCAGCAACGGTTGAGCAGCCTCTGCGCTCGCTTGCCGCAGTCGCACCCGCGCTCGGCGGGTGTGCGCGGCCGTGGGTCGACGCCGCAGCGCCTCGTCGATGCGCTCGGCACTCAGCCCTCTCGTCACCGCGGTCTCCTGCAGTGCTGAGGCGAGCAGCCGGGGAAGGTCGTCCCCCTCGTCGTGCCGGGCGAGGTCGACGAGCGTTCGCAGCGGGGTCGTGATCGCGACGCCGTCGAGTCTCGCGATCTCGTCGAGCTCGATCACGACCTCCCGCGCTGCGAGAGTGCGCCGCGCCGTGGAGGGGATCCGGTGACAGCTCGAGACGCAGCAGCACAGCGTCGGGCAGGCCGACTCTGTCCAGCCCCAGACCCACGCGGCGCAGCGCGCGGCGATGATGATGCGGTCGTCACCGAGAGCGGGGGCGAGGGCCATAAGGCGCGTACGCGGGTCGAGAGGCACGTCGAGGGGCAGGTAGCTCGCACCGAGCGGGAGCAGCTCGCCGTCGAGGGCAGCGGCGCGCAATTCGGTGTCGGTCAGGCGGAGAGGAGTGGAGGGCGTCATGCCGAGAGTGTCGCGGTTGCGAGCCCTCGAGACGGAGCATCCTCTCGAACGGGGGAGAGTGACGCGCCGAGCCGGCCCTGGGGATAGTGGTCAGGCGTCCACGGCGGCGAGCCAGGCGCGTCGCGCCTCAAGAGCCTCGGTGAGCTCGGCGACCTTCGCCTCGTCCTTCGCTGCGCGAGCGGCGGCGAGATCCGCCTCGAGGCCGGCGATCGCCGACTCGAGCTGCGCCGCGAGGCCCTCCGAGCGCGCCTTCTTCTCCGGGTTCGAGGTGTTCCAGTGGTCGTCCTCGAGCTTGCGCACGGCCGTCTCGATCGCGCGCAGTCTGTCCTCGACCGACTTCATCTGATCGCGGGGTACCTTGCCGATCGCGTCCCACCGCTTCTGGATGTTCGTGAGCGTGTTGCGCGCTGCCACGCGGTCCGTCGCGGCCAGGAGGGGCTTCGCCTCCTCGAGGATCGCGAGCTTCGCCTCGAGGTTGCCGGCGAACTCCTCGTTCTCCCGCGCGTCGACCTCAGCCTTGGCGGCGTAGAGAACGTCCCCGGCGGCCTTGAACGAGTCCCAGAGCGCGTCGTCGACCTTCTTGCCTGCCCGGCCCGCCTGCTTCCACTCGTCGAGGAGCCTCCGATAGGCGGGGATGCCCGCCGTGCCCTGGCTGGCGAGAGCCTCTGCCCGCGCGACGAGGTCATGCTTGCGCTGTCGCGCATCCTTGTGCTCGGCGTCGAGGGCCGCGAAGAAGGCCCGACGGTGCGTCTCGACCGTCGTGCGTGCCGCGCGGAAGCGCTTCCAGAGTTCGTCGGCCTGCTTCTTCGGCACTCGCGGGCCGGTCTGCTGGTGCTCCTTCCAGCGGGAGAACAGGGCATCCAGCTCGGCCGTCGCCTGCTTCCACTGCACCGACTGCGGGTCCTTCGCTGCAAGAGCCTCCGCCGCGACGACGATCTGGGTGCGCTCCACGAGCGCTGCTTCGAGAGCGGCGGCCGCTTCGGCCTTCTGCTCCTCCGTGAGCTTCTCGACCGCGACGGTGAGGGCGGAGACGCGCGTGCGCAGCGCCTCGAGGTCGCCGACGGCCGCCGCCGACTCGAGGGCCTCGGTGAGGCTCGTCACGGTCTTGGCGACATCCGCTGCCGGAGCTCCGCCTCGTGCGCGCTGCTCGAGCAGCCGCACTTGGCCCTCGAGTTCCGCGTACTTGCGCGTGAAGTAGGCGAGAGCCTCCTCGGGAGAGCCGTCGGGATACTGCCCCACCGCGCGCTCGGTACCCCGGTCGGTGACGAAGACCGTGCCGGTCTCGTCGACGCGGCCCCACTGGGTCACACCGTTGTCAGTCACGTGGATCTCATCCTCTGGTCACTCGGTCGGCGGCGAAGGTCGTCGCACGGCTTTTCAGCATATTCCACGCATGATGCCGCCCGACCGGTGCCGGAGGCGGCGCGGTGCATCGCTACTGGATCGTGATGCTCGTGATGGTCGTCGGCACCGCGGGCGCACCGTCGGCAGCGCCACCCTCAGCGCCCGCGTCGACGATGCCGGTCATGAGCGAGTCGAGCCCGCTCGTGATGCGGCCGAGCACCGTGTACCCGCCGGCGGCGTCGGAGGGGATGGTCGAGCCCTCGTAGACGATGAAGAACTGGCTGCCAATGCTCGAGCCGTCGCCGCCCTGACGGGCCATGGCGAGTGTGCCTTCGGGGTAGACATCGTCCTCCGGCGCGTTCTCGATCGGCCCGAACCGGTAGTCGGGCCCTCCCGAGCCGTCACCCGCGGGGTCGCCGCACTGCAGCACGAAGATGCCCTCCGTCGTGAGGCGGTGGCACGTGAGACCGGCGAAGAACTCCGTCTGCGCGAGGGAGACGAAGGAGGCGACCGCCTGCGGGGCCGCCATGCCGTCGAGCTCGAGGCCGAGCTCGATGTCGTCGTTCAGGGTGAGCGATCCCGTCCAGGTGCGGAACTCGCTGAGCTCGGGGGCGGGCGCCGCGGCGTCGGGCGTCGCGGACGGGGTGGCGGAGGGCTCCGCCGTCGGGGTGATCACCGGTTCGGGCGCGCCCGGTCCGGCGAGGTACACGAGCTGCGCCGTCGTCGCGAGCGCAGCAACCACGACGAGCCCGATGACGGCGATGAGGTTGTCGCGCTTGCGGCGCGCCGTCTTCGTCTCGTGCACGGTCTGGCGCGCCTGGTACTGGCGCAGCCTCTCGCGGGCCTGACGGTCTCTGCTCGAGCTGGCTGCCACTGTGCTCCCTCACCTCGTGGACGCTGTCGGCGCCGGGGGAGGGCGCCGAGGTGAACTCTAGTCGAGGGCGGGCACCGCCTCGGTCGTCGACGGCTCGCTCACGAGGCGGGCCGATAGCATCGCCCCATGGATGCACAGCCCGGGCTCGGCTCGAGCGCCGTTCCCCTGGCCGTGCGCATGAGGCCGACCTCGCTCGACGAGGTCGCGGGCCAGCAGCACCTCCTCACCCCCGGCTCGCCGCTCGTGAGTCTCGCGAGCGACGATCCCGCGCGTTCTCCGAGCGCCGTCTCGGTGATTCTCTGGGGACCGCCGGGCACGGGAAAGACGACCCTCGCGCAGGCGATCGCGCGCAGCTCGGGCCGACGCTTCGTCGAGCTCTCCGCCGTGACCGCGGGCGTGCGCGACGTTCGCGAGGTCATGGAGCGTGCGCTCTCCGATCGCGACCTGTACGGCTCCTCGACGGTTCTGTTCCTCGACGAGATCCACCGCTTCACGAAGGCCCAGCAGGACGCCCTCCTGCCCGGGGTGGAGAACGGCTGGGTCATCCTCATCGCCGCGACGACAGAGAACCCCTCGTTCTCGGTCATCGCGCCCCTGCTGAGCCGCAGCCTGCTGCTCACGCTCGCCGCGCTCAGCGACGACGACCTGGGCGAGCTCGTGGATCGAGCGGTCGCCGATCCCCGCGGCCTCGGCGGCCGGGTCGTGCTCGAGCCCGCCGCTCGGGAGACGCTCGTGCGCCTGGCCTCGGGGGATGCTCGGCGGGCCCTGACAGCGCTGGAGGCGGCCGCGCAGTCGGCGGGAGCGCACGACGGTGCGTCGGAGCAGAGCGAGCGGGACGGGCATCCCGTGATCACGGCCGACATCGTCGCGCAGGCGGTCGATCGGGCGCTGCTGCGCTACGACAAGCAGGGCGACGAGCACTACGACGTCATCAGCGCGTTCATCAAGTCGATCCGCGGCAGCGATCCGGACGCGGCGCTGCACTACCTCGCGCGCATGATCGAAGCGGGGGAGGACCCTCGGTTCATCGCTCGGCGCGTCATCATCTCGGCGGCGGAGGACATCGGCATCGCCGACCCGCAGGCGCTGCCCCTCGCTGTCGCGGCCGCGCAGGCCGTGCAGCTCATCGGCATGCCGGAGGGGCGCATCCCGCTCGCCGAAGCCGTCGTCTACCTCGCGACCGCACCCAAGTCGAACGCCGCGTATCGCGCGCTCGACGAGGCGATCGCCGATGTGCGCGCGGGCGGCATCGGTCGCGTTCCCGCACCGCTGCGCGATGCGCACTACCCGGGTGCGAAGCGGCTCGGCCACGGTAAGGGCTACGTGTACCCCCACGACGAGCCGGTGGGCGTCGCCGAACAGCAGCACCTGCCGGATCCTCTCGTGGGGCGCGAGTACTACCGGCCGACGGAGCGGGGGCATGAGCGCGAGGTCTCTGCGCGGCTCGCCAAGCTGCGCGCGATCGTGCGGGGCGACCAGCGCCCCGAGTGAGGGCCCAGCGTCGGCCGCTCTGCTAAGCTTGCTCGGCCCGTCAGATATGGGCACACCCTCCCTCGTAGCCTCCACCGGATCGCCTCGGCGTGCGTTCGGACCGGACGGAGCGGTGTACGCCCGTGAGCCGCTGAAATTCTCGGCCACGCCCATGGAAGGAAACCGTGTCTACCAAGTCACGCACTCGCAGCAAGACCCGCCTCTCGCGCGCACTCGGCATCGCCCTCACCCCGAAGGCCGCCAAGTACCTCGAGAAGCGTCCATACGCTCCCGGTGAGCACGGCCGCACCAAGCGCAAGGCCGACAGCGACTACGCCGTGCGTCTGCGCGAGAAGCAGCGCCTGCGCGCCCAGTACGGCATTCGCGAGGCACAGCTCAAGATCGCGTTCAACGAGGCCCGCCGCTCGGCAGGCCTGACGGGTGAGAACCTCGTCGAGCTGCTGGAGATGCGTCTCGACGCGCTCGTGCTGCGCTCGGGCTTCGCCCGCACCACGGCGCAGGCGCGCCAGATGGTCGTGCACCGCCACATTCTCGTCGACGGCCAGCTCGTCGACCGTCCGTCCTTCCGCGTGAAGCCGGGCCAGCTCATCCACGTCAAGGCTCGCAGCGAGGGCATGGAGCCCTTCCAGGTCGCCGCGGCCGGCGGCCACGTCGACGTGCTCCCCAAGGTTCCCGGCTACCTCGAGGTCGAGCTCGACAGGCTGCAGGCGCGCCTCGTGCGCCGCCCCAAGCGCGCCGAGGTTCCCGTGACGTGCGAAGTCCAGCTCGTCGTCGAGTACTACGCCGCCCGCTAGGGCACCACAGCACTTCCTGAACGGGGGCTCGGCGCATGCCGGGCCCCCGTTGCTCGTCTCCCGGCCCCGCTAGGCTGGACTCTGCCCGCACGCGGGCGAACCCGCGACCGCACCACTGACCCGTACCACTGATCGAGGGAGAACCCCATGAAGAACATCGTCTGGCTCATCGTCGGCGCTGCCGTCGGTTTCGTCGCCGCCCACCAGGTCTCCAAGACCCCTCAGGGCAAGCAGTTCTTCGACGACGTCGATGAGAAGGCCCGCGAGTTCGGCTCGGCCGTCGTCGAGGGCTACAAGCAGCGCGAGGCTGAACTGCGCGCCGCCGTGGCCGAGGCTGAGGACACCATCGCCGACCTCACCAACCGCCTCAAGTAGCACGCCCCACGTCGTCGGGTGGGGCCCGACGGCCCCGCCACCCGAGATTCAGGAACCCCCATGCAGACCGCCGACATCCAGCGCCGGTGGCTCGACTTCTTCGGAAGCCGCGGTCACACCGTCGTGCCCTCCGCCTCGCTCATCGCGGACGACCCGACGGTCATGTTCACGATCGCGGGCATGGTGCCCTTCATTCCATACCTCACCGGGGTCGTGCCCGCACCGTACGCGCGCGCCACGAGCGTGCAGAAGTGCATCAGGACGAACGACATCGAGGAGGTCGGCAAGACCACCCGTCACGGCACGTTCTTCCAGATGAACGGCAACTTCTCCTTCGGCGACTACTTCAAGGCCGGAGCGATCGAGTACGCCTGGGAGCTCCTCACCTTGCCGGAGTCGGAGGGTGGTCTCGGTTTCGCCGAGAAGGATCTCTGGGTCACGGTCTACGAAGAGGATGACGAGGCTCGGCGGCTCTGGAAGAGCATCGCCGGACTGCCCGACGAGCGCATCCAGAACATGGGCAAGGAGGACAACTACTGGTCCACCGGCCAGCCCGGCCCGGCCGGCCCGTGCTCCGAGATCTACTTCGACCGGGGCCCGGCCTACGGCCCCGAGGGCGGCCCCGCCGTGGACGACACCCGGTACATCGAGATCTGGAACCTCGTGTTCATGCAGTACGCGATCGATCAGGTGACCTCGAAGACCGACTTCCGCATTCTCGGCGAGCTACCGAACAAGAACATCGACACCGGCATGGGCATGGAGCGCGTCGCGTTCCTCAAGCAGGGTGTCGAGAACATGTACGAGATCGACCAGGTGCGGCCCGTGCTCGACGCGGCCGCGGGTCTCTCGGGGCGCCGCTACGGGGCCGACGCAGAGGACGACGTGCGCATGCGCGTCATCGCCGACCACGTGCGCTCCTCGCTCATGCTCATGACCGACGGCGTCGCCCCGGGCAACGAGGGTCGCGGGTACATCCTGCGCCGGCTCATGCGGCGCAGCATCCGCGCCATGCGGCTGCTGGGCGTCGACGCGCCGAGCTTCGACGTGCTCTTCGGCGCCTCGCGCGACGCGATGAGCACGGCGTACCCGGATGTCGCGGAGAACTACGACCGCGTCTCGCGCCTCGCACTCGGGGAGGAGGAAGCCTTCCTGCGCACGTTGGCCGCGGGTACGAGCATCCTCGACCTCGCGGTCGACCGCACCGCGAAGGCCGGAGGGGGAGTGCTCGCCGGTGATACCGCGTTCCAACTGCACGACACCTTCGGGTTCCCCATCGACCTCACGCTCGAGATGGCGGAGGAGGCCGGGCTCTCGGTCGACCGCGCCGCCTTCGACCGGCTCATGAGCGAGCAGCGCTCGCGCGCCAAGGCCGACGCCAAGTCGAAGAAGGCCGTGCTCGCCGACGTCTCCGTCTACGGCGAGTTCCGCGCGCACGGCGAGACGCAGTTCCTCGGCTACGAGCAGCTCGATACCGAGACGACCGTGCTCGGCGTCATCGTCGAGGGGCGCAGCGTGCCCGCCGCCCATGCGGGGGACCACGCCGAGGTCATCCTCGCCGAGACGACCCTCTACGCAGAGTCGGGCGGCCAGGAGTCGGACGCGGGCTCGATCGTGGGCCCCGGCTACGAGCTCGAGGTGCTCGACGTGCAGCGCCCCATCGCGGGACTCGTGAGTCATCGCGTGCACGTGCGCAGCGGCGAGGTGCAGGTGGGGCACGCCGCGACCACCCACGTCGACCCGCAGTGGCGGCGTGCCGCCACGCAAGCGCACTCGGCGACGCACGTGATCCACGCCGCCCTGCGGCAGACCCTCGGCGACGACGCCCACCAGTCCGGCTCGTACAACAAGGCCGGCTACATGCGGCTCGACTTCAGCTGGAACCAGGCGCTGAGCACCGCGACGCGCAGCGAGCTCGAGGAGATCAGCAACATCGCCGTGCGCGACAACCTTCCCGTCGAGACCCGCGTCATGGGGCTCGACGAGGCCAAGTCGCTCGGAGCGATGGCGCTGTTCGGCGAGAAGTACGGCGACCGCGTTCGCGTTGTCGACATCGGTGGCCCCTGGTCGCGCGAGCTGTGCGCGGGCACGCACGTCGCGAGCTCCGCGGAGATCGGCATGATCAGTCTCGTGAGCGAGTCCTCGGTCGGGTCGAGCAACCGGCGCGTCGAGGCGCTCGTCGGTCTCGACGCCTTCCGCGAGTTCGCCACCGAGCGCGCGATCGTCGCGCAGCTCACGAGCAGTCTCAAGACGCCGAAGGATCAGTTGCCCGAGCGCATCGGCGAGCTCGCCGCACAACTCAAGGCGGCGGAGAAGCGCATCGCGCAGATCGAGGCCAGCCGGTTGAGCGAGCGCGTCCCCTCGCTCGTCGCCTCCGCGGCGCCCGTGGGGGCCGTCAGCGCGGTCGTCGAGAACCTCGGCTCAGTCGGCTCGGCCGACGACGTGCGCACGCTCGCGACGAGCGTGCGCGCACGACTCGCCGAGTCCGCGGCGGTCATCGCCCTCGCGGCCGAGGTCGGCGGCAAGGCGACCGTGATCGTGGCCACGACGCCCTCGGCGCGCGAAGCGGGCGTGAAAGCGGGCCAGCTGGCGCGGGTCGCCTCGGGCGTGCTCGGCGGCGGTGGGGGCGGCAAGGACGACCTCGCCCAGGGCGGCGGCTCCGACCCCTCGGCCATCGGTGCGGCGCTCGAGGCCGTCGTGCGCGAGCTGCGCGCCTGAGCATGCGCAGCGGCGTGCGCCTCGGCGTGGACGTGGGGCGGGCGCGCATCGGCGTCGCGCGCAGCGACCTGCACGGCATGCTCGCGACCCCGGTCGAGACACTCGCACGGCGGGGCGACTACGGCGCGGGCATCCGGCGCATTGTCGACGAGACGGGCGCGACCGAGTTGATCGTGGGCCTCCCGCTGTCTCTGAGCGGCGCTGAGACGGCCTCCACCGCGGATTCCCGGGAGGTCGCGCTCGAGCTCGCGCGCACGCTCGACGTCGCCGTGCGCCTCGTGGACGAACGCCTCACGACCGTCACGGCTGCGCGGTCCCTCCGCGAGGCGGGCCGCACCTCTCGCACGTCGCGCGCCGTCGTCGACCAGGTGGCCGCTGTTATCCTGCTCCAGCACGCCCTCGACCACGAGCGCGCCAGCGGCAACCCGCCCGGCGAACTCGTCGACCCGGACGAAGGACACCCCTCATCGTGAGCGAGAACGACGACAACTGGGACGCGATCTTCCGCCCGGCACAGGAGAGCGCAGCGCCCGAGCAGCGCCGCGGCGAGGCTGCCAGCCCTGCCGTGACGGAGGGTGCTCCGCCTCTACTCTCGCGCCGAGCCGCGCGGGATGCTCGCGAGCGTCCCCGCGCTCGACGCGCACCGAGAGAGCGAGCCTCGGGTGCTCGCCGGCGCCGTTGGCCGTGGGTGCTCGGCATCGTCCTCGTGCTGCTTCTCGGCGGCGCGGCGGGCGGCGCGTGGTACGTCTGGACGAACTACGAGACCCAGGTGCGCGAGGTGCTCGGTTGGGAGCTGCCCAACGACTACGAGGGCACCGGCAACGGCACCGAGGTCCTCGTAACCATCTACAGCGGCGAGATCGGCGCCGATGTCGCCGAGTCCCTCACCGAGCAGGGCGTCACCATGACGTTCGACGCGTTCTACGATCTCCTTCTCGCCGACCCCTCCATCTCCTTCATCCCGGGAACCTACCGACTGCAGGAGGAGATGTCCGCGCAGTCGGCGCTGGATGCCCTGCTCGACCCCGAGAACAAGGTCGAGTTGAGCGCGACCGTGCGCGAGGGCCTGCGTGCCGGCGAGGTCATCGAGGCGCTCTCGGCCGGCACGGGCATCGCGCTCGAGGAGTACGAGGCGGCGATCGCCGACCCGTCGATCTACGGCATCCCGGAGGTCGCGCCCAATATCGAGGGCTATCTGTTCCCCGCCACCTACCGCTTCGAGCCGGGTACGACGGCCGAGGATCACATCCGCACGCTGGTCGACGAGATGTTCGCGCGACTCGACGCGGCGGGTGTCGCGGAGGAGGACCGCCACACCGTGCTCACGAAGGCCTCGCTCATCCAGCGCGAAGCGCGGCTCGCCGACGACTTCTACCGCGTGGCGCGCGTGATCGAGAACCGCCTCGCCGAGGACGCCCTGCTGCAGTTCGACTCGGCGACCCAGTACGGTGCGGGCGAGACCGGGTCGGTGTGGTCGAGTGGCGACGCCCTCGGTGCGGAGAACCCGTACAACACCTACGCCAACCCGGGTCTCCCGATCGGACCCATCGCTGCACCGGGGGATGTCGCCATCGACGCGGCCCTCAACCCGGCGGAGGGCGACTGGTTCTACTTCGTCACGATCAACCTCGCCACGGGGGAGACCAAGTTCTCGGAGACCCTCGCGGAGCACGAGGCGGGCGTCGCAGAGTTGCGAGCCTGGTGCCGGGCGAGCGAGGAGAACGCCGTCTACTGTGAGTGAGCGCTCGCTGGCGGTGCTCGGCCATCCCGTCGCGCACTCCCTGTCGCCGGTCATGCACGCCGCCGCGTACCAGGCGCTCGGCCTTGACTGGGCGTACGGCCGGGCGGATGTCCGTGAGCACGAGCTGGCCGGCTTCCTCGACGGTCTCGATCGCTCCTGGCGCGGCATCTCGGCCACGATGCCGCTCAAGGAAGAGCTCGCGCGCCTCGGGGACGACGGCGACCGCGATGTGGAGCTGACGGGCGCCGCCAACACCCTGCTGCTCGCCGACGACGGTCGGCGCATCGTGCGCAACACGGATGTGGTCGGAGTCGAGCGCTCGTTGCGCAGGGCCGGGCTGAGCTCAGCCGAGCACGCGGTGCTCGTCGGGGCCGGGGCGACGGCGCGCTCGGTCGTCGTCGCGCTCGACGCGCTCGGCGTGCGCGGCATTACGGTCGCGGTGCGCGACGCCGCTCGTGCGGTCGGCATCCGCACTCTCGCCGAGGAACTCGGGCTCGAGTTCGATGCGGTCGCGCTCGGCGACCTGGCTGCCGTGGTGGAGGAGACCGACGTCGTCGCGTGGACTCTGCCGAACGGCGTGCCCCTCGATGAGCAGCTGCCTGCCAGCGCGCGAGAGCACGCTGTCGCCCTCGACGTCACCTACCACCCGTGGCCGGGGCCGCTCGCCGCGCAGTGGCTCGCCGTGGGCGGTCGTGTGGCGTCCGGTCGCGACATGCTGCTGCACCAGGCGGTCCGGCAGGTGCGTCTCTTCGTCTCCGGGCAGACCGAGGTCCCGCTGGAAGCGGAGGCGACCGTGGAGGCCGCGATGGCCTCCGCGCTCGTGAAAGACTAGGGGCATGCTGCGCTGGTTGACCGCCGGGGAATCCCACGGCCCCGAACTGATCGCCGTCCTCGAAGGGCTGCCCGCGGGCGTGCCCGTTCTGCGGGAGGCGATCCAGGCCGATCTGCAGCGTCGCAAGCTCGGTTACGGTCGTGGCGCGCGCATGAAGTTCGAGCAGGACGAGCTCACGATCTCCGGTGGCGTGCGGCACGGCCTCAGCATGGGCAGCCCCGTGGCGCTGCGCATCGGCAACACCGAGTGGCCCAAGTGGACGACCGTCATGAGCGCCGACCCGGTGGACCCCGCAGAGCTGCAGAGCGGTCGCGGGGCGCCGCTCACGCGCCCTCGCCCCGGCCACGCCGACCTCGTCGGCATGCAGAAGTACGGCTTCGACGAGTCGCGACCGGTGCTCGAGCGGGCGAGCGCCCGCGAGACGGCAGCTCGCGTCGCGCTCGGGGCGATCGCGCGGTCCTTCCTGGCCGAGCTGGGAATCCGGCTCGTCGCGCACACGCTCAGCATCGGCCCCGTGCGGGTTCCCGAGGATGCTCCGCTCCCGCACCCCGACGATGTCGAGCGCCTCGACGCCGACCCGTTGCGCTGCCTGCACGCCGAGACGAGCGCGCGCATGGTCGAGGAGGTCGACGCCGCCCACAAGAGCGGGGACACTCTCGGCGGCGTCGTCGAGGTCGTCGCGTACGGACTGCCGCCCGGTCTGGGCTCCTACGTGCACTGGGACCGCCGGCTCGACGCACGGCTCGCCGGTGCTCTCATGGGCATCCAGGCCATCAAGGGCGTCGAGGTCGGGGACGGCTTCGAGTCCACTCGTCGACCCGGTTCTGCCGCGCACGACGAGCTCGTGCTCGATAACGGGGTCATCCACCGTGAGAGCGATCGCGCGGGAGGCACCGAGGGCGGCATGAGCACGGGCGGAGTGCTGCGCGTTCGCGCGGGCATGAAGCCCATCGCGACCGTGCCGCACGCCCTGCGCACGATCGACACGGCCACTGGCGAAGCGGCCCCCGCGCACCATCAGCGCTCGGATGTGTGCGCCGTGCCCGCTGCGGGCGTCGTCGCCGAGGCCATGGTGGCGCTCGTGCTCGCCGAGGCCGTGACCGAGAAGTTCGGCGGAGACTCGATCGCCGAGACGCGCCGCAATCTCGAGGGCTACCTCGCAGCGATCCCGGCGACGCTCACGACGGCCGTCGCGGAGGGTCGTGCCTGAGCGGGGCGAGTCAGGGGCGGTCACGACGCAGGGCCTCTCGCCGCTCGCGGTGCTCATCGGGCCGCCGGCCGCCGGCAAGACGCGGCTCGGCAAGCGGGTCGCGCGCATCCTCTCCGTCCCGTTCCTCGACACCGACACGCTCATCGAGGCCGAGCACGGCGCTATTCCCGAGATTTTCGCGGAGCACGGAGAGCCGGTGTTCCGCCGTTGGGAGGCGGAGGCGGTCGCTTCAGCACTCGCTCAGCGCGCCGTCGTCGCGCTCGGCGGGGGAGCGGTCATGACGCCCGAGACCGCGGAGGCGCTGCGAGCGCTGCCCGTGGTGCTGCTCACGATCTCTCCTGAGGCGGTGGCGGCGCGCATCGAGAACGGCAAGCGCCCGCTGCTCACGGGAGGGATCGATCGCTGGACGGAGCTCGTCGCGACGCGGATGCCCGTCTACGAGTCGCTCGCGACCGTGCGGTGGGACACCTCGCGCCGGCCGCTCAGCCAGATCGCCGAGGAGATCGCCACCTGGGTGCGCACGCTGCCCGTCCACGAGTCCCCGGGAGGGCCATCATGACCACCGCATCGACCGCGATCCCGGTGACGGGAGAGTCGGCCTACGACGTGATCGTGGGCCGTGGCCTGCTCGCGACGCTGCACGACCGCATTCCGCTCACCGCCGCGAAGGCTCTCATCGTCCACGCCCCCACCCTGGGCGCGGTCGCGGAAGGCTTGCGGGAGGCGCTCGCGGGTCGCGTCGAGGTGCTGCTCGCCGAAGTGCCCGATGCCGAGGCGGCGAAGCGCGTGGAAGTGGCGGCGTTCTGCTGGCAGGTCATGGGCCAGACCGACTTCACGCGCACCGACGTCGTCATCGGGCTCGGGGGCGGCGCGACCACCGACCTCGCGGGCTTCGTCGCGGCAACCTGGCTTCGCGGCGTTCCGCTCATTCAGGTACCCACGACCGTACTGGGCATGGTGGATGCCGCGGTCGGCGGCAAGACCGGCATCAATACGGCGGAGGGCAAGAACCTCGTGGGCGCCTTCTACGCGCCGCGCGTGGTGCTCGCCGACCTCGACCTGCTCGGCACCCTGCCGCAGAACGAGATCCTCGCGGGGTTCGCGGAGGTGGCGAAGTGCGGCTTCATCGCCGACCCGGTCATCCTCGACCTTCTCGAGGCCGACGTGACCGTCGCGACCGACCCGAGCAGCGAGGTCTTCCGGGAGCTCGTGGAGCGGGCGATCGCCGTGAAGGCCCGGGTCGTGAGTGAGGACTTCACCGAGCAGGGCCAGCGCGAGATCCTCAACTACGGCCATACGCTCGGCCACGCGATCGAGCATGCCGAACGCTATCGCTGGCGCCATGGCGCTGCGATCGCGATCGGCATGGTGTACGTCGCGGAGCTCGCGCACCTGGCCGGCTCCCTGAGCGCAGAGGCCGTCGATCGGCATCGCCGCATCCTTGCGTCGCTCACACTGCCGACGGGTTATCCGCTCGGCCGCTGGAAGACGCTTCTGGCGACGATGCAGCGCGACAAGAAGGCGCGAGCGGGCATGCTGCGCTTCATCGTGCTCGACGACATCGCGCGGCCGCGCGTGCTCAACGGCACCGACGAGTCGATGCTCTTCGCCGCGTACCAGGAGGTCGGCGAGTAATCCCTCTCGCTAGGCTCGGGGCATGACGTTCGACCGCGTGCTCGTCCTGAACGGACCCAACCTCAACCGGCTCGGCACACGAGAGCCCGAGATCTATGGCACGGCGACCCTAGAGGACGTGCGGGCGCAGCTCGCATCGCGCGCCGGCACTGTCGAGATCGACCTCCGCCAGACCAACGACGAGGCGACTCTCATCGGCTGGCTGCACGAGGCGGTGGATGCTCGAACTCCCGTCATCCTCAACCCCGCGGCCTTCACGCACTACTCCTATGCTCTGCGCGACGCGGTCGCCCTCGTGACCGAGCGGGGCGTTCCCGTCATCGAGGTTCACCTGTCCAATCCGCACGCCCGGGAGGAGTTTCGTCACACGAGCGTTGTGAGCGCTGTCGCGACGGGCGTGATCGCGGGTTTCGGCACGCAGTCGTACCAGCTCGCTCTCGACACGATTCTGCGCTCCTCGTAGCCGCGCACTAGACTCGCTCGGCGGCGCACGCACCCTCGGATGCGCCGCTCGTGACCCACGGAACGGATTGTGACGGCCTCATGGCGACCACCAACGACATCAAGAACGGCAGTGTGCTGAACCTCGACGGTCAGCTCTGGGCCGTCATCGAGTTTCAGCACGTGAAGCCCGGCAAGGGTGGCGCCTTCGTGCGCACCAAGCTCAAGAACGTGACGAGCGGCAAGGTCGTCGACAAGACCTTCAACGCCGGCACGAAGATCGACTTCGCGAACGTCGATCGGCGGGACTACCAGTACCTGTACCAGGACGGCGCAGACTTCGTCTTCATGGACACGACGGACTACGACCAGGTGACGGTGCCCGGCCCCGTCGTAGGAGACGCCGCGCACTTCATGCTCGAGAACCAGCAGGTGACGATCGCCATGCACGACGGCCTGCCTCTCTACCTCGATCTGCCCGCATCGGTCGTGCTCGAGGTCACCTACACCGAGCCGGGCCTGCAGGGCGACCGCTCGACGGGCGGAACGAAACCCGCCACGCTCGAGACGGGCTACGAGATTCAGGTGCCGCTCTTCCTCGAGACCGGCACGAAGGTCAAGGTCGACACCCGCTCGGGCGACTACCTCGGCCGCGTGAACGAGTAGAGGCATGGGAGCACGCACCAAGGCGCGCAAGCGCGCCCTGGACATGCTGTACGTCGCCGACGTGCGCCAGGTTCCGCTGCAGGAGGTTCTCGACGAGGAGGCGCGGCGCGCCGTCGCGCAGCCTCAGCGCTCCTCGAGCTGGCCGTACGCCGAGCAGATCGTCCGCGGCGTGATCGAGCACCAGCGCGAGCTCGACGCCGAGCTCGAGGGGCGGGCCGTCGGCTGGACCCTCGCCCGCATGCCCGTTGTCGACCGTGCGATCCTGCGCCTGGCCGCGTGGGAGCTGCAGCACAATCCCGAGGTGCCCACGGCCGTCGTCATCGCGGAGGCCCTGGAATTCGCCACCGTGCTCTCGACGGAGGAGTCGGCATCCTTCGTGAACGGGGTACTCGGGGCGGTGGCGGAGGCCGTCCGGGCGTGAGCGAGGGACTGCTGATCCTCGACTTCGACGGCACTCTGTGCCTGGGGGATGCGCCCGTGATCGCTTACGCGACAGAGGTCGCTCGTTCCCTCGGGCACCCTGAGCGGAGCATCCAGGAACCTCTCGAGGCGTTCCTCGGCGGGGTGTCGGACGGCCCCTTCGCGGGGAGCGCGGACGGCTACGGCGCGGTCGCGCAGTGGGCGCGTGAGCACGGCCTCGGGGAGCAGGAGTTGAGCGAGGCCTATCTGCGGTCGCGTGCGACCCTCAATTCCGGGGATCCTGAGGTGAGCATCCCGCCCGGCATCACCGACTTCCTGGGCGGTTTTCGCGACTGGGACCGCGTGCTCGTGACGAACGCGCCCCGCGAGGGCACAGAACGGCTCGTGCACGCGCTCGGCCTCGCACCGCACCTCGACCGCGTCATCGGGGACGCCGGCAAGCCCGACGGACTGCGCGCGCTCACTGCGGAGGGCGCTGAGCTCGACGCGGCGCGCTGGCGGCGCATCCTCTCGGTCGGTGACATCTGGCGCAACGACCTCGAGCCTGTCGCAGACCGCGCTGCGACGGCGCTCATCGAGCGCCACCCCCAGCCTCGAGCCCGACCGACCTTCCGCGCAGCGCTCATCGAGACCCTCTACGGCGATCTCGCTCATTGGCGCACCGCATCGCCGACCACCGCGTGAACAGCACGTAAATTCCCGCGCCGCGACGCGGCAGCACTAGGTCGGGGCACCGTCGGCGGAATACGGTCTAGGTGTGGTCGCTCCCACGCGGGGGTGGCCGCGCACTGCATACACATACCTAGAGGAGTCCATTGTGAAGACCATGACCCGTCGCTGGGGCGCGATCGCCGCCGCCTCGGCCCTCGCGCTCGGCCTCGCTGCCTGCGCCCCCACCGCGGAGGAGCCGACCGATGACGGCGCCGCGACCGAGTGGCCCGAGGAGATCGTGCTCGGACTCGTCCCCTCGCAGGAGGTCGACCAGCTCGTGCTCGACGCCGAGGTGCTCGGCGACCTGCTGAGCGAGGAACTCGGCATCACCGTGCGCGCCGAGGTCACCGACAGCTACAACGCGCTCGTCGTCGCCATGCAGTCGGGCCAGGCCGCGATCGGCATGTTCGGCCCCATCGCGCTCGTCCAGGCCGCCGACCAGGCTGGCGCTGAGCCGATTCTGCAGTCGGTGCGCTTCGGCTCGAGCACCTACGTCACGCAGTGGTTCACCAACGACCCGGACCGCTTCTGCGAGACCGAGGTCGTGCTCGACGAGGACGGCTTCGCGTTCTGCAACGGCGTGCTCGACGCCGAGAGCGGCCCCGTCGGCGAGAGCGCCCTCGCGCTCATCGAGCAGGACGAGGCCATCTCGTTCGTCGACGAGGGCTCGGCCTCGGGCTACTACTACCCGGCCACGCAGCTCGAAGAGGCCGGTCTCGACCCCTTCGCCCTGAGCGGCTCGTTCTTCGCCGGTGGGCACCCGAACTCGGTGCTCTCCGTCGCCCGCGGTGACGCGACCGTCGGCGTGAGCTTCAACGACGCCCGCGGCAACGTGGTCGAGGAGCTGCCCACGGTCGGTGAGGACGTCGTCGTGTTCGCCTGGTCGACCGCGATCCCGAACGACGGCGTCGCCGTCGCGGGTGACCTCCCGCAGGACCTGAAGGACGCCATCACGGAGGCGTTCCTCGCGATCGCGGACAGCGAGGAGGGCCTCGCCGCCCTCGACGCGGTCTACAGCATCGAGGGTCTCGTGCCTGCCGACCTCGACGCCCTCGACGCCGCGCGTCAGGTCGAGGCCAACTTCGGCGAGTAGTACCGTCGAGGGGGTCGGGGCTGCGCCTCGGCCCCCTCGTTCATCCGCTTGCGCCTCACCAGCTCCGATTCTCACCAGCTCCCACGAAAGCAGTTCCGTGATCTCGTTCCGTGACGTCACCGTCACCTATCCGACCGGCACCGTCGGTCTCGACAGCGTGACGCTCGACATCGAGCCAGGGGAGTTCGTCGTCGTCGTCGGTCTTTCCGGCGCCGGCAAGTCGACCCTCGTGCGCTCCATTAACGGGCTCGTACCCGTGACCAGCGGCGAGCTGCTCGTCGACGATGTGCACGTCGACGGGGCGAAGCCCGCGCAGCTGCGACGGCTCCGCTCCCGCATCGGCATGATCTTCCAGTCGTTCAACCTCGTAGGCCGCATCTCGGTTCTGCAGAACGTCTTGGTGGGTCGCCTGCACGCCACGCCCCTCTTGCTCTCGCTCTTCGGGTTCTTCCGGCCCGCCGACAAGGAGAAGGCCTTCGAAGCGCTTGAGCGCGTCGGCATCGTCGAGAAGGCTTATGTGCGGGCATCCCAGCTCTCCGGGGGCCAGCAGCAGCGCGTCGCCATCGCCCGCGTTCTCGCACAGGATCCGACGGTGATCCTCGCCGACGAGCCCGTCGCCTCCCTCGATCCGCCGACCGCGCACATGGTCATGCGCGACCTCGAGCGCATCAACGACGAGCTCGGCATCACGACGATCGTCAACCTGCACTTCCTCGACCTCGCCCGTCGCTACGCCGACCGCATCATCGGCATGCGCGAGGGTCGCGTCGTCTTCGACGGCCCGCCCGCCGAGGCTGACGATGCGGTGTTCGAGCAGATCTACGGCAGGTCGCTCACCGCTGACGATGTCCTCTCGGAGGAGGAGCAGGCAGAGGAGGACGCCCTGCAGGCTCAGGCCGCGGCAGAACTCGATGCCGAGGAGTCACGCAAGGCGACTCCCGCGTGACGACCGCCACGCCTTCACGCACGTCGACCGCGCGCCCGCCCCGGCCACGACCACGTCTCGGCACGTACATCGGTCTCGCGGCGGTCGTCGCGATCACGGTGTGGGCGGGCATCGGGATCGAGTTCGATCTGCGGCCGTTGTGGACTGACCTGGGCCGCGGCTGGTTCATCATCCAGGAGTTCCTCGCCCCCAATTGGTCGTATATCGGCCGCACGATCGGCCCGTTCATCGAGACCCTCTCGATCGCGGTGATCGCGACGCTCGTCGGGTGCGCGGTCGGCCTCGGGATGTCTCTGCTCGCCTCGCGCGTGACGACGGCGAACCCCGTGCTCTACCGCGCCGCGAAGCTCTTCCTCTCCGTCGTGCGCTCACTGCCCGATGTCGGCTACGGCCTGCTGTTCTTCGCCCTCGTGGGCGCAGGCTCGCTTGCCGGCATCCTCGCGCTCATCATGTTCAACATCGGCATCATCGCGAAGCTCACCTCTGAGACGATCGATGCCGTCGACCGCGGGCCCCTCGAAGCCGCCGACTCGACTGGTGCCTCTGCGCTGCAGCGGGCCCGGTTCGCCGTCGTGCCCATGATCCTGCCCAACTACCTGTCGTACTGCTTGTACGTCTTCGAGCTCAACATCCGCGCCTCTGTTGTCATCGGCATCGTGGGCGGCGGGGGGATCGGCTCGTCGATCAGCGTGGAGTTCGCACGGTTCAACTACTCCAACGTCTCCGCGATCGTCGTGCTGCTCATCGTCGTCGTGTTCGCCATCGACCTCCTCTCGCAATCGCTCCGACGGAGGCTCACATGAGCGCCCCGATCAGTCCCGCCGCCCGCGCCCGGCGCGGCGCGCCGCCCCGCCCCAGCGCCCCGAGCCGCCTGCGCTACACCCTCACCCAGCTCGGAGTGCTCGCGCTCGTCATCGTGTGCCTCGTCCTCGTGGACGCGAACTGGGCCCGGCTGCTCGAGGCTCCCGCTCTCTCGCTCAACTACGGCGGGCTCATGGTGCAGGGTGTCGTGCAGAACCCGTTCAGTGAGCCATACAGCCAGTACTGGACCGACGCGATCCTGCTCATGTTCGAGTCGTTGCAGATCGCGTGGATCGGCACGGTGATCGGGGCGATCTTCTCGTTCCCGATCGGGTTCCTCGCCGCCTCGAACGTCTCGCCCCGCGGGGTCGTCATCGTCACCCGCCAGATCCTCAACATCATCCGAGCGGTGCCGGAGCTCGTCTTCGCGATCGCCATCATGCTGCCGATCTTCGGTCTCGGCCCCCTCGCGGGAGCCCTGGCAATCGGTGTGGGCTCGATCGGTACGCTCGGCAAGCTCACGAGCGAGGCGATCGAGGCCGTGCCGACGGGGCCGGGGGAGGCGACGAGGTCGACGGGCGCCGGTACATTGCAGACACTGCGCTGGGCCGTCACACCGCAGATCCTGCCCGAGGTCATCGCCTTCTGGCTCTACCGCTTCGAGATCAACATCCGCGCGAGCGCGATCCTCGGCATCCTCGGCGCGGGGGGAGTGGGCTCCTTGCTCGCTCAGGTCTTCGAGCGGCGCGACTGGGAGCGCATCGGCATCACGCTCACCGTCATCATCGTCGTGACCGTGATCGTCGACCAGATTTCCGGAGCAGTGCGGCACCGTGTGATCTCGGGAGTGCCCGTCGCGGGCGCGAAGGCGCTCGTCTAGGGGTACCGAGACTCGCGCCGACGCTGTGTGACGTTCTGTTGCGCTCCGTGTCGGACTGTGTCGTCGCCGTTTGGGGCCACGGCCGGAGCGCTCCTACGGTGGCGTCATGTCCTTGAGCGCAACCACGACCGTCGCGGAGACCCCGGCTCTTCCCGTGGGACTCCACGGCGTCGGCCGCACGTTCCCCGCAGCCCGGGGAGAGGATGCGCGCGTCGTGCTGCGCGACATCGAGCTGCGCATCGCTCCCGGCGAGATCGTGGCTCTGCTCGGCCCCTCCGGGTGCGGCAAGTCGACCCTGCTGCGTCAGATCAGTGGACTCGATCGGCCCACGTCGGGCTCCCTCACGATCGAGCACACTCCCATCGCCGTGGCCGATCAGCGATGCGCCGTGGCCTTCCAGGAGCCCCGTCTGCTGCCGTGGCGCTCAGTGCGTCGCAACATCGAGATCGGTCTGCCTCGCGGAGTCGATCGCCGGCAGGGAGCCGCGCGCGTCTCCGAACTGCTCGATCTCGTGCAGCTCACGGACGCCGCAGCGCTCAAGCCGCGCGAGATCTCGGGTGGTATGGCGCAACGCGTGTCCCTGGCGCGCGCCCTGGCACGCGGCCCCGGCGTGCTGCTCCTCGACGAGCCCTTCGGCGCTCTCGATGCCCTCACGCGCCTGACCATGCAGGATCTGCTCATCGACATCCACCGCGCCGAGCCCGCGACGATCGTGCTCGTCACGCACGACGTCGAGGAGGCTCTCGCGCTCGCGGATCGCGTCGTCCTCCTGGGCACGCGTTTCGACCGCCCCGGAGCGACCATCGCGCGCATCGTCGACGTGCCCGGTGCGCGGCCGCGCGACCGCGCCTCGGCGGTGCTCGCGCGGCTTCGCGGCGAGCTTTTGGATGCGCTCGGCGTGCCCAGCCACCACGACTCCTGACCGCACCACCCCATCCACCCCGGTCGTCCGACCACCAACGAGAGGCAATCATGACCATCCGAACCCGTCTGACCGTGATCACTGCGACACTCGCGGCGGCTGCCATGGCGATGACCGGGTGCGTGGCCGGTGAGGGCGCGTCCTCCGGCACGGCCTCCGAGGGCTCGACCTGGTCGAAGGACACCCTCACGGTCGACTTCGCGACGTACAACCCGCTGAGCCTCATCATCAAGGATCAGGGCTGGCTCGAGAGCGAGCTCGGCGACGAGGTCGCCGTGACGTGGGTGCAATCCGCGGGCTCGAACAAGGCGAACGAGGGCCTGCGCGCGAATGCGCTCGACGTCGGCTCGACGGCGGGTTCCGCAGCGCTGCTCGCGCGGGCCAATGGCAGCCCCATCAAGGTGATCGACGTCTACACCCAGCCGAACTGGTCGGCGCTGCTCGTGCCGACCGGCTCCGACATCTCCGAGGTGTCCGATCTCGCGGGGCGCAACGTCGCCGCGACGAAGGGCACCGACCCGTACTTCTTCCTGCTGCAGGCCCTCGGCGAGGCCGGACTGTCGCTCGAGGACATCTCGCTGCAGAACCTCCAGCACGCGGACGGACGCGGTGCGCTCGAGACGGGCGCTGTGGACGCCTGGGCGGGCCTCGACCCGATGCTCTCCACCTCGATCTACAACGAGACCGCGAAGATCATCTACGACAACGTCTCGTTCAATTCGTACGGCTTCCTCAACGCGAGCGAAGACTTCATCGAGAACCACGCCGACCTCGCGCAGCTCATCGTCAACGCCTACGAGCGGGCCCGCGCGTGGGCTCTCGAGAACCCTGAGGAGACCGCGGCGATCCTGGCCGAGGTGGCGGGCATCGAGCTGCCGATCGCCGAGGCGACGATCGAGCGCACCGTGATCGACATCGACCCGGTCCCGGGCGAGGAGCACCGCGCGGTGCTCGCGGTCATCGGGCCGATCTTCGTGGACAGCGGCGACGTATCGAACCAGCAGCTCATCGATGACGCTCTCGACTCGCTGTTCTACCCGGACTTCGTGCAGGCAGCTGACCCGAGCGCGATCGGCTGAGCATGAGTTTCGACGAACGCGGAGTCGCCAGCCTCCCCGCCGCCCGTTCCTCCTCCTCCGAGGAGCGGGCGGCGGCGCCGCGCCGTGCCGCCTCGTTGCTCGCCTGGGCCGGGGGCGAAGGTGCCTCAGCCGCGGGCGCGGACGGGGCGGATCAGCGCTTCGGAGCTCGCACGGTGCTGCTCGGGCTACTGCTGCCGGGCATCCTCGTCGCCGTCTGGTGGTCGGTCACGACCTTCACCGACATCTCCGCGGTGATCCTGCCCTCCCCGGAGCAGGTGGTGCTCGCGGGAGTCGAGCTCGCCGAGAACGGACTTCTGAGCACGTATATCCTCATCTCCCTGCAGCGCGTCCTCCTCGGCTTCACGATCGGCGCCTCGGTCGGGCTCGCGCTCGGAGCACTCGTGGGACTGTCGAGGGTCGCCTCGCAGCTGCTGAGCCCGATGCTGGGCGCTCTCCGCGCCGTGCCCTCGCTCGCCTGGGTGCCGCTCCTCATCATCTACCTGGGCATCTTCGAGGAGTCCAAGGTCACGCTCATCGCGATCGGTGCAGCGTTCCCCGTGTTCACCACGGTCGCGGGCGCGCTGCGGCACGTCGACCCCCACCTCGTGGAGGCCGGCCGCGCGTTCGGGCTCGGCCCCGGGCGCCTGCTCACCATCGTGCAGCTGCCCGCGGTGGTTCCGTCGATCGTCTCGGGGCTGCGCCTGGCGCTCGCGCAGGCCTGGCTCTTCCTCGTCGCGGCGGAGCTCATCGCCTCGTCCATGGGACTCGGATTCCTCCTCACCGACTCCCAGTACAACGGGCGTGTGGACCGCATCTTCCTCGCGATCATCCTCTTGGCCGTTCTCGGCAAGACCTCCGACGCGCTCATCGGTATCGGCGAGCGCGCCCTGCTCAAGCGGTGGGGGTAGCCGCGCTAGACTGACACCGTTCGACGTCCTTTAAGAACCGTCCCGTGAGGCGGGGAAGGAGGTCACGGTGGTCGCACGTCCCGTGCTGCACGGCCCTGACATCACGCGCGCTCTGCGCCGCATCGCCCACGAAGTGCTGGAGTCCCGGCGCGGCGAGGGGCGACTCGTCTTCCTCGGCATCCCGACTCGGGGTGTCGCTCTCGCGGCCCGCCTGCAGAGCATCGTCGACGAGATCGAGCCCGGCACCTCCAGTCACGGCGCCCTCGACATCACTCTCTATCGCGACGACCTCGCGCGCACACCCACCCGAACCCCTGCACCCACGCGCATTCCCACCGAGGGCATCGACGACGCGATCGTCGTGCTCGTCGACGACGTGCTCTATTCGGGCCGCACCATTCGTGCCGCACTCGACGCGCTCGCCGATCACGGGCGGCCGCGCGCGGTGCGCTTGGCCGTGCTCGTCGACCGGGGACACCGCGAGTTGCCCATTCGCGCCGACTTCGTCGGCAAGAACCTGCCGTCGTCGACGAGCGAGCGCGTCTCTGTGCATCTCGACGAGTTCGACGGCGTGGACGAGGTTGTGATCGAGCCGTGAAGCACCTGCTCAGCACGCGTGACCTCGACCGCGAGACGGCCGTGCGCATCCTTGATATTGCGGAGGAGATGTCTCGCACCGCGGCTCGCGCTGTGCGCAAGCTTCCGACCCTGCGCGGCAAGACCGTCGTCAATCTCTTCTTCGAGGATTCGACCCGCACGCGGCTCTCCTTCGAATCCGCCGCCAAGCGCCTGAGCGCCGATGTCATCACCTTCAGCGCGAAAGGCTCGAGTGTGTCGAAGGGCGAGAGCCTCAAGGACACCGCGCAGACGCTCGAGGCCATGGGTGCCGATGCGATTGTCGTGCGCCACGGTGTCTCCGGCGCCGCTGAGCTTCTCGCCCACGCCGGCTGGATCGACGCGACGATCGTCAACGCGGGCGACGGCACGCACGAGCACCCCACCCAGGCGCTCCTCGACGCTTACACGATCCGCTCCCGGCGCTTCGGCGATGACGCGCGCGGGCGCGACCTCGCCGGGCTGCGCATCGTCATCGTGGGCGACATCCTCCACTCGCGCGTCGCTCGCTCCAATGTCTGGCTGCTCACGGCGCTCGGCGCGCACGTGCACCTCGTCGCGCCGCGCACCCTGCTGCCGAGCGGCATCGCGACGTGGCCCGTGATCGTGCACGAGAGCCTCGACGACGCGCTCGCCACCGCCCCCGACGCCGTCATGATGCTGCGCATCCAGAGCGAGCGCATGCACGACGCCTACTTCCCCTCGGAGCGCGAGTACGCGCGGGAGTGGGGCCTCACCGCCGAGCGGGCGACCCGGCTCGGCCCCGATACGATGGTCATGCACCCCGGGCCGATGAACCGGGGGCTCGAGATCTCGTCAGTCGCCGCCGACTCGCCCGCGTCGACCGTGCTCGACCAGGTGTCGAACGGGGTCTTCGTCCGCATGGCCGTGCTGTACCTGCTCGTGGCCGGAGAATCGCAGGAGGAATCGTGACCAGCATTCTCGTGCGCGCCGCGTCGATGCTCGGCGGCGGTCGAGAGGATCTGCGCATTCGCGACGGAGAGATCGCCTCGCGGGGCTCTCTGACCCCGGAGCGGGGCGAGACGGTGATCGACGCCGACGGGCTCGTCGCCCTGCCCGGCCTCGTCGACCTGCACACGCATCTGCGCGAACCCGGCTTCGAGGCGAGCGAGACCGTGCTGACCGGAACGCGCGCGGCGGCTTCTGGCGGCTTCACGGCCGTCCACGCGATGGCGAACACCTCGCCCGTGGCCGACACCGCGGGAGTCGTCGAGCAGGTCGCGCGGCTCGGCGAGGAGCACGGCTACGCGACCGTCCGCCCGATCGGCGCCGTGACGGTCGGTCTCGCGGGGGAGCGCCTCGCCGAGATCGGCGCGATGGCCCGGTCACGCGCGGCCGTGCGCGTCTTCAGCGACGACGGCCTGTGCGTCGCCGACCCTCTGCTCATGCGCCGGGCCCTCGAGTACGTCGCGACCTTCGGCGGTGTCATCGCCCAGCATGCGCAGGAACCGCGCCTGACGGAGGGCGCGCAGATGAACGAGGGCGCTCTCTCCGGTGAGCTGGGGCTCGCCGGCTGGCCGGCGGTCGCCGAGGAGGCGATCGTCGCTCGGGATGTCCTGCTCGCCGAGCACGTCGGTGCTCGCCTGCACATCTGCCACGTCTCGACTGCCGGCTCCGTCGACATCGTCCGCTGGGCGAAGGCACGCGGCATCGCCGTGACCGCGGAGGTCACCCCTCATCACCTCCTTCTCACCGAGGAGCTCGCACGCGGCTACGACGCGCGCTTCAAGGTCAATCCACCGCTGCGCCGCGACGAGGACGTGCACGCCCTGCGTGCCGCTCTCGCCGACGGCACGATCGACATCGTCGCCACCGACCACGCGCCGCACCCGAGCGAGGCGAAGGAGTGCGCGTGGGCCGAGGCGGCATTCGGCATGGTCGGCCTCGAATCGGCGCTGAGCGTCGTGCAGCACACGATGATCGATTCGGGGATGATCGAGTGGGCTGATATCGCACGCGTGCTCTCCCAGGCTCCCGCGAGCATCGGGCAGCTCGAGGGCTACGGCGCTCCGCTCGCCATCGGGGCTCCGGCGCACCTGACCCTGGTGGACCCGGCCGTCACGCGCACCTGGTCGACGACCGATCTGCGGGGGCGCAGCAGCAACACGCCCTACACGGGGCGCGAGCTGCCCGGCCGCGTCATGGCGACCATCCACGCGGGCACGATCACGGTGTCGGAGGGCGACCTCGTCGACCCCGCCGTGCTCGGCATGACGGAGAGGGGCTGACATGGAGAGACTCCTTCCCGCCGCTATCATCGCCGCGGTTCTCTTGCTGCTGCTGGCGCTCATGCTGCTGGGCTGGCGCCGCCGCGTGCGCTCGCAGGCAGGCCTGCCTCGACCGGCTTCTCCACCAGCGTCTCTGCAGGAGACGCAGTGGCGCGGCGAGGGGCTCTACGTCGCGACCACCCGCGGCGGCGACCAGTTCGACCGCATCGCCGTGCACGGCCTCGGCTTTCGCGCGCGCTGCGCCGTTGCCGTGCATCCCGAGGGCATCGTTCTCTCCCTGCGCGGCAGCGACGCGGTCTACATTCCGCGGGAGTCGCTCCGCGGCACGGGGCGCGCCACGTGGGCGATCGACCGCGTCGTCGAGCCCGGCGGCCTCGTCGTGCTGGACTGGGAGCTCGATGGACTGCGCCTGGACAGCTATCTGCGGTTGAGCCGTGAGCGCAGCGACGCGCTGCTCGCCGCGACCACGACCGTTCTGACCGCCGCGACCCCCGAAGGAAGCCCCACGTGACTACCACGACCGCCGTCCTCGTCCTGGAAGACGGAACCCGCTACGAGGGCCGCGCCTACGGCGCCCGGGGCCGCACACTCGGCGAGGCGGTCTTCGCCACCGGCATGAGCGGGTACCAGGAGACGCTGACCGACCCGAGCTACGCCGGCCAGCTCGTCGTCATGACCGCCCCCCACATCGGCAACACGGGCATGAACGACGAGGACGTCGAATCCCGGCGCATCTGGGTCGACGGCTTCATCGTGCGCGACCCCTCGCGCGTGGTCTCGAACTATCGAGCGACGCGCAGTCTCGATGACGACCTCGTCGCCCACGGCGTCGTGGGCATCAGCGGCATCGACACGCGGGCGGTCACGCGCCGCCTGCGAGATGCCGGCGTCATGCGTGCTGGCATCTTCTCGGGCGACGACGCCGACCTCGACCCTGCTGAGCAGCTCGCCCTCGTGCAGGAGTCGGCCGGCATGCTCGGCCGCAACCTGTCGAGCGAGGTCTCCGTGGCGACCGCGACCGTCGTCCCCGCGGTGGGTGAGACGGTCGGCCGACTCGCCGTGCTCGACCTCGGGGTGAAGGAGTCGACGCTGCGGCAGCTCGCGGCGCGCGGCTTCGAGGTGCACGTGCTGCCGCAGTCGACGACGCTCACCGAACTCCTCGCGCTCGAGCCCGTGGCCGTCTTCTACTCCAACGGGCCCGGCGACCCCGCGGCGAGCGAGGCGCACGTGGAACTGCTGCAGGGCGTGCTGCGCGCGGGCCTGCCGTTCTTCGGCATCTGCTTCGGCAATCAGCTGCTCGGTCGGGCGCTCGGCTTCGGCACCTACAAACTGCCCTTCGGGCACCGTGGCATCAACCAGCCCGTCCTCGACCGCGAGTCGGGCCGCATCGAGATCACGGCGCACAACCACGGTTTCGCCGTCGACGCGCCGCGGGAGGGCGCGGTGGAGAGCCCCGCGGGCTTCGGCCGCGTGGAGGTCAGCCACATCGGCTTGAACGACGACGTCGTCGAGGGACTGCGGGCCCTGGACATCCCCGCGTTCTCGGTGCAGTACCACCCGGAGGCCGCAGCCGGCCCGCACGACTCGACCTACCTGTTCGACCGCTTCCGCGCGATGGTCATCGCCGCGCAGACCTCTAAGGACTCCCAGTAATGCCCAAGCGCGACGACATCACCAGCGTTCTCGTCATCGGCTCCGGCCCCATCGTCATCGGGCAGGCGTGCGAGTTCGACTACTCGGGCACGCAGGCCTGCCGCGTGCTGCGCGAGGAGGGCATCCGGGTGATCCTCGTCAACTCGAACCCGGCGACGATCATGACCGATCCCGATTTCGCCGACGCGACCTACGTCGAGCCGATCAATGCGGAGGTCATCGAGGCGATCATCGCGAAGGAGCGCCCGGATGCGGTGCTCCCGACCCTCGGCGGCCAGACGGCGCTCAACGCAGCGATCGCGCTGCACGAGCAGGGAATCCTCGAGAAGTACGACGTCGAGCTCATCGGCGCCTCCTTCGAGGCGATCCACAAGGCCGAGGACCGCCAGCTCTTCAAGGACCTCGTGCTCGCGGCGGGCGCCGATGTCGCGCGCAGCCACATCGCCCGCACGGTCGCGGAGGCCGTGGACTTCGCGGAGGACCTGGGTTACCCGCTCGTCATCCGGCCCTCGTTCACGATGGGGGGCCTCGGGTCGGGCTTCGCGTACACGCGAGCGGATCTCGAGCGCATGGTCGCCGACGGTCTGCACCAGTCGCCCACGACGGAAGTGCTGCTCGAGGAGTCGATCCTGGGCTGGAAGGAGTACGAGCTCGAGCTCATGCGCGACCACGCCGACAACACGGTCGTCGTATGCTCCATCGAGAACGTCGACCCCGTCGGCGTGCACACGGGAGATTCGATCACGGTCGCGCCCGCGCTCACGCTCACCGACCGCGAGTACCAGAACATGCGCGACGTCGGTCTGCAGATCATCCGCGATGTCGGGGTCGACACGGGCGGCTGCAACGTGCAGTTCGCCGTCGACCCCGCCACGGGGCGCCTCATCGTCATCGAGATGAACCCGCGCGTCTCGCGATCGAGCGCGCTCGCCTCCAAGGCCACGGGCTTCCCGATCGCGAAGATCGCCGCGAAGCTCGCGATCGGGTACCGCCTCGACGAGATTCCCAACGACATCACGAAGGTGACCCCGGCGAGCTTCGAGCCGACGCTCGACTACGTCGTCGTGAAGGTGCCGCGCTTCGCCTTCGAGAAGTTCCCGGGCGCCGACACCACCCTGACGACCACCATGAAGTCGGTCGGCGAGGCCATGGCGATCGGCCGCAACTACACGACGGCCCTGCAGAAGGCGCTGCGCAGTCTCGAGAAGCGCGGCAGCTCCTTCCACTGGGAGGGGGAGCCGGGCGATGCCGAGGAGTTACTCGCGATTGCCGCGCGGCCCACGGACGGGCGCATCGTGACGGTGCAGCAGGCGCTGCGCGCGGGCGCGACCGTCGCGCAGGCCTTCGACTCGACGGGCATCGACCCGTGGTTCCTCGACCAGATGGTGCTCATCAACGAGATCGCCGACGAGATCGCTGCGGCTCCCGTCCTGACCGAAGAGCTCTTGCGACACGCGAAAGACCACGGCTTCAGCGATGTGCAGCTGGCCGCCCTGCGCGGCTCGACCGAGGCTGCCGTGCGCGCGCAGCGCCATGAGGCGGGTCTCCGCCCGGTGTTCAAGACGGTCGACACGTGCGGCGGCGAGTTCCCCGCCCTCACGCCATATCACTACTCGAGCTACGACCTCGAGACCGAGGTCGTGCCCAGTGAGGCGCGCAAGGTCGTCATCCTCGGCTCGGGCCCCAACCGCATCGGCCAGGGCATCGAGTTCGACTACAGCTGCGTGCACGCGAGCTTCGCCCTGCGCGACGCCGGCTTCGAGACGATCATGATCAACTGCAACCCCGAGACGGTCTCGACCGACTACGACACCTCCGATCGCCTGTACTTCGAGCCGCTCACGCTCGAAGACGTGCTCGAGATCATCCATGCAGAATCGCAGTCCGGCGAGCTCGTCGGCGTCATCGTGCAGCTCGGCGGTCAAACGGCCCTCGGGCTCGCCCACGGCCTCGCCGACGCGGGCGTGCCGATCCTCGGCACGACACCCGACGCGATCGATCTCGCGGAGGAGCGCGGCGCGTTCTCGCGCATCCTCGACGCGGCAGAGCTGCATGCGCCTCGCAACGGCACGGCGATCGACGCGGCCTCGGCCGTCGTCGTCGCCGAGGAGATCGGCTACCCGGTGCTCGTGCGCCCGAGCTTCGTGCTCGGCGGACGTGGCATGGAGATCGTCTACGACAGCCCCTCGCTGCTCGACTACTTCGAGCGCGTGCAGGATCAGGCGATCATCGGGCCCGCGCAGCCGCTCCTCGTCGACCGCTTCCTCGACGATGCGGTCGAGATCGACGTGGACGCGCTGTACGACGGCGCCGAGCTCTACGTCGGCGGCATCATGGAGCACATCGAGGAGGCGGGCATCCACTCGGGCGATTCGGCGTGCACCCTGCCGCCCGTGACGCTCGGGCGCGACGTCATCGATCGGGTCGTCGAGGCCACGCGCAGGATCGCCGACGGCATCGGCGTGCAGGGCCTCATCAACGTGCAGTTCGCGATCGGTCAGGGCGTGCTCTACGTTCTCGAGGCGAACCCTCGTGCCTCGCGCACGGTGCCCTTCGTGTCGAAGGCCCTCGACATTCCGCTCGCGAAGGCCGCATCGCTGCTCATGGCGGGATCGAGCATCCGGCAGCTCGTCGAGAGCGGGCTGCTGCCCGCTCAGGACGGCTCCCGCGTGCCCATGGACTCGCCCGTGGCCGTCAAGGAGGCCGTGCTGCCGTTCAAGCGGTTCCGCACGAGCGAGGGTCGCATCGTCGACTCCGTCCTGGGGCCCGAGATGCGCTCGACGGGCGAGGTGATGGGCATCGACCGCGACTTCCCCCGCGCCTTCGCCAAGAGTCAGGATGCCGCCTACGGAGGGCTGCCCGACACGGGCGTCGTGTTCGTCTCGGTCGCCGATCGTGATAAGCGCAGCGTCATCCTGCCCGTGCTGCGACTCATGCAGCTCGGGTTCACGATCTGGGCGACCGAGGGCACTGCGGAAGTGCTGGCTCGCTACGGCATCCCGGCCCGCGTCGTGCGCAAGTACTTCGAAGGTTCTGCGGTCGTGCCCGGTGCCGAGCGCTCGATCGTCGACCTCATCAACGACGGCGAGGTCGACATCGTCATCAACACGCCGAGCGGGCGCACGGCGCGGGCAGACGGCTTCGAGATTCGCACCGCGACGGTCGCTGCCGACAAGCCGCTCTTCACGACGATCGCCCAGGTAGGCGCTGCCGTCGCCTCGCTCGAGAGCGCGGGGGAGCCCGTATCGGTCACGAGCCTGCAGGACTACGCGCTCGCGAGGCGGGCGCAGCGGTGACATCGTTCGGCGAGCGCCTGAGGGTCGCAGTCGACACGCACGGGCGGCTGTGCCTGGGGCTCGACCCGCACGCATCGCTGCTCGCTCAATGGGGGCTGCCGGATTCTGCCGAGGGTGCGCGTGAGCTCGCGCTGAGCGCCGTCGATGCCGCCCAGGGTCGTGTGGGAGTCGTCAAGCCGCAGGTCGCCTTCTACGAGCGCTTCGGAGCGGCCGGATACGCGGTGCTCGAGGAGGTCATCGGTCACGCGCGGGCCCAGGGCCTCCTGGTCATCGCCGACGCCAAGCGTGGCGACATCGGCTCGACGATGGCCGCGTACGGTGCCGCGTGGCTCGACCCCGATTCTCCGCTCTCGGCCGACGCGATGACCATCGTCGCCTATCAGGGTCTCGATTCCGCGGCCCCCGCGATCGACCTCGCGCGCGAGCACGGTCGCGGTCTGTTCGTACTGACGGCGACCTCGAACCCCGAAGCACGCGACGTGCAGCAGTCGATCACGGGCACGGGCCGCACCGTGGCCGGTCAGCTCGCGAGGGATGTCGCGGTCAAGAACGCGGGAACCACCGGCTGGGGGATGCTCGGGGTCGTGATCGGCGCGACGGAGCCGATCGCGCGCACCGGCATCGACCCGGTTCTGCTCGCCCACACTCCGGTGCTCGCTCCGGGCTTCGGCTTCCAGGGCGGTCGGCTGGCGGCCCTGCGAGACCTGTACGGCCTCGCCGCCGACTCCGTGGTCGCCTCGGTCTCGCGCAGCGTGCTCGGTGCGGGCCGGGACGGCATGGCCGACGCTCTCGATGCGCACCGGCAGGAGCTCGCGGCGTGACCGACATGCCCGAGGTCGATCGCACCGCCGCCTCGCGGGCCGCGGTGCAGGCACGACGCGCGCGAGCGACCGTCAAGGAGGCCGTGCGCTCCGGCACGAGGAGCGCGCTGGAGGTCGCCGAGGCTGCCTGGCGCGATCCCGCCTCAGCGGAGGGCGGCCTGCGCGTGCGGGAGCTTCTGCAGTCGCTGCGCGGCCTCGGGCCGGCCCGGGCGGGCAGCGTGCTCGACAAGCTGGGCATTGCTGACGTCAAGCGACTCGGCGGTCTGGGTTCGCGGCAGCGGCTGCGGCTGCGCGAGTACCTTCGCGAACGAGGCGCGGGGGCGACTCGGGGCCGGCTCGTCGTGCTCGCGGGTCCGACCGCCGTGGGCAAGGGAACGGTCTCGAGCTACATTCGCGAGCACTACCCGGAGGTGCTGCTGAGCGTGTCCGCGACGACGCGCTCCCCGCGCCCGGGAGAGCTCGAGGGCGTGCACTACTTCTTCGTGGACGACGACGAGTTCGACGCCATGATCGAGCGGGGCGACTTCCTCGAGTGGGCGACCGTGCACAACCTGTCGCGCTACGGCACGCCCCGGCCGCCGGTGGAGGCCACGCTCGCGGCAGGCTCGAGCGTACTGCTCGAGATCGATCTGCAGGGTGCGAGGCAGGTGCGCGAGGCCATGCCCGACGCAGTTCTCGTCTTTCTTCTGCCCCCGAGCTGGGAGGAGCTCGTGCGTCGGCTCGTCGGGCGAGGCACCGAGTCCGCGGCCGAGCAGGCGCAGAGACTGGCGACCGCGAAGGTGGAGCTCGAGGCGCAGGGAGAGTTCGATGTGCACATCGTCAACGACGATGTGCCGCGCGCGGCTCGCGAGGTCGTAGACTTGCTCGCAGTGCCCGGCGGCGCCTCGCGCCCCTGACACGCCGACTACGACAGACCAGGAGCACCCCATGGCCGACAAGAACTCCGGCATCATCGAGCCGCCCATCGACGACCTGCTCTCGAAGGTCGACTCGAAGTACCAGCTCGTCATCTTCGCGGCGAAGCGCGCGCGCCAGATCAACGACTACTACGCCGACCTGCACGAGGGCAGCCTCTTCGACAACGTGGGCCCCCTCGTCGACTCGACGGTGGACGACAAGCCGCTCTCGGTCGCCCTCCACGAGATCAACGAGGACAAGCTCGTCCTCACGCGACTCGCCGACTAGGTCGTCACCCGTGCCCGAGCCGCTCGCCGCCTCGGAGACTCGACGCATGATCGTCGTCGGCATCACCGGCGGCATCGCCGCCTACAAGGCGGTCGGCGTCGTGCGGGGGCTCGTGCTCGCGGGGCACGACGTGCACGTCATCGCGACGGAGAGCGCTCTGCGCTTCGTCGGCAGGCCCACACTCGAGGCGATCAGCCGCAACACCGTGCACACCGATCTCTTCGAGGGCGTGGCCGAGGTGCGGCACGTCGCGCTCGGGCAGCGTGCCGACCTCATCCTGATCGCCCCCGCGACGGCGCACACCCTCGCCTCCCTCGCGGGCGGGCTCGCAGGCGACCTTCTGGGCACGACAGTGCTCGCGAGCGCCGCCCCCGTGCTGCTCGCGCCCGCCATGCACACGGAGATGTGGGACCACCCCGCGACGCAGGCGAACGTCGCGACGCTTCGGGCGCGCGGTCTCGCCTTCGTCGGGCCCGCGACGGGTCAGCTCACGGGCACCGACTCCGGCGCCGGTCGCATGAGCGAGCCGGATGAGATCGTGGCGCGAGCCCTCGATCTGCTCCGTCCGCAGGACCTCGAGGGTCGTCGGGTTCTCATCTCGGCGGGCGGCACGCGCGAGCCTCTCGACCCCGTGCGGTACCTCGGCAACCGCTCGAGCGGCCGGCAGGGCGTCGCCCTCGCCGAGGCGGCGCGCTCCCGCGGAGCCGCGGTGACACTCGTGGCCGCGCACCTGGAGGTGCCGGCGCCCGCGGGCGTCGTGGTCGAGCGGGTGGGCACGGCCAGGGAGCTCGAGGCATCCCTGCGCGCTCACGCGGCATCGCACGACACCATCATCATGGCTGCGGCGGTCGCCGACTTCCGGCCCCGTGCCGTCGCGGAGGAGAAGATCAAGAAGGACGCGTCCGAGGGCGGACTGAGCCTCGAGCTCGAACGGACGCCCGACATCATTGCGGGCCTCTCCGAGCATCGCGCGCCCGGGCAGCGCATCGTCGGCTTCGCCGCCGAGACCGCCTCCGATGAGGATGCCCTGCTCGCGCTCGGCGCCGCGAAGGCACGGCGCAAGGGCGTCGACCTGCTCGTCCTCAACCGGGTCGGGTGGACCGAGGGCTTCGGCACGGAGGACAACGTGGTCACCGTGCTCGACGCGACGGGAGTCGAGCTCGCGCGCGTCGCGGGCGACAAGCTGTCGGTGGCACACCGTATCCTCGACGTGATCCCCTGACCGGAGCGGCGCACGGCCGCCACGACTCCGGTGCCCCCACACCTCGACACGACGGGACCCCTCCGGCATGAGCGCACTGCGACTATTCACGTCCGAATCGGTGACGGAAGGGCATCCCGACAAGATCTGCGACCAGGTGTCGGATGCGATCCTGGATGCCCTGCTCACGGTCGACCCGCACTCGCGCGTCGCGGTCGAGACCCTCGTCACCACCGGGCTCGTGCACGTCGCGGGCGAAGTGACCACTTCCGGCTACGTCGACATTCCCGGCATCGTGCGCAAGACCGTCACGGGCATCGGCTACACGTCCTCCGACGTCTGGTTCGACGGGCGCTCATGCGGGGTGTCGGTCTCGATCGGCGAGCAGTCGCCCGACATCGCGCAGGGGGTCGACTCGGCCTTCGAGACGCGCGAGGGCAGCAGCGTCGACGCGGAGGATCAGCAGGGTGCCGGCGACCAGGGCATCATGTTCGGCTATGCCACGACCGAGACCCCCTCGCTCATGCCGTTGCCGATCTGGCTCGCCCACCGGCTCTCCGAGCGCCTGGCCTCTGTGCGGCGCAGCGGCGAGCTCGACTTCCTCGCTCCGGACGGCAAGACGCAGGTGACCGTCGGGTACGACGGTGTCGTTCCGCGCACCGTCGAGACGGTCGTGCTGTCGACGCAGCACTCGCCCTCCGTCACGACCGCCCACTTGCGCGCCGAGGTGGAGAGGCACGTCATCCGCCCCGTGCTCGCGGAGAACGGATTCGGCGACGCCGCGCCGCGCATCCTCATCAACCCCACCGGCCGCTTCGAGATCGGCGGGCCGCAGGGTGATGCGGGCCTCACCGGGCGCAAGATCATCGTCGACACCTACGGCGGTGCCTCCCGCCACGGTGGCGGCGCGTTCAGCGGCAAGGACCCGTCGAAGGTCGATCGCTCCGCCGCCTACGCGATGCGTTGGGTCGCCAAGAACGCCGTCGCGGCGGGGCTCGCCGAGCGGCTCGAAGTGCAGGTCGCGTACGCCATCGGCACCGCCTCGCCGGTCGGTCTGTATGTCGAGACGTTCGGCACGGGCGTCGTCGACGACGAGCGCATCATCGGCGCTATCCGTGAGGTCTTCGACTTGCGACCCGGCGCGATCATCCGCGACCTCGACCTTCTCCGGCCGATCTACGGCCAGACGGCGGCCTACGGTCACTTCGGTCGCGAACTGCCCGACTTCACGTGGGAGCGTCGCGATCGAGCCGACGCGCTGCGGGCGGCCGCCGGTCTCTGATGGCGGTGCGCTAGTGGTCGGTCAGTAGGGGAGGGTCGCTAGTGGAGGGCGCGCCCAGTATTGCGCGTATCGTGCTCGACTCGCCGCTGCCGCAGCTCGACCGGTTGTTCGACTACCGCATTCCGGAGCCGCTGCGCGCGGTGGCTCAGCCGGGCGTGCGCGTCATCGTGCCGCTGCGGACCGCCGGCCGTCGGGCACGGGGCTACATCGTGGAGCTCGCGGACAGTGTGGACTTCGACGGACCGGTGCACGACCTCGAGGACGTCGTCTCCGCGGTGCCCGTGCTCGATCCGGCGGTGTGGCGCCTCGTGCGGCGGGCAGCGGACCGCGCGGCGGGCACCGCGAGCGACCTCCTGAGGCTCGCCGTGCCTCCGCGCATGGTGCGGGTCGAGAAGGCCTGGCTCGCCCGCGAGAGCAGCCCGCCGCCGTTGCCCTCTGCGCGAGGGCTCACGGGATACGACCTGGAGCGCAGCCGTGCGCTCCTCGATGCCGCATCGCCCGCGCACAACGAGCACCGCGTCGCCCTGCGTGCGCGCCCCCATCCCGTCGCCCTCGACGACGGCACGTGGGTGCCCGCCTTCGCCCAGACCCTCGCCGAGCTCGCGGCGACGACGCTCGCCACGGGTCGCAGCGCGATCGTGAGCGTGCCCGACTACCGGGACGTCGCCCACGTGGAGCGGGCGGCCCGCGCTCTCCTCGACGAGGACCTCATCGCGCGCGTCGACGCAGGGCAATCGAATCCGGATCGCTATCGAGGCTTCCTCCGCACCCTCGAGCGTCGTCCCGTCCTCGTCCTCGGCACCCGCACGGCCGTCACGGCACCCGCGCACGAGCTCGGGCTCATCGCTGTCTGGGACGACGGCGATCCGCTGCACGTCGAGCAGCACGCTCCGGGGGTGCACACACGCGATCTGGCACTCCTGCGCCAGGAGCACGAGCAGTGCGCGCTCGCCTTCGCCGGCCACGCTCCGAGCGCCGACGTGCAGCGCCTTGTCGAGCTCGGCTGGCTGACCGCGCTCGCTCCGAAGCCCGAGGCGCGGCGCCGACTCACGCCCACCGCGCATCAAGTCAACGCGGAGCCGTCGGCGGAACGCGCGCGCATTCCCTCGAGCGCGTGGCAGACCGCCTCCCGGGCTCTCGAGCGAGGTCCTGTTCTCGTGCAGGTGGCCCGACCCGGCTACGCCCCGCGACTCGCCTGCACCGACTGCGGCGAGACCGCGCGGTGCGCGCGCTGCCAGGGCCCCCTCGCGCTGCACGCGCACGGCGCCACACCCTCCTGCCGATGGTGCGGCGCTCTTGCGGTCGACTGGCGCTGCGCGACGTGCGACGGCGCGCACTGGCGCACCGTGGGGCGAGGAACGGCCAGGACGGCCGACGAGCTGGGCCGAGCCTTCCCGGGTGCGCGGGTGGTCGTGGCCGACGGGAGCAACCCCGTGCAGAGCATCCCGCGGGGCCGTACCCTCGTGGTCTCCACCCGCGGAGCGGAACCGCTCGTCGCGGGAGGGTATGCCGCCGTGCTGCTGCTCGACGGCGAGCAGATGCTCGCGCGCGAGAGCCTGCGCGTCGTCGAGGACTGCGTGCGCTGGTGGCTCAATGCCGCCGCGCTCGCCGCTCCCGACGCACCCGTCATGCTCGCGGGCGTCGGGGGAGCGGTCGCGACCGCGCTCTCGCTCGGTGCGCCCGAGCAGATCGTCGCCGCTGAGCTGGCCGATCGCCGCTCGCTGCGCTTTCCGCCCTCGGTGCGTGTCGCGGCGGTCGTGGGTGAGCCTGAGGCCGTCTCGCACGCGGTCGGGGTCGTGAGCGACCTCCCGGGAGTCGACGTGCTCGGCCCGGTCGAGCTCGACGACGATCGAGTGCGCGCGATCGTGCGGTTCGACTACGGGCAGGGCGCGCTCGTCGCCGAGCGACTCAAGGCCGAGCTCATCCGCAGCGCGACGCAGCGCCCCAGGCCGCTTCCGGGGCGTCCTCCTCGGCGACGCGCCCCCCTTCTGCGCGTGCGATTCGACGATGTCGAACCGTTCGACGATCCGGCGGGGAACCGCGCGCGTGCGGCGGGCGCGGGCGCATCGGGGAGAATCGAGGGATGACCCCACTGAGCATCGCGTTCGCCGGCAGCCCCTCGGCCGCCGTGCCGACGCTCCGCGCACTCTCAGCGGGTCAGCACACCCTCCGCACCGTCATCACGCGCCCCGCCACCCCGCAGGGTCGCAAGCGCGTGCTCACTCCCACTCCCGTCGCCGTCGAGGCACGACGGCTCGGCCTGCCCGTGCTCGAGGCGACTCGCCTGCACGATCTCGAGCGCGAGCTGCTGCGCGAGCCCGTCGACCTGGGCGTCATCGTGGCGTACGGGTCACTCGTGCGTGAGCCTCTGCTCTCATGGCCTCGGCTCGGGTGGATCAACCTGCACTTCTCGCTCCTGCCGCGCTGGCGCGGCGCTGCACCCGTGCAGCGCTCCCTCATCGCGGGCGACGAGGAGACCGGGGCGACTGTGTTCCAGCTGACGCCCGGTCTCGACGACGGCGACTGGTACGCGCAGCACCGCGAGCCGGTGGTGAGCGGTACGACGGCGGGGGCCCTTCTCGAGCGTCTGAGCGAGTCAGGGGCGCAGCTCACGAGTCAGGTCGTCGACGAGCTCGCCTCGGGCCGTGCCCGCGCGCACGCGCAGGAGGGCGAGGTCACCCTCGCCCCCAAGCTCACGAGGGATGACGGCCGGCTTGACTGGAGCGAAGATTCCCGCATCGTTCTCGCCCGGTGGAGCGGCGTGACGCCGGAGCCGGGGGCATGGACGACGGTGGAGGATGCCCACGTCGTCAAGATTCTCGACCTCGCGCCGGCCGACGACGCCCCGCACCTGGCGGCCGGCGCCGTGGCGCGCGACGCCGGTCGCATCATCGTCGGCGCGCGGGACGCCTCGCTCGAGCTGCGCTGCGTGCAGCCCGCCGGCAAGCAGTCCATGCCCGCGGCGGACTGGTCTCGGGGCTGGGGCGTCGAGCCGCCCCGCTTCCGATGAGAGCGAGTCCGCGCCGCGTCGCGTTCGACGTGCTCCACGCCGTCTCGGTGGAGGACGCCTACGCGAACCTGCTGCTGCCGACGCGCCTTCGCGGCGCAGCGCTCACGGGCTCCGACGCCGGATTCGCGACCGAGCTCTGCTACGGCACGCTCCGGCGACGCGGCCTCTACGACGCCGTGCTCGAGCATGCCGCGGGCCGCGCGGTCGACACGATCGATGCACCCGTCCTCGACGTTCTGCGCCTCGGGGCCCACCAGCTGCTGGGCATGGGCACGCCCCCGCACGCCGCGGTCGACGAATCCGTGCGACTCGCACTGGCCCTCAGACTCGGTCGCGCGAAGGGGTTCGTCAATGCCGTGCTGCGACGCGTGTCGGAGCGCACCGAGCGGCAGTGGAAAGAGCTGCTCCTCGCCGGTGTGGACGACCCGTTCGAGAGGCTCGCGATCGAGCACGCGCATCCCCGCTGGGTCGTCGCGGCGCTCGCGAGCGCTCTCTCGGCGCAGAATCGCGGGGAGGAGCTGGAAGCCCTCCTCGCGGCCGACAACGTTCCCGCCCGCGTCTCTCTCGTCGCGCTGCCCGGCCTTGCCGATGCTGCCTTGAGCGCCGCGGATGCTGAGCTCAGCGACTATTCGCCGCTCGGCCTGCGGGCGCCGAGCGGTGACCCTGGAGCAGACCCCCGGGTGCGCTCGGGGGTCGTGCGCGTGCAGGACGAGGGCTCGCAGCTCGCCGCGCTCGCCCTCAGCCGCGCTCGCCCGATCGCCTCGGGAGAGCGCTGGCTCGACGTGTGCGCGGGCCCGGGCGGCAAGGCCGCGCTCCTCGCGGCGGAGGCGGCCCGTGCGGGAGCCCATCTGCTCGCCTCGGAGGTCTCGCCCGCTCGTACCGACCTGGTACGTCGGGCTCTGGCACCGCTGGCGGATTCGGTCTCCGTGCGCACCGCGGACGGGCGCACGCTCGGCGCGGATCCGCTCGAGCGCTACGACCGCATCATGCTCGACGCGCCGTGCACGGGTCTGGGCGCCCTCCGTCGACGCCCCGAGGCGCGCTGGCGCAAGAGCGAGGACGATGTGGTCGAGCTCGCCGCCCTGCAGGCGAGCCTGCTCACGGCGGCGCTGTCGGTGCTGTCGCCGGGGGGAGTGCTCGCCTACGTCACGTGCTCGCCGCACCCGAGCGAGACGACAGCGATCGTCGACACCGTTCTCGAGGGGCATCCCGCGATCGAGCGCCTCGACACCGCGGATCTCCTCGACCGCGTGACCAAGGCTCCGCTCGAGGCCCGCGCGGGCCGGGGAGCCGTGCAGCTGTGGCCGCACCGACACGGCACCGACGCGATGTTCATCCAGTTGCTGTCGCGCCCCGACGGCGCGTGACTCGCGTGCGCGCCGGATCGGCGGGGGCCGGGGCGCCCGACGGCGCGCTCGCTACGCTGGCAGGGTGACCGTGCGCATCAATCCGAGCATCCTCTCCGCCGACTTCGTCAACCTCCAGCGGGAGGTCGAGCGTCTCGAGACCGCCGATCTCGTGCACGTCGACGTCATGGACAACCATTTCGTGCCGAACCTCACCTTCGGGCCGCGCATGGTCGAGCGCCTGCAGGCTGTCTCGCCGGTGCCCCTCGATGTGCACCTCATGATCAGCGATGCCGACCGGTGGGCGCCGGGCTATGCCGAGCTCGGAGCCTTCTCGGTGACCTTCCACGCCGAAGCCGCCACCGACGTGCGCGCCACGGCTCGCGCGCTGCGGGAACGGGGAGCGCGAGCGGGGCTCGCGGTCAAGCCGGGAACCCCGATCGAGCCGTACCTCGAGCTCGTGCCCGAGTTCGACCAGTTCCTCGTCATGACGGTCGAGCCAGGCTTCGGCGGTCAGTCGTTCATGCCCGAGACCATGCCCAAGCTGCGAGCGCTGCGAGAGGCCGTGCGCCGCCACGGTGGGGACGTCTGGCTGCAGGTGGACGGAGGCATCTCCGTCGACACGATCGGTGTCGCGGCGGAGGCGGGCGCAGACACCTTCGTCGCGGGCTCGAGCGTGTTCGGCGCTGACTCGGTCGAGCGGGCGATCGAGGAGCTCCGGGCCGCGGCACGTGCGCATCGGCACGGCGACTGAGGGCGGCGTCGGACGGCTCTCGACTCTGGTTGGATAGACGCATGACCGACAAGACCAAGCCCGAGATCGACTTCATCGAGGGCCCTGCGCCGCAGGAGCTCGTCATCACCGACCTCGTGGTGGGCGATGGCGCCGAGGCGGCACCGGGTTCCACGGTCGACGTCCACTACGTGGGCGTCGAGTTCGAGACCGGCGATGAGTTCGACGCGTCGTGGAACCGAGGCTCGTCCATCAACTTCCCGCTCGGAAGCCTCATCGCCGGCTGGCAGCAGGGCATCCCCGGCATGCGCGTCGGCGGTCGCCGACAGCTCGTCTGCCCGCCCCAGCTCGCCTACGGGCCGGCCGGCGGGGGCCATCGGCTCTCCGGCAAGACTCTCGTCTTCGTCATCGATCTGCTCGGCGTCTCCTAGCGCACAGCGCTCATGCACTCCCGGTAGCCTGGGGGTGTGAAGACTTTCGAGACGCTCTTCGTCGAGTTGAGCGAGAAGGCCGCCGCGCGACCGGCCGGCTCCGGCACCGTGGCGCAGCTCGACGCCGGCATCCACGCGATCGGCAAGAAGATCGTCGAGGAGGCCGCCGAGGTCTGGATGGCCGCGGAGTACGAGTCCGACTCCGCCACGGCCGAAGAGGTCTCCCAACTGCTCTACCACCTGCAGGTGCTCATGCTCGCCAAGGGGCTCACCCTCGACGACGTGTATCGGCACCTGTGACCCCGCGCCCGTCACTGCGGTGTCGGCGACCATGGAAGTGAACGATCAGATGCTCAAGATCGCCGTGCCCAACAAGGGCTCGCTCGCCGAGACGGCTGGTGAGATGCTGCACGAGGCCGGGTACACCGGCCGACGCGACCCGCGCGCGCTCACCGTCGCCGACCCGCGCAACGGCGTCGAGTTCTTCTACCTGCGGCCCCGCGACATCGCCACCTACGTCGGCTCGGGCGCTCTCGATGTCGGCATCACGGGGCGCGACCTCCTGCTCGACTCGCGGTCGGCCGCGACGGAGATCTCGAGTCTGGACTTCGGCCACTCCACGTTCCGCTTCGCGGCCGAGCCGGGAGTGGTGAGCGAGCTCGCCGACCTGCAGGGGCGGCGCATCGCCACGAGCTATCCGGGGCTCGTCGAGGACTTCCTGCAGCGCCACGGCGTCACGGCGCAGCTCGTGCGCCTCGACGGCGCTGTCGAATCCGCGGTGCGCCTGGGCGTGGCCGACGCTGTCGCGGATGTCGTCTCCACGGGGTCCACGTTGCGGGCGCAGGGTCTCGAGATCGTCGGCCCCGTCATCCTCGAGTCGACCGCTGTGCTCATCAGCGCCCAACCGGATCGTCCGGGTATCGCGACGCTGCAGCGCCGCCTGCAGGGCGTGCTCGTCGCCCGTCAGTACGTGCTCATGGACTACGACCTGCCCCGCACCCTCCTCGAACGGGCGCAAGCGGTCACTCCGGGACTGGAGTCGCCGACCGTGAGCGCTCTCGCCGACCCCGACTGGGTCGCCGTGCGGGCGATGGTGCCGCGCAACGACACCAATCACGTCATGGACGAGCTCTACGAGCTCGGAGCCCGCGCCATCCTCGTGAGCCCCATCCACGCCGCCCGCATCTGATGAGTCTCGCCGTCCGCGTCATTCCGTGCCTCGACGTCGCCGCGGGGCGCGTCGTCAAGGGCGTGCGCTTCCAGGGCCTGCGCGATGCGGGTGACCCGATCGAGCTCTCACGGCGGTACTTCGACCAGGGCGCCGACGAGATCACCTTCCTCGACGTCAAGGCGACCGTCGACAACCGCGACACGATGTACGACGTCGTGCGAGAGACCGCCGAGCAAGTCTTCATCCCCCTCACGGTCGGGGGAGGGGTCAGGACGGTCGACGACGTCGCCCGGCTGCTCGCCCACGGCGCCGACAAGATCGGCGTCAACAGCGCGGCGATCGCGCGCCCGCAGCTCATCGACGAGATCGCGCGGCGGTTCGGCGCGCAGGTCTGCGTCGTCTCGCTCGACGTCACGCGTGACGCGGGGCAGCCGAGCGGCTTCGTCGTCACGACGCACGGAGGGCGAGAGCGAGCGGGCATCGACGCCCTCGCGTGGGCACGCGAGGCGGTCGAGCGCGGAGCGGGTGAACTGCTCGTCAACTCGATCGACGCTGACGGCACCAAGCAGGGCTTCGACCTCGAGCTCACGGGCGCGATCGCGGCCATCTCCACGGTGCCCGTCATCGCCTCCGGCGGCGCCGGCGCGCTCGAGCACTTCGCGCCGCCGCTGAGCGCCGGTGCCGATGCCGTCCTCGCCGCGAGCGTCTTCCACAACGGCGAGCTCACCGTGGGCGAGGTCAAGGGCGCGCTGCGCGATGAGGGGATGATGGTGCGATGAGCGAGAGCAAGCAGGGTGCCGAGGCCGCGCTCGCGCGCATCCGCTTCGATGCGGCCGGGCTCATCCCCGCCATCATCCAGGAGGACGAGAGCGGAGACGTGCTCATGCTCGGCTGGATGGATGCCGAGGCCGTGCGACGCACCCTGACCGAGGGTCGCGTGACCTTCTGGAGCCGTTCCCGGCAGGAGTACTGGCGCAAGGGCGACACGAGCGGGCACGCTCAGTACGTGCGTTCAGCCGCCCTGGACTGCGACGGGGACACCCTTCTCGTGCGCGTGCACCAGGTAGGAGCCGCGTGCCACACGGGTGCCCACGCGTGCTTCGACGTCGACCCGCTCGAGCCCGTCGTGCTCGAGGAGAGCCCGGAGCGGTCCTCGTGAGCGCCCACGGCGACACGACCCGGGAGGCGTTCGCGCGCCAGTGCGCGCAGGCGCGCGTGGTGCCGGTCATCCGCACTCTCTTCGCGGATGCCCTCACCCCGGTCGGGCTCTACCGCTCTCTCGGCGAGGGCCGGTCGGGCAGCTTCCTGCTCGAGTCAGCGGAGCAGGGCGGCATCTGGTCGCGCTACTCGTTCGTCGGCGTGCGGTCCTTCGGCGTCCTCACCGAGCACGACGGCGCGACCGCGTGGCTCGCCGACGGGCTCGACGAGGAGCGCGCCTTCGGAGGCTCCGCTCCCGCGCGCTCACTCGACGCCCTCGACGCGCTCTACTCGCGGTGGCGGTCGCCGCACGACCCCGCGCATCCGCCGCTCACGGGAGGGCTCGTGGGCTTCATCGGCTGGGACACCGTGCGTCAGGTCGAGAATCTGCCGGATGCCCCTCCGAGTGACTTCCCGTGCCCGGAGCTCGCGCTCGCCTTCGTCTCGGAGCTGCTCGTGATGGACCACCGTCGCGGCACCGTCTCGCTCGTGGTGAGCGCCCTCAACGACGGCGAGGCCACCGAGGACGAACTGTGGAAGGACGCGCAGGTGCGCCTCGATCGCCTCGAGCGCGCGATGACGGTGACCGCGTCGCCGGACGTTGCCCGCATCGATCTCGAGGTCGCACCCGCGCCGCATCATCGCTCGACACCGGCCGAGTACCTCGCCGCTGTCGACCGCTCGAAGGAGTTCATCCGCGACGGGGATGTGTTCCAGGTGGTCATCGGCCAGCGCTTCGACCACGAGCTCACGGCGAGCGCGCTCGACGTGTACCGCGTGCTGCGCGCGCTCAACCCCTCGCCGTACATGTACACGCTGACCCTCGAGACGGTCGAGGGCAACCCGTACGCGATCGTCGGATCCTCGCCTGAGGCACTCGTCAAGGTCACCGGCGACCGTGCGTACATGCACCCGATCGCCGGGTCGCGGCCGCGGGGCGACACGCCCGAGCTCGATGGAGAGCTCGCGGACGAGCTGCTCGCCGACCGCAAGGAGCAGGCCGAGCACCTCATGCTCGTCGACCTCGCCCGCAACGATCTCTCGAAGGTCTGCCGAGCAGGCACGGTCGAGGTGACCGAGTTCATGCAGGTCGAGCGCTTCAGCCACATCATGCACCTCGTCTCGAGTGTCGAGGGCTCCCTGCGTGCGGAGTCCTCGCCCATCGACGTCTTCCGCGCGACCTTCCCCGCGGGCACCCTCAGCGGCGCCCCGAAGCCCCGCGCTCTCGAGATCATCGACGAGCTGGAGCCGGCACGGCGCGGGGTGTACGGCGGCGTGGTCGGCTACATCGCCTTCTCGGGTGACACCGACCTGGCGATCGCCATCCGCACGGCCTTCCTGGCGGACGGCGTCGCCCGCGTCCAGGCCGGTGCAGGGCTCGTCGCCGACTCGCAGCCTCACGCCGAGCTGCAGGAGACCGTCGCGAAGGCGGCGGCGCCCCTGCGGGCGGTCGCGATCGCGAACGCGCTGCGCGCCGTCGACGGCGACGCGGGGCCTTCATCATGACGACGGATGCCCGGCGCGGCTCGCGCCTGCGCCTCGCCGCTCTGCTCGTGCCTCCGATGCTCGCGGTCGGCCTGTTCATCGCGTGGGCGCAGCCGTGGGTCGTGCTCACCCTCGACGACGGCGTGCGCATCGCCGCGGGGGGCGACCGCGCGGCCGCGGTGCTGCCGGCCATCGCCGTCGCATCTCTCGCCCTGACCTCTGCGCTCGCGCTCGCGACCGCGCGCATCCGCCCCGTGCTCGGCGCCCTGCTCGCACTCCTGGGCGCTCTCGTCGTTGCCGTGAGCCTTCGTGCGGCAGGTGACCCCGTCGCCGCGGCCGCCTCGAGCGTCACCGCGCTCACGGGCGTGGAGGGCGAGAACTCGGTGCGTGCGCTCGTCGACACGGCCGCGCTGACCGCATGGCCCGTGATCGCCGCCGTGCTCGGGGGAGTGCTCGGTGGCGCCGGTCTCGTCATCGCGATCACGTCGCGCCGATGGCCGCGTCGAGTCGAGCGGTTCGACCGGCCGGAGGATGCATCCCCCGAGGGCTCAGCTGCAGACGGAGACGCCCCCGAGCGCTCGACGTCGGCGCCCTCCGAGACGAGCGCCGCGAGCGACCGGCAGAGGGATCAGAGCATCGGCGACTGGGACGCGCTGAGCGACGGCCGCGACCCGACGGCACGGTAGACTGACGGGGTACCTGCACCCGACGCGATGGAGAGACATGAACGCCCAGTCTGAGCCCGGCCACGGCCACTCGCCCGCCGCCTGGACGGCCGTCACGATCATGCTCGTCGGCTTCACGATCGGCACGATCGCGTTCTTCTTCTCGGTCGCCTGGGTGGTCTGGGCGAGCGCCGGCGTCGTGCTGCTCGGCTGGATCATCGGCGGCGTCATGGCGAAGGCGGGCTACGGCGTGCAGGGCCCGCGCTACATGCCGAAGGCGCACTCCTAAGTGCTCGATGGTCTTGTCGCCGGCGCGCGTGACGACGCGGCTCGGCGGAGACAGTCGCGTTCGCTGAGCGACGTCGAGGCCGCGGCGGTCGCCGCGCCTCCCGCCCTCGACGCGCTCGCGGCGCTGCAGCGCGGCGAGCGCATCAAGGTCATCGCCGAAGTGAAGCGCGCGAGCCCCTCGCGGGGCGCCCTCGCTGAGATTCCCGACCCGGCCGACCTCGCTCGCTCCTACGCGGCCGGCGGTGCCGCCGCGGTGAGCGTGCTCACCGAGGAGCGTCGGTTCGGGGGCAGCCTCGACGATCTCTCCGCGGTACGTGCCGCGGTCGACATCCCGGTGCTGCGCAAAGACTTCATCGCCGAGCCGTACCAAGTACTCGAGGCCCGCGCCGCGGGTGCCGATCTCGTCCTGCTCATCGTGGCCGCGCTCGACGACGCGACGCTCGCCCGGCTGCACGCACTCGTGCTCGAGCTCGGCATGACGCCGCTCGTGGAGACCCACGACGCCGAGGAGGTCCGGCGCGCGGTCGCGCTCGGAGCCTCCGTTATCGGCGTCAACGCGCGCGACCTCAGCACCTTCGAGCTCGATCGCGATCTGTTCGGGCGGCTCGCGCCGAGCATCCCCGACGGAACGGTGCGCATCGCCGAGTCGGCGGTCAGCGGTGTCGCAGACGTCGAGCACTACCGTCGTGCGGGGGCCGATGTGGTCCTCGTGGGCGAAGCCCTGGTCACCGGCGGCGACCCTGTCGCCACCCTCCACGAATTCTTGGCGGTCACATGAGTCTGCGCGAACAGGTCGGCCCGTACTTCGGCTCCTTCGGAGGGCGCTTCGTGCCCGAATCGCTCATCGCGGCGCTCGACGAGCTCGACGAGGCCTATCAGGCCGCGCGCGTGGACCCCTCCTTCGCCGCCGAGCTCGCCGAGCTGCACCGCAGCTACACGGGCCGACCCTCGATCGTCACCGAGGCGCGGCGGTTCGCCGAGCACGCCGGAGGGGCGCGCATCCTGCTCAAGCGCGAAGACCTCAACCACACCGGCAGCCACAAGATCAACAACGTCCTCGGCCAGGCGCTCCTCGCGAAGCGGCTCGGCAAGACGCGCATCATCGCCGAGACGGGCGCGGGTCAGCACGGCGTGGCGAGTGCGACCGCGGCCGCTCTCTTCGGTCTCGAGTGCGTCGTCTACATGGGCGAGGTGGACACCGAACGTCAGGCGCTCAATGTTGCGCGCATGAACCTGCTCGGGGCCACCGTCGTGCCGGTCACCGTCGGCTCGCGCACTCTCAAGGACGCCATCAACGAGGCCCTGCGCGACTGGGTCGCGAACGTCGACACGACGCACTACCTCCTGGGCACGGTCGCGGGCCCGCATCCTTTCCCGACCATGGTGCGCGACTTCCACGCCGTCATCGGCACGGAGGCGCGCGAGCAGGTGCTCGAGCTCACCGGCCGCCTGCCCGACGCCGTCGTGGCGTGCGTGGGCGGCGGCAGCAACGCGATGGGCATCTTCCACGCCTTCCTCGACGATGCGGAGGTGCGGCTCGTCGGCAGCGAGGCCGCCGGTGACGGCGTCGACACGCTGCACCACGCCGCGACGATCAGCCGCGGCCGACCCGGTGTGCTGCACGGCGCACGCAGCCTCATGCTGCAGGACGAGGACGGCCAGACGATGGAGTCGCACTCGATCTCCGCGGGCCTCGACTATCCGGGAGTCGGCCCCGAGCACGCCTGGCTCGCCGAGATCGGGCGCGCCGAGTACCACGGCGTCACCGACGCCGAAGCCATGGATGCTCTGCGCCTGCTGAGCCGCACCGAGGGCATCATCCCCGCCATCGAGACGGCGCACGCTCTGCACGGCGCTCTCCTCCTGGGCCGCGAGCTCGGGCCAGACGGCACGGTGCTCGTCTCCCTCAGCGGCCGGGGCGACAAAGACATGGAGACCGCGGCGCGGTACTTCGGGCTTCTCGACGCGGCTGCGGCGGGGGAGGACTCGTGACCGCGAGCACCGTCGAGGCGACGATCGCCACCCGGGTCGACGCCGGTTCGGGCGCCCTCATCGGCTACCTCCCGGTCGGTTTTCCCGATCTCGACACGAGCGTCGAGGCGGCTGTGGCGCTCGTCGAGAACGGCGTCGACATCATCGAGCTGGGGCTCCCGTACAGCGACCCCGTGATGGACGGCCTCGCGATCCAGGCTGCGACGCAGGCCGCGCTCGAGCGGGGCTTCCGGCTGCGGGACGGCTTCACGGCGCTCGAGCGCATCCGTTCGCGCGTTGACGCTCCCGTGCTCGTCATGACCTACTGGAACCCGGTCGTGCAGTACGGCGTCGAGCGCTTCGGGAGTGCCTTGCGCGACGCGGGCGGTGCGGGGCTCATCACCCCCGACCTCATCCCCGATGAGGCCGGGGAATGGCTCGCGGTCTCCGAAGAGTTCGGTCTCGACCGGGTATTCCTCGCCGCGCCCTCGTCGAGCACTGCCAGGCTCCAGAGGGCGGTGGAGGTGAGCCGCGGCTTCGTCTACGCGGTCTCCACGATGGGCATCACGGGAGCGCGCGCCGACGTCGACGCTGCGGCACGAGGCGTCGTCTCGAGGCTGCGAGACGCCGGCTCGACCTCGGCGTGCGTCGGGCTCGGCATCTCCACGGCCGAGCAGGTGCGCGACGTGCTCGAGTACGCGGACGGTGCGATCGTGGGATCCCGGCTCGTCACCGCACTCGCCGAGGGTGGCGTGAGTGCCGTCGCGAGCGCGGCTGCCGAACTCGCTGCGGGCACCGCCTGACCCCCGAGCCGCACCCGTCGCCGCTAGGCTGATCGAGCCCTCCGGCCAGAAAGGTACCCCCTCACCGTGACCCTCCCCATGAGCATCCCGAGCCCCGATCCCGAGTGGCAGGTCTTCAATCTCGGGCAATGGTTGCGCGACCTGGGTCTGAGCTGGTTCAGCTTCGACCTCAACATCTACGCCTACGCCCTGTGCATCCTCGCGGGCATCATCGCGGCCGTGCTGCTCACGCACTACCGGCTCACACGCCGCGGCGCTGAGCCGTGGATCGTGCTCGACATCGCGCTCTTCGCGGTGCCCTTCGGCATTATCGGCGGTCGCGTCTACCACGTGCTCACCCACCCCAACGACTACTTCTTCGAGGGCGCCGACCTCTTCGCCACGCTGCGCATCTGGGAGGGCGGCATGGCGATCTTCGGCGCCCTTCTCGGTGGTGCGATCGGCGCATGGATCGGCTGTCGCGTGACGGGTGTTCGGTTCACGGCCTTCGCCGACGCCCTCGCGCCGGGTCTCCTGCTCGCGCAGGCCTTCGGCCGCCTGGGCAACTGGTTCAACCAGGAGCTCTTCGGTCTGCCGACCAATGCTCCGTGGGGTCTCGAGATCGACCGACCCAATGCGGCGATCCCGATCGGTCTCCCCGACGACACCCTCTTCCACCCGACGTTCCTCTACGAGATCATCTGGAACCTCGCCGGTGTAGCCGTGCTCCTCCTGCTCGACGCGCGCTTGCGCGTCCAGTGGGGCAAGCTGCTCGGCGCCTATCTCATCTGGTACGGGGTCGGCCGCAGCGTCTTCGAGACGATCCGTCTCGACCCCAGTGAGCTCTTCTTGGGCGTGCGCGTCAACGTGTGGGCGGCCTGGGGTGCGGTGCTGCTCGGTCTCATCATCGTGCTCGTGCAGAGGCGTCGCCACACCGGCGACGAGCCCTCGGTCTACCAGCCCGGCCGGGAGTGGGATCCGAGCGCTGGGGTAGACTCTGACGACGTGTACTCCGACTCGGACGACGACGGCAACGACGCTGCGGAGTCCGGTGCACGCGCCGGGTCTTCCTCCGCCACAAGCGGGGCCGGCGCCACACCATAGCGCCGCGGTCGCCACCCTCGACCATTCGACGGGGTCGACGAATCCCTGCCGCGCGACCAGTTCATCATCGGGCCAGCGACGTCCCGTACGCCTCCAGTCTCACCGTGAGGACGGTTCTTCCATGGCTTCAGTCTCTCCCTATCAGCGGTTCTCCACCGTGCCCGCCGCGCAGGGCCTCTACGACCCTGCGCGCGAGCACGATGCGTGCGGCCTCGCGATGGTCGCCACCCTCCGGGGCACGGCGGGTCATGACATCATCCAGGCGGCGCTGGACGCTCTGCGCAACCTCGAGCACCGCGGCGCGATCGGCTCCGATGCCGGCACGGGCGACGGTGCGGGCATCCTCACGCAGATCCCGGACGACTTCCTGCGAGCGGTGACGCCCTTCGACCTTCCTCCCGTGGGCGGCTACGCCGTCGGCATGGCGTTCCTGCCGACCGATGACGAGGAGCGCGCGACAGAGAAGAGCGAGATCGAGCGCATCGCCGGCGAGGAGGGCCTCGAGGTTCTCGGCTGGCGCGAGGTGCCCATCGACCCCGACAACATCGGCAATCTGGCACGCGCGGCCATGCCGAGCTTTGAGCAGCTCTTCGTGCGCTCCCGCCATCACGACGACGAGGGAGAGCCGCTCGTCGGCATCGCTCTCGACCGCCAGACCTTCCGCCTGCGCAAGCGCGCCGAGCGCGAGCTCGGGTCGTACTTCCCCTCGCTCTCGAGCCGCACGCTCGTCTACAAGGGCATGGTCACGACGCTGCAGCTCGAGCCGTTCTACCCCGACCTGAGCGACGAGCGCTTCGCCTCGAAGCTCGCTCTCGTGCACTCGCGCTACTCGACGAACACCTTCCCGTCCTGGCCGCTCGCGCAGCCGTTCCGCATGATGGCGCACAACGGCGAGATCAACACCGTGCAGGGCAACCGCAACTGGATGCGCGCCCGCCAGTCGCAGCTCGAGAACGAGGTGTTCGGCGACCTGAGCGACGTGTTCCCCATCGTGACGCCCGGCGCGAGCGACTCGGCCTCGTTCGACGAGGTCGTCGAGCTGCTCGAGCTCGGGGGTCGACCGCTTCCCCACGCGATCATGATGATGGTTCCCGAGGCGTGGGAGAACCAGGTCGACATCGACCCCGACCTTCGAAGCTTCTACGAGTACCACGGCATGCTCATGGAGCCGTGGGACGGCCCCGCGGCGCTCACGTTCACCGATGGCGATCTCGTGGGCGCCACCCTCGACCGCAACGGGCTGCGCCCCGGCCGATTCCTCGTCACCGAGGACGGCCTCGTCGTGCTCGCGAGCGAGATCGGTGTGCTCGACATCGACCCCGCCAGCGTCGTGCGCAAGGGCCGGCTCCGTCCCGGCCGGATGTTCCTCGTCGACACCGCCGAGGGCCGCATCATCGAGGACGACGAGATCAAGCGGGAGATCGCCGCCTCCGGCCCGTGGGGCGAGTGGCTGGAGACCCAGCGCATCAACCTCAAGGACCTCCCGGAGCGGGAGCACATCGTGCACACGCCCGCCTCGATCGTGCGCCGTCAGCGCACCTTCGGCTACACGGAGGAGGAGGTGCGCGTTCTCCTAACCCCCATGGCGAAGACGGGTGCCGAGCCCCTCGGCGCGATGGGATCCGACACGCCCATCGCCGTGCTCTCCGATCGCCCACGGCTCATCTTCGACTACTTCACCCAGCAGTTCGCGCAAGTGACGAACCCGCCGCTCGACTCGATCCGCGAAGAGGTCGTGACCTCGATGCGGCTCGGTCTCGGACCGGAGCGCAACCTGCTCGCGGCGACTCCGCGGCACGCGCGTCAGGTCGTGCTCGACTTCCCCGTGATCGACAACGATGAGCTCGCGAAGATCCAGCACATCGATCCGCGCCCGGGCAGCTCGCTCACCAAGACGATCCGGGGGCTCTACCGCGTCGATCGCGGCCCCAAGGCGCTCGAGAAGCGACTCGCGGCGGTGTGTGCCGAGGTCGACGAGGCGATCGACGACGGTGCGGAGTTCGTCGTGCTGAGCGATCGCGATTCGAACGCCGACCTCGCTCCCATTCCCTCCCTGCTTCTGCTCTCCACGGTGCACCACCACCTCATCCGCTCTGAGAAGCGGATGCGCGTCGGCATCATCGTCGAGGCGGGAGACGTGCGCGAGGTGCATCACATCGCGCTCCTCATCGGCTTCGGCGCGTCCGCCGTGAACCCGTATCTCGCGATGGAGACCGTCGAGAACCTCGTGCGGTCTGGCATGATCACGGGGCTCACGCCAGAGGCGGCGGTCGGCAACGTCATCAAGGGGCTCGGCAAGGGCGTGCTCAAGATCATGTCCAAGATGGGCATCTCGACCGTGAGCTCGTACGCGGGCGCGCAGGCCTTCGAGGCGGTCGGGCTCGATCAGGAATTCGTCGACCAGTACTTCACGGGCACGACGAGCATTCTCGGCGGGGTCGGCATCGAGACGATCGCGCGCGAGAACGCCGCGCGCCACGCGCTCGCCTACCCGCCCAGCGTTCCGGTGAACCCGCACGAGCGGCTGCAGACCGGCGGCGAGTACCAGTGGCGCCGCGAGGGCCCACCGCACCTCTTCGATCCCCAGACGGTCTTCCGACTGCAGCACGCGACCCGCTCCAAGCGCTACGACATCTTCCGCGAGTACACCCGGTCGGTCGACGAGCAGGCCGAGCGGCTCATGACGCTGCGCGGCATGTTCCGCCTCAAGACCGGGGAGCGTCCTCCGGTTCCGCTCGAGGAGGTCGAGTCTGTCGCGTCGATCGTGAAGCGCTTTACGACGGGAGCGATGAGCCTCGGTGCGATCAGCCCCGAGATGCACGAGACGCTCGCGATCGCCATGAACCGGCTCGGGGGTCGTTCGAACACGGGGGAGGGCGGCGAGTCGACCGAACGCCTGCTTGACCCGGAGCGACGCAGCGCGATCAAGCAGGTCGCCTCGGGCCGCTTCGGCGTCACGAGCATGTACCTCACGCACGCCGACGACATCCAGATCAAGATGGCTCAGGGCGCGAAGCCGGGGGAGGGCGGCCAGCTGCCCTCCAACAAGGTCTATCCGCTCATCGCGCGGCTGCGGCACGGCACTCCTGGTGTCGGGCTCATCTCGCCACCTCCGCACCACGACATCTACTCCATCGAAGACCTCAAGCAGCTCATCTTCGACCTCAAGCGCTCCAACCCCTCGGCGCGCATCCACGTCAAGCTGGTGAGCCAGTCGGGCATCGGCGCGGTGGCGGCGGGAGTGGCGAAGGCCAAGGCCGATGTGATCCTCGTCTCCGGCCACGACGGCGGCACGGGGGCGAGCCCCCTCAACTCCCTCAAGCACGCGGGGACTCCATGGGAGCTCGGCCTCGCGGAGGCGCAGCAGACGCTCATGCTCAACAACATGCGTGACCGCGTCACCGTGCAGGTCGACGGCCAGATGAAGACCGGCCGCGACGTCGTCATCGCGGCGCTCCTCGGAGCCGAGGAGTTCGGCTTCGCAACGGCCCCCATGGTCGTCTCGGGCTGCATCCTGATGCGCGTGTGCCACCTGGACACGTGCCCGGTCGGGGTCGCGACGCAGAATCCCGTGCTGCGCGAGCGCTTCAGCGGCACACCCGAGTTCGTCGTGAACTTCTTCGAGTTCCTCGCCGAGGAGGTGCGCGAGTACCTCGCCGAACTCGGTTTCCGCTCGCTCGACGAGGCGATCGGGCGTACCGAGCTGCTCGACATCGATCGTGCCGTGCACCACTGGAAGGCCGACGGCCTCGATCTTCGCCCGATCCTGGAGGGGCCCGTCTTCGCCGAGGACGTGCCGCGCATCAAGACGGTCGAGCAGGACCACGAGATCGATGAGCACTTCGACAACGAGCTCATCCGTCTCAGCGGCGACGCCCTCGAGCACGGTGGCCCCGTCCGCATCGACTTGCCCGTGCGCAACACGGCCCGGGCCGTAGGAACGATGCTCGGCCACGAGGTCACCCTGCGGCACGGTGAAGAGGGGCTGGCGACCGACACGATCGACGTGACGCTCACGGGTTCCGCTGGGCAGAGCCTCGGCGCATTCCTCCCGCACGGCATCACCCTGCGACTGTTCGGCGACAGCAACGACTACGTCGGCAAGGGGCTCTCGGGCGGCCGCGTCATCGTGCGCCCGCACCGCGAGAGCGTCTTCCACGCCGAGCGCAACGTCATCGCCGGCAACGTCATCGGCTACGGCGCGACGAGCGGCGAGATGTTCATCCGCGGCATCGTGGGCGAGCGGTTTCTCGTGCGCAACTCAGGGGCCACCGCCGTCGTGGAGGGCGTAGGCGACCACGCGCTCGAGTACATGACCGGCGGCACGGCGCTCATCCTCGGATCGACCGGCCGCAACCTGGGCGCGGGAATGTCGGGCGGGACGGCGTACGTGCTCGATCTCGTGACCGAGCGTGTCAATCGTGACGCAATCGATTCGGGCGAGCTCACTCTGCGCCCGCTCACCGACGTCGAGCGGGAGGAGGTCACCGAGCTCCTCCGCCGGCACCGCGACGAGACCGAATCGGCTCTCGCCGACCGACTGCTCGACGACCTCGACACGACCCTCGGTCGCATGACGACCGTCATGCCGCGCGACTTCGCAGCGGTGATCGAAACCCGCCGGACAGCGGCGGATGAAGGACTGGATCCGGACGGCGACGTCGTCTGGGAGAGGATTCTGGAGGTGACCGGTGGCTGACCCCCGCGGCTTTCTGAAGACGACCGAGCGTGAGCTGCCGCCGCGCCGGCCCGTGCCGATTCGACTCATGGACTGGAAAGAGGTCTACGAGCAGGGCGACCCCGCGCAGCTGCGCCGTCAGGCTGGCCGCTGCATGGACTGCGGTGTGCCGTTCTGCCATCAGGGGTGCCCCCTTGCGAACCTCATCCCCGAGTGGAACGACCTGACTTGGCGCGGTGAGGGCCGTCAGGCGATCGAGCGACTGCACGCGACCAACAACTTCCCGGAGTTCACTGGCAAGCTGTGCCCCGCACCGTGCGAGGCCTCGTGCGTGCTCGCGATCAACCAGCCTGCCGTGACGATCAAGCAGGTCGAGGCCTCGATCATCGAGAACGCGTGGAACAACGGCTGGGTGCAGCCGATCCCGCCCGAGCGCCTCACCGGCAAGACTGTCGCGGTCGTCGGGAGTGGTCCCGCGGGCCTCGCGGCCGCCCAGCAGCTCACTCGCGTGGGCCACACCGTCGCGGTCTTCGAGCGGGACGACCGCATCGGCGGCCTGCTGCGGTACGGCATCCCTGATTTCAAGATGGAGAAGCGCCATCTGGATGCCCGGCTCACGCAGATGCAGGCCGAGGGCACCCGGTTCCGCGCCGGGGTGACGATCGGCCGCGACATCACGTGGAGCGACCTGCGCGACCGCTACGACGCCGTGATCGTCGCCACGGGCGCTCCGCAGCCGCGCGACCTGCCCATCCCGGGGCGCGACGCTCTCGGCGTGCACTTCGCGATGGAGTACCTGACGCAGTCCAATCGGGTGCAGGCTGGCGACGCCGTCGACGACCAGATCACGGCCGAGGGCAAGCACGTCGTCGTCCTCGGCGGCGGCGACACCGGTGCTGATTGCATCGGCACCGCGCACCGCCAGGGTGCCCTGAGCGTCACCAACCTCGCGATCGGCGTGCAGCCGCCCGCGGAGCGCCCCGAGCACCAGCCGTGGCCTGTGCAGCCGACGCTCTTCGAGATGCAGAGCGCGCATGAGGAAGGCGGTGAGCGCCGCTACCTGGCTTCGACCGTAGAGTTCCTGCGCAACGACGCGGGCGAGGTGCGCGCGCTGCGCGTCGCCGAGACGGAGTTCGTCGACGGGCGCCGCGTGCCGAAGGCGGGCACCGAGCACGAGATCCCGGCCGACCTCGTTCTGCTGGCCCTCGGCTTCACGGGGGCCGAGCGCGACACGCTCGAGCCGCAGCTGTCCATCCCGTTCGAGGAGCACGGCACGGTGTCGCGCGCCGCCGACTACACGACCTCGGAGCCCGGCGTGTTCGTCGCGGGCGACGCAGGCCGCGGTGCCTCGCTCATCGTGTGGGCGATCGCCGAGGGCCGTGCAGCGGCCGCCGAGGCCGATCGCTACCTGCAGGGCAGCAGCGAGCTGCCCGCGCCCGTGCGCGCCACCGACCAGCCGCTGCGCGTGTAGCGGCGCACCCACCCTTTCGCACCTCCCTTCTCCACCCCACCACCACCACCACAGTGAAGGAAGCCATGAGACGAGCAAAGATCGTCGCCACCCTCGGGCCGGCGACGTCGAGCTACGAGAACATCCGAGCGATCATCGAAGCCGGCGTCGACGTCGCCCGTATGAACCTCAGCCACGGCACGTACGACGTGCACGAGGAGGTCTACGGCAACGTGCGTAAGGCCGCGGAGGACACGGGTCGCCCCGTCGCCATCCTCGTCGACCTGCAGGGCCCCAAGATCCGGCTCGGCAAGTTCTCCGATGGGCCGCACGAGCTCGCCGAGGGCGACATCTTCACGATCACGACCGAAGACGTCCTCGGCACGAAGGAGCAGTGCGGTACGACCTTCAAGGGCCTGCCGCAGGACGTCAAGCCGGGCGACTTCCTTCTCGTCGACGACGGCAAGGTCAAGCTGCGCGTTCTCGACACCGACGGAGTGCGCGTGCGCACCGAGGTCGTCGTCGCGGGCGCCGTGTCCAACAACAAGGGCATCAACCTGCCCGGCGTCGCCGTCAACGTTCCCGCGCTGTCGGAGAAAGACGAGGACGACCTGCGCTGGGGCCTGCGCCTCGGCGCCGACTACATCGCGCTCTCGTTCGTGCGCAACGCGAGCGACATCACGCGCGTGCACGAGATCATGCGCGAGGAGGGCGTAACCCTTCCTGTCATCGCCAAGATCGAGAAGCCGCAGGCGGTCGACGCGCTCGAGGAGATCGTCGACGCCTTCGACGGCATCATGGTCGCGCGCGGGGACCTCGGGGTGGAGCTTCCACTCGAGGCCGTGCCGATCGTGCAGAAGCGCGCCGTCGAGCTCGCGCGCCGCATGGCGAAGCCGGTCATCGTCGCGACGCAGATGCTCGAGTCGATGATCAGCAGCCCGATCCCGACCCGCGCCGAGACGAGCGACGTCGCCAACGCTGTCCTAGACGGGGCCGACGCGGTCATGCTCAGTGGCGAGACGAGCGTGGGGGAGTTCCCCGTCATCACGGTCTCCACGATGGCGCGCATCGTGGCCGCGACCGAGGAGCACGGGCTCGAGCGCATCCCGCCGCTCGGCACGAAGCCCCGCACGCAGGGCGGCGCCATCACGCTCGCCGCCGCGGAGGTTGCAGAGTTCGTGGAGGCGAAGTACGTGTGCGTCTTCACCGAAGGCGGCGATTCGGCTCGTCGTATGTCGCGGCTGCGGTTCCGCATCCCGATGAAGGCGTTCACGCCGAACCCGCACGTGCAGCGGCGCATGTCGCTCACGTGGGGCATCGAGTCGTTCCTCGTCAAGAGCGTTACCCACACCGACGCCATGTACCGGCAGGTCGACGACGTGCTGCTCGGCCGCGGACTGGCCGAGACGGGCGACAAGGTCGTCGTGATCTCCGGCTCGCCTCCCGGGGTCTCGGGCGGCACCAACGACATCCGCGTGCACACCGTCGGCGACACCGTGGGCACCGAGCTGCCCGCGTGGATCTCGGGCGGCAGCGTCGAGTAGGGCTCCGTCGTGATGGGCGGCGCGCTCTCGAGATCGCTCTGAGTGTCTCTCGAGAGTGCGCCGCGCAAGACCGCACGGTCGTGTCGTGCGTCTAGTGATGCGTACCGGCTGTGGGATTCGAACCCCGCGACGCATCGCGTCGCGCAGAACCGCAGGGTGCAGCAGTGCTGCTAGGGGCACGTACCGGCTGTGGGATTCGAACCCCGCGACGCATCGCGTCGCGCAGAGCCGCAGGGTGCAGCAGTGCTGCTAGGGGCACGTACCGGCTGTGGGATTCGAACCCCGCGACGCATCGCGTCGCGTCGCGCAGAACCGCACGGTTCTGTCGTGCGACTAGTGATGCGTACCGGCTGTGGGATTCGAACCCACACGCCCTCTCGGACAAAGCATTTTGAGTGCTCCGCGTCTACCATTCCGCCAAGCCGGCCCCGCCGCGTCGCTCGCGGCATGTTGACGATACCGTAGGCTCGTGACCGTGAGTGATCAGGAGCAGAGTACGTCAGCACCCCGACGCGTCGTCGTCGCCGAGGATGAGTCGCTCATCCGCATGGATATCGTCGAGATCCTTCGGGACAACGGCTTCGATGTGGTCGGTGAGGCGGGCGATGGCGAGACCGCGGTGGCCCTCGCGACGGAGCTGCGCCCCGACCTGGTCATCATGGACATCAGGATGCCCCAGCTCGACGGCATCGAGGCTGCCAAGCGCCTCAGCGAAAACCACATCGCACCCGTCGTTCTCCTGACGGCGTTCAGTCAGAAGGAGCTCGTCGAGCAGGCGAGCGAGGCGGGTGCTCTCGCCTACGTCGTGAAGCCGTTCACCCCCAACGATCTGCTGCCGGCGATCGAGATCGCGCTGAGCCGCTACCAGCAGATCCTCACGCTCGAGACGGAGGTCGCCGACCTCGTCGAGCGCTTCGAGACGCGCAAGCTCGTGGACCGCGCGAAGGGCCTCCTCAACGAGCGCATGGGTCTGAGCGAACCGGAGGCGTTCCGCTGGATCCAGAAGGCCTCGATGGACCGTCGCACGACCATGCAGGCCGTGGCCCAGGCCGTCATCGAGCAGCTCGCGCCGAAGAAGGACGCCCCGGCCAAGAAGGCCGCAGCCGAGCCCTCCGACGACTGACCCCGTCGAGGATCGAGCTAGTGGAGGACTGAGCCCGACCGGGAGCGGGCCTCGCGTGGACCTAGCGGTCGCGCAGCAGGTTGGTCATGCGCACGGTCGACAGCCGGCGGCCCTCGTCGTCGGTGATGACGATCTCGTGCGTGCACAGCGTGCGCCCGAGCACCAAGGCCGTGCACGTTCCGGTGACCATGCCCTCGGTGACGGACCGGCTGTGCGTGGCGTTGATCTCGATGCCGACCGCGTAGCGTCCCGGCCCGGCGTGGATGGCGGAGGACATCGAGCCGAGGCTCTCTCCGAGCACGACGTGCGCGCCGCCGTGCAGCAGACCGATGACCTGCGTGTTGCCCGCGACGGGCATCCGCGCGATGGAGCGCGCGGCGGTGAGCTCCACGAAGTCGATCTCCATCTTCTGCGCGAGGGCTCCGCCGCGCGTGGTCACGAGCCGCTCCACGAGCTCAGGGTCGAGATCATCGGGCAGTCGGGTCATCGGGTTCCTCTCGAGGTGTGTCGGCGGGCCGGGGCGACGGTCGGTGCGCCTCGCTAGGCTGACCGCGTGACGGACTCAGAAAAGCCTACGCTCCTCATCGTCGACGGCCACTCGCTCGCGTTCCGGGCGTTCTACGCGCTGCCGATCGACAGCTTCGTCACGCGGGACGGGCAGCACACGAACGCCATCCACGGCTTCATCTCCATGTTCCTGGGGCTCCTCGCGAAGGAGAAGCCCACCCACGTGGCGGTCGCGTTCGACATTTCGCGATACTCCTTCCGCACGCGCGAGTACCCGGAGTACAAGGGCACGCGCGGGGAGACTCCGCCGGAGTTCGTGGGCCAGGTGCCTCTCCTGCAGGAGGCACTCGCCGCGATGAGCGTCACGACGATCACGAAGGAGGACTACGAGGCCGACGACATTCTCGCCACGCTCGCCTCCCAGGGCGCCGCAGAGGGGATGCACGTGCTCGTCGTCTCGGGCGACCGCGACACCATCCAGCTCGTCACCGACGACGTCACTTTGCTCTACCCGAACGCGCGGGGGGTTTCCGAGCTCAAGCGCTACGACCCGACCACGGTGCGCGAGCGCTACGGCATCGCGCCCGAGCAGTACCCGGAGATCGCCGCCCTCGTGGGCGAGACGAGCGACAACCTTCCCGGCATTGACAAGGTCGGCGAGAAGACCGCCGTGAAGTGGATCACCCAGTACGGCTCGCTCGAGGGAATCTGGGAGCACATCGACGAGATCGGGGGAGTGGTCGGCAACAATCTGCGCGAGCAGCGTGATCGTGCCGAGCGCAACCGTCGGCTCAACCGCCTCGTGACCGATGTCGAGCTGCCGGTCGGGCCGCGGGATCTCGAGCGGCGCCCGATGGACGTGCCGGCCGTCAAGGAGGTCTTCGAGCGCCTGCAGTTCCGCACCCTCACCGAGCGCGTGCTCAAGATCGCCGCGAGCGAGGGCGCCGTCATCGACGACGCACCCGCCTCCCCGCACGCCGACACGCCGGCCGTGCGCACGCTCGTGGACGAGGAGCTCGCGGCCTGGTTGCGCTCCGCGAGCGAAGCCGGCGGCGACGTCGCCGTCATCGTGGATGCTCCGCTCGGCGAACTCGCCGCGATCGGGCTCGCGACCGCGACCGAGAGCGTGCAGGTCAACTGGGCCGCGCACCGCCCCGACTACGCCGCCCTCGAGCAGTGGCTCGCGAGCGACCACCCGAAGGTGCTCGCGGACGCGAAGACAGCGCACTCGGTGCTCAGCGCGCTCGACATCACCCTCGCCGGTGTCGTGTGGGACGCGAAGCTCGCCGCGTGGATCGAGCGGCCCGGCGCGAAGTCGTACGCGCTCGCCGACCTCGTGCACAGCGTGCTCGGCGACACTCTGCCCGAGGCCGACCCCAACCAGCTCGTGCCCGACACGGGTGCCGTCTCGCCCGCGACCTCAGCGTGGTACCTGCACCGTCTGGCCGTCGCGCAGCGCGCGTCGCTCGTCGCGAGCAGTGCGACCGTGCTCACCGACCTCGACCTGCCGACCGCCCCCGTGCTCGCCGCGATGCAGCGTGCGGGCGTCGCCGTCGATCGATCCGTGCTGGAAGCGCTGAGCGCCGAGCTCGCCGACGTGACGGCCGATCTCGCTCAGAAGGCCTTCGCGGAGATCGGGCACGAGGTCAACCTCGGGTCGCCCAAGCAGCTGCAGGAGGTGCTCTTCGAGGAGCTCGGCATGCCCAAGACGCGCGCGACCAAGACCGGGTACACGACGGACGCGGCCGCCCTGGCTGATCTGCAGGAGGCGCATCCTCACCCCTTCCTCGGTCTGCTCCTGCAGCACCGCGACGCGACGAAGCTGCGGCAGATCATCGAGACCCTCGTCGCCTCGATCCACACCGACGGCCGCATCCGCACGACGTACGAGCAGACCGGGACGACGACCGGACGCATCTCGTCGACCGACCCGAATCTGCAGAACATCCCCGTGCGCACGGAGGTCGGGCACCGGATCCGAGCTGCCTTCGTGGCCGGGGATGGCTACGAGAGCCTGCTCACCGCCGATTATTCGCAGATCGAGATGCGCATCATGGCGCACCTCTCCGGAGACGAAGGGCTCATCGAGGCGTTCCGCTCGGGCGAGGACCTGCACCGTTTCGTCGGCGCACGCATCTTTTCAGTGGACCCCGCCGATGTGACCCCGGCCATGCGCACCAAGGTCAAGGCGATGAGCTACGGGCTCGCCTACGGGCTCAGCGCCTTCGGCCTCAGCAAGCAGCTGCGCATCCCCTCCGCGGAGGCCAAGCAGCTCATGACCGACTACTTCGCGCGATTCGGAGCGGTGCGCGATTACCTGCGCAGCGTCGTGGAGCAGGCGAAGGTCGACGGCTACACCGAGACGATCTTCGGGCGGCGTCGGCCCTTCCCCGATCTCGCGAGCCCCAACCGGGTGCTGCGCGAGAACGCGGAGCGCGCCGCCCTCAACGCGCCCATCCAGGGTTCCGCCGCCGACATCATGAAGATCGCGATGATTGGCGTCGCCGACGATCTGCGCTCGCAGTCGCTGAGCTCGCGCCTTCTCCTGCAGGTGCACGACGAGCTCGTGCTCGAGGTGGCGCCGGGGGAGCGGAAGGCCGTCGAGGCCATCGTGCGTGAGCGCATGGGGAGCGCGGCGGAGCTCGCCGTCCCGCTCGACGTTCAGGTGGGCGTCGGGACCGACTGGGACGACGCCGCTCACTAGGCTGGCCCGCATGACCGACAGCACTCCTGCCCGCACCCCCACCCGCGTCGACGCGATCGCGGAAGGCTGGGTGGACACCCTCGCCCAGCTCGACCCCGAGGTCGCCATCTACGCCGGAGTTGCCGGACCCGTCGAGACCTTCGCCGACTACTCGCCCGAGGGCACCGCCGACCTCGCCCAGGCGACCCGCTCGGTGCTCGCGGAGCTCGAGGCTGCCGAGGCCGTCGATGCGGTCGACCGCGTCACGATCGCCGATCTGTCGAGCGAGCTGCGCCTGCACCTCGAGCTCGACGACGCCGGGTGGACCGAGCGCGACCTCAACGTCATCGCTTCGCCCGCCCAGAGCATCCGTGAGATCTTCGACCTCCTGCCGACCGGCAGCGAGTCAGACTGGCACACCATCGCCCTCAAGCTCGGCAACGTGCCGGGCGCGCTCGAGGGATACGCGGCGACCCTGCGCGAGGGAATCCGGCTCGGTCGCACACCCGCGCGGCGACAGGTCGAGCGCGTGCTCGAGCAGTGCCGTCAGCACTCCGCTCCGGAGGGCTTCTTCGGCGAGTTCACCGCGAACGCCGCGCTGCCGCAGGGCGAGGTGAGTGCGGCGCTGCGCGCCGACCTGCGCCGTGGCGCGGAGGCCGCGGCGACTGCCTACGGCGCCTTCGCCGACTTCCTCGATCAGGAGCTCGTCGCCGCGGCGACGGACACCGACGCCGTCGGGCGTGAGCTGTACGCCCTCCACTCGCGGCGATTCCTCGGCGCCACGATCGACCTCGACGAGACCTACGAGTGGGGCATCGAGGAACTCGCGCGCATGGTCGAGGAGCAGACTCGCATCGCCGACCTCATCCTGCCCGGCGCGAGCGTCGAGGAGGCCATCGCGCATCTCGAGCGCGACCCCGCCCGCAAGCTGCACGGTCGCGAGGCGCTGCGGCAGTGGATGCAGCAGCTCAGCGACGACGCCGTCGACGAGCTCTCGCGGACGCACTTCGATATCCCGGAGCCCGTGCGGCGCCTCGAGTGCATGATCGCGCCCACCGCGGGTGGCGCGATCTACTACACGGGCCCGACCGACGACTTCTCACGGCCGGGTCGCATGTGGTGGAGCATCCCGGAAGGGGTCGACGAGTTCGACACCTGGCGCGAGGCGACGACGGTGTACCACGAGGGCGTGCCGGGCCATCACCTGCAGATCGGTCAAGCCGTCTACAACCGCGCGCAGCTGAACTCCTGGCGCCGGCTGCTCGCCGGCACGAGCGGTCACGCCGAGGGTTGGGCGCTCTACGCCGAGCGTCTCATGGAGGAGCTCGGCTACCTCGACGACCCCGCCGATCGGCTGGGCATGCTCGACGGTCAGCGCATGCGGGCCGCCCGTGTCGTGCTCGACATCGGCGTGCACCTCGGCAAGATCCACCCCGAGACGGGCGCGGTCTGGACGAGCGACGACGCCTTCCGCTTCATGCATCGCCACGTCAACATGAACGATGGTTTCATCGACTTCGAGGTGCATCGCTATCTCGGGTGGCCCGGGCAGGCGCCCTCCTACAAGGTGGGCCAGCGCATCTGGGAGCAGCTGCGCGCCGAGACGCGCACTCGCGAGGGGGCGTCGTACAGCGACAAAGCCTTCCACAAGCGCGCGCTCGACCTCGGGGGTGTGGGGCTCGACACGCTGCGCGGCGCGCTGCTGGGCTCGTGAACCGGTGGACTGGCGGTTTGCCGGTCCCGCGCCGAGCAGGATAGGCTGGAGAGTCGTCGATTTGACGACCATCCTGTCCGCATGCCCGAAACGACTCTTCAGAACCATGTCGTCCCGGGCCCGAATACTGTCCGCATCGGAGCACTCATCTCTATGACCACCGTAACGACCAAGGCACCCGAGCAGATCGCCATCAATGACATCGGCTCTGCAGAAGACTTTCTGGCCGCGGTCGAACTGACCCTCAAGTTCTTCAACGACGGCGACCTCATCGAAGGAACCGTCGTGAAGATCGACCGCGACGAGGTCCTCCTCGACGTCGGCTACAAGACCGAGGGTGTCATCCCCTCGCGCGAACTCTCGATCAAGCACGACGTCGACCCCACCGAGGTCGTTTCCGTCGGCGACATGGTCGAAGCCCTTGTCCTCCAGAAGGAGGACAAGGAAGGCCGCCTCATCCTGTCCAAGAAGCGCGCGCAGTACGAGCGTGCCTGGGGTGACGTCGAGAAGATCAAGGATGACGACGGTGTCGTCACCGGTACCGTCATCGAGGTCGTCAAGGGCGGCCTCATCGTCGACATCGGCCTGCGCGGCTTCCTGCCCGCGTCCCTCATCGAGCTGCGCCGCGTGCGCGACCTCACGCCGTACCTCGGCCAGGAGATCGAGGCGAAGATCCTCGAGCTCGACAAGAACCGCAACAACGTCGTGCTCTCGCGCCGCGCCCTGCTCGAGCAGACGCAGTCCGAGACGCGCTCGACGTTCCTCAACAACCTCGCCAAGGGCCAGGTGCGCAAGGGCGTCGTCTCGTCGATCGTCAACTTCGGCGCGTTCGTCGACCTCGGCGGGGTGGACGGCCTCGTGCACGTTTCCGAGCTCAGCTGGAAGCACATCGAGCACGCGAGCGAGGTCGTCGAGGTGGGCCAGGAGGTCACCGTCGAGATCCTCGAGGTCGACCTCGAGCGCGAGCGCGTCTCGCTCTCGCTCAAGGCGACGCAGGAGGACCCGTGGCAGGTCTTCGCCCGCACTCACGCGATCGGTCAGGTCGCACCGGGCAAGGTCACGAAGCTCGTTCCGTTCGGCGCGTTCGTGCGCGTCGCGGACGGCATCGAGGGCCTCGTGCACATCTCCGAGCTCTCGGCCAAGCACGTCGAGCTCGCCGAGCAGATCGTGTCGGTCGGTGACGAGGTGTTCGTCAAGGTCATCGACATCGACCTCGAGCGCCGTCGTATCTCGCTGAGCCTCAAGCAGGCGAACGAAGGCGTCGACCCCGAGGGCACCGAGTTCGACCCCGCCGTCTACGGCATGCCCACCGAGTACGACGAGGCTGGCAACTACAAGTACCCGGACGGCTTCGACCCCGAGTCGGGCGAGTGGAAGGACGGCTTCGACGAGCAGCGCGGCAAGTGGGAGCAGGACTACGCTGCCGCTCAGGCTCGCTGGGAGCAGCACAAGAAGCAGGTCGCGACCGCGCTCGTCGAGGACGAGAACCTGGAGGCTCCGTCCACCGGAGGTGCAGGGTTCAGTTCCGACGCCTCGGGTGCGGGCACCCTCGCCGACGACGAGTCGCTCGCCGCGCTGCGCGAGAAGCTCTCGGGCAACGTCTGATCTGAGACACCATCCGGCGCGCCCCGTGCGTGAACTGGTTCGAACGGGCCGTACTCCTCGCGAGTGCGGCCCGTTCGTGCGTTCGGGCAGCAGCGCTAGTGCGGTGAGGGGAGGGGCTCAACGGACTGACGTCGACGCCCCGCCCGCCGGAAGGCGAGCACGACGGCGAGCACGAGCCCCACGAGAGCCACGATCACGAGCACGGGGATGAGGAGGGCGAGGAGGCTCAGAACGACCGCGCCGATGTCCTCACCGGTCGACAGCACGGGCGCAGCTGCCCCGGCCGTGAGGGTGTTGGCCGCGGGCCGGGCGAGCATCTTTCCGCCGTGCACCACGAGAGCGATGACGATGCCGACGACGACGGGCACCCACTGATCGCCCTCGAAGAAGGCGGCGGGGTCGCTCACCGCGGCCGTCTGCGTGGCGCTTCCCGTGCCGAACACGATGCCGCCCGCCGCAGGGCGGATGAGCGTCTGGAGCCAGTCGTTGATCGAGTCGACCGCGGGAATCTTGTCGGCGATGATCTCGATCACGAGGAGCGCCCCGATGATGATGAGCACCCAGTCGTTGGTGAGCCATGCCCATGCGGCGGGCAGCTCGATGACGTCCACGAAGCGACCCGCGAGGCCGAGGATGAGGAGGGGGATGTAGGCGTTGAGACCCGCGGCGACCGCCAGGCCCGTGCCGGTGAGAATCTCGAGCACGTCGTCCTCCCTCGCGTTCGCTGAGCGCCATGATATCCGCTTCGGCCGCGTGAGCGCCGTTAGGCTGGAGCCCGTGGATGTGATCGCGCTGACGGGGGGAATCGCCGCGGGCAAGAGCACTGTCGCGCGCCGCTGGCGCGGGCACGGCGCAGTGATCATCGACGCGGATGCGCTCGCTCGAGAGGCGGTCGCCCCCGGCTCGGCGGGTCTCGAGGCCATCGTCGAGCGTTTCGGGGCCGAGGTGCTCGACGAGCACGGCACCCTCGACCGCGGCGCGCTGGGCCGTAGGGTCTTCGCCGACGAGGCTGAGCGCTCCGCCCTCAATGCGATCGTGCATCCCGAGGTTCATCGCCTCTACCACGAGTCGGTCGCCCGGGCGCGCGACGCCGATCCGGGAGCGCTCATCGTCTACGACGTACCGCTGCTCGGCCAGGCGCGCGGGCGCGACGAGTTCGGCCTCGTCGTGGTCGTGGATGCCCCCGCGCAGACCCGGGTGCGGCGACTGGTCGAGCATCGGGGCATGACGGAGCAGGAGGCGCGCGAGCGCGTCGCGGCGCAGCTGACGGATGATGAGCGGCGCGCACTCGCCGACATCGTGATCGACGCCTCCGGCACCCTCGAGCGCACCCTCGAGCAGGCGGACCAGGTGTGGAGCACAGTGCGCTCTCGGGCGAGTGTCGGGGGCGCCGAATAGGCTGGCGGCATGCAGCCGACCCGATCCGTGCGCCCCTTCGAGGTCGTCAGCGACTACCAGCCGAGCGGGGACCAGCCTCAGGCGATCGCCGAACTCGCCGCCCGCATCAACGCGGGCGAGACCGACGTCGTGCTCCTGGGCGCCACGGGCACGGGCAAGTCGGCCACGACGGCCTGGCTCATCGAGCAAGTGCAGCGCCCGACGCTCGTCATGGCGCACAACAAGACCCTCGCGGCGCAGTTGGCCACGGAGTTCCGCGAGCTGCTGCCCCACAATGCGGTCGAGTACTTCGTCTCGTACTACGACTACTACCAGCCCGAGGCCTACGTGCCTCAGACGGACACCTTCATCGAGAAGGACAGCTCGATCAACGCCGAGGTCGAGCGGCTGCGGCACTCGACGACCAACTCGCTCCTGAGCCGGCGCGACGTCGTCGTCGTGTCCACGGTGTCGTGCATCTACGGTCTTGGGGCGGCGGAGGAGTACCTCGAGGCGATGGTGGCGCTGCAGGTCGGGGAGACCATCGCGCGCGACGACCTCATCCGCCGCTTCGTCGGCATGCAGTATCAGCGCAACGACGTGGACTTCTCGCGGGGCAAGTTCCGCGTGCGCGGCGACACCATCGAGATCATTCCCATGTACGAAGAGCTCGCCATTCGCATCGAGATGTTCGGTGATGAGATCGAGGCTCTGTACGCCCTGCACCCGCTCACGGGAGATGTCGTGCGCTCCCTCGACGCGGTCTCGGTCTTCCCGGCGACGCACTACGCCGCATCGCCCGCGACCATGGAGCGCGCGGTCGGCACGATCCGGGTAGAGCTCGAGGAGCGCCTGGCCGAGCTCGAGCGCCAGGGCAACCTGCTCGAGGCGCAGCGGCTGCGCATGCGCACGACCTTCGACCTCGAGATGATGGAGCAGATCGGGTTCTGCAGCGGTATCGAGAACTACTCCCGCCACATCGACGGCCGCGCGGCGGGGGAGCCGCCGAACTGCCTTCTCGACTACTTTCCGGAGGACTTCCTCGTCGTGATCGACGAGAGTCACGCGACCGTGCCCCAGATCGGCGCGATGTTCGAGGGCGACGCATCACGCAAGCGCACGCTCGTCGAGCACGGCTTCCGCCTGCCGAGCGCGATGGACAACCGGCCGCTGCGCTGGGAGGAGTTCCTCGCCCGCACCGGGCAGAAGGTGTACCTCTCGGCCACGCCCGGCAAGTACGAGCTGGGCATCACCGACTCGGTCGTCGAGCAGATCATCCGCCCCACGGGCCTCATCGACCCCGAGATCGTCGTCAAGCCCAGCAAGGGCCAGATCGACGATCTGCTCGAGCAGATCCGCCAGCGCACCGAACGCGACGAGCGCGTGCTCGTGACGACACTCACGAAGAAGATGGCGGAGGAGCTCACCGAGTTCCTGACGGAAGCGGGCGTGCGCGTACGCTACCTGCACTCCGACGTCGACACCCTGCGCCGCGTAGAGCTGTTGCGCGAGCTTCGCCAGGGCGTGTACGACGTTCTCGTCGGCATCAACCTGCTGCGCGAGGGGCTCAACCTGCCGGAGGTCTCGCTCGTGGCGATCCTCGACGCCGACAAGGAGGGCTTCCTGCGGTCGGCGACCTCCCTCATCCAGACCATCGGGCGCGCGGCCCGCAACGTGAGCGGCCAGGTTCACATGTACGCCGACACCGTGACGCCCTCGATGGCGCAGGCGATCGACGAGACCACGCGCCGACGTGACCGCCAGATCGCCTACAACACCGAGATGGGCATCGATCCGACACCGCTGCGCAAGCGCATCGCCGACATCACCGATCAGCTCGTGCGCGAGGGCGCCGACACCGAGGCCCTGCTCTCCGGGCGCGGCGGGGGCAAGCGCGCTCCGGCCCCGGTGGCGCGCCGAGAGGGGCGGGCTGCCTCGGGCGCCGCCGAGCTCGAGTCGATCATCGCCGACCTCAATGCGCAGATGCTCACGGCGGCCGACGAGCTCAAGTTCGAGCTCGCGGCGCGCCTGCGGGACGAGGTGCAGGATCTCAAGAAGGAGCTGCGGCAGATGATCGAGGTCGGGCACGTGCGCTGAGCGCCTGCTGCGCGTTGAGCGCGCACGGCTCGTTGTCGGGGGCCCCACCTACAATGACGAGAGTGCCGGCTACTCCTGACGAATCCGTTCCCCACCTGAGCGTGCGCGGTGCGCGCGTGCACAATCTGCGCGACGTCGACCTCGTGATTCCGCGCGACTCGCTCGTGGTCTTCACCGGGCTCTCAGGCTCGGGCAAGAGCTCGCTCGCCTTCGACACGATCTTCGCCGAGGGGCAGCGCCGCTACGTCGAATCGCTCTCCGCGTACGCGCGGCAGTTCCTCGGCCAGGTCGACCGGCCCGATGTCGACTTCATCGAGGGGCTCAGCCCGGCCGTCTCGATCGACCAGAAGTCGACCAACCGCAACCCGCGCTCGACGGTGGGCACGATCACCGAGATCTACGACTACATGCGCCTCCTCTGGGCGCGCGTCGGCATTCCGCACTGTCCCGAGTGCGGGGAGCGCATCCAGCGCCAGACCGTGCAGCAGATCGCCGATGAGCTCATGACGCTCGAGAGCGGTCGGCGCTATCAGGTGCTCGCTCCCGTCGTCAGCCAGAAGAAGGGCGAGTTCGTCGACCTCTTCAAGGAACTCGCGGCGGGAGGGTACTCTCGAGCGGTCGTCGATGGCGAGGTCATCCAGCTCAGCGACCCGCCCACGCTCAAGAAGCAGGTCAAGCACGACATCGCCGTGGTCGTCGATCGGCTCGTCGCGAAGGACGACATCCTCACCCGCCTCACCGACTCGCTCGAGACCGCGCTGCGGCTCACCGACGGCCTCGTCGTGATCGACTTCGTGGACGAGGAGGGGGAGGAGACGACCCGCACCTTCAGCGAGAAGCTCAGCTGCCCCAACCGTCATCCTCTGCGACTGACCGAGATCGAGCCTCGCACCTTCTCGTTCAATGCGCCCTTCGGCGCCTGCCCCGTGTGCTCCGGCCTCGGCACGCGCCAGGCGGTCGACGTCGACCTGCTCATCGGTGACCCGAGCCTCACCCTCAATGACGGCGTGATCCTCCCCTGGAACCAGCAGGGCAAGGGACTCTACAGCTACTTCCAGAAGCTCCTGGGCGGCCTCGCGAACGATCTCGGGTTCTCCCTCGATACGCCGTGGGGAGAGCTGGAGGAGAGCACGCAGCACGCCGTGCTGCACGGCAACGACTTCGACGTTCGAGTCAAGTGGCGCAACCGCTACGGGCGCGATGTGACCTACACGACGGGCTTCGAGGGAGTCATCCCCTACATCGAGCGCAAGTACCGGGAGGCCGAGAGCGACTGGTCGCAGCAGAGGTTCGCCGAGTACCTGCGGGAGGTTCCCTGCCCCGAGTGCGACGGCGCGCGCCTCAAGCCCGAAGTGCTCGCCGTGCTCGTCGACGACCGCAACATCGCCGAGGTCTCCGAGCTGAGCCTGCAGGACGCCTATGCGTTCGTCACCGCGATCAGCCTCACCGAGCGGGAGGCCTCGATCGCCGCGGCCGTGCTGCGGGAGATCAGAGCTCGCCTGGAGTTCCTCCTCGAAGTCGGTCTCGGCTATCTGACGATGGCCCGTGCGGCCGGCAGCCTCTCCGGCGGCGAAGCGCAGCGCATCCGGCTCGCGACGCAGATCGGCAGCGGCCTCACCGGCGTGCTCTACGTGCTCGACGAACCGAGCATCGGGCTGCACCAGCGCGACAACCGGCGACTCATCGACACTCTCGTCAAGCTCAAGAACCTCGGCAACACCCTCATCGTCGTCGAGCACGACGAAGACACCATCCGCACGGCCGATTGGATCGTCGACATCGGGCCGGGTGCGGGGGAGCACGGCGGGCGCGTCGTGCACTCCGGCTCCTACGCCGGGCTGCTCAAGAACAAGGAGTCGATCACGGGGGACTACCTCGCCGGACGGCGGCAGGTCATCGAGCGCGTGACACGGCGGCCGATCGACCGCGGGCGCATCCTCACGGTCGAGGGCGCGCGTGCCAACAATCTGCAGAACGTGACCGTCGACTTCCCCCTCGGCGTCTTCGTCGCCGTGACGGGCGTGAGCGGCTCCGGCAAGTCGTCCCTCGTGAACGACATCCTCTACAAGGTTCTCGCCAACCGGCTCAACGGGGCACGGCAAGTACCGGGCAAGCACGCCCGAGTGCACGGGCTCGAGCACCTCGACAAGGTCGTGCACGTCGATCAGGCACCCATCGGTCGCACACCCCGTTCGAATCCCGCGACGTACACGGGCGTCTTCGACCGCATTCGCTCGCTGTTCGCCGAGACTCTCGAGGCGAAGTCGCGCGGCTACCTGCCCGGGCGGTTCAGCTTCAACGTCAAGGGCGGTCGCTGCGAGAACTGCGCGGGCGACGGCACCATCAAGATCGAGATGAACTTCCTGCCCGACGTCTACGTCGCGTGCGAGGTCTGCCACGGTGCCCGCTACAACCGCGACACCCTCACCGTGCACTACAAGGGCAAGAACATCTCCGAAGTGCTCGACATGCCCATCGAGGAGGCGGCGGAGTTCTTCGAGCCCATCTCGGCCATCCACCGCTACCTGAAGACCCTCGTCGACGTGGGCCTCGGGTACGTGAGACTCGGCCAGAGCGCCACGACGCTGTCGGGCGGCGAGGCGCAGCGCGTCAAGCTCGCGACGGAGCTGCAGAAGCGATCGATGGGCCGCAGCGTCTATGTGCTCGACGAGCCGACAACGGGGTTGCACTTCGAAGACGTGCGCAAGCTGCTCGTCGTACTGGGGGGCCTCGTCGACAAGGGCAATACCGTCATCGTCATCGAGCACAACCTCGACGTCATCCGGGCCGCCGACTGGCTCATCGATCTCGGGCCCGAAGGCGGTGCCGGCGGGGGTCAGGTGCTCGTCACGGGCACGCCGGAGCAGGTTGCTCAGCACGCCGACAGCTACACCGGACAGTTTCTCGCCGAACTGCTGCCGCAGACCGAGGTCATCGGCGCCTGACATGTCCACGCGCGAGCACTGGCGCCCCGCACGCGGAGAGATTCCCGTCGAGCCGGGGGTCTACCGCTTCCACGACGAGAGCGGTCGAGTTCTCTACGTGGGCAAGGCCAAGAACCTGCGCTCGCGGCTGAGCAACTACTTCCAGCCACTCACGAGCCTGCACGAGCGCACTCGTCGCATGGTCACGTCGGCGCGCGGAGTCGAGTGGACCGTCGTCGGTAGCGAGCTCGAGGCGCTGCAGCTCGAGTACACCTGGATCAAAGAGTTCGACCCGCCCTTCAACGTGCAGTTCCGAGACGACAAGACGTACCCCTACGTCGCCATCACCCTCGGCGAGAGGGTGCCGCGGGTCATGGTGACGCGCACGCGCGGCATGGAGGGCGCGCGGTACTTCGGCCCGTACACGAAGGTCTGGGCGGTGCGGGAGACCATCGACATCCTGCTCAAGGCCTTCCCCATGCGTTCCTGCTCGAATGCCATCTACCAGCGCGCGCAGCGCACCGGCAGGCCCTGCCTGCTCGGTGACATCGGCAAGTGCGCGGCGCCGTGCGTGGGCCGCGTGACCCCCGAGCAGCATCGGGGCATCGCCCTCGATCTCGCCTCCTTCATCGCGGGCAACGACGAGCGCTTCGTGCGCGATCTCAAGCAGCGGATGGCCGCCGCGGCCGCCGAGCTCGACTACGAGAGCGCGGCGCGGCTGCGCGACCAGGTCGGCGCTCTCGAGACTGCTCTCGCCAAGAACGCGATCGTGCTCGCCGAGGACGTCGATGCCGATATCTTCGGTGTCGCGTACGACGAGCTCGCGGCTGCCGTGCAGCTGTTCATCGTGCGCGGCGGGCGCATTCGCGGGGTGCGCGGCTGGGTCGTCGACACCGAGCTCGATGTCACGCTCGCCGAGCTCGTCGACACGGTGCTGCAGAAGGCCTACGACGATGGCACGGTACCGGCGCGCGAGGTCATCGTGCCCGCCGTGCCCGACGATGCGGCCGCCCTGCAGACGCTGCTGGGGGAGCGGCGACGCGCCGCGAACGAGCGCGGTGCCGTGACGGTGCGGGTGGCCCAGCGCGGCGAGAAGGCCGCCCTTGCGCAGACCGTCGCCACCAATGCGCAGGGCGCCCTGCGCCTGTACAAGACCCGTCGGAGCGGCGACTTCACCGCGCGCTCCCAAGCGCTTGCGGACCTCCAGGAAGCCCTCGGGCTCGAGAGCGCGCCACTGCGACTCGAGTGCTTCGACGTCTCCCATCTCGGCGGCACCAACCAAGTGGCGTCCATGGTGGTCTTCGAGGACGGGCTACCGCGCAAGAACCAGTACCGCACCTTCGCGATCCCGCAGGCCCGCGACGACACCGATGCGCTCTACCAGGTGCTGCGACGGCGCCTCGCTCACCTTGATCGCGGGGTGAGCGAGGAGACCGGTGCGGCAGCCGTGCTCGCCGACTCCGGTGATGCAGCGGTCGGCGACGGAGAGGTCGTCCAGGAGGCGCCCCGGCAGTCCTTCCACTACCGGCCGGGTCTGCTCGTCGTCGACGGCGGGCAACCGCAGGTCGAGGCAGCAGCCCGCGCCCTGCACGACGAGGGGATCGACGACATCGCCGTCTGCGGCATCGCGAAACGGCTCGAGGAGATCTGGCTGCCGGGAAACCCGTACCCCGTGATCCTGCCGAGAACCTCGGACGCCCTGTTCCTCCTGCAGCGACTCCGCGACGAGGCGCACCGCTTCGCACTCCGCTACCAGCGCACGACGCGCTCGCGGGATATCCGCAGTCGGCTCTCCACGGTGCCGGGTCTCGGCCCCACGCGCATCAAGCGGCTCCTGCAGCACTTCGGCTCCGTCGCCCGCCTGCGGGCGGCGTCCACCGAGGAAATCGAGAAGGTCGATGGCATCGGCGCGGTCGTCGCGGCGGCGATCCATCGCGAGCTTCGCGACGGCGCGGGAGTCTAGGCTGGTGCCGCCCCATCCCCGACCTGAACACGAGGCCACCGTGAGCGAGAGCACGCCGAACGACGTCCTCATCGTCACAGGCATGTCCGGAGCCGGGCGCTCCACAGTCGCGAACGCTCTGGAAGATCTCGGCTGGTATGTCGTCGACAACCTGCCGCCGCAGATGCTGCGCCCGCTCCTCGACCTCGCCATGCACCCGGGCAGCGCGCTGCCCTCCATCGCCGCCGTCGTCGACGTGCGCGGAGGGAAGCTCTTCGCCGATCTTGCGAGCATCATCGGTGAGCTGCGCGAACGCACGCCCGTGCGTGTCGTGTACCTCGACGCGACTGATCAGGCGCTCGTCCGTCGCTTCGAGCAGGTGCGACGACCGCACCCGCTGCAGGCCGACGGCACCCTGCTCGACGGCATCGCGCGCGAGCGCGCACTCATGAGCTCGGTGCGCGAACTCAGCGACCTCATCATCGACACGAGCGAGTACAACATCCACCAGCTCGCCACGACCGTCACCGAGCTCTTCGCCGATGAGGGCCGGGCCCTCGTGCGGGTGACGCTCGAGAGCTTCGGCTTCAAGTACGGCATCCCGACGGACGCCGACATCGTGGCGGATGCCCGATTCCTGCCCAACCCCTTCTGGCAGGACGACCTGCGCGGTGCCACGGGGCATGACCCTCGGGTGAGCGAGTTCGTGCTGGAGCAGGAGGGAGCGCGGGAGTTCGTGCAGCACTTCGTCGCCGCCCTCGGCCCCGTCCTCTCCGGGTACGCTCGAGAAAACAAGCCGCACGCGACGATCGCGGTCGGCTGCACCGGGGGCAAGCATCGCTCGGTCGCGCTGGTCGAGGAATTCGCCACCCACCTTCGCGGCATGCCCGGCATCGATGTGACCGTGAAGCACCGCGACCTCGGACGCGAGTAAGGTCGAGTGTCATCCCGACCCGCAGGGCGAGGACGAGGCAGAACGAGAGGAGCGCGATTGTGGCGCTGACCGCCGACGTGAAAGAAGAATTGGCACAGTTGGCGGTCACCAAGACCACCGTGCGTGCGGCCGAGCTCGCGACCGTGCTGCGCTTCGCTGGCGGGCTCCACCTGATCTCCGGTCGTGTGGCCGTCGAGATCGAGGTCGATGCGCCGGCCATCGCGCGCCGGGTGCGGAAGGATCTCGCTGAGTTGTACGGCATGCGCAGCGACGCGGCCGTCATGTCGCCGAGCGGCATTCGCAAGACTCCCACCTACCTCGTCCGAGTTCTCGAGGGCGGCGAGACCCTCGCGCGTCAGACGGGACTGCTGGATGCGCGGCGGCGCCCCGTGCGGGGCCTCCCGAACCGGCTGACGACCGGCACCAAAGAGGAGCTCGCGGCCGTGTGGCGCGGTGCCTTCCTCGCGCACGGCTCCCTTACCGACCCGGGCCGGTCAGCGGCTCTCGAGATCAGCTGCCCCGGCAACGAGTCCGCGATGGCGCTCGTGGGGGCCGCTGGTCGACTCGGCATACCCGTGAAGGCTCGCGAGGTGCGCGGCGTGCACCGCGTCGTGATTCGCGACGGCGACAAGATCGGGCTCATGCTGCGCACGATGGGTGCCGAGCGCACGGTCGAGGACTGGGAGGCGATGCGGCAGCGCCGGGAGGTGCGCGCGACAGCGAACCGCCTCGTCAATTTCGACGACGCCAATCTCCGACGCTCGGCGCAGGCCGCCGTCGCGGCGTGCGCGCGCGTCGAGCGAGCGCTGCAGATCCTCGAGGACGACCTGCCCGACCACCTGCGTTACGCCGGTGAACTGCGGCTCAACCATCGCGATGCGAGCCTGGACGAGCTGGGCCACCACGCCGATCCGCCCATGACCAAGGACGCCGTCGCCGGGCGCATCCGGCGCCTGCTGGCGATGGCGGACAAGAAGGCCGAGCAGCTGGGCATTCCCGGTACCGAGGCCGGGCTCCCCGCTGAGGTCGACTGAGCGTGAGGTGGGTATCGGGAACACGCTGGGAGGCCACGGGGTTGCCCTCACTAGACTGATCACCCGTCAGGAGGGTCGCGCGCACGGCGTTGCGGCCTGACGAGAATTCGCGAGGAGAGATACGCACATGTCCGTCTACACCCTTCCCGAACTGTCCTACGACTACGGTTCGCTCGAGCCGCACATCAGTGGCCGAATCATGGAGCTCCACCACTCGAAGCACCACGCCGCGTACGTCGCCGGCGCCAACAGCGCTCTCGAGGGCATGGCGGCCGCACGCGAGTCGGGCGACTTCGCCAACATCAACCGCCTGGAGAAGGACCTCGCCTTCCACCTGGGCGGCCACGTTAACCACTCCATCTTCTGGACCAATCTGTCGCCCGAGGGCGGCGACAAGCCGACCGGCGAGCTCGCGAGCGCGATCGACGAGTTCTTCGGCTCCTTCGACCAGTTCGTCGCGCACTTCACCGCGGCCTCCATGGGCATTCAGGGTTCCGGCTGGGGAGTGCTCTCCTGGGACCCGATCGGCCGTCGGCTCGTGATTCAGCAGCTCTTCGATCAGCAGGGCAACACCGCCCAGACGACCGTTCCGCTGCTGCAGCTCGACATGTGGGAGCACGCCTTCTACCTCGACTACGTCAACGTCAAGGCCGACTACATCAAGGCTTTCTGGAACATCGTCAACTGGCAGAACGTCGCCGACCGGTTCGCCGCGGCGCGCTCAGGCACCGACGCCCTCCTGCTACTGTCGTAAGCGGCATCGTGGCCGGGGCGATGTCCCCGGCCACACTTTTGTCACCACCACCACCACCCCCACCCGGACCATCCCACGGCGCCGTGGAGCGCCCCCACGACAAGGAGCTCACGTGAGCGTGAAGATCGGCATCAACGGATTCGGACGCATCGGCCGCAACTACCTGCGCGCGGCTCTCGCCCAGGGCAGCGACCTCGAGATCGTCGCGGTCAACGACCTCACGGACAACGCGGCCCTCGCGCATCTGCTCAAGTACGACTCCGTCGGCGGCCCGCTCGCCCACGACGTCTCACACGACGGCGACTCGATCACGGTGGGCGATCAGCGCATTCGCGTCTTCGCCGAGCGCGACCCCGCCGACCTTCCCTGGGGCGACCTCGGGGTCGATATCGTCATCGAGTCGACCGGTCGCTTCACCAAGGCTGAGGATGCGAAGAAGCACATCGCCGGCGGCGCGAAGAAAGTCCTCATCTCGGCTCCCGCCTCCGGCAACGACGCGACGATCGTCATGGGCGTCAATGAGGAGAGCTACGACCCGGCCTCCGACGTCATCATCTCGAACGCGTCGTGCACGACGAACTGCCTCGCGCCCCTCGCGCAGGTCTTCAACGACGCCTTCGGCATCGAGCGCGGCTTCATGATGACCGCGCACGCCTACACCGCTGACCAGAACCTGCAGGACGGCCCCCACAGCGACCTGCGTCGTGCCCGTGGTGCGGCCATCAACATCGTTCCCGCCTCGACCGGCGCCGCCAAGGCCATCGGCCTCGTGCTGCCCGAGCTCAACGGCAAGCTCAGCGGCTCCTCGTACCGTGTGCCCGTGCCCACCGGATCGATCGTCGACCTCACGGTCATCACCCCCGCCGAGGGCCTCACCGCGGAGACCATCAACGCGGCCTACAAGGCCGCCGCTGCGGAGGGACGCCTGAAGGGCATCCTGCAGTACACGGAGGACCCGATCGTCTCGAGCGACATCCAGCTCAACCCGCACTCGTCGATCTTCGACTCCGAGCTCACGAACGTGAGCGGCAACCTCGTCAAGGTCTCCGCCTGGTACGACAACGAGTGGGGCTACTCCAACCGCCTCGTCGACCTGACCGAGTACGTCGGCGCGCGGCTCTAGCCGAGCATCCAGGAGAACCGTCGTGGCCCTGCGCACGATCGAATCCCTCGGAGACCTCTCCGGCCGCCGCGTCATCGTTCGGTGCGACCTCAACGTGCCGCTCTCCGACGGTGTCGTGACGGACGATGGGCGCATTCGCGCGTCCCTGCCGACGCTCAACGCGCTTCTGCATCGCGGCGCGCGCGTCATCGTCGTCTCGCACCTGGGCCGGCCGGATGGAGCGCCGGACGCGCGCTACAGCCTCAAGCCGGTCGCCCAGCGCCTGTGCGAGCTGCTCGGCGCACCCGTCGCTTTCGCGGAGGACACCGTCGGGTCTGCCGCGGAGAAGACCGTCGGGGCACTCGAGGACGGCCGCATCGCGCTGCTCGAGAACCTGCGGTTCAACGCGGGGGAGACGAGCAAGGACGAGACCGAGCGCCGGGCCTTCGCCGAGCGTCTCGCGCGCTTCGGGGACGCCATGGTCTCGGACGGCTTCGGGGTCGTGCACCGCAAGCAGGCGAGCGTCTTCGAGCTCGCGCAGCTCCTGCCGAGCGCCGCGGGTTCGCTCATCGCCACCGAGCTCGAGGTTCTGGACCGCCTGACCGAGACACCCGAGCGCCCCTACACGGTCGTACTCGGCGGGTCGAAGGTCTCCGACAAGCTCGGCGTCATCGCCCACCTGCTGCCGAGGGTCGACCGTCTTCTCATCGGCGGCGGCATGCTCTTCACGTTCCTCAAGGCGCAGGGGCATGCGGTCGGGGCGAGCCTGCTCGAGGAGGATCAGCTCGACACGGTGCGCGCCTACCTCGATGAGGCGCGCGAGCGGGGCGTCGAGATCGTCCTGCCGACCGATGTCGCCGTCGCGGAGTCGTTCTCGGCCGACGCCGCCCACACCGTCCAGCCGGCAGACGACCTCGAGGGCGGGCCCGCAGGAGCAGCCGGTATCGGTCTCGACATCGGCCCCGACACCGCTGCGCGCTTCGCCGAGCTCGTCTCGTCCTCGGCGACCGTGTTCTGGAACGGGCCGATGGGCGTCTTCGAGTTCCCGGCCTTCGCGGCGGGCACGAAGGCGGTCGCCGAGGCGCTGTCCAGGATGCCCGGTCTCGGCGTCGTCGGCGGTGGCGACTCTGCCGCGGCGGTACGCGCACTCGGCTACCGCGACAGAGATTTCGGCCACGTCTCCACAGGAGGCGGCGCCAGCCTTGAGTTCCTCGAGGGCAAGAAGCTACCCGGACTGGAGGTCCTCGGATGGTCATGACGCGCACCCCGCTCATCGCGGGCAATTGGAAGATGAACCTGGACCACCTGCAGTCGATCGCGTTCGTGCAGAAGCTGGCCTGGTCGCTGCGGGACGCGAAGCACTCCTCAGCCGAGGTGGAAGTGGCGGTCTTCCCGCCCTTCACCGATCTGCGCAGTGTGCAGACGCTGATCTCCGCCGACAAGCTCGACCTCGCCCACGGCGGGCAGGATCTCTCCGCGCACGACAGCGGCGCGTACACCGGCGAGATCTCGGGCGCCTTCCTCGCCGCCCTCGAGTGCCGCTACGTCATCATCGGTCACTCCGAGCGGCGGCAGTATCACCACGAGGACGACGCGCTCGTCGCCGCGAAGACCGTCGCCGCCCTGCGTCACGGCGTGACGCCGGTCGTGTGCGTGGGCGAGACTGCGGAGGACCTCGAGGCGCACGGCCCCTCGGCAGTTCCCGTGGGGCAATTGGCCGCGGTGCTTGCCGAACTCGCTCCCGACCAGGAGATCGTGGTCGCGTACGAGCCGGTCTGGGCGATCGGCTCGGGCCAGGCCGCGACACCCGAACAGGCTCAGCAGGTCTGCGCAGCGCTGCGCGCGGAGATCGAGACTGCCCTCGGGGCCGAGGCAGCGCAGCGTACGCGCATCCTCTACGGCGGCAGCGTGAAGGCCGCGAACATCGCCGGTTTCATGAAGCAGAAGGACGTCGACGGCGCCCTCGTCGGGGGAGCCAGCCTCGACGTCGACGAGTTCTCCGCCATCGCCCGCTTCCCGAAGCACGTCGGCACTGTCTGACGCACCAGCCCTTCCCTGTCCGGTAGGGTAGGAGACTGTCCGAAACGCTCGAGAGGTTCTATCCGTGGAAATTCTTCAGGTCGTGCTCCAGGTCATCCTGGGAATCACGAGCCTCCTGCTGACGCTCATGATCCTGCTGCACCGCGGTCGCGGTGGCGGGCTCTCCGACATGTTCGGCGGCGGCGTCACGTCCAACCTCGGTGCATCCGGGGTGGCGGAGCGGAACCTCAACCGCATCACGATCATCCTCGCCCTCGTCTGGGTGTCCGCGATCGTCGTGCTCGGTCTCATCACGCGCTTCGACGCGGCATAGGGGGAAACGTCATGGTGTCAGGAGGAAGCGCTATTCGCGGTTCCCGAGTCGGTTCGGGCCCCATGGGGGAGCAGGACCGCGGGATTCAGGCTGAGCGCCTCACGATCTCGTACTGGGATGCGCTCGGCAACGAGACGGTGCGCCACTTCGCCGCGAATCTGCCGGAGGAGGAGATTCCGGAGACGATCGATTCACCGGCCTCGGGCCTGCCTGCGGGGCGCGACAAGAACAACCCGCCCGCGATGGCGAAGAACGAGCCGTACAAGACGCACCTCGCCTACGTGAAGGAGCGCCGCAGCGACGAGGAGGCCAAGCAGATCCTCGATGAGGCACTGCAGCGCCTGCGTCAGCGTCGCGGCACCGCCTAGCCGCTCCGCCCTTATCCGGCTCCAGCGCTCATCACGTGTCGGTCGGGCGCCAGGTCTCCGGTTGCCAGTCGGACTGGTCCATCGCGCCCGTCCAGTACGACGTCGGCGCGATGAGAGCCTCGGGAACCTCGGCGGAGGCGTCCTCGTCGACGAAGAACACCGTGCGCTTGGTGCCCTTCGCCCCGGCCGCCGGCACGTCGGCGAAGGACGCGCCGGCGAGAGCCAACCCCAGTGCGGGTGCCTTGTCGGCACCGGCGAGAACGAGCCAGATGCGCTCGGAGCGGCGCAGCAGGGGCAGGGTGAGGCTCAGTCGACCGGGCGGCGGCTTGGGGGAGTCGTGCACGGCGATGACGCCGGCGCGCTCGATGGTCGGTCCTTCCCGGTCGGGGAAGAGCGACGCGATGTGGCCATCGGGACCGACCCCCAGGAAGGTGATGGCGAACGTGGGGAACTCCGCACCATCAGCGTGCGCGCGCAGCGCCTCCTCGTAGCGCTCGGCCGCCTGCTCGAGCTCGATGCCGTCATCCGAGGCGGGGAAGGCGTGCACGTTGTGCGGCGGTATCGCGATGTGATCGATGAGCGCGTGGCGGGCCTGGGTCTCGTTGCGATCCGCGTCACCGCGCGGCAACCAGCGCTCGTCTCCCCACCACAGGTGCACGGCACTCCAGGCGACGCTGTCACGGCCCGGGGAGTGCGCGATCGCCTCGAGCACCTCGATGCCCACGCTGCCTCCCGTGAGCACGACGTGCGCCCTGCCCTCGTCCTCGATGAGGTCGACGAGCTTGGTGAGGAACCGGGCGGCCACCGCTCCCGCGAGGGTCGAACGGTCAGGATGCACGAGCACGCGTCGATCGGTGGTCACGAGTATCACGAGCCTTTCAGGTGGGGCGGGGTGCAGCGACGACTCAGCGCGTAGCGGCGGCGCTCTCGCGAGACGCAGCGAGCACGGCACCGAACACGTCGTCCGGGTCGAGCCTACGCAATTCCTCTGCGAGGCACTCCCGCAGCCCGCGGCGCGGCAGCGAGATCTCATGATCGGGCTGCCCCGGCTGGGTGAGAGTTCCCACGGCGGGCTCGGTGCGCGCGAGGCGGATCGGACCGCTCGCGCGGTGCAGGACGACGCTGTGGATGCCCGACGCAGGAGCGTACCCCTCGGTGTGCACCTCGACGGGAACCTCGAGTCGCCACTTCAGCCATGCCGCGAGCAGCGTGGTCGAGGGCGCATCCGGCGCCCCGGAGACCTCCACCGCCGTGATGCTCTCGTACGGCGGCTGGTCCAGCGCCGCTGCGAGCTGAGCACGCCACAGGGTCAGGCGGGTCCAGCCGAAGTCCGTATTGCCGGGTCGATAGCCCGCCGCGACGCGATCGAGGGCCGCGACGGGGTCGCTGCTCGCCGCCGAGTCGGTGATCCGACGCTGCGCGAGACGCCCGAGGGGCGTGTCGCAGATGCCTTCGGGGCACTCCTTGGGCCACCAGGAGACCACCGGGGCATCCGGCAGCAGCAGCCCCGTCACGAGGCCGCGCTGGTCGCTCGCCGTCTCACCGTAGGCACGCAGCACGATGACCTCGCTCGCCCCGGCGTCGCCGCCGACCCGAATCTCGGCGTCGAGCCGCGGGGTCTGCGCGGCGTCGTCCGTCGAGACGACGATGATGCGCATCGGGTGCTCGCGCGACGCCTCGTTGGCAGCGGCGATGACCTCCTCCTCGTCACCGATCGTCGACACGATGATGAGCGTGAGCACGCGTCCGAGCGCGACCGCGCCCGCCTCGTCGCGAATGCGCACGAGGGTCTTCGAGACCGCACTCGCGGTCGTGCTGGGCAGGTCGATGATCATGGGCGCCTCCAGACTCGTCCATCGCGCGCGAGCAGATCGTCGGCGGAAGCGGGGCCCCAGGTTCCTGGAGCGTAGGAATCGGGCGTACCCTGCGTCGCCCAGAACTCCTCGATGGGGTCGAGGATCTTCCAACTGAGCTCCACCTCCTCGTGCCGGGGGAAGAGCGGAGGCTCGCCCAGCAGGACATCGAGGATGAGTCGCTCGTAGGCTTCGGGGCTCGCTTCGGTGAAGGCGTGGCCATAGCCGAAGTCCATCGTCACGTCGCGCACCTGCATGCCGGCGCCGGGAACCTTCGATCCGAAGCGGATCGTCACACCCTCATCAGGTTGCACGCGGATGACGAGGGCGTTCTGGCCCAGTGCCGAGGTCTGGCTCTCCGCGAAGAGGTACTGAGGCGCTCTCTTGAACACGACAGCGATCTCCGTCACGCGGCGCCCGAGCCTCTTGCCCGCCCGCAGGTAGAAGGGAACTCCCGCCCACCGTCGCGTGTTGATGTCAAGCCGCATGGCGGCGTAGGTCTCGGTCACCGACTCGGGGTTCATGCCCTCCTCCTCGAGGAAACCGGGAACCCACTCACCGCCCTGCCAGCCACTCGCGTACTGGCCGCGCGCGGTGCCCGTGGCGAGATCCTTCGGCAAGCGCACGGCCGAGAGAACCTTCTCCTTCTCGGCGCGCAGATCCGCCGCCGCGAACGACACGGGTTCTTCCATGGCGGTGAGGGCGAGCAGCTGCAAGAGGTGGTTCTGGATGACGTCGCGCGCCGCCCCGATGCCGTCGTAGTACCCGGCTCGACCCCCGACGCCGATGTCCTCCGCCATGGTGATCTGAACGTGGTCGACGTAGTTCGCGTTCCACAGCGGCTCGTAGAGCATGTTCGCGAATCGCATCGCCAGGACGTTCTGGACCGTCTCCTTGCCCAGATAGTGGTCGATGCGGAAAACCGAGTCGGGCGGAAAGACGGACTCGACGACGTCGTTGAGCTCGCGTGCGGTGCGCAAGTCGCTGCCGAAGGGCTTCTCGATGACGACGCGCCGCCACTGACCGTCGTCGGCCTTCGCGAGTCCGCTGCGGCGCAGCTGCTCCGTCACGAGCGGGAACGACTTGGGCGGAATCGACAGGTAGAAGGCGTGGTTGCCCATCGTGCCGCGCTCGCGGTCCAGCTCGGCGACGGTCTCGGCGAGCCGGGTGAACGCCTCGTCGTCGTCGAACTCACCCGAGACGAAGCGGATGCCATGGGTGAGCTGGCGCCAGACATTCTCATCGAACGGCGTGCGCGCATACTGCCTCACCGCGTCGTGGACGACCTTCTCGAAGTCCTGCGTGTCCCAGTCGCGCCGGGCGAAGCCGACGAGCCCGAAGCCCGGCGGCAGCAGACCGCGATTGGCGAGGTCGTACACCGCGGGCATGAGCTTCTTGCGCGAGAGATCGCCCGTAACGCCGAAGATGATGAGTCCGCTGGGCCCCGCGATGCGGTTGAGGCGTCGATCATCGAGCGATCGCAGCGGATTATGGTCGGAGGAGATCTCGACCGGTGACATGGAGCTCCTAGCGGTCGGGTCGATCAGGATGCGGCGGCGATGACGGCCGCGATCGCGTCCGCGTCGCTCACGGTCAGGGTCACGACGGGACGCCCGTGCTCGGCGAGCACCGCGGAGTCGCCCGCCGCCTGCGCCGCGATGAGCTCACCGAAGGTGAACGGGAGGTCGGCGATCTCGAGGTCGGTGCTCGACCTCCCGACGATCTGCAGGAACACCCCGTGCGCTGGTCCGCCCTTGTGGTACTGCCCTGTCGAGTGCAGGAACCGCGGGCCCCACCCGAAGGTGACGGGCCGTCCGGAGCGGGCGGCGAGGTGGTGGCGTACTGCTTCAAGCTCGGGGTGGGCCTGCCGGTCGAGGTAGGCGTGCACGGAGATGTAGCCGTCGGCGGGCGTCGCCTCGCGGAGACGATCGATGGCCTCGGCGATCGTGGATGCTCCGGCCAGGATCTCCTGCGGTCCACGTGCCTCGACCCCGCCTTCGACGAAGACGGGCTCGGTCGGCTCGGGACGGTGATCCAGCAGCCCCCGCGCGGCGATCTTCGCCGATTCCACGTCGGGCTGGTCGAACGGGTTGATGCCGAGCAGGCGACCGGCGACCGCGGTGGCGTACTCCCACGTCATGAGCAGCGCACCGAGCGAGCCGGAGATCTCGATCTCGTCGTCCGCGACCTCACGTGTGGCGCGCGAGTCTCCGACGAGACGCAGCACCTGAACGTCGGGGGAGCCCGAGCTGAGCTCGGGTGCGTCGGGGCCGACCACGACCGGCAGGATGCCCGTGCCCTCCTTGCCCGTGGATTCCGCGACGAGCTGCTCGATCCAGTCGCCGAGACCGACGACGTGGGTGCCGTCGGCGACGATCACGAGCTTGTCGCGCCGCGGCGTCGCGCCCGCGATGGCGGCGGCGAGCTGCAGACCCGGGTTCGACGGGGAGTCGACCGCGAGGGGCAGCGACGCCGCCTCGGCCTCGTCCAGCAGCTGATCGAGGTCGACACCCGCGAGCCCGGAGGGCACGAGCCCGAAGGCAGTGAGTGCGGAATAGCGGCCGCCCACGGTGGGGTCGGCGAGAAAGACGCGGTAGCCGGCGGCGCGCGAGGCCTCCTCCATGGGAGAGCCCGGGTCGGTGACGACGACGATGCGCTCGGCAGGATCGATCCCCGCCGCGCGGAACGCGGTCTCGAAGGCGCGCTTCTGGCTGTCGGTCTCGACCGTCGAGCCCGACTTGGAGGAGACGACGACCGTGGTGGACGCGATGCTCTCCTCCACGGCGGAGCGCACCTGACCGGGGTCGGTGGCGTCGAGGACGACGAGGGGCACCCCCGCCGTTCGCGTGATCACCTCGGGGGCGAGCGAGGAGCCACCCATGCCGCACAGCACGATGCGCGTGACGCCGGCCTCGGCGAAGTGGTCGCGCAGCGCAGCGATCTCGCCCACGAGGGGGCGCGAGACAGTCACTGCCTGCGTCCATCCCAGTCGCTTGCCGGCCTCGTCCTCCGCCTCGGGGCCCCACAGTGTCGCGTCGCCCGCCGTGATCCGGCTCGCGACGAGCTCGTCGACGAGCGCCGGCACGAGTCGGTCGATGGCCTCCTGGGCCGACCCTCGTGCCGCGACGACGACCGTCATCGTGCCGCCTCCAGTGCGGCGGCGACGGTGTCGAGCAGTTCGTTCCAGCTCACGACGAACTTCTCGACGCCCTCCTTCTCGAGGAGGGCCGTCACCTCGTCGTACGAGATGCCGAGTTCGGCGAGGCTGCTGAGCACTGCCCGCGCGTCGTCGTAGTGGGCCGTGATCTGGTCGCCCGCGATGACACCGTGGTCGAAGGTGGCCTCGAGAGTCTTCTCGGGCATCGTGTTCACGGTGTTGGCGACGGCGAGCTCGGTGACGTACAGGGTGTCGGGCAGGCTCGGGTCCTTGACCCCCGTCGACGCCCACAGGGGACGCTGCGCGTTGCCGCCCGCCGACAGCAGCGTTGCGGCACGGTCGGTCGCGAACGAGCTCTCGAACAGCTCGTAGGCGAGTCGTGCATTCGCGACGCCAGCCTTGCTCTTGAGGGCAAGGGCTTCGGGCGTGCCGAGGTCGACGAGCCGCTTATCGATCTCGGTGTCCACGCGCGAGACGAAGAAGGACGCGACCGAGTGGATGGTGGAGAGATCGATGCCTGCGGCGTGAGCCTTCTCGAGGCCCGCGAGGTAGGCCTCGATGACCTCGCGATAGCGCTCGAGGCTGAAGATGAGCGTGACGTTGACGCTGATGCCCGCCCCGATGGTCTCCGTGATCGCCTCGAGGCCCTCGCGCGTGGCGGGGATCTTGATCATGGCGTTGGGGCGATCCACCGTCGACCAGAGTGCGCGCGCTTCGGCGATCGTGCCGGCGGCGTCGTGCGCGAGGCCGGGCTCGACCTCGATCGAGACGCGTCCATCGCGACCGTTCGTCGACTCGTAGACGCCCGCGAAGATGTCGCTCGCGGCAGCCACATCACTCGTGGTGATCGCGAAGACGGCGTCGGTGACGCTCGCCTCGGCGCGCGCGAGCTCGCTCACCTGCTCGTCGTAGGTCGTGCCCGTGGCGAGGGCGGCAGCGAAGATCGTCGGGTTCGTCGTCACGCCGACGACGTTGCGGCTCTCGATGAGGGCGGCGAGCGCACCGGACGAGATGCGGTCGCGGGAGAGGTCGTCGAGCCAGATGCTGACACCGAGCTCGCTCAGCTGTGCGGTGGGGGTGGAGGTCATGGGGTTCTCACTTCTCGTAGGTGGCGGGCGATGAGGTCGTGGGGTGTCAGCCGGCGGCGAGGGAGGCACGCGCGGCCTCGACGACGGCGTCCGTCGTGATGCCGAACTCGCGGAAGAGCGTCTGGTAGTCCGCCGAGGCTCCGAAGTGCTCAATCGAGACGGCGCGGCCGCGGGATCCGAGGTAGCGGTGCCAGCTGAGGGCGAGGCCCGCCTCGACCGAGACGCGGGCGGTGACGGCGCCGGGGAGCACCGACTCGCGGTACTCCTGACTCTGCTCGTCGAACCACTCGAGGCACGGAGCGGACACCACGCGGGCATTCACGCCCTCCTGCGCGAGGCGCGTGCGCGCCTCGACAGCGAGCTGCACCTCGGAGCCCGTCGCGAGCAGGATGACGTCGGGAGTGCCGCCCGGGGCTTCCGCGAGGATGTACGCGCCGTGGGCGGCGAAGCGCGCCGAAGCGAGCGTGTCGCCCTCCGCCGCGCCCTCGCCGCGCTCGAAGACGGGAAGGTTCTGGCGGGTCAGCGCGAGGCCGACCGGTCGGTCGTGGCGCTCGAGCACCGACTTCCAGACCCACGCGGTCTCCGTGGCGTCAGCCGGTCGGGCGATATCGAGGCCCGGGATGGCGCGCAGCGCGGCGAGCTGCTCGATCGGCTGGTGCGTCGGGCCGTCCTCGCCCAGGGCGACCGAGTCGTGGGTCCACACGTACGTCACGGGGATGCGCATGAGGGCGGCGAGGCGCACGGCCGGCCGCATGTAGTCGCTGAAGATGAGGAACGTGCCGCCGAAGACGCGCGTGCGGCCGTGCAGGGCGATGCCGTTGAGGATGGACCCCATGGCGTGCTCGCGGATGCCGAAGTGCAGGACGCGACCGTACGGGTGGCCGCTCCACTGCTCGGTCGAGTGCTCCGTCGGCACGAAAGAGCCGCCCTCGGCGATCGTCGTCAGGTTCGACTCGGCGAGGTCGGCCGAACCGCCCCAGAACTCGGGCACGACGCCGGCGATGGCGTTGATGACCTTGCCAGATGCGGCGCGAGTCGAGACGCTCGCGCCCGCCTCGAAGGTGGGCAGGGCATCCTCGAGGCCGCTCGGGAGCTCGCCAGCCTGCATGCGGTCCAGGAGAGCCTTGCCCTCGGGGTTCGCCGCGGCCCAGGCGTCGAAGCGCTCCTGCCAGGCGGCGCGACGCTCGGCGCCGCGTTCGACGGCCGCGCGCGTGTGGGCGAGAACCTCGTCGCTCACGTCGAAGTGCTTCTCGGGGTCTGCACCCATCGCGACCTTCGTGGCCGCGAGCTCCTCGCCGCCGAGTGCCGAGCCGTGGATCTTGCCCGTGTTCTGCTTCGTGGGAGCGGGCCAGCCGATGATGGTCTTCACGACGATGAGCGAGGGCTTGCTCGACTCCGCCTTCGCGGCCTCGATCGCCGCGTGCAGGGCGTGCACGTCCTCGACGTACTCGCCCGTCTTCTTCCAGTCGACGGTCTGCACGTGCCAGCCGTATGCCTCGTAGCGCGCCGCGACGTCCTCCGTGAAGGCGATGTCGGTGTCGTCCTCGATCGAGATCTGGTTGGCGTCGTAGATCGCGATGAGGTTGCCGAGCTGCTGGTGCCCGGCGAGCGAGCCCGCCTCGCTCGTCACACCCTCCTGCACGTCGCCGTCGCTCGCGATCACGAAGATGTGGTGGTCGAAGACGCTCTCGCCGGGTGCGGCGTCCGGGTCGAGGAGTCCGCGCTCGAAGCGCGCGGCGTAGGCGAATCCGACGGAGGACGCGAGGCCCTGCCCGAGGGGGCCGGTCGTGATCTCGACGCCGTCGGTGTGGCCGAACTCGGGGTGGCCGGGCGTCTTGGAGCCCCACGTGCGCAGCGACTTCAGGTCGTCGAGCTCGAGGCCGTAGCCGCCGAGGTAGAGCTGCACGTACTGGGTGAGCGAACTGTGCCCGGCGGAGAGGATGAACCGGTCGCGGCCGAGCCAGTGCGGGTCGCTCGGGTCGTGCTCCATGACCTTCTGGTGCAGCAGGTAGGCGACCGGTGCGAGGCTCATGGCGGTGCCGGGGTGCCCGTTGCCCACCTTCTCGACAGCGTCGGCCGCGAGCAGTCGGGCCGTGTCCACGGCAGCGGAATCCAGTTCGTTCCAGATGAGGTCGGTCATGGCAGCAGTGGTGCCCTTTCTCGAATCGACCGCGGGACCTTCTTGGGTGGCGCCCCGCGAGGTAGCCCCTTGCCCGGATCGGCCTCGATCCTGACCGCACTCCACCCGAGCGCGATGCGCTCCGTTCGAGAGACGGAATACGTGCGGTTGACAAGCACAGCCCAGTATAGGGAGACCGCTCGCGGCGGGCGGCATGCGCCCCGGCGGCCGCTCAGGGCGGCTCCCGTAGACTGTCCGTGCTCGACACGGCCGAAGAGGAGACATGGATACCGCGCTCGATCAGCCTCTGACCTCCCGTCGCCGCGGATTCCGTCGTCTCCTCACCGCCTACGTCGCCCTCACGAAGCCGCGCGTGATCGAGTTGCTGCTCATCACGACCGTGCCCGTGATGTTCCTGGCCGAGGGCGGGCTGCCCGATCTGGGCCTCGTCGTGGCCACTCTCGTCGGCGGATCGCTCGCCGCCGGCTCGGCGAACGCGTTCAACATGTACCTCGACCGCGACATCGACCGCATCATGAACCGCACGCGCAAGCGTCCTCTCGTGACGGGCGAGCTCAGTGATCGTGAGGCGCTCGGCTTTGCGTGGATCATCGGAGTCGTCTCCATCGCCTGGCTGCTCCTGACGACCAACGCGCTCGCGGCGGGGCTCGCGCTCACGGCGATCCTGTTCTACGTGTTCGTCTACACGCTCGTGCTCAAGCGACGCACCGAGCAGAACATCGTCTGGGGCGGGATCGCGGGATGCTTCCCGGTTCTCATCGGCTGGAGCGCCGTGACCGGCTCGCTCGACTGGGCGCCACTCATCCTGTTCCTCGTCATCTTCCTGTGGACGCCGCCGCACTACTGGCCGCTCTCGATGAAGTACCGGGCCGACTACGCCTCCGTGGGGGTGCCGATGCTGTCGGTCGTGCGCGAGCAGGCCGTGGTGAGCATCCAGGTCGTCCTCTACGCCTGGGCGACCGTCGTGATGTCTCTCATGCTCATCCCCGTGGCGGGCATGGGCGCGCTCTACATCGCGCTGGCCGTGGTGGCCGGTGGCTGGTTCGTCGTGGAGAGCCACCGGCTGTACTCGCGGGCCGCGAGCGGGCGGGAAGCCGCGCCGATGCGCGTCTTCCACGTGAGCAACACCTACCTCACGCTGCTCTTCGTCGGCGTCGCGATCGACCCGCTGCTGCCCTTCTGATCGCGCGCATCCGCCCGCGTCGCTGAGCCCTCGCTCACCCGCAGGGTGAGCAGCACGTGCGTGAGCACGGCGACGAGCACGCACGCGAGCACCATGTGCGTTCCGACCAGGAGCTCGGGCAGCCCGAGTCGCGCTTGCGCGAGGCCGACGGCCATCTGCACGGCCTCCACAGCGAGGAGGCCGAGGACGGCGCGGCGCAGGGGAGCGTGGCCGACGCGCATCGCGGCGACGAGGAGCAGGACACTGAGCGCCGCAGTGATGTACGCGGGCCAGGAGTGCACGTGCTGCCACACTGCGGGATCAAGGCCGTTGCGCGGCGTGTCCGCGTCGCCCGCGTGCGGCCCGGAGCCCGTCACGACGATGCCGACGAGAACGGTCACCCAGACCCCTACGGCGGTCGCGAGCGCCAGCAACCGCACGGGCGGCGGCACCGCAAGACGCGACGTCGCGCGCCCGCGGTAGACGCGGTGCACGAGCACGGCGGCGAGAGCCACGAGCACGCTCGACACGACGAAGTGCAGGCCGACGATCCAGGAGTTCAAGCCCGTGAGCACGGTGATGCCGCCAATGATCGCCTGGGCGATGATGCCGAGACCCAGGGCAAGCGTGAGCCGCAGCAGCTCGGGGCGCTCGCGCCGCATCCGCACGACGAAGAGGAAGGCCAGCAGGGCGATGACGATGAGGACGAAGGTGAGCAGACGGTTGCCGAACTCGACGATGCCGTGGATGCCCATCTCGGGCGTGGCGACGAACGAGTCGTCGGTGCACCGGGGCCAGGTGGGGCACCCGAGCCCCGATCCGGTGAGGCGCACCGCGCCACCCGTGCCGACGATCAGGATCTGCGAGACGAGCGACGCCCAGGCGATCACGCGCACCCGGCGATCGATCGTCGTCGGGAACCATTGCCACAGCCGATTCACGGTCTGCATCCTCCTCATTCCAGTGCGAGCCTGTAGAATCGCTGAAGCTCATCAATCAGTGACGATCGCGAGATTCGCGAGAACTGCAGCGCCCAGCCTCGAGTACGAGGTCAGTGTATGCGCGTTCATTGAGCAACAACCCGACGCCTACGACGGAGAGCTCACCCCGCACGTTCAGGCGCAGGAATGCCCGAGAGCGATCTCGGGTTGGGTTCGGCAAAGGAGAGGAATCGCATGTCAGACGTGCTCATCGACCGACCCGAACTGGAGGGTCTCGGCCAGTACGAATTCGGCTGGGCCGACTCCGATACAGCGGGAGCGACCGCGCGCCGCGGCATCAACGCCGACGTCGTCACCGACATCTCCCGACTCAAGAACGAGCCGGAGTGGATGCTCAAGAAGCGCCTGCGCGGCTACGAGATGTTCGGCAAGAAGCCCATGCCGCTGTGGGGCGCCGACCTCTCCGGCATCGACTTCGACAACATCAAGTACTTCGTGCGCTCGACCGAGAAGCAGGCGACGAGCTGGGAGGACCTCCCCGACGACATCAAGGAGACGTACGAGAAGCTCGGCATCCCGGAGGCGGAGCGTCAGCGCCTCGTCGCGGGTGTCGCCGCTCAGTACGAGTCGGAGGTCGTCTACCACCAGATCCGCGAAGACCTCGAGCAACAGGGTGTCATCTTCATGGACACCGACACGGCGTTGCGCGAGCACCCCGAGTTCTTCGAGGAGCACTTCGGCACGGTCATCCCCGAGGGCGACAACAAGTTCGCAGCCCTCAACACGGCCGTCTGGTCGGGCGGATCGTTCGTCTACGTGCCGCCGGGCGTGCACGTCGACATCCCGCTGCAGGCCTACTTCCGCATCAACACGGAGAACATGGGTCAGTTCGAGCGGACGCTCATCATCGCCGACGAGGGCTCGTACGTGCACTACATCGAGGGCTGCACGGCGCCGATCTACAAGAGCGACTCGCTGCACTCCGCGGTCGTGGAGATCATCGTCAAGAAGAACGCCCGCGTGCGCTACACGACCATCCAGAACTGGTCGAACAACGTGTACAACCTCGTGACGAAGCGCGCCGTCGCCCACGAGGGCGCGACCATGGAGTGGATCGACGGCAACATCGGGTCCAAGGTCACGATGAAGTACCCCTCGATCTTCCTCGTCGGAGAGCACGCCAAGGGTGAGACCCTGTCGGTCGCCTTCGCGGGCCCCGGCCAGCACCAGGACGCTGGCGCGAAGATGATCCACATGGCGCCGTACACGACGTCGTCGATCGTCTCGAAGTCGATCGCCCGCGGCGGCGGTCGCGCGGGCTACCGCGGTGAGGTACGGGTGGATGCCACGGCGCACCACTCCGCCAACACCGTGCGATGCGACGCCCTGCTCGTGGACACGATCTCTCGGTCTGACACCTACCCGGCGATCGACATCCGCGTCGACGACGTGCAGCTCGGTCACGAGGCGACCGTCTCGCGGGTGAGTGAGGAGCAGCTGTTCTACCTCATGTCGCGGGGGCTCGAAGAGGATGAAGCCATGGCGATGATCGTGCGCGGCTTCATCGAGCCCATCGCGCGCGAGCTGCCCATGGAGTACGCACTCGAACTCAACAAGCTCATCGAGATGAGCATGGAAGGATCCGTAGGCTAGATGACTTCTGCCATCGACACCGATCGCGTCGTGCCCGGTGCCACCGAGCACGCGCACGGCCCCGGTTCACCTGTTCCCGTCCAGTCCCGCGCCGAGCGCTTCGCGTCCGCCGTCCACGCCGACTTCCCTGAGGTCACGGGCCGCGAACTCGAGTGGCGCCTGACGCCGGTCGCCTCCGTCCGTGATCTTCTCGACAACGCGCTCGACGGCAGCGCGCTCCCCGTCGAGGTGACGGACGCGCCGGGCGTGACGAGCGAGTGGATCGCGCGGGACGACCCGCGCGTCGGCTCTGCGGGTCTCGCCGAAGAGCGCGCCGCAGCGAATGCGTGGAGCTCCTTCGAGAAGGCGCACGCCGTCACGCTCACCTCGGAGACCCCCGTCGAGGTGACGATCCGGCGCGCGAGCCCCGATGCCGCGCCCCGTGCGGCTCACACCGTCATCACGGCGCGCCCGAACTCGCGCGGACTCGTGCTCATCGACAACTCCGGGCCTGCTCGGTTGTCGGAGAACGTCGAGATCGTCGTGGAATCCGGAGCGCAGCTCACGGTCGTCAGCCTGCAGGAGTGGGACGACGACGCCGTTCATCTGTCGAGCCAGTTCGCGCGCGTCGACCGCGATGCGAGCCTCAAGCACGTGGTGGTCTCCCTGGGAGGGTCGCTCGTGCGGGTGAACCCCTCGACGAGGCTCGCGGGGGAGGGCGCTGCCGGCGAGCTCCTCGGCCTGTACTTCGCCGACGCCGGTCAGCACCTCGAGCAGCAGGTGTTCGTGCACCACATCGCACCGCGCACGGTGAGTCGCGTCAACTACAAGGGTGCCCTCAACGGTGCCAAGGCGCGCACGGTCTGGGTGGGCGACGTGCTCATCGGCCGCGACGCGACGGGCACCGACTCGTACGAGCAGAATCGCAACCTCGTCCTGAGCGACGGCGCCCGTGCCGACTCGATCCCTAACCTGGAGATCGAGACCGGCGACATCGCTGGCGCGGGCCACGCGAGCGCGACCGGTCGGTTCGACGACGAGCAGTTGTTCTACCTGCGCTCGCGAGGCGTGCCCGAGCCGGAGGCGCGTCGCCTCGTCGTGCACGGCTTCCTCGTCGAGGTCGTGCAGAAGATCGGCAACGCCGCCCTGCAGGAGCGCCTGCTCACAGCCATCGAGGCCGAGCTCGCCCAGATCGAGGTGATCTAGCTCGTGGCCGCCACTCGTGTCTGCTCCGATGCCGAGCTCGCGCCCGCGACCGCGATGCGCGTCGTCATCGAGGGCACGCCCATCGCCGTCGTGAAGGACTCCTCGGGCGCGGTCCACGCGCTCGGCGACACCTGCACGCACGGTGAGATCTCTCTCTCGGAGGGCTTCGTCGAGGACGACGCCATCGAGTGCTGGGCCCACGGGTCGAAGTTCGACCTCGCGAGCGGCGCCCCCCGCAACTTCCCGGCCTACGAGCCGGTGCCCGTGTACGCCGTCACGATCACCGACGGCGACATCTTCGTCGACCCGACACCCAAGCCGTAAAGGACTGTCAGACCATGACTTCTCTCATCATCCGCGACCTCCACGTGAGCATCGAGACCGACCAGGGCACGACCCCGATCCTGCGCGGTGTGGACCTCACGATCAACTCGGGCGAGATCCACGCCATCATGGGCCCCAACGGCTCCGGGAAGTCGACGCTCGCCTACACGATCGCCGGCCACCCGCGCTACACCGTCGACTCGGGGTCGATCACCCTCGACGGTGAGGACGTGCTCGCGATGAGCGTCGACGACCGCGCCAAGGCGGGGCTCTTCCTCGCGATGCAGTACCCGGTCGAGATTCCCGGCGTCACGGTGTCGAACTTCCTCCGCACCGCGAAGACGGCTCTCGACGGCCAGGCCCCGCCGCTGCGCTCGTGGGTCAAGGACCTCAAGACTTCGATGGAGGCCCTGCGCATGGACGCGGGCTTCACCGAGCGCAACGTCAACGAGGGCTTCTCGGGCGGCGAGAAGAAGCGTCACGAGATCGTGCAGCTCGAGCTGCTGAAGCCCAAGATCGCGGTGCTCGACGAGACCGACAGCGGTCTCGACGTCGACGCCCTGAAGATCGTCTCCGAGGGCGTGAACCGCGTCAAGGACAACACCGATCTCGGGGTCCTCCTCATCACGCACTACACGCGCATCCTGCGGTACATCACGCCCGACTTCGTGCACGTCTTCGTCGAGGGCCGCATCGCCGAGCAGGGTGGTGCCGAACTGGCAGAGCGCTTGGAGAACGAGGGCTACGATCGCTACACTGCGGGCGCCCCCGTACACTGATCGCCATGCCCACTGCACTCGAACCGAAGCTCTTCGACGAGGTCGAGGAGGGGCTCAAGGATGTCGTCGACCCCGAGCTGGGGGTCAACATCGTCGACCTGGGCCTCGTCTACGACCTCGCCTGGGATGAGGAGTCAGACGCCCTCATCATCTCGATGACCCTCACGAGCGCGGGTTGCCCGCTCACGGACGTCATCGAGGAGTCGATCGCGAACTCGCTCGACGGCATCGTCGCTCAGTTCCGCATCAACTGGGTCTGGATGCCGCCGTGGGGTCCTGAGCGGATCACCGACGACGGCCGCGACATGATGAGAGCGTTGGGCTTCAGCATCTGAGAGCCCAGTGGGCTCTCAGAGCCCAACGCTCCGCCGACAGGCGGCTCGGATTCAGCATGTGACGGTCCAGTGGACCGTCAATTCCGAGCGCTCCGCCGATAGGCGGTTGGGCTTCAGCATCTGAGCCCCGGCGCGCTCTACTCCGCGGCGCGGCCGCGTTTCTCGGCCATGCGCCACAGGAGCGGCATGAGCGCCGCGGCGATCCCCGCCTTGATGACGCCGCCGATGATGAAGGGTACGAAGCCCGAGGCCAGGACCGCGCCCAGGTCGTTCGGCAGTCCGAGCTGACCGAGTGAGACGGCGAGCCACGGCAGTCCGATGGCGAAGACGACGATCGAGCCGCCGATGAAGGTCACGAAGGGCTTGTACCAACCCCGATCCCACTGGCGCTCGGCCGCCCAGCCGACGATCGCTGCGGACGCGATGAAGCCGAGGATGTACCCGCCGGTGGGGCCCAGGAGCACCGTCCAGCCGGACGCCGCATCGCTGTAGATGGGCAGGCCGAGCCCACCGAGCACAGCGTAGAGCGAGAGCGAGGCCGCTCCGCGTGCGGCACCGAGGGATGCTCCGACGAGGAGGACGGCGAGGGTCTGCCCCGTGACCGGAACCGGCCACAGCGGAATCGCCACCTGGGCAAGGATCGCGACGAGAGCGGTGCCGGCGACGACGAGGGCCGCGTCCGTCGCGAGACTGCGGCTCACGACGCGGTCGACGAGGGTGGGGCGTGGCAGGGCGGGGGAGGCGATCGTCACAGTGGTCTTCCTCACACAGGGTCATGGGTCGGGACACGGCTAGACTATCGGGCTGGCCCCCCTGCGCCGGGTCCACCGAATCCCACCAAAGAACAGGACGTTTGCTGTGCTCGCTGTGCAAGACCTCGAGATCCGGGTCGGTGCGCGCCTGCTGATGGCAGATGTCTCCTTCCGGGTCGACAAGGGCGACAAGGTCGGTCTCGTGGGGCGCAACGGCGCCGGGAAGACGACGATGACGCGCGCGCTCGCGGGGGAGGGTCAGCCCACGGGTGGCACGATCACGCGCACGGGCGAGATCGGCTACCTGCCGCAGGACCCTCGTGCGGGCGACCCCGAGCAGCTCGCCCGCACCCGCATTCTGGATGCTCGGGGCCTCGGTTCGATCGTGCTCGAGCTGCAGCAGGCCGGCGTCGAGATGGGCAGCGACGAACCCGCCGTCGCGGAGAAGGCCATGGCCCGCTACAGCCGGCTGACGGATCGCTTCCAGTCGCTCGGCGGCTATTCGGCCGAGGCCGAGGCCGCGGCGATCGCGAGCAACCTCAACTTGCCCGACCGCATTCTCGGCCAGCCGCTGAGCACCCTGTCGGGCGGTCAGCGGCGCCGCATCGAGCTGGCCCGCATCCTGTTCAGCGATGCCGAGACGATGATCCTCGACGAGCCGACCAACCACCTCGATGCCGACTCGGTCGTGTGGCTGCGAGAGTTCCTCAAGGCCTATCAGGGCGGCTTCATCGTCATCAGCCACGATGTGGCGCTCGTCGAGGAGACCGTCAACCGCGTCTTCTACCTCGACGGCAACCGCCAGGTCATCGACATCTACAACATGGGCTGGAAGCACTACCTGCGGCAGCGCGAAGCGGATGCCGAGCGCCGCAAGAAGGAGCGCGCGAACGTCGAGAAGAAGGCGACCGCGCTGCAGCTCCAGGCGGCGCGCTTCGGGGCGAAGGCCTCGAAGGCGGCCTCCGCTCACCAGATGGTCGCGCGCGCCGAGCGCATGCTGTCGGGCCTCGATGAGGTGCGTGCCGTCGAGCGCGTCGCCAAGCTCCGGTTCCCCGACCCCGCGCCGGTCGGAAAGACGCCGCTGCAGGCGCACAACCTCTCCAAGAGCTACGGCTCGCTCGAGATCTTCACCTCCGTCGACCTCGCGATCGACCGCGGCTCGAAAGTGGTCATTCTCGGCCTCAACGGCGCCGGCAAGACCACCCTCCTGCGCATCCTCGCGGGCGTCGACGACCCCGACACGGGCGTGCTCGAGCCGGGCCACGGACTGCGCATCGGCTACTACGCGCAGGAGCACGAGACCCTCGACACGCGCCGCAGCGTGCTCGAGAACATGATGAGCTCCTCCGACGCCATCACCGAGCGCGAGGCTCGCAGCGTGCTCGGCTCCTTCCTCTTCGTGGGCGACGACGTGCAGAAGCCGGCCGGCGTGCTCTCGGGCGGCGAGAAGACGAGGCTCTCGCTCGCGACGCTCGTCGTGTCGAAGGCGAACCTCCTGCTGCTCGACGAGCCGACCAACAACCTCGACCCCGCGAGCCGCGAGGAGATCCTGGGAGCCCTGGCCGCATACTCGGGCTCGGTCGTGCTCGTGAGCCACGACGAGGGCGCCGTCGAGGCGCTCAACCCCGAGCGCGTGCTCATCATGCCCGACGGCGTCGAGGACCTCTGGACGAAGGACTACGCCGAGCTCATCGCGCTCGCCTGATCGCAGGCCGCGCCCCTCGGGCGTCTCGGCGGGCGACGGCGTCAGCGTCGTTCGTCGAGCAGGGCATCCTCTTCATCGGCGTCGCTCGGGCCGCGTCGCGACGGTGCCGCCTCGACGCCGCGCAGCCCGCGCCACTCCTGGCGCAGGGCCCAGCCGTAGCCCACGAACCCGAGCAGCGCGAAGAGGTACCACTGGAAGGTGTAGCTCAGATGCGGTCCCTCGTCCGCGATGGGTCGCGTCGCCGCGACCGGCCGATCGGCCGTCGCCGGATCCTCCTCGGCGAGCAGCCCGTAGGCGCCCGTGATGACCTCGCCCCGGTCGATCTGCTGCGCGATCGTCGGCAAGTGGATCGTCGCGACCTGGCCGGAGGGCGCCCCGCGGCCGGGCAGAGTCGGCTCCCCGGGCTTGAGACGGGCGATGACCTCGACGCGGCCCCGGGGCGGAGCCGGCACAGCATCGGGGGAGTCCTGCTGCGAGCCGGTCGGCAACCACCCGCGATCGACGATCAGAATGGTGCCGTCCTCGAGTGCGAGCGGGGTGAGAACCTCGAAGCCCGGCCGGCCGCTGAGCGGGCGATTGCGCACGAGCAGCTGCTCGTCGAGCAGGTACTCGCCCTCGACGACGACGGGCGTCCACTCCCGCTCGGGGTCGAGAGGCGCGTCGCCCGGGAGCACGCTGGACAGGGGCACGGGGGCCGCATCCCAGTTCTCGGCCACGACGCGGATGTCGGCGACCGCCTCGAGTCGGCGGGCCCACTGCCACTGCGCGAGGGCGACGCACACCACGGCGAAGAGCGTCGTGAAGGCGAGCCACCCCAGCCAGCGCCGGCTCGCCGCGAGGCTCAGGATGCTCACGGCCCTATTCTTCCTGATCGCGCGGGCCGTCCCGGTCAGGGAGGCTCTCCACCACCGTGCCGGCCGGCGTGAGCGTCACGGGGAAGCCGCGCGCGTCGACGTAGTCGTACAGGTAGTCGCGATGCTCGTCGCACGCGAGCCAGACCTTGACGCGGTCGACGCCGTGAATGCGCGGGTTGCGCCAGTTGACCGCCCACTCGGCGGCAGCACGGCACCCGCTGCGCGAGCACCGCATGCCGGAGATCGCACCGGGCAGGTCGATCACGCCGTGCCGTTCTGCGGGCTCACCCGCACGATCGACCCGGGGCGCTCGACGTCGCGCCCGCGCGGCGACGCGACGGTGTTCGCGGCCACGACGGCGATGTAGGGCAGGATCACGGCCCCCGCAGCCGGCAGGAGCATCCACCAGCCGGGCACCACGAAGCACGCTGCGATGCAGAGCATGCGCACCCCCATCGCGATCGAGTACTTGATCATGCGGTCGCGCCGCTCGTCGTCGGGAGACTCCGGCAGGCTCGTGATCGCGGCGGATGCAGGCTTCATGGTGAGGCGATCGTAGCCCGCGGGCCTGCGCATATGCTTGA
>Ga0316202_10000143_pt1 | contig 108785 bp, 107 predicted proteins | sample 3monrhotite_MG_FD_204934 | JGI IMG/M metagenome (GOLD analysis project Ga0316202, IMG submission 204934) | Microbial mat bacterial communities from mineral coupon in-situ incubated in ocean water Damariscotta River, Maine, United States -... | ecosystem: Environmental > Aquatic > Marine >... | reverse complement strand
AATACCAGCGCACCGCCCACAGGATCACATCACCCTGGAAATGGCGCCACTTGAAATCCGTCATCGTTCCGTCCGTCCAATCTCCGCCAAGCATGCTCAAGCTTCACGATTTTTGCAACAGAGCCTGAAGGTCCACGCGAGCGTGTCGGTGATGCCGGGGGCTGAGTCGGTGACCGTGCCGTCGAGATCGAGCAGGATCGCCGAGTAGGGGAGCATGCTGTCGAGCCTACGGGCCGTCAGAAGAGCCTCGGCACCCCGTCGTCGAGGCCGCGCATCGCGTCGTAGTCGAGCAGCAGGCAGCGGATGCCGCGGTCTTCGGCGAGCGTGCGCGCCTGCGGCGTGATCTCCTGCGCCGCGAAGACACCGGCCACGGGCGCGAGCAGCGGGTCGCGGTTCATGAGCTCGAGGTAGCGCGTGAGCTGCTCGACGCCGTCGATGCCGCCCCGGCGCTTGATCTCGACGGCGACGGATGCTCCGCTCGCGTCGCGCGCGAGAATGTCGACCGGGCCGATCGCCGTCATGTACTCGCGGCGCACGAGCGAGTGGCCCTCGCCCAGAAGCTCGATGTGCTCGGCGAGGAGCTTCTGCAGGTGCGCCTCCACGCCGTCCTTCTGCAGGCCGGGGTCGACCCCGAGGTCGTGCGCGGTGTCGAGCAGCACCTCGTGGATGCTCACGACGAGCAGGTCGGCCGTCTTGGCGTGCGTCACGCGCCACAGTTCGACGACCCCCGCCTCGGCGAGGTCGTCGTCGGGCTCCTCGATCGCGAGGGTGCACGGCGGGCTCATCCAATTGAGCGGCTTGTAGCTGCCGCCGTCGGCGTGCACGAGCAGACTGCCGTCGTTCTTGAGCATGAGCAGTCGCGTGGCGAGCGGCAGGTGCGCGCTGAGTCGGCCCGCGTAGTCGACGGAGCAGCGGGCGATGACGAGTCTCACCGCTCCACGCTATCGACAAGCCAGAGCTCGGGGCTCCACTGCCTGACTTGCAAAGTGCAAGTTACACTGAACGTGTCCCCACAGGAGAATGAGGCACGAGCCATGACGCCAGCGCACTCGACGATGCAGTTCGACCACGCCACGGTGGGGGGTCACCGCCTTCGCTTCGCCGCGTCGAGAAGGCCCGGCGCACCGCAGATGCTCATGACGTCGCCCCAGCCGATGAGCGTCCTGACGTACCGGAACATGTGGGATCGGCTGGCCGAGCGCTTCGATCTCGTCGCCGTGGATCTGCCGAACCATGGCGGGTCGGACGCAGCGTCGGAGATCATCACGGTCGAGGAGCACGCCGCGTTTCTCGGCGAGATCCTCGACCACTTCAAACTCGAGCGACCCCACTTCGTCGGGCCCGACATCGGTACGCCCACCGTTCTGCGGTTCGTGATGGACCACCCCGACCGGATCACCTCGATCGTCGGCGGCGACGCGGGCACGATCGCGCCGGTCGAGGGCGCTCTCATCTTTCGGTTGCTCGTCAACTCACGGCTGTTCGGGCTGTCGGTGCGCTCGCTCGGCGGGCCGCTCGGGGGCCGCTTCTACGCCGCCGCTGCTCACCGCATCGGATTCCATCGGGCGCGGCCTTCGGCAACGGTGATGAACGACTTCCGCGACGGTTCGACCGGGCCGGGCAAGCTCCGGGGCCAAGTGGGATTCCTGGGCAGCTACCCGGCGATCGTGCCGAGCATGATGGAGGCGTACCCGACGATTCCAACGCCGGTGCTCGTGCTCCACGACGAGCACGACACCTTCGTCGCGATGAGCAACTCGCAGCGCCTCAGCGAGATGCTTCCCCACAGCGAGTTCGCTGTCATTCCCGACGCCGCGCACTACTCGTGGGAGGACAACACCGAGGTGTACCTCCGGCACATTCTCGACTGGGCCGACAAGGTCGAGTCGGGAAGCACGCCTTAGGCCCAGAGCCCGGGGCGGTGCTCCTCGATGACGGATCCGCCGCCGTCGACCACGATGAGCTGCCCGGTGACGTAGCTCGCGCCCGGGGAGGCGAGCCACGCGATCGCGCTCGCGACCTCCTCGGCAGTGCCGCTGCGGCCGAGCGGCACGAGCTCGCCCTCCTCGGCCTCCTGCGGCAGCTGCGACCCCGTCGCGATCCAGCCGGGCGCGACGGCGTTGACCGTGATGCCGCGACGCGCCTCGTCGACCGCGAGCGCCCGGGTGAAGCCGAGCACGCCCGCCTTCGCAGTCGCGTAGCCGAGGTCGTCCCGTGCGGCCTGCACGGCACCCGTCGTCGAGGCGATCGACACGATGCGGCCCCAGCCGGCGTCGCGCATGCCCGCGACGACCGCACGCGTGACGAGGAAGACGCTCGTGAGGTTGACGTCGACCGCGCTGCGCCACTCGTCGAGGCTCATGCCGATGTCGCCCCGCGGCATCTCCTCGCCGGTCGCGACCATGCCGGCGTTGTTGACGAGGATGCTCGGCTCGCCCACCGCCTCGACGACGGCCCGCACGGCCGCAGTCGCGGCGGCCTCGGTCTCGAGTCGTGCAACAACGCCGATCGCGTCGAGGCCATCGTCGTGCAGCTCGGCGACCCGCGCCTCGATGCGCTCGGTCGTCGCCGTCATGGCGACGCGGGCACCTCGTTGCGCGAGCGCGCGGGCGGTGGCGAAGCCGATGCCGCTGGATGATCCGCACCCCGTGACGAGCGCCGTGCGGCCGCTCAGACCGAGGTCGAGCGGCAGGGCGGGGCGCGAGCTCGGCGAACCTGTCATGGGCTGAGGCTAGTGCGGGGCATCCCGAACCGGTGTCGCGTGCCGGGATGCGCCGCGCTCGCGCGCGGCCGGGGTCGCGATGAACGCGACCGCGATGAGCACGAGCACGACCCAGAAGGCGTTGAGCAGGCCGAACTGCTCGCCGAGGAAGCCGAGGAGGGGCGGCCCGACGAGGAACGCGAAGTAGCCGACCGTCGCGACCGCGGCCACGCGCGCCGCAGCTTTCGAGGGCTCGTCGGCCGCCGCCGACATGCCGACGGGGAAGCCGAGTGACGCCCCCAGACCCCAGGCGAAGATGCCGATGCCGGCCGCCACAGGGTGGTCGACGAGGATGAGCAGTGCGAGGCCGACCATGGCGAGGAGCGCGCTCGCGCGCAGCACCGGCACGCGGCCGAAGCGGTCGAGCACCCACACGCCCGCGATGCGACCGGTCGTCATGGCTGTCGCGAAGACGCCGAAGGCGAGGGCGCCCGTCGCCTCGTCCGCACCGCGGCCGTCGACCATCGCGAGGGCGAGCCAGTCGTTGGCGCTGCCCTCCGCGAAGGCCATTCCGAGCACGATCGCGCCGATGATGAGCGTGCGCGGCTCGCGCCAGATCGCCATGCGCTCCGCGAAGGTCGAGCGCTCGGGGCCAGGGCCGTCATCGTCGAGCCCCGGCAGGGCGCGATGGCGGGGCAGGTGCCGGACGGCGAAGACGCTCGCGATGAGACCGAGCGCGGCCATGCCGAGCAGGTGGGCGTCGAGGCCCACCCCGATCGCCGCGAGCCCGGCCGCGGCGGCGGCGCCGACGATCGTGCCGAGGCTCCAGGAGGCGTGGAACCAGGGCATGATGCTGCGACCCTGCGCCTGCTCGACGCCCGCGCCCTCGACGTTCATCGCGACATCGATGATGCCCGTCGTCGCCCCGAACAGCACGAGCGCCACGAGGACGAGCGGGTAGGAGCCGAAAGTCGCGGAGCCGATGCCGAGCAGGGCGATCGACCCCATGCTCACGACGAGGCCGACCAGGAGCGTCGCACGCGTGCCGATGCGCGCGATCACGTGGGAGGAGCCGAGGAGGCCCGCGATCGAGCCGACCGCCATGCCCGCGATGAGCACCCCGAACTCGTCGGTGCGCACCTGCAGGGCATCCCGAATGGCGGGCGTGCGCGCGAACCAGCTCGCCATCGCGAGGCCGTTGATGGCGAAGACCACGAAGACGGCGAGCCGCCAGGCGGCGAGGCTCGGGCGACCTGAACGGGTAGTGCCGGGAGAGGAAGGGGTGGCGCTCACTGCGACCTTTCGTGGGGCGGACTGCGGTGGTGAGGTGCGCAGGTCGAGAGATGACGCTACCAGCGCTGCCCCTGCACGGAGCCTGCGGAACACGTCGCCCCGCCACTGTCAAGGGGGTGCCGCGAAACGAAGCCCGGTGGAAACGTACAGGGCATCCGCACGAACGCTCCACGAGAAGAAGAGAGGTTCACCATGGGTATCGACGACAAGGCGCAGAACAAGGGCGAAGAGCTCGGTGGCAAGGCCAAGGAGACCGCGGGCAAGCTCACCGACGACGAGCAGCTCGAAGCCGAAGGCAAGGCCGACCAGGCGAAGGCCAACCTCAAGCAGGCCGGTGAAGAGGCGAAGGACGCCTTCAAGAACTAGGCCGTGGCTCCCGTCACGATCCAGCCTGAGCCGCGCGCCCTCAGTCCCAGAGTGAGGGCGCGCGCGCCCAGGTAGACGAGCGTGAAGGCGCCGAGCAGCAGCTCGAGCGATGCGGCCAGAGGAAGCACCGCCGCGTAGGCCCCGAGGTTGAGCACGCCCGTGAGGGCGAGGTACCGGCCATCTCCGGCGCCGATGAGCACGCCGTCGAGCACGAACACGACTCCGGCGAGGGGCAGGCCGAGCGCGAGGATCGCGACGGCGGGCGGCAGGGCATCCCGCACCGCTGAATCGGAGGTCATCGCGACCTGCAGAAGGGGGATGCTCGCGAGGAGCACTGCCGTGAGCGCGAGGCCCACCACGAGGCCCCAACCGACGAGCCGACGGGTGATCGCGTGGACGTGGGGAACATCGGCCGCGCCGAGCCCGCGCCCGATGAGAGCCTGGCCGGCGATCGCGAGGGCGTCGAGGGCGAGCGCCAAGAGTGCATACAGTGCGAACCAGATGTGGGTCGCGGCGAGCTCAGCCGTGCCGAGCGAGGTCGCGACGACGACGGTGATGACGAGAGCGATGCGCAGGCTCAGCGTGCGCACGAGCAGCCACGAGCCGGCGCGGGCTGCCGCGACGAGACCGGCCCGCCCCGGGCGCAGAGGAGCGTTCGCTGCCCCGGCCCGGCGCACCACCATGGCGACGAGCACGACGGCCATGCCCCACTGCGCGATGACCGTGCCGATCGCCGAGCCGGCGAGCCCCCAGCCAAGACCGTAGATGAGCACGGCGTTGAGGACGATGTTCGCGCCGAAACCTACGGCGGCCACATAGAGAGGGATGCGCACCTCCTGCAGTCCGCGCAGCGCCCCCGTCGCGGCGAGCACGAGGAGCATGCCCGGGATGCCCCACCACGCGATCGCGAGATACTCCCCTCCCGCCGCCGCGACCGAGGGCTCCGCGCCGAAGAGCCCGAGCAGCCAGGGGCTCAGCGGCAGCATGACCAGTAGTAGCGCTAGCCCAAGCCCCAGCGCGAGCCAGAGGCCGTCCACGCCGGCCGTGTGCGCACCGCGCTCGTCTCCCGCGCCGATCCTCCGCGCCACGACGGGTGTCGTCGCATAGGCGAGGAAGATGAGCAGGCCGATCGTCGTCTGCAGGATCGTGCTCGCGAGCCCGAGACCCGCGAGCGGCTCGGCACCGAGGTGGCCGACCATGGCTGTATCGGTCAGCACGAAGAGCGGTTCGGCGACGAGCGCGCCGAGCGAGGGGAGCGCGAGCCGCACGATGTCGCGGTCGAGAGCTCGGGCGGCGGGCACTCCCTCACGCTACCGCCGGTGATATTCGTCATGGTCTGCCACAGCGAGCCCGACTACGCTCGATCCTCGTGACTGACGCCTCCGCCAGCGGCATCGACCGCGCAGAACTCGACCCAGACATCCGACCGCAAGACGACCTGTTCCTCCACGTGAACGGCCTGTGGCAGGCGCGCACGCCCATCCCGGCCGACAAGGCGCGCTACGGCTCCTTCATGATCCTCGCGGAGGAGGCGGAGAAGGCGGTACGCACGATCATCGAGGAGGCGCAGCTCGCCGAGCCCGGCACTCCGGAACGCAAGGTCGGCGATCTGTACTCGAGCTTCATGGATGAGGAGCGCATCGAGGCGCTCGGCGCCGCCCCGCTCGAACCACTGCTCGCGCAGGTCGACGCGGTGGGCGATCTCGACGGCCTCCTCACGACCACGGGGCGCCTCGAGCGACAGGGTGCTCGCGGCTTCGTGCAGCTCTTCGTCGACAACGACCCGGGCGACCCCGAGCGCTACATCGTGCTCGCCGAGCAGGGCGGGCTGGGGCTGCCCGATGAGTCGTACTACCGCGTCGACGCGCACGAGGCGACGCGCACCGCCTACCTCGCGCACATCGAGAGGATGCTTGCACTCGCGGGCCTCGACGATGCGGCCGCCCGTGCCGAGCGCGTGATGGCGCTCGAGACCGCGCTCGCGAGCCACCACTGGGACAACGTGCGCAACCGGGACGCCCAGGCCACCTACAACCTGCGCACGTGGGCCGAGTGGTCAGACGCGGCCGAAGGAGTCGATCTGGACGCGTGGCGCGAGGGCTACGGCATCCCGGCGTCGGCGCTCGCCGAGGTCGTCGTGCGCCAGCCCGAGTTCACCCCGGGCGTGGCCGCCGAGCTGACCGGCCGGCCTCTCGAGCAGTGGCAGGACTGGCTGCGCTGGTCGATCGTGCGGTCGTTCGCCCCCTACCTCTCGGCGGCTTTCGTCGAGGCGAACTTCGACTTCTACGGCCGCACCCTCACGGGAGCGCAGGAGCAGCGCGCGCGCTGGAAGCGCGGCGTCGGCCTCGTCGAGGGAGCGATGGGGGAGGCGGTCGGCGCCGCCTACGTCGAGCGGCACTTCCGCCCCGAGGCGAAGCAGGAGATGGATGCGCTCGTGGCGACGCTCGTGGAGGCCTACCGGCAGAGCATCACGACTCTGGAGTGGATGACTCCGGCCACGCGTGAGAAGGCTCTCGAGAAGCTCGAGCGCTTCACGCCCAAGATCGGCTACCCCGTGAGCTGGCGCGACTACAGCACCCTCGAGATCTCGGCCGACGATCTGCTGGCGAACGTGCGTGCCGCGGGCGAGTTCGAGTTCCAGCGCGAGCTCGGCAAGGTGGGAAAGCCGATCGACCGCGACGAGTGGTTCATGACTCCGCAGACCGTCAACGCCTACTACAACCCCGGCATGAACGAGATCGTCTTCCCCGCCGCGATCCTGCAGTACCCGTTCTTCGACGCCGATCGGGATGCTGCGGCCAACTTCGGCGCGATCGGTGCGGTCATCGGGCATGAGATCGGGCACGGCTTCGACGACCAGGGTTCGCGCTATGACGGAGACGGCCGCTTGCTCGACTGGTGGACGGAGGAGGATCGCGCCGCCTTCGAGAAGCGCACCGCATCCCTCATCGGTCAGTACGACGCACTCGAACCGCGCGAGACCCCCGGCCACCACGTGAACGGCGCCCTCACGATCGGCGAGAACATCGGAGACCTCGGCGGTCTCGGCATCGCGTGGAAGGCCTACCTGTTGTGGCTCGACGGCGCGGAGCCCCCGGTGATCGACGGGCTCACGGCCGCCCAGCGCTTCTTCCTCTCCTGGGCTCAGGCGTGGCAGATCGCCATCCGGCCGGAGGAGGCACTGCGCCTGCTGTCGATCGACCCGCACTCGCCGAACGAGTTCCGCTGCAATCAGATCGTGCGCAACATCGACGCCTTCTACGAGGCGTTCGACGTCACGCCCGCGGACGCGCTGTGGCTGGCTCCCGAGGAGCGTGTGACCATTTGGTAGATCTGCCCCTGACGCGCACGCCGGGAGCCCACACGGGCTCCCCTCCGGCAGCGCGCCACCGGGCAGAGAAGCGCGAGCCGGGGTTTCGGGCGTCGTACCGGGCTCTCGGGGCCATCGCGCTCGAGGGCGCACGGGTCTCGGTCGCCGTGAGTGATCTCGCAACCGGCAGCAGCATCTTCGCCGTCGACGAGCGCATCGTGCTGCCGACCGCCTCCGTCGGCAAGATCTTGCTGCTCATCGAGGTGAGCGCACGGCTCACGGATCGCTCGGTCTCCGACTTCGCGATCGTCGACCGTGCCGATGGCGACGCGGTGGCCGACAGCGGCCTGTGGCGGCACCTGCAGGCGCTGGCCTTTCCGCTCGGTGATCTGGCGGCGCTCGTCGGGGCCACGAGCGACAACCTCGCGACGAACGTGCTGCTGCGCCAGATCGGACTGCCGGCGGTGCGCGCCCGGTCGGAAAAGCTCGGCCTCGCGCGCACAGCGCTACTTGATCGAGTGCGCGACGAGCGCGGCCCCGACCATGCTCCGCAGCTCTCGGTGGGGTCGACCGCCGAACTCGCGTGGCTCTTCCACGCCCTCGCCCACGGACACATCGTCGATGAGGAGACGAGCCAGCGCGTGCTCGGGTGGCTCTCGCTGAATGGCGACCTCTCTCTGGTCGCCGGGTCGTTCGGGCGAGACCCGCTGGCGCACCGAGGCGTCGAGCACAACACGTGGATGGTCAACAAGACCGGCACGGACGCCGGCGTGCGATCGGAAGCGGGCGTCCTGCGCGGCCCACGCGCCGGGGTCTCCTACGCGGTCTCCGTGCACTTCGAGGACACCGATCTGGGCCGACGGCTGCGCGTGATCGACGCCCTGCGCACCTTCGGGCTCGACCTGCTCGAGTTCGTGCACTGAGGTTTCATCATGCCTCTCCCCAGTCCTGGGGTAGACAAGTCTGTTCAGATTGTCCCCCAAAGGGCGGACAGAGTAGTCTCCTATCGGCCTCGAACTGCGCCTACCCGACGTTGACGCAGGGTCGAGTCTGAACCCGAATACCCGAACCCGAATACCCGAAGTCGACCGTTCGCGTCGGCGCCCACGATCTCCCCGGATCCCGGCGCCCCCGTCGAGAGCGGTCGGAACCCGAAGCACCCTGCGCTGCGCACCCCCGCGGCGTGAGGCTCCAACCCCCCAGGAGCGCACCACCATGTCTCGTAAAGCAACCCGTCGTGCCGAACGCGCCACCTCCCTGCGTCGGCGCATCCTCGCCGGAGCCACGACCCTCGTCATCGGTCTCGGCCTCGCCGTCGGAGGTCTCGCGCCCGCCACCGCAAGCGGCGGCAACGGCAGCAATGACTCCGACAAGTCGAACAGCACGTCGTACTGGCTCAAGCAGTACCCGAACGCGGACTCGTGCTACAAGCACGAGGGGCGGGACATGTCGAACGCCCATGGCACCCGCACCAACGGGAAGAAGGCCATCACTCTCAACGAGTTCGGCTCCAGCTGGCCGGGTGACCGCTGGGAGGTACTCATCGTCAAGGCTGGATCGACGGGTGGCACCGACGGTAAGGGAAACGCCGTGTACGAGCTTCCCGATGCCGGGGTCGCCTACTTCGCTCCCAACAACAAAGAAGTCTCGCACTGGATCGTCTGCAAGGGCACGACGCCCGCGGATGACAAGGGCTACGACCTTGCGTGCGACACGATCACCGTGAGCTACGGTCGCGCACTCGTCAACGGCGACCACATCACGATGGACGTGTACCTGAACGGTTCCGAGACGAAGACGCGCATCCACGCGTATGTCGACGGAAACCTAGGCGGGTACCAGAACCTCGGTATCCGCGTGAACGGCTTTGGCTCCTTCCCGCTCACGGAGTCCGAAGTGAAGTCCGGGACGATCACGTTCGGCTACACCGAGTACTTCACCGCGACCTCGTGGGCCGTGTCGTGGGTGCAGATGAACGACATGCACTTCAACCAGGATGAGCAGGGCGAGTGGTTCCGCTGCGGCGAACTGGAGGACGTGACTCCTGCCGCCACGGCCACTGACGACAACTGCCTCGAGGGCGTCGGATCGATCACGTTCACCGAGGTCGACGGCATCGAGAGCTATTCGGTGGAGGACTTCGCGACGATCTTCGCGCCCGGCGATACCCTGAGCGGTCTCGACCCCGGTACCTACTCGGTGACTGCGGTCCCCTCTGCTGGGTTCGAGCTCGCTGACGGCTCCGCGCCCTTCGACGTGGTCGTCGGCAGCACCTCGGAGGACTGCGGTGTGGCGACGGCGTCGGTGACGCTGCCGGATCCGGACTGCGAGTCGGGTCAGTCATGGGATGACGCGGAGTTCGCGACGTCGAATGCGTCGTTCGGCCCAGTAAGCATCAACGGGGTCGAGTACGTCGTCGTCGCGACGGCTGACGAGGGCTATCTGTTCGAGGGTGGCGAGACGACGAAGACGTTCACGATCTCGTTGCTTCCTGCGGATGAGACCGAGTGCGCCGAGGCGTCTGCTGCCGTGGCCACGACGGACCCGTCGTGCTTCAGCGGTGCGACGTTGGATGAGTCGAAGTTCACCGTGTCCGATGGTGTGACGTGGGCGGTCGTTGACAACGGTGCGACGGACGGATCGTTCGAGGTTCTATTCACGGCTCCTTCGGGAAGCCGGTTCAGCAACGGCGAGTCGACTCTCACGGCCACGGGCACTCTTGCCCCGGTGCTCGGTGACGAGGACTGCGTGTTCCCGGTCACGAATGTGTTCCTCGCCTTCGACGACGCGACGTGCCTAGACCCGCAGTCGCTCGACGTCGATGAGTTCGACTTCGTCGCGGAGCTGGCCCAGCTGGAGGGCGAGCCCGTGATCGACAGCGAGGGCAACTACACGGTGGTCTTCACCGCGAAGGGCGTGAACACGACGTTCGACCAGAGCGAGGATGTCGCGATGGAGGGCCGAGTCGTCTCGAACGGTGGCAAGACGCTCACCTTCACGGGTCAGCTCGACGGCCCCAACGAGGAGCTGTGCGAGCAACTGCCCGTCATTGACCCGTTCGAGTACGTCGACACGTGCCTTACGGCGACCTACACGCTCTACTTCGTCGAGGGCCTCACCTACTGGGTGACGGTCAACGAGGACGAGCCATTCGAGGTCGTCTTCGGCGAGAACGAGGTGTCGAAGACGTTCGCCGCGAACCCGGGTGACTACGTCCTCGTGACGCCCGTCGCCAACCCAGGATACGTATTGGACCCCAGCCAGCCGGCGCCGCTCGACCGCACCTTCAACACCTACCCGGACGGTTGCCAGTTGCCCGAGCTCGCCAACTGGCCGGCGAGCGCGACGGCGACCGACGAGGTCTGCACGCCCTTCGGCGTGACGAGCGGATCGATCACCGTGCAGATCTCGACGGGACCGGATGACAACCCTGTCCCGGTGCGCTACTACCTCGCATACGAGACGGCCGAGCAGCAGGAGCTCACGAACGAGACGACCACTCTGCCGGACGGTGACTACGTCGTGACAGCCGTGCTCACCGATCCGGAGGATAGCCTCAACGACTCCGGCAACGACCCCGTGAGCTTCCCCCTCACCATCGGGGCCGCTGACGAGAGCGACTGCGACCTGCCGACGCTCGCGATCACCGGGGCGAATAACGCCGTGACCGGTGTCGGTATCGGCGCGGTCATCATCATCCTCGCGGGGCTCGGCTTCGTCCTTCGACGCCAGCTCGTGGAGTAGCACCCGCGACCACAGCGCAGCCCGGCGTGCCGGACCGACCCGAAAACGGTCTGTCGCGCCGGGTTGCATCACCAGAACAACTGAAGAGCACAGCGGTACAGAGCACTACCCACCCGAACCTCACACGCCGTACCCGACGCGCGAGGCTCCTTCTCACCCAACAGGAGCAAGAATCATGAGAACTCGACAGCGCTTCCTCGCTGCTGCGACGGCTACCGTCGTCGCACTCGGCATGAGCCTTGGCGGTGCGAGCGTCGCGCTCGCCACCCCCGAGGACGAGACCACCGAGACCACGGAGACTACCGAGGTCGTCACTAGCGAAGGCGAAGGCCTTGCCAGTGCCGAGTCCGTAGTCGTCCCCGACGAGGTCGAGGGCGCGAGTGTCCCGCCGGCGGTGACAGCCAGCTCCAACGGCTCTGCAAAGGTGTTCGTCTGCAAGTACGTCGGCACACCGGGAGTCGACGAGCGTCTCCAGACGGGCAACAACCCGATCAGTGTGAGCGTCAACGCGATCCCGGACTACCAGGGGGTCGGTTCCTACTTCGCCGACGCGCACGGCCGCTCCTACGTTCTCGCCGAAGACAACCGCACGGGCGGCGGCCAGGAGGGCGAGCCCAGCGTGAGCGAGTGTCCCGCACCCGACGGTCCCACGGAGGTATTTCCGGCCGCGACAGCGACCCAGTTCACCTGCGTCGATGATCAGGTCGTCGGAGGGTTCATCACGGTCGATCTCAGCGTTCCAGGGGTCTCCTACTCGGTGGAGGATTCCAACGGCGATACTGTCGCTTTCGACCCATCATCCGGTCAGACATCCGTTCTGGACGTGGGAACTTACACTGTATTCGGAGACGATGCGAGTGATGCTGACACCTTCGCGGCGTCGAGCTACGAGCAGGAATTCACGATCGACGAGTTCACCGAGCTCTGCGGTGATCTGCCGACCTCCCCGAACTGGCCCGCCTCAGTGACGGTGACTGACGAAACGTGCGTCGAATACACAGTCACGGACGGCGCGATCGACGTGGTGTTCCCGGAGGGCTCGGAGGAGAACCCGAACCCGATCCGGTACTTCATCGACTACGAGGGTGAGGACGAGCAGGAGCTCACTGAGGAGTCGACGGTGGTGCCGGCGGGCGACTACGTCGTGACGGCGGTTGTCACTGACCCCAACGACAGCGTGAACGACAGCGGCACGTCCGTCGAGTTCCCGGTCACTGTCGAGGGCGTCGACGCCGCAGCGTGCACCGACCTTCCGTCGTACCCGAACTGGCCTGCGTCGGTGACGGTGACCGATGAGGAGTGCGTGCAGTTCTCGGTGACCGATGGCAAGATCAACGTGGTGTTCCCGGAGGGCTCGGAGGAGAACCCGAACCCGATCCGGTACTTCATCGACTACGAGGGTGAGGACGAGCAGGAGCTCACTGAGGAGTCGACGGTGGTGCCGGCCGGCAGCTACGTCGTCACTGCTGTGGTCACTGACCCCAATGACAGCGTGAACGACAGCGGCACGACAGCGGAGTTCCCGGTCACAGTCGAGGGCGTTGACGCTGAGGAGTGCGACTTCGACTTCCCGACCTTCCCGAACTGGCCCGCCTCGGTCTCGACCACCGACGAGGTCTGCGGACCCTTCGACGTCGTGAGCGGCGCGATCACGGTCACCTTCCCGACAGGGTCGCTCGAGAATCCCACGCCGGTGCGCTATTTCATCGACTACGAGGGTGAGGACGAGCAGGAGCTCACGGAGGAGACGACCGAGGTTCCTGCCGGCAGCTACGTCGTGACCGCAGTCGTGACCGACCCGAACGACAGCGTCAACGACAGCGGCACGAGCGACGAGTTCGAGGTCGTCGTGGCCGCGCAGGACGCCGACGAGTGCGGCGAGCTCGAGACGCTCGCCTACACGGGAGCCAGCGACCTCACGGGAGCCTTCGGGCTCGCGGCGCTGCTCGTTACGCTGACGGGCATGGGCATGGTCGTCGCCCGCCGTCGCGTGGAGGCGTAGGAGCCACTCCTCGCAGTCACTGACGCACAGCTCCACGAACCGGGTGTCGCCCTCCAAGGAGGCACCCGGTTCGTGCTGTCACGCTGGAGCCATGATCAGCACCGGACTCGCCAGGAGGCTGCGCGACGCTGGGCTCTCCTGGACGCCCCGGTCGGGCGACCGATTCCACATCGACCGGCACGAGCTCGACGCCGACGTCTTCACGGTAAGCGAGCTCACGATCGAGGCGCACGACTACCCCTCCGGCACCGTGCTCGGCTTCAACGGCACGACCGAATGGGCGCTCGATTCCGTCGACCTCGATGACACCCTGTGGCTGCCCCACGAGGATCAGTTGCGCGACCTGCTGCGAACGGCCTTCCGCTCGCTCGAGGTCGTCGACGATGGCTACCGCGTCACGATCCAGCTCGCTGGCGAGTTCACCGACTTTGAGAGCGTCTCAGCGCCCGAGGCTTACGGCCTCGCCCTGCTCGCCCTGCTCCAGGGGCTCCGACCCTGAGGGCCGCGGCGCGCTTCGGGAGCGCTCCGCGCCCACCTCGAGACCGAACAGCGTCTCGACCGCGTCGGCCACCGCCTCTGCCCGCCCGGCGGCCGCGTGGCGGCGGGCCATGATCGACGGGGTGTGGAGGAACACGCTCGTGAGGTGACGCAGGGCCTCCTCGACCCTCCCGTCGTCGCCGCGCGAGCGCGCGCGGGCGATCTCGCCGTCGACGAGCTCGAGAACGTGCTGGCGCAGCGCCACAACGGCTGGCTCGACGGCGGCGTCAGACACGAACGAGTGAGCGGCGGCGTCGACGACGCCCCGAGCATCCTCTTCGGCGGACCAGTGGACGAGCGGCGCGTGCAGGCGGATCGTCTCGAGGTCGAGAAGGGTCACCCCCTCGAGCTCGCCGACTGCCGCATCGACGTTGCGGGGCAAGCCCAGATCGACGATGAAGCACCGGGCGTCCGCGGGTACGTCCTCCGCCCCGATCGAGAGGCGCGTCGTGCAGGTCACGACGACATCGGCCCAGATGAGGGATGCGCCCAAGTCGTTGGTGGGGTCGGTGGTCGTGCGCCCTGCGAAGACCTGCGCGCGGCCACTCGGCGAGTACACGCGGATGCGATCAGCGCCGCGCTCGCGCAGCGCGGCGACGGTCGTCGCGGCGTACTGGCCCGTGCCGACGAGCAGCACGTTGACGCCGCCCCAGTCGGCGAGACGGCTGCCCACGAGGTCAAGCGCGAGTCGGGCGAGAGACCGACCGGTGCGGCTCGCATCGCCCTTGGCTCGCGCCGCTCGTGCGGTGCGGGTCGCCTCCTGGAAGGCACGGTCGAGGGTGGGAGTGGTCGTGCCGGCCGCGCGCGCGAGCTGCGCCGAGCGCTTCACCTGACCGGCGATCTCCTCCTCGCCGACGGCGACCGACTCGAGGCCGGCCGCGACCGAGAACAAGTGGTGCACGGCGCCAGCGCCCTCCAGCACCTCGGCGTTCTGCGTGACGGCGGCCTCGTCGACCCCGGCGAGCGACACGAGGGCACCGAGCACCGAGCGCTGCGCGAGCTCTCGCGCGAGAAGATCGGGCGCGTCGACATCGAGGTAGACCTCGAGCCGATTGCACGTCACGATCGAGACGGCGCCGCGGATCGTGGCGTGAGCATCGTGCACTGCTCGAGACAGGTCGGCGGCGTCGACCGCGAGTCGTTCGAGCAACTCGAACGACGTATTGCGGTGGTGAGCGGTGATGCAGAGGAGCACGAGAAGCCATTCTATGTCGCGCGATCCGGTGAACCCTGACCTTCCCCCCGGGGGGTATACCCGAGGGCGACTCAGAACAGCGAGTTCACACTCACGGCCACCTATCCTGGTCGGGTGCCTCTGAGCCCCACCCACCCCCTTCGTGACGGTCGCACGATCGACTCGGCCCTCGTGCGCGCCTACCGCGGCGACCGGCCGGAGCGCACCCCCGTGTGGTTCATGCGGCAGGCGGGGCGATCCCTGCCCGAGTACCGCGAGCTGCGCGCGGGCGGCGACATGTTGCAGGCGTGCCTGACCCCCGGGCTCGCGAGCGAGATCACCCTGCAGCCCGTGCGGCGCCACGGCGTCGACGCTGGCATCTTCTTCAGCGACATCGTCGTGCCCGTGCTGCTCGCCGGTGTCGAGGTGAGCATCGTCGCGGGGCGGGGACCGGTGCTCGAGCATCCCGTGAGATCGGCCGCCGACGTGCTCGCGCTGCGCCCGCTCGACCCTGCCGCTCTCGACCCGATCCGCGAGGCCGTCGCCCTCACGGTCGAGCAGTTGGGCACGACACCGCTCATCGGCTTCGCCGGCGCCCCCTTCACCCTCGCCTCCTACCTCATCGAGGGCGGCCCCTCGAAAGACCAGATCAGAGCCCGTGCGTTGATGCACAGCGATCCGCACACGTGGGCGACGCTACTCAACTGGTGCGCCGACGTTACGGGCATGTTCTTGCGTGCGCAGGTCGAGGCTGGTGCCAGTGCAGCGCAGCTGTTCGACTCCTGGGTCGGCTCGCTCTCGCGCGGCGACTACCAGCGCCGCGTCGCTCCGCACTCGAAGCGCGCCATCGACCACCTGCGCGGGCTCGACGTGCCCCGCGTGCACTTCGGTCTCGGCACCGATCGCATCCTTCCGCAGATCGCCGCTCTCGGCGTCGACGCGATCGGCATCGACTGGCGGTTGCCGCTCGATGAGGCGAGCGCGGCATTCGACCACGCGATGCCGTTGCAGGGCAATATCGACCCCGCACTGCTCACCGCTCCGTGGAGCGTGCTCGCCGCGCACGCCGACGATGTGCTCGAGCGAGGCCGCCGCGCGCCCGCCCACGTGCTCAACCTCGGCCACGGCGTGCCTCCCGAGACCGATCCAGACACGCTCACGCGCCTCGTCGCCCACGTGCACGGCGACCGACCCGAGCATGACTGACCCGAGCCCGACCGAGGGCACTCCCGTGGTGGGCGCGCCACCTGCGGCAATTGTCGTCGGCGCGGGCGTCGCGGGCCTCGTCGCCGCTCGTGAGCTCGTGCTGCAGGGCTTCGCCGTGCGCGTCCTCGAGGCCGACGCCGTCGCCGGCGGCCAGGTGCGAACCCACGAGGTCGCCGGCATCCGCCTCGATGCCGGCGCCGAGTCGTTCGCGACGCGCGGGGGCGTCGTGCGCGACTATCTCGCGAGGCTTGAGCTCGAGCACCGCATCGTGAGCCCGGACGACCGAGGGGCGTGGCTGCACAGCGCCGAAGACCGTGCGGCGCGGCTGCCCGCTGTGAGCCTCCTCGGCATTCCCTCCGCCCCGCTCGCGGCGGACGTCGTGAGCATCGTGGGCCGGCGGGACGCCTGGCGCGGGATGCTCGACACCGTGCTGCCCGGACCGGTCGGGGCTAAGTCGGCCACGGTCGGCGAGCTCGTGCGGCGCCGCATGGGCGACGGCATCCTCGAGAAGCTCGTCGCGCCCGTCGTCGAGGGCATCCACTCGCGGCACCCCGACGATCTCCCGCTCGGCGCCGTGCCCGGGCTCGCGCACCACCTCCTGCGCGAGAACTCGCTCGGTCGGGCCGTCGCCCGGCTGCGCATCGACGCCGCCGCGGGCAGTCTCGTCGCGGGCGTGGAGGGCGGCATGAGCGTGCTCGTGGAGGCGCTGCTCGCCGAGCTCGGCCGCTTCGGCGTGCCCGTGCACTACGGCACGCGCGTCGCCGAGGTGCACGCCGAACGCGTCGTGCTCGCCACGGACGATCCGGATCACGACGGAGAAGAGCTCGAGGGGCGGGTGGTCGTCGCCGCGCCCGGCCTCGTCGGCGCCGGAACGCGCACCGCTACCCACCTCGTGACCCTCGTCGTCGACACTGACGCTCTCGCCGAGGCGCCCCGCGGCACCGGCGTGCTCGTCGCCCGAGGCTCGAGCGTGCGCGCCCGAGCCCTCACGCACCTCACCGCGAAGTGGGAGTGGGTGCGCACCGCCGCACGCGGCCGGGAGGTGCTGCGCCTGAGCTACGAGCACGATGCGACCGTCGACCAGGCCCGCGAGGACGCGGGCAGACTGCTCGGCATCGAGCTGCCCGCGGCGAGCATCGTCGGGTCCGCGGTGACCACGTGGCACCGGGCCGGCCGCATCGACGCGAGCGGGAGCATCCCGATCGTTGGTGAGCAGGTAGCCGGCACGGGACTCGCCGCCATCATCGACCACACCCAGCGCACCATGAAGGAGCTGCAGCCGTGAGCGACACCCTCGCCTACACCCTCTACGTCGTCCTGCGACGAGATGCCGCCCGCCCCGCGAGTGGTGGCGGCGTCGCGCATGCCGTGGCAACCGTCACCGAGCGAGGAGTGACCGTGCGCGGCGTCTACGACGTGAGCGGCCTGCGCGCCGACGCCGACATCATGCTGTGGCTGCACGGCGCCGACCCCGAGGCGCTGCAGTCGGCGGCGCGGACCCTGCGCCGAGCCGAACTGCTGAGCGAGCTGCTGCCGACGTGGAACGCCATGGGAGTGCACGTGCAGGCCGAGTTCAGCCGTAGCCACGCGCCAGCCTTCATGCTCGGCAAGGAGCCCAAGACTTGGCTGTGCGTATACCCGTTCGTGCGGTCGTACGAGTGGTACCTGCTGCCCAACGAGGTGCGGCGCGACATGCTCGCCGAGCACGGTCGCAAAGGCAGCGCGTTCACCGGAGTGCTCGCCAACACGGTCGCGAGCTTCGCCCTCGGCGACTACGAGTGGCTGCTCGGTCTCGAGAGCGACGAGCTGCTCGACCTCGTCGACATGATGCGCGACCTGCGCTATACGGAGGCGCGCCGCCACGTGCGCGAAGAAGTGCCCTTCTATACCGGCCGTCGCCTCGATGACGCCGAGCTCGACGCCCAAGTCTTGGAGGTTCTCTCGTGACCATCACCAACAACGAGCTGCCGCTCGCGGCGAGCGACGCGGCGCTCTCGGAGGCCGAGGCCGGTCATGTGACCGCGCCCGTCGCCTACGACGCCGTCATCCTCGCCGGCTTCGGCGGCCCCGAGGGGCAGGACGACGTCATCCCCTTCCTGCGCAACGTCACGCGCGGGCGCGGCATCCCCGACGAGCGCCTCGAAGAAGTCGCGCACCACTACCGCCACTTCGGCGGCGTGAGCCCCATCAACGAGCAGAACCGCCAGCTGCAGGCGGCACTGCAGGCCGAGGCTGACCGGCGCGGCTTGGGGCTACCGATCTATTGGGGCAATCGCAACTGGAATCCGTACCTGCCCCAGGCCCTGCAGCAGGCCTTCGATGACGGCCACCGCACAATCCTCGGGCTCGCGACGAGCGCCTACAGCAGCTTCTCCAGCTGCCGGCAATACCGCGAAGACTTCGCGAAGGCCCTCGATGCGACGGGCCTGTGGGGCCAGGTGCGCATCGACAAGGTGGCCCAGTTCTTCGACGCGCCCGGCTTCGTCGCCCCCTTCGTGACGGGCGTCGAGGATGCTCTGCGCGAGCTGCTCGCGGCCGGCACCGACCTCGCCGCGACGCGTGTACTGTTCGCGACCCACAGCATCCCGACCACCGATGCCGAGCGCAGCGGCCCTCGAGACGTCGACTGGGGCGAGGGTGGTGCCTACGCGGCCCAGCACCTCGCCGTGAGCGAGGTCATCATGCAGCGGGCGCTCGCGACGCTGCGAGAGGAGGGCGCCGACGTGCCCGACGTCGAGTGGCAGCTCGTCTACCAGAGCCGGTCGGGCCCTCCCACGCAGCCGTGGCTCGAGCCCGACATCAACGATGCGATCAGTGAGCACGCTGCCGCGGGCGCGACCACCATCGTCATGGTGCCGGTCGGCTTCGTGAGCGACCACATGGAAGTCATGTGGGATCTCGACACGGAAGCGATGGAGACGTGCGAGCAGCACGGAGTGACGGGCGTCCGCGTGCCGACTCCCGGCGTCGATCCCGTCTACGTGAGCGGGCTCGTCGACCTCATCGAGGAGCGCCTGCGGGGCACCCCCGCCGCGCAGCGCGTGCGGGAGACGACGCTCGGGCCCTGGTACGACGTGTGCCGGCCGGGCTGCTGCGAGAACGTGCGCGCGGGCTTCCGGCCCGCGATCTCGGGGTTGCAGCCGTGAGCGCCGCACCTGCTTCGGCCGAGGGCACGGCGCCGATCCGTCTCGGCACTCGGGGCAGCGCGCTGGCCCTCGCGCAGTCGCAGCGCGTCGCCGAGTCCATCGCCTCCCGCACGGGCCTCGAGGTCGAGCTCGTGACGATCACGACGCAGGGCGACACTTCGCCCGAGCCGCTCGCGAGCATGGGCGGCGCTGGCGTGTTCGTCACCGCCGTGCGCGAGGCGCTCATGGCGGGGGAGTGCGATGTCGTCGTGCACTCGCTCAAGGACCTGCCGACCGCCCCGCATGACGAACTCGTCATCGGTGCGATGCCCCAGCGCGCGGACGCGCGGGACGCCGCGGTCGTCGCGGGCGGGATTCCGCTCGCCGAGCTGCCCGCGGGCGCGCGGGTGGGCACAGGCTCGCCACGTCGCCGGGCGCAGCTGCGCCGCCGGTTCCCCGAGCTCGAAGTCGTCGAGCTGCGCGGCAACGTCGACACGCGCCTGGCGCGTGTTCTCGGGGACAAGGAGGGCGTAGCGGCCGACCTCGACGCCGTCATCCTCGCCGCTGCCGGGCTCGAGCGTCTGGGCCGAGACGATGCCATCACCGAGCACCTGGGAATCGATGGTTGGCCGACCGCACCGGGGCAGGGAGCGCTTGCCGTCGAAGTGCGTCGTGGCACGCGCGGGCCCCTCGCCTCCGCCCTGCAGAGCCTCGACCACAGTCCCACGCGCGCGGCCGTCGAGGCGGAGCGGGCCGTACTGCGCCTGCTCGAGGCGGGGTGCTCCGCGCCCCTCGGCGCCCACGCCTTCCTCGACGACGGCATGCTCTTCCTCGCCGCTCGCGTGTACTCTCCCGAGACCGGCGAGCAGGTCTCGAGCGCGCACGCGCTGTACGTCGCCGACACACGCACTCCCGGCGAGGACGCGGCCGCTCTCGTCGTCGACGAGCTGCTGCGGCAGGGCGCAGCCGACCTCGCGCCGTTGGGCGGCGCGCGGTGAGCGCGCCGAAGCCCGCAGAGCCGAGCGGCCTCGGCCCGCGCATCCGCCCCCGCCGCCTGCGTGCGACGCCCGCTCTGCGCCGCCTCGTCGGCGAGACGGACGTGGCGGCCCGGCACCTCGTGCTGCCCGTTTTCGTGCGCGAGGGCCTGAGCGCCCCGCAACCGATCTCCTCCATGCCGGGCGTCGAGCAGCACAGCCTCGACAGTGTGTGCGCGCTCGCCGCCCGCGCGGCCGGTGCGGGCCTCGGCGGCATCATGCTCTTCGGCGTACCGTCGACGCGCGACGCCGTCGGCTCGGGGGCGACCGACCCCGAGGGCATCCTCAACGTGGCCACGCGCGCCGTCGTCGCCGAGGTCGGCGACAGTCTCGTCGTGCAGACCGACCTCTGCCTCGACGAGTTCACCGACCACGGGCACTGCGGCGCGCTGGATGCTCAGGGCCGGGTCGACAACGATGCGAGTCTCGAGCGCTACGCGGTCATGGCGATCGCGCAGGCCGAGGCGGGCAGCCAGCTGCTCGGCCTCAGCGGCATGATGGACGGCCAGACGCGCGTCGTGCGCGACGCGCTCGACGCGGCGGGGTTCACCGCGACCGCCACGCTCGCGTACTCGGCCAAGTTCGCCTCGGCGTTCTACGGCCCCTTCCGCGATGCCGTCGAGTCGGCCCTGCAGGGGGATCGTCGCACGTACCAGCTCGACCCGGGCAATGGGCGCGAGGGCGTGCGCGAGGCCGCACTCGACATCGAGGAGGGTGCCGACATCGTCATGGTCAAGCCCGCGCTGCCGTACCTGGATGTGCTGCGTCGCGTCGCCGACATCTCGCCCGTTCCCGTGTGGGCCTACATGGTCTCGGGGGAGTACGCGATGATCGCGGCGGCCGCGCAGCACGGCTGGATCGACGGTGACCGTGCTCAGCTCGAGGCGCTCACGTCGCTGCGCCGGGCCGGCGCGGACGCGACCCTCAGCTACGCCGCCCTCGACCTGGCCGAGAAGGGGCTCCTGTCATGACCCGCTTCGTCTCCGGCCGCACCTCGGCCACGAACGCCGAGGCCTTCGAGCGCGCGCTCGCCGTGTCACCGGGAGGAGTGAACTCGCCCGTGCGCGCGTTCGGCTCGGTCGGCGGCACTCCGCGCTTCCTCGCGAGCGGCCGCGGCCCGTACGTGACCGACATCGAGGGCACCCAGTACGTCGACCTCGTGGGGCAGTGGGGTCCGGCGCTGCTGGGCCACGCGCATCCCGATGTCATCGCGGCCGCCCATGCCGCCGTCGATCACGGCCTCGGCTTCGGGGCTGTCTCGACGGGGGAGGTCGACCTCGCCGAGCTCGTGCTCGACCGCCTCACCCTCACCGCACCCGACGGCACCGAGCGCCGCGGTATCGAGAAGCTGCGCCTCACCTCGACGGGCACCGAAGCGACCATGACGGCGATCCGGCTCGCGCGCGGCGCGACCGGCCGGCCGCTGCTCGTGAAGTTCGCGGGCCACTACCACGGGCATTCCGACTCGCTGCTGTCGGAGGCCGGGTCGGGCATCGCGACGCTCGGCATTCCCGGGTCGGCGGGCATCACGCCCGAGACGGCGGCGCAGACGATCGTGATCCCCTACAACGACGAGGGCGCGCTCGCCGAGGTGTTCGCACGGCACGGCGACCGCATCGCCGCCGTCATCACGGAGGCGGCCGCCGCGAACATGGGGGTCGTGCCCCCGAAGCCGGGCTTCAACCGGCTCCTCGCCGACACGGCGCACGCCCACGGCGCCCTCCTCATCAGCGACGAGGTCATGACGGGGTTCCGCGCGACGGCCGCGGGCTGGTGGGGCCTCGAGGAGCGCGAGGGCACACCGTACGATGCCGACCTCACGACCTTCGGCAAGATCATCGGCGGCGGGCTGCCGCTCGCGGGTCTGGGCGGCCGCGCCGAGGTGCTCGACCTCCTCGCCCCGCTCGGGCCCGTGTACCAGGCGGGCACGCTGAGCGGCAATCCGGTCGCGGTCGCGACGGGGGCGGCAATGCTCGCGGGGGCGGACTCCGCCGTCTACGAGCGGCTGACGAGCGCCGCGCGGCAGATCGGCGACGGCCTCTCGGCGGCTCTCTCCGCGGAGGGCGTCGCGCACACGGTCGCCTGGGCGGGCTCGCAGTTCTCGATCTTCTTCCGCGAGACGGCGCCGCAGAACTACGCCGAGGCTCAGGATCAGGAATCGTGGCGGTACCCCGCCTTCTTCCACGGGATGCTCGACCACGGCGTCTCGTTGCCTCCGAGCGTCTTCGAGGCCTGGTTCGTGTCGGCCGCGCACGACGATGCTGCGGTCGCGCGCGTGCTCGAGGCGGCGGCCCCCGCTGCTCGGGCCGCCGCCTCGGCGTCGCGCTCCTGACGGAATCCGGCCCGTCACTCTCCCTCATGCCGGGACGTTTCCCACGCCGAAGCACGGCGGTCGGCACCGTCGCGCCCTGGGAATCCCCTCCGTATTCCCCGGCGGGCACGGGTCGGGCGGCACTACGCTGGAGACCCGCGGACGCTCCGCATCCGTGCCCATCGCAGAAGGAGGAGCCATGAGAGGCAAGATCCTGTTCGCCGCTGGACTCGGCGTCGGCTACGTACTCGGCACTCGCGCGGGACGCGAGCGCTACGAGCAGATCAAGACCGCGTCGGCGCGGCTCTGGAACGACCCGCGCGTGCAGGAGCGCGTCGAGCAGGCCGAGGACTTCGTGAAGGACAAGGCACCCGAGGTCGCCGGATTCGTCTCCGACGGAGCCAAGAAGATCGTCGGAGGCATCACGGGGCGCACGGCCAAGTCCACGAGCACGAGCGGCGCGAAGAAGTCGGGCTCGACCTCGAGCCGCAGCACGAGCTCCACCGCGAAGAGCTCGTCGGCGAAGAGCTCGTCAGCGAAGGGCTCCACCGCCAAGGGCTCCGGCTCGTCCACGAGCTCCTGATCGGCGGTACACCATGACCACCCCCTCTGAAGGACGCTCCCGTCGAGGACTGATCTCGCTCATCGCGGATGTGCCTCGACTCATCATCGAGCTGCTCCAGGCCGAGATCGCATCGCTCAAGGCCGAGATCTCGAGCAAGCTCAAGTCTGCGGGCATCGGGGCTGGGCTGCTGGTCGGCGCCGGCGTGTTCGCCTTCTTCGCGGCACTCGTCTTCACCGCCGCCGCCGTGCTCGCCCTGGCACTCGTCGTGCCGGCCTGGGCGGCCGCCCTCATCGTCGGCGGGGCTCTCCTCGTGCTCGCGGCGCTCATCGGCCTCATCGGCTACGGGCAGCTCAAACGCGGCGTTCCCCTCACCCCCACCGAGACCATCGACAGCGTGAAGGAAGACGTCCGCGCCATCCGCGGACTCAGGAAGCGAGAGAACTCATGAGCGACACCGTCAAGAACACCGTCGACACGGCGAAGGACACCGTCAAGAGCACCGTTTCGGCCACCCGCGCGCAGCTCGAGCAGACGCTCGACGCGATCGACGAGAAGTTCGACGTCAAGAAGCGCAGTACCGAGGCCGCGCAGCGTGCACAGGCGTCCTACGAGTCGAACCCCGTTCCCTGGGTCATCGGAGCGACCGCTGCCGCGCTCGCCGTGGTCGGGCTCGTCGCGTGGGCGATCTTCAGCGACGACTGAGCGTCGGGGAGTCGCGCAGACCTCGATTATGCGTCTGCGCTCGGCGGGGTCATCATTAAGCTGATGTCCTCCCCCACTGACATGACGATCGACCGCACGCCGACGGGCGCGCTTCCGGTCATCAAGCCGTTGCTCGGCTGGCGCGTGCTCGTGCCCCGCGGCGGCAAGTGGGGCGACGGCATCGCTGCGAAGCTGCGGGCGCTCGGAGCGACCCCCGTGATCGCACCGCTCATCAACTTCGCGGGCGCCGACGATCAGGCCGCGCTCGACGCCGAGCTCGAGGCACTGCGCGCGGGCGACTACGGCTGGCTCGTCGTGACGAGCGCCACGACGGTCGACGTTCTGCTCGGCCAGGGTGTTCGGCTTCCCGAGGGAACACGCGTGGCGGCCGTCGGTGAGACCACGGCGCACGCGCTGCAGCTCGCCGGGTACCCGGTCGACTTCGTGCCGAGCGACCACTCGGCTCGTGGTCTCGTCAAGGAGTGGCCCGATCCGGGTGGCGCGCGCGTACTCGTTCCGCAGTCGGAGATCGCCGAGCCCACGCTCGTGAGCGGCTTGCGCGACCGCGGCATCGATGCGCGCTTCGTGAGCGCCTACCGCACCGTCGGGGTCGCGGCGCCCGCCGAGATCGTCACCGAGATCGCGGAGGGTCGCATCAACGGACTGCTCGTGAGCTCGGGCAGCGTGGCCCGACAGATCGCCGAGCAGTTCGCTCCTCTTCCCGACTGCACCGTCGTCGCGTGCATCGGCCCCCGCACGGCGTTCGACGCTCGTGCCGCGGGCCTCACCGTGCACCGCATCGCGGAAGAGCGGTCGAGCAGCGCGCTCGTGCGTGCGCTTGCCGAGTACGCGATGGACCCGGACGACCACTGCCCGCCCGTCGTGCCCTGACGAGCCGGCCTCGTCACGGCCCGGCCCCCTCGACACGGAACCGCCCTCGACACGGATCAGAGCAGCAGGAGCGCACCGATCGCGACGAGCGGTGGAACTCCTTGCACGAGGGCGGCGCGCCACAGTCGCGGCGCGGTCGCCACGAGGGTGAGTGCCGCGAGCAGCATGACGGCGCAGCCGGCGACGAGAACCGCGGCGCCGATCGCGCCGTGCTCGGCTCCGGCACCCTCGTCCCACGGCGCTGCGAGGATGAGCGCCACACCGACGGCGACGACGAGCGCGAGGCCCAGGTTGTAGACACCCTGGTTGCGGGCGAAGAGGCGCAGCGGCGCCGAGTCGTCGGCCGAGCGCACCCCGAACAGCCGCCGCACGGCGGGGCGCGTGAACAGCAGGCTCTCGAGCACGAAGATCACGACGTGCATGACCACGGCGAGGCCCGCGGCAATGAGGCTCACCGCCAGCCCGCCCGTCATCGGGATGCTCCGCGCACGTCGACCGCGATGCGACCTCGCACGCGACCGGCCAGCAGGTCGTCGGCGGCGGACCGCGCACCGTCGAGAGTCACCTCGGTGACGATGTCGTCGATCACGTCGGGGTCGAGGTCGCGCGCGAGCCGCTGCCAGGCGCGCTCGCGCAGCGGGGTCGGGCAGTGCACGGAGTTGATGCCCGCGAGCGTCACCCCACGCAGGATGAACGGCATGACCGTCGTCGGCAGCTCGGTGCCGCCCGCGAGCCCGCACGCCGCAACGGTGCCGCCCTGCTGCGTGCGGCTCAGCACGGTCGCGAGAGTGCGCCCGCCCACCGAGTCGATCGCCGCGCTGTAGGTCTGCGTGTCGAGCGGGCGACCTTCGCGGTCGAGCTCACCGCGGTCGATGACCTCTGCCGCTCCCAGTCGCCGCAGCTGCTCGGCGTGCTCGGGGCGGCCCGAGGACGCGATGACGGTCGCACCGGCGCGGGCGAGCAGCGCGATCGCGAAGGAGCCGACGCCGCCGCTCGCTCCCGTGACGACCACGGAGTCCAGCTCGGCGTGGTGGTCCTCAAGGCTGAGGACCGCGAGCATCGCGGTGAAGCCAGCTGTGCCGATGCCGGCCGCCTGCCGATCGTCGACGCTATCGGGTACGGCGACGAGCGCGCCTCCCGAGACTCGGGCCCGTTCAGCGAGACCGCCGTGGTGGGTCTCGCCGGCACCGTCGCCATTGAGCAGCACACGATCGCCGATGCTCCAGCGCTCGTCGTCGCTCGCACTGACCCGCCCCACGAGGTCGATGCCCGGCACGAGCGGGTCGATGCGCATGACCCCCGGATTGCCGGTGAACGCGAGCGCATCCTTGTAGTTGATGCCCGACCACGTGACGTCGACGGTGACGTCGCCCGCCCCCGGGTCGCCCACGTCGTCGAGCAGGCGGGCGTCGACTCCGTCGTCGCCTCGCGTGAGCTGCCAACCGCGCGTCATGCGCCCCACCCTATGCGTGCGCGCCGACGTGGCGCGAGGACTGTGCCGGATGCTCAGCCGAAGAGCATCGCCGCTTCGTCGTAGCGCGACTGCGGCACGGTCTTGAGCGTGCCGAGGGCTTCCGCGAACGGCACCGTCACGATCTCGGTGCTGCGCAGCGCGACCATGCGGCCCCAGTCGCCGTTCGTCACGGCATTCACCGCGGCCATGCCCAGGCGCGTCGCGAGAACGCGGTCGAAGGCGCTCGGCGTGCCGCCTCGCTGAATGTGGCCGAGGGTCGTCGCGCGCGTCTCGATGCCCGTGCGCTCCTCGATGAGGGGGGCGATGAGCTCGCCGATGCCGCCCAGGCGCGGACGACCGAAGGCGTCGAGGCCTCGCTCTGAATGAGGATCGTCCATCGAGTCGAGCGTGAAGCCCTCCGCGACGACGACGAGAGGCGCGCGGCCCCGCGAGGCGGCGCTCGTGACCCAGGCCGCGATCTGCTCCATGCTCGTGCGCTGCTCGGGGATGAGGATCGCGTGCGCGCCGGAGGCCATGCCCGAGTGCAGGGCGATCCACCCGACGTGACGCCCCATGACCTCGGCGACCATGCACCTGCTGTGGGCATCCCCCGTCGTGCGGAGGCGATCCATCGCCTCCGTCGCGATCTGCACGGCCGTGTCGAAGCCGAAGGTGTAGTCGGTCGCGTCGAGGTCGTTGTCGACCGTCTTCGGCACGCCCACGATGCGGATTCCGGCGTCGGTCAGCCGCTTCGCCGCCGCGAGCGTTCCCTCCCCGCCGATGGCGATGATCGCGTCGATCCCCAGCTCGGTCATGACCTCGGTGACACGATCGACCCCGCCGCGGCCTTCGAAAGGATTCGTGCGGGAGGTGCCGAGGATCGTGCCGCCCTGCTTGCTGATGCCCTTGACCTCGTTGCGGCCGAGCGGCATGGTGTCGGCTTCGATGAGCCCGCGCCAGCCGTCGCGCAGACCGATGAAGTCGTGACCGTGCACCGTCTGGCCGATCAGCACGGCGCCGCGGATGACCGCGTTGAGGCCGGGGGCATCGCCACCGCTCGTGAGCATTCCGATTCTCATGCGTTCTATCTTGGTGCCTCGGCAGGGATGAGGGGAAAACGAGCATGCCCGACCCGCGCATGGCTTCTTCTGTAGGACGCCCTGTGCCGGTAGAGTTCGCGCGACGGCGAGCCCGCCCGGGTTTGCCCCCACCCCGCAAGGAGCCCCCGCATGACCGAGCCCACCCCGTACAGTTCCGCTCCCGCCGAGAACCCTGCCGACTACCCCGGCAAGACCCTCGGTATCGTCGCCCTCGTCCTCGCGTTCCTCTTCACTCTTCTCGGCCTCATCCTCGGAATCGTCGCCAACAACCAGTCGAAGGCGGCCGGCTACGCCAACCCCTTCGCCAAGTGGGCGATCATCCTGAGCATCATCTTCCTCGTGATCGGCCTCATCATCAGCATCATCGTCGCAGTCTCGAGCGCGGCGCTCTTCAGCACCGTCGGCTACTACTAGTCGTCACAGCTTCGCAAGGGGGCGGCGGGATGCGCATCGCGCATTCAGCCGCCCCCTTTACCGTGGCGCCATGACCACCAGCCCAGACCTGCTCGCGCTCGGCGACGAGCAGTTCCTCCTCCTCACGACGACGCGGCGCTCGGGGGTCGACGTGCCGACGCCCGTGTGGGTCGCTCGGGACGGCGACGCGCTCGTCGTGACCACCGGCCCCGACTCGGGCAAGGTCAAGCGCATTCGCCACACCCCGCAGGTGACTCTGCAGGCCTGCGACCGCGCCGGTCGCCCGCACGAGGGCGCTCCGGTCGTGACGGCGCAGGCGACCATCGTGGACGACGACGCGGCGCGCGAGCGGCTCGACGAAGTGTTCCTGGAGAAGTACGGCGCGCAGTACCGCGCCATTCGCGCCCTTGGCCGCGTGCGCGGGCGCTCGCGCTCGGCGTCGGTCGTCGTGCGCATCATGGGGTCGTGACGCTGCGGGGTAGCGAAGCCGGGGGTGCGACGGCGGGGGATGCGGGGGCCGACTTCGCGCTCGACTACTGCCCCGAGCATCCCCTCGATCTCGCCCGCACCCTCTCGCCCCTCCAGCGCGGTCGCGGCGACCCGACCTCCCAGTGGATGCCCGACGGTAGCGTGTGGCGCACGCAGCGCACCCCGCTCGGGCCCGCGAGCGTGCACCTCGCACAGGCTTCCGTTGACGGCGGCGAGACGGTCGTGCGCGCTCGCGCCTGGGGGCCCGGCGCCGAGTGGAGTCTCGCCCGCGTGCCCGCCCTGCTCGGGGAGGGCGACGACCCCGAGGCGCTCGATCTCGCCGCGGCGGCCGCTCGGCCCGTGCCGGGGTGGCCGGCCTCCGCCGTCGCGGCACTCGCCTCCGTGCAGCGCCGCCGCCCCGGAGTGCGGCTCACCCGTACCGAGCGCGTGCTCGAGGCGGCCGTGCCCGCCGTGCTCGAGCAGAAGGTCACAGGCGTCGAAGCCCGGCGGGCGTGGCGCCGGCTGCTGCTGCAGCACGGCGAGGTGCCGCCCGGCCCCGCACCCGAGGGAATGCGGGTCGTGCCGACGCCGGAAGGGTGGCGGAGCATCCCGGACCACGACTGGCACCGCGCGGGAGTCGGCCCGCAGCGTATGCGCACCGTTCGCCGCGTCGCGGCCGTCGCCTCGGCCCTCGAGCGCACGCTCGAGCTCGGCCGGGGAGGCCCCGCGATCGTCGCCGCGCTCACCTCGATACCGGGGGTGGGCGTCTGGACGGCGGCCGAGATCACGCAGCGCTCGCACGGCGACCCCGATGCGGTGAGCGTCGGGGATGCCCACCTCAGCCACGTCGTGGGCCACTACGTGACGGGCGAGCGCACTGACGACGACGGCATGCTCGCGCTGCTCGCCCCTTTCGCCGGGCAGCGGCAACGGGTTGTGCGACTCATCACGCTGAGCGGCGTCACGGGGCCGCGATTCGGGCCGAAAGCCACCATCGAGGACCACCGCGCGCGCTGAGCGCCTACGCTCCAGGCGTGAACAAGATCCTCCGCCTGCTGCGCGTCATGCTCGCCGCCCGACGTCGCCCGCCGCTCGCCCCCACCGACGTCGGCACCGTGCGCTTCCGCGTGCTGCCGACCGATCTCGACGTGCAGGGCCACATGAACAACGGCGTCTACCTCTCGCTCATGGACCTCGGGCGCATGGACCTCATGGTGCGATCGGGGGTGTGGCGCGAGCTCAGCACGCGCGGCTACTACCCCGTCGTCGTGAGCTCGACCATTACCTACCGGCGCTCGCTCGACCCGTGGCAGCGCTATGACATCGAGAGCCGCATCGTCGGCATCGACGACATCGCCGGGTACGTGGAGCAGCGTTTCGTGCGCGATGGCGAGATCTGCGCACGCGGGGTCATCAAGGCGCGGTTCCTGAAGAAGAGCGGCGGCATCGTGCCGATTCCCGAGCTCGCCGAGCTGTTCGGGCTCGACCCCGACAACCACCCGCTGCCCGACTGGCTCGCCGAGTGGAGTCGCAGCATGACGCTGCCGCCGCGCCGCGAGGCCACGCCGAGCATCTGGGAATAGCCCGGGAGGCGGCTACAGCACGGACCGGATGCTCCGCTAGCGTTCCGGCATGACCGACTCGCGCCGCCCCCGTTCCGTGTACGGCGTCGGGGAGGAGCCCGAGGTGCAGGCCTCGCTCGCGAACGAGCGCACAGCTCTCTCCTGGATCCGCACCGGCATGGCGCTCGTCGCCGGCGGTGTCGCGCTCGCGACGCTCGCGAGCTTCGGCGAGCTGCCCGTCATCATCCTCGCGATCGCGGCGCTCTCGAGCCTCGGCGGCGCGGGGCTCGCCGTCTGGGCTCTCGTCTCGTGGCACCGCTCGGAGAAGGCGCTGCGGCTGCGCGAGCCGCTGCCCGCACCCGCGGCCCTGCCCTGGCTCGTCGGCGGTGTCATCGCCGTCGCCCTGGTGCTCGCCGCCTTCGCCGCCTTCCAGGCGCTCGAGTCGGCGACGTGAACGCGGCCGCACGCGCACCCGTCGACCGCACGAGCCTCTCCTGGCAGCGCACGGAGGCCCACTCGACACTCGTCGCCCTGTTCGCCGCGATCACGGCGGTGCGACTCGGCGAGCCCGCCGTGGCCATCGCGGCCGGCGCGCTCATCCTCGCGGTCGTCATCGTCGCCGCGTCGACCCCGCGCGTGCACCGCTCGACGGCCGAGCGCCGTGACCCGTGGTCGCTCATGGTGCGCACGGCTGCCGTCGTCGTGCTGAGCGCCGTGGTCGCCGTCGTTCTGCTCGTGGCCGTGCAGCTCGACGCCTGAGCCGCGACTCGGTCGAGCGGCGGTCAGGGGGCGGCGGGGGTGAGGGCGCGCGCGAGCAGCTCACGCACCGCGACGATCGCGGGTCGGGCGGCTGCCGCCGTGCGGGTGGACGTGAACAGGGTGCGGTGCGGGTCGTCGGCCAACGTCACGAGCTCGACCGTGGGCGGGCGACCGCTCCACACGAGGTCGGGCAGCAGGGCCACCGCGTGACCGGCCTCCACGAGGCGGATGTGCGCCTGCAGGTCGGCGGTCTCGAAGCGCACGTCGGGCTCGAACCCGGCGAGGCGGCACTGCTGCTCGGCCCAGTGACGGCTCGCTGTTCCGCGCGGCTCCATGACCCAGGCGTGCTCGGCGGCCTCTCCCAAGGACCGGATGGCGCGCCCCGCCGGGGCGCGCGCCACCCCAGCCGAGGGCACCCCGAGGCGCAACGCATCGCGGCCCAGCGGCACGCGGTCGAGCTCGCGGCGCAGGGGAGCGGCGTGGGCGGGGTACTCCTCGGCGATGACGAGGTCGAACTCGCGCGCCCACACCTCGTCGAGGGCGCTCTCGGGCTCGCGCTGGGTGATCTCGAGCCGCACGCCGGGGTGCTCCTCGGCGAGCAGTGAGAGCGCGTGCGGCACGATGCCGAGCGCCGCCGACTGGAACACCGCGAGCCGTACCGTGCCCGTGACCTCCTGCGTCGACGGCACGAGCGAGGCCTCGAGCCGCTCCATGTCGTCGAGCAACTGGCTCGCGCCCGCCACGAGCAGCTCGGCCTGCGGGGTGAGCTGCACGCGCCGCCCCGTGCGCTCGAGCAGCGTGACGCCCGCCTCGCGCTCGAGCAGGCTCAGCTGCTGCGAGATCGTCGACGGGCTGTAGGAGAGCGCTCGCGCGACGGCGTGCAGCGTGCCGCGGCGGTGCACCTCCCGCAGCAGGCTCAAGCGGCGCAGGTCGAGCATGGGCGGCCTTCCGTCGTCCGAGAGAGTGCTGTTCGAGCATCCCGAACAAAACTGTACGCGTATCATCGCTTTTCCTGCACGACCCGAGGGCGCAGACTGAGGGAGTGAGTTTCGACAGCGCGACCCCGACGACCCCCGCCACGCTCGCCGACCCCGCCGTGCGGCTCGTGCGGCACTGGCTCAGTCAGACCGAGGACGTCAAGCCCGACGCGAGCGCCACGCGCCTCGCTGGGCTGCTGCAGGACCCCCTCGGGCTCGAGTTCGCCCTCGGCTTCGTCGACCGCGTCGCTCGCCCCGACGACCTGCGCGTCGCCGCCCGCAACCTCGAGCAGCTCAGTCAGCGCATCCCGCGATTCCTGCCCTGGTATTTGCGGTTCCTCATCCGGCTCGGCGGCGGCTTCGCGCCCCTCCTGCCGTGGCCCATCGTGCCCATCGCCCGGCGTGTGCTGCGCGGCATGGTCGGGCACCTCATCATCGACGCGACGCCCAGCCGTCTCGGCCGCACCCTGCAGAAGCTGCGCGGCGACGGCGACCAACTCAACATCAACCTGCTCGGCGAGGCCGTCCTCGGCGACGCCGAAGCGGACCGGCGCCTCGAGGGCATTCGCGAGCTCGTCGACCGCGACGACGTCGACTACGTCTCCGTCAAGGTCTCCGCGATCGTCAGCCAGCTCTCCATGTGGTCGTTCGACGAGACCGTCGACCGCGTCGTCGACCGCCTCGTGCCCCTCTACGAGGCCGCCGCCCTCGGCGTGCGCCCCACGTTCTTGAACCTCGACATGGAGGAGTTCCGCGACCTCGACCTCACCATGGAGGTCTTCGAGCGTCTCCTCGACCGCGCCACCCTGCGCCAGTACGAGGCGGGCATCGTGCTGCAGGCCTACCTGCCCGAAGCGCTCCCCGCGCTCGAGCGCCTCACTGCGTGGGCGCAGGCCCGCCGCGCCGCGGGAGGCGCCGGCATCAAGGTGCGCGTCGTCAAGGGCGCCAACCTCGCCATGGAACGCGTCGACGCCGCCCTGCACGGCTGGCCCGTTGCCGTGCTGCCCAGCAAGCAGGCGAGCGACACCAACTACAAGCGCGTGCTCGACCACGCCTTCCACCCCGACCGCGTCGACGCCGTGCGCATCGGCGTCGCCGGCCACAACCTCTTCGACATCGCGTGGGCGCACCTGCTCGCCGACTCCCGCGGTGTGAGCGACCGCGTCGAGTTCGAGATGCTGCTCGGCATGGCGCCCGACCAGGCCGACGCCGTGCGCCGCACCGTCGGGCACCTCCTGCTCTACACGCCCGTCGTGCACCCCCGTGACTTCGAGTCGGCCATCAGCTACCTCATCCGCCGGCTGGAGGAGAACGCGAGCACCGACAACTTCATGAGCGGCGTCTTCGAGCTCGTCGACGATGCGCGCATCTTCGCTCGAGAGGAAGGCCGGTTCCGCGCGGCGCTCGACGACCTTGCCGCGGCACCCGGGGCGCCTCAGGTGCACCGGGTGCAGAACCGGCTCGAGGATGCTCCGCACACGCAGCCCGGGAGCGCCGGCGTGCACGAGGGCGCTGGAGCACGAGAGGGCGCTGGAGTTCGAGAGGGCTTCGACAACGAGCCAGACACCGACCCCGCGCTGCCCGCCAACCGGGAGTGGGGCCGCGCGGTGCTCCGCGCCGCCGCGGCGGGGCTCGAGAACGGCCGGCTGCCCGGCTCGGAGCTCGTGCAGCAGGCTGCGGTCGCCGAGGTGGGCGCGCTGGAACGCATCGTGAGCGAGGCCCGCAGCGCAGCATCCGGATGGGCCGATCGCGGCGCCGGCGGGCGCGCGGAGATTCTGCACGCCGCGGGCCGGATGCTCGCCTCGCGCCGCGCGGATCTTCTCGAGGTCATGGTTGCCGAAGCCGGCAAGACCCTCGCCGAAGGCGACCCCGAGATCAGCGAGGCGATCGACTTCGCCCACTACTACGCCGAGAGCGCGCACGACCTCGCCCGCATCGACGACGCCCGCTTCGAGCCGGCCCGCCTGACCGTCGTCGCGCCGCCGTGGAACTTCCCCGTCGCGATCCCCGCCGGCAGCACGCTCGCGGCGCTCGCCGCGGGCAGCTCGGTCATCATCAAGCCCGCCCCTCAGGTGCGGCACTGCGCCGCCGTCATGGTGCAGGCACTGTGGGATGCAGGAGTGCCGCGCGAGGTGCTGCGCTTCGTCGACGTGCCCGAGAACGAGGTCGGGCGGGCGCTCATGAGCCACCCGAGCGTCGACCGCCTTGTGCTGACCGGAGCGTGGGAGACCGCGGCGCTGTTCCGGTCGTGGCGCAGCGACCTGCCGATTCTCGCCGAGACGAGCGGCAAGAACGCGATCGTCGTCACCCCGTCCGCCGACGTCGACCTCGCCGTCGCCGACCTCGCCAAGAGCGCCTTCGGCCACGCCGGTCAGAAGTGCTCAGCAGCGTCGCTCGCGATCCTCGTCGGCTCCGTCGCCGACTCCGACCGCTTCGAGCGCCAGCTCGTCGACGCCGTCATGACCATGAAGGTGGGCGCGTCGACCGACCCGACGACGATCGTCGGCCCGCTCATCGAGCCCGCGCAGGGCAAGCTGCTGCGCGCGCTCACGACGCTCGACGAAGGGGAGTCGTGGCTCATCGAGCCGCGCCAGCTCGACGACGAGGGCCGCAGCTGGAGCCCCGGCGTGCGCCGCGGCGTCACCGACGGCAGCGAGTTCCACACGACCGAGTACTTCGGGCCCGTGCTCGGCATCATGCGCGCGCGCTCGCTCGACGAGGCGATCGCGTTGCAGAACGCGACATCGTTCGGCCTCACGGCGGGCCTGCACTCGCTCGACGTCGACGAGGTCGACCACTGGCTCGAGCACGTCGAGGCGGGCAACCTCTACGTCAACCGCGGCATCACGGGCGCGATCGTGCGCCGACAGCCGTTCGGCGGGTGGAAGCGCTCGAGCGTCGGCGGCTCCACGAAAGCCGGCGGACCCTCCTACGTCATGGGCTTCGGCTCGTGGCACCCCGTCGCGCGCGAGCCGAAGCAGAACCTCAGCGTGCGCGGTCTGCACGACGGCGTGCGGCGCCTGCTCGAGGCGGCTCAGCCGGCCCTCGACTTCGTCGGCTTCGACGCAGCGCGCGCGGGAGCGCTGAGCGACCAGGCCGCGTGGGAGGACGAGTTCGGCATCAGCCGCGACGACTCGCAGCTCGGCGTCGAGCGCAACGTCCTGCGCTACCGCCGCACCGACGTGACCGTGCGCGCCGCCGAGGGTGCTCCCACCGTGGGGCTCGTCCGCGTGCTGCTCGCCGCCGCGCGGGTCGGAGCCCGCGTGCAGCTCAGCAGCGCGGCGCCCATCCCTGCACGCTTGCTCGCCACGATCGAGGCCGGCGAGTCGCGCCTGCGGGTGTCCTCGGTCGCGATCGAGAGCGACGACGCGTTCAGCGCGCGCGTCGTCCAGGAGCGGCCCGCGCGCATCCGGCTCATCGGCAGTGACGGCACGGTCGTCGCTGCTGCTGATGCCGGCACGGATGCGCCTCGCGCTCGCCCCGCCCTCGAGGTCGCGCGCGAGCTGCATGCGGCCCTCGGCGGAGACCCCGACGTCGCGATCTGGTCGAACCCGGTCACAGTCTCGGGCCGCGTCGAGCTGCTGCCGTTCCTGCGCGAGCAAGCCGTGTCGCTCACCGCGCACCGGTTCGGCAACCCCTACCCGGCGATGGGCGAGCTCGAGATCTAGGGCCTAAGGCTCCTCCGTGAGGGCGTCGGCGATGACCTCGCCGATGAGCACCGCCGTCGCTGCCGGGCCGCCCGTCGGCGCGCGCGGCAGGATGCCGACATCGGCGACGTGAAGCCCCTCGATGCCGTGCACAGCGCCCCGCCCGTTCACGACGGATGTCGCAGGGTCTGTGCCCAGGGGCGTGGTGCCGCACGAGTGCAGGGCCGTGGACAGCGTGTCGTGCACCCACGCGTCGAGCTCATCGTCATCGAGCTGCGCGAGCGAGGGGTGCTCGGCGCGTGCCCCGAGTTCGGTCATCGCCGCGCTCTCGAGCAGCCCCGCGGTGAAGCGGGCGGCGGCGCGAAGCCGCTCTCGGTCGGCCTCGCTCTCGGCGTAGTGGAAGTGCACATGCGGGGGCGCGGTCGCATCGGTCGGGTCGAGGACGAGCCGACCGCTCGTCGACCCGCGCAGGGGCGAAGCGAGCAGACTCAGCCGGCCGTCGTTCCCCGCGACGCCGAGCATGCGCTCGAGCGGCAGCAGGAAGGAGAGCACCTCGAGGTCGCCCGGCACCGCGATCCCGGTGTCGCGACTCTCACCGCTCGAGGTGTGCAAGGAGACCCCGAGGGGGGTGTCGACGAGCGAGTCGCTCACCTGCCGCGGCACCCTGAACTGCACCGTGAGTTGCGGGTGGTCGCTGAGCCGCGCGCCGACCGCGGGTGCGTCGAGAACGACCTCGAGACCGGCGTCGCGCAGGGCGGCAGCCGGCCCGATTCCGCTGAGCATGAGCAGGTGGGGCGTAGCGATCGCCCCGGCGCAGAGGACGACGAGCCCGGCCTGCAGGGTCTCGAGGTGCCCGTCGACGAGCGCGCGCACCCCCGTGGCTCGGCCACCGGAGACGACGACCTCGACCACGCGGTGACCGCCCCGCACCTCGAGACCGCCCTCCGCCGCGCTCAGGTACGCGCGCTCGGTGCTCCAGCGCTCGCCGTCGAGGGTATTGGTGGGGGTCGGGCCGACCCCGGGTGCGGCATCGGGGCTCGCGTTCTTGTCGAGCTCGAGGGGCAGGCCGGCCTCGAGTCCGGCGCTGACGAGGCCCGCGCTCAGAGGGTGCTCGAGGTCGCCGCGCGTGACAGGCATCGGGCCGCTGTCGCCGTGGCCCGGCGCGGTGCCGTACTCGCGGTCGCTCTCAATGCGCTGCCACACCGCGGCCGTGCGCGCGGCGCTCCACCGGTCGTCCTCGGCCGTGGCCGCCCAGGCATCGAGATCGTGCGTGCGCGGGCGGCGGAAATAGCAGCCGTTGATGGCCGTGGACCCGCCTGCGACGCGGCCCCGCGTCACGGCGTGGGGGTGACCGCTCGTGAGCTCGCCCGGGTAGACCGCGGCCAGAGGATGCCCCGCCATCGCCGCGGCCAAGCTCGAGGCGTCGCGCACCGAGTCGGGGGCAGGTACGGGCCCCGCCTCCAGGAGCAGCACCCGTCGACCGCGCTGCGCGAGTCGCGCCGCAAGGGGCGCCCCGGCTCCGCCCGCGCCGACGACGATGACGTCGGGCAGCGCGTTGGAGGTCATGCCTGCCGGGGCTCGTCGAGCAGCATGAGGTCGCGAGTCGTGAGGAAGCCCTCGTCGAGCAAATCGCTCAGCGAGGCGTCCTCGTGCGCGAGCCACTGCTCGTAGGCCGCGATCGAGACTCCCAGGCAGACGAAGGCGATCGTCTGCGGCTTGAGCCCCGCGGGGTCGATGCCGAGGCGCTCCCCGACGAAGTCGGCGATGACCTCGCGCCAGGCGGCGTAGCGGATGGTTGAGTGCGCCACGAGGGAGGGCACCGTGAGCAGCAGCGTCATGCGCTCGCGGTGGTACTGCAGCTCGCCATCGGGAATGTGGTTGAACACGACGATCGCGATGCGCAGAGCATCCCGCAGGGGCAGGCTTCGGGGCAGGGAGGCGAGATGCTCTCGCATGCCCTCCAGCATGTCGTCGAACTGCCCCCACGGCAGGTCGTTCTTGGAGGGGAAGTAACGAAAGAACGTGCGGCGGCCGATGCCGCTCGCCGCCGCAATGTCGTCGACCGTGACCTGGTCGAAGCCGCGCTCGATAAAGAGCCGCAGACCCGTGTGGCTGATCTCGGCGTGCGTCGTGGCCGGCTGACGACCGATGCGCACGACGCGAGCGCCCTTGTTCTCGGCGAGTTCTTGCATCTTTCCTGTGAAGACCCTTCCCTTCGGCACTGAGTGCCAATACAGTAGCGCTCATCGAGTGCGGCATCGAGGCCGCACGAAGACGGAGGAGAACACCGTGCGCGACGACACTGCCCCCACCGTAGGCCCCGACGCCGAGATCGACACAGAACTGGTCGAGGAGGAGTCGCTCGTGGAGGAGGTCTCCATCGACGGAATGTGCGGCGTCTACTGAGGCTGTCATGGACTCTCTCACTCTCGACCACACGCTCACGATCCATCCGCGGGTGTCCGTTCGCCCCGAGCCTTTCGGCGCCCTGCTCTACCACTTCGGCACGCGCCAGCTCAGCTTTCTGAAAGACCGGCACCTGCTCGACGCGGTGCGCGCGTGCGACGGCCGCCGCACCGTCGGAGAGGCGCTCGCCGAGGCCGCCGTGCCCGCATCGCAGCTCGAACGCTACCGCGGGGCGCTCGCGACGCTCGTCGAGTCGAGCATGCTCGTCAATGCCGCCGCGAGCGAGGTGGCCGCATGACGCTCACGGCCCCCGCCTCGACCGCCCGTGCCACCACGACGGCGCCCGCGACCCCGGGGCGCACATCCAGCACGCTCATCGGCCACTTCGAGGCCGGGCTGGATGCTCCCATCTGCCTGACCTGGGAGCTGACGTATGCGTGCAACCTCTCCTGCAGCCACTGCCTCTCGAGCTCCGGTCGTCGCGACCCGCGCGAGCTCACGACGGAGGAGTGCAAGGCCGTCATCGACGAGCTGCAGCGAATGCAGGTCTTCTACGTCAACATCGGCGGCGGGGAACCGACCGTGCGTAGCGACTTCTGGGAGCTCGTCGACTACGCGACCGACCACCAGGTCGGCGTGAAGTTCTCCACGAACGGCATCAAGCTCACCCCCGAGATCGCTCAGCGCCTCGCCGCGAGCGACTACGTCGACGTGCAGATCTCCCTCGACGGGGCGACCGCCGAGGTCAACGACCACGTAAGGGGCCCCGGTTCGTACGACACGGCAATGCGGGCGATGCAGAACCTCGCAGACGCGGGGTTCCGCGGCTTCAAGATCTCGGTCGTGTGCACGCGCGAGAACATCCCGCAGCTCGACGAGTTCAAGGCCATCGCCGATCGCTTCGATGCGCAGCTGCGGCTGACGCGCCTTCGACCGAGCGGTCGCGGAGCGGACGTGTGGGACGACCTGCACCCGCTGCCGGAGCAGCAGCGCGAGCTCTACGACTGGCTCGTCGCCCACGGCGACGGGGTGCTCACGGGCGACTCGTTCTTCCACCTCTCCGCGTTCGGCAGCGCCCTGCCCGGCCTCAACCTGTGCGGCGCCGGCCGTGTGGTGTGCCTCATCGACCCCGTCGGCGACGTCTACGCCTGCCCCTTCGCGATCCACGACGAGTTTCTCGCGGGCAGCATTCGCACCCCAGGCGGGTTCGAGGCGGTGTGGCGGGAGAGCGAGCTCTTCCAGCGCCTGCGCGAGCCCACGGGCGGCGGGGCATGCGCGAGCTGCTCGTTCTACGACTCGTGCCGCGGCGGCTGCATGGCCGCCAAGTTCTTCACGGGTCTGCCGATCGACGGCCCCGACCCGGAGTGCGTGCGCGGCTTCGGCGAGCAGCTCTTGGCCGACAGGACCCAGGATGCTCTGCCGAAGCCCTCTGGCGACCACTCGCACCGCACTTCGCCGCCTCGGCCGCGCGGCTCGACGGGCCCCGTGCCGCTCACGCTGAGTACTCGACGCCCGGATGCGCTGCCGGCGCACGCCTGCGCCGAGAGCCCCCTCGCCGGGTTCTCCCCCACATCGTCACAGACCGCAGGGTGCGCCTGCGGAAAAGCCCACTAGGAGCTGCCGGACCCACCACCACCGCCGAGCCCAGCCCGCTCACCTCGTACGCCCTACCGTGGCCGGAATTCGCCGGAGCGGCGGAGGCGTGCACCCTTCTACCACCGCGCCGCGCGGTACGCGGCACCCGAGAAAAACATCGACCACGAAGGAGGCACGCGATGGGGCGTGTATCAGGAAAAGTAGCGTTCGTCACCGGAGCCGCGCGCGGTCAGGGCCGCGCTCACGCGCTACGTCTCGCCGAGGAGGGGGCCGACATCATCGCCGTCGACCTCTGCGGGCCCGTGCCCGACCTTCAATACGACCACGCGACGCCCGACGACCTCGCCGAGACCGTGAAGCAGATCGAGGCCCTCGACCGTCGCATCGTCGCGCGTGAAGCGGACGTGCGCGACTTCGATGCTCTCAAGGGTGTCGTCGACGAGGGGGTCGCCGAGCTCGGAGGCCTCGACATCGTCGTCGCCAACGCGGGCATCTGCATCATCGCCGATGCGGAGAGCACGACGCCGGAGATCTGGAAGAACACGATCGACACGAACCTCACGGGCGTGTGGCACACCGTGCAGGCGACCGTGCCGCACCTCAAGGAGCGCGGGGCGGGCTCGATCATCCTCACGAGCTCAGCAGCGGGTCTCGTGGCGCTACCGTTCCTCACCGCCTACAGCGCGGCGAAGCACGGCGTGACCGGGCTCGGCAAGACCTACGCACTCGAGCTCGGGCGCTTCAACATCAGGGTCAACACGCTGCACCCGGGCGCCGTCGAGACCGCCATGGGCGGCATGGGCGAAGCCTTCCCGGAGTTCATCGAGAAGAACCCGGGCATCGTCATGGGTGGCTACGGAGTGCTGCCCGAGACGACGACTCAGGCCGTCGACCAGGCCAACGCGGTGCTGTGGCTCGCCTCCGACGAAGCGAAGTTCGTCACGGGCACGCAGATCTCGGTCGACGCGGGCATGGTCGTCTGCTGAGCGTCGGTGGGGGCGGCGGCCCGTCGCCCCCACCGCACCAGCCCGATTCGCAGCCGCGATCGCCGGGCACATCCCAGTTAAGGAGAACGCAATGGGGCGTTTGGACGGAAAGGTCGTATTCATCACTGGTGTCGCCCGGGGTCAGGGTCGCAGGCATGCGATCCGATTCGCCGAGGAGGGCGCCGACATCATCGGCATCGACGTCGTCGAGCCGATCGCGGGCAGCACCTCGCCGCCCGCCACCCAGTCCGACCTGGACGAGACCGTCGCCGCGGTCGAAGCCCTCGATCGGCGCATCATCGCCACCAAGGCAGACGTGCGCAGTCTCGAGCAGGTTAAGAAGGCTGTTGACGAAGGCGTCGCGCAACTCGGGCGGCTCGACGTGGTCATCGCGAACGCCGGCGTCTCGACGTTCATGGGGCCGGCCGAGACGCTCACCGAGGAGGCCTTCGTCGACATGGTCGACATCAACCTCACCGGTGTGTGGCGCACGTGTGCCGCCACCATCCCGCACATCAAGGCCGGCGGACGCGGGGGATCGATCATCCTGACGAGCTCGGCCGCGGGGCTCATGGCCTACGCCAACGTCGGTCACTACGTGGCGGCCAAGCACGGCGTGGTCGGGCTCATGCGCGCGCTCGCGCTCGAGCTCGCTCCCGAGGGCATCCGTGTCAACTCCATCCACCCCACGACCGTGGATACGCCCATGGTCAACAACGAGGCGACCTTCAAGCTCTTCCGGCCCGACCTCGACAACCCCACCGCCGACGACTTCCTGGAGGCGGCGAAGGTCATGAACGCCTTGCCGATCGGGTGGGTCGACGACGTCGACATCTCCAACGCGATGGTCTGGCTCGCCTCCGACGAGGCGCGCTACGTCACGGGCGTGACCCTCCCCGTCGACGCGGGTGCCGTCATCAAGTAGAACCTCGCGGCGCGTAGCCGCACCCGCTCGGCTCGAGGGGGACCTCGGGCCGGGCATCCACCACAACAGAAAGGAACCCATCATGGGACGGTTAGACGGAAAGGTCGTGCTCATCTCCGGCGTCGCCCGCAGCCAGGGCCGCAGTCACGCGCTGCGCTTCGCCGAGGAGGGCGCGGACATCATTGGCTTCGACCTGCTCGAGGAGATCAAGGGCTCGCCCTCCGCACCAGCCACGCAGGAGGACATGGACGAGACGGTTCGGCAGGTCGAGGCGCTCGACCGGCGCATCATCGCCACGAAGGCCGACGTGCGCGACTATGCGGCGGTCAAGAGCGCGGTCGACGACGGTGTCGCCCAGCTCGGGCGCCTCGACGTTGTGCTCGGCAACGCCGGTGTCTTCACGGCACCGGCGCTCGCGCACGAGCTCGAGGACGACATCTTCATGGACACCCTCGACATCAACGTTGCGGGAGTCTGGCGCACGACGAAGGCGGCGATCCCGCACCTCAAGAAGAACGAGAAGGGCGGGTCGATCATCCTGACCAGCTCCGTCGCCGGCCTCATGGGCTACCCGAACTTCGCGCACTACGTGTCGTCGAAGCACGCGGTGGTCGGGCTCATGCGCACGCTCGCACTCGAGCTGGCTCCTGATCACATCAGGGTCAACTCGATTCATCCTGGCTCGGTCAACACGGTCATGGTCACCAACGACACGATCGCGAAGCTGTTCCGACCCGACCTCGAGAACCCGACGGTCGCCGATTTCGCCGAGGCGGCCAAGCAGATGAACCCCATGGGCATCGACTTGCTCGAGTCGTTCGACATCTCCAACGCCATGGTGTTCCTCGCCTCCGACGAGGCGCGGTACATCACCGGCGTCACGCTGCCCGTCGATGCGGGAACGTTGGTCCAGTGACCGACCCCTCCTCCGTCTCGACGAGCCGTGATCGGGTCGCCGGGCACCTCGTCGGCCGTGAGCGTGAGATCGAACTCACGCTCGCGGCCGTCGCGGCCGGCCGCGACATCGTGCTCGAGGGGCCTCCTGGCACGAGCAAGACCACCCTGCTGCGGGCCATCACGGAGGAGTGGGGCATTCCCCTGCTGTTCGTCGAGGGCAACGCCGACCTCACGCCGGCCAAGCTCGTGGGCCACCACAACCCCTCCCGCGTGCTGCGGGAGGACTACTCGCCCGACAACTTCGTCGCCGGCCCCCTCACCGAGGCCATGCAGACCGGCGGCTTCCTGTACATCGAGGAGTTCAATCGGGCACCGGACGACACGCTCAACACGCTCCTCACCGCCATGGCCGATCGCCGGCTCGCCATACCCCGCGTCGGCATGATCGAGGCGAAGCCGACCTTCCGGGTGATCGCCTCCATGAACCCCTACGACAACGTCGGCACGACCAAGCTGTCGTCCTCCATCACCGATCGGCTCAACCGGCTCTCCGTCGACTATCAGGATGCTCCAGCCGAGGAGAGCATCGTGCGCCTGCGGGCCGATCCATCCGGGCCCATCGCCGACCGGCTCGTGGCCGATGCCGTGGCGGTCGCGCGAGCCACGCGCGAGCATCCGCACATCCGTCAGGGATCGAGCGTGCGCGGCGCGATCGACCTCGTCGCCGTCGCGATCCAGCTCGCCGAGCTGCGCGGCCTCGCCTCGCCCGACGACGATCGCTACCCGGAGCTCGTGTACGACGCGATGGTCGTAGCGCTCTCCGGTCGCATCCACATCGACGAGGCGGTCGACATCAGCCCCGAGGCAGTGCTGCGCGAGATCTGGGAGGACCACTTCGTGCTCGACCCAGCACTGGCCGAGCCGGGATGAAGGGATATCGTCGTCGACTCACCGATTCAGAAGCGCCGCACGGGTCGACGAAAGACCACCCCGAGCCGACCGCTGCGGCGCACGCCCAAGCAGCTCGACGCGTCGCCGACGGTCTTCGAACCCGGACAGGGCGGCGCGGGAATGGTGTTCCGCTCCAGGCCCGGTCAGCGCACGGGGCACGCGAAGGCGCGCCCGGGTGGGACGGCCGAAGGGTTCACCGACGAGGTCGCCGAGCTCGTGCCGGTCGAGGCCTCGGGGGCGCTCGATGCCTCGGTGCGGGCGCTCGCGCGGCAGATCGCGTCGCGCCTCATGATTCCGCGGCCGAAGCGGGATGCCCGATCGCAGCGGGGCGCGGGCGCCCTGGCGAGCATGCCCTACCGTCGAGGGTCCGACGAGATCGACCTCGACAAGACGATCGAGATGCTCGCCGAGCGACCCGTGCCCGACGACGAGGACATCATCGTGCGGGAGCGCGTACGCACGCGGCGTGCCCTCGTGCTCGTCGTCGATGCCTCCGGGTCGATGAAGGGGGAGCGCATCCGCACGGCCGCCGCGGTCGTAGGAGCCCTCGCGGGCGAGCTCGCACACGACGACCTCGCGGTCATCGCCTTCTGGTCGGATGCCGCCGTGCTGCAGACCTTCGGCCAGCAGCAGAGCCCCGATCGGCTGCTCGACCTGCTCACGAGCATCCCCGCGCGAGGGCTCACGAACCTCGGGTTCCCCCTCGAGCTCGCGGCCGCCGAACTGCGCAAGCGCCCAGCGCAGGATGCGAGAGTGCTCCTGCTCTCCGACTGCGTGCACAACGCCGGCCCCGACCCGCGGCCCCTCGCCGCGCGACTGCCCCGGCTCGACGTGCTTCTCGACCTGAGCGGCGAGCACGACGAGGAGCTCGCGCGAGAACTGTCAGCAGCAGGGAAGGGCGCTCTGCAAACCGTGACCACCCACCGCGACGTCGCGACCGCACTCACCCGCATCTTCACCACCTGATCCACGACCGCACCCCGACCGCTCACGCGGTCGGGCATCGAAGAAGGAGAACCCCATGAGCCGCAACGCCTGGTTCGAGACCGTCGCCGAGGCGCAGCGTCGAGCGAAGGATCGACTTCCCGCGCCCGTCTACGGCGCCCTCATCGCGGGCAGCGAGAAGGGCATCACGCTCGACGACAACATCGCCGCCTACAGCGAGCTCGGCTTCGCCCCCCGCATCGCCGACCATCACGCGGAGCGCGACCTCTCGACCGAGGTCATGGGCATCCCCATCTCCCTGCCGGTCATCATCTCCCCGACCGGCGTGCAGGCGGTGCACCCCGAGGGCGAGGTGGCCGTCGCCCGCGCTTCGGCGAACCGCGGAACGATCATGGGCTTGAGCTCGTTCGCCTCCAAGCCGGTCGAGGACGTCCTCGCGGCGAACGGCAACACGCTCTTCCAGGTCTACTGGAGCGGCTCCCGCGAGGAGATGGTGCATCGCCTCGAGCGCGCCAAGGCGGCGGGGGCCAAGGGGCTCATCGCCACCCTCGACTGGTCGTTCTCCCACGGGCGCGACTGGGGCAGCCCGCAGATTCCCGAGAAGCTCACGCTCGGCGCCGCGCTCGGGTTCGCGCCGCACGCCCTGCCGCGCATCCCGTGGCTCTGGTCTTTCGCGAAGACCTTCCGCGTGCCCGACCTGAAGGCGCCCAACCTCAAGCCGAAGGCCGGGGGAGAGCCTCCGACGTTCTTCGGCGCCTACGGCGAGTGGATGGGCACGCCCCCGCCCAGCTGGGACGATGTCAAGTGGCTGCGCGACCAGTGGGACGGCCCCTTCATGCTCAAGGGCATCGGGCGCATCGATGACGCCAAGCGGGCGATCGACATTGGCGCGACGACCATCTCGGTCTCCAACCACGGCGGCAACAACCTCGACACGATCCCTGCACCCATCCGCATGCTGCCCGGCATCGCGGACGCGGTCGGCGACCAGATCGAGATCGTGCTCGACGGGGGAGTACGCCGCGGCTCCGACGTGGTCAAGGCCGTGGCGCTCGGCGCGAAGGCCGTCATGATCGGCCGTGCCTACCTGTGGGGGCTCGCCGCCAACGGCCAGGCCGGCGTCGAGAACGTGCTCGACATCATGCGCGGCGGCATCGACTCGGCGCTGCTCGGGCTCGGCGTCGGATCCCTCGCCGAGCTCGGCCGCGAGGAGCTCTACGTGCCAGACGACTTCGAGCGCGCGCGCTGATCCCGGCTCCGACTCTCACATCGCGCCGAGGCCGGGCGCCGCGGGTCGAATGCTGGGAGACGGGGGCTAGCGTGGAGACCGTGGTGCGACTCGACGAGCAACCGTGGCCCGAGGTGCCAGGGCGTCAGCTCGTGATCGTGCCGCTCGGCTCGACCGAGCAGCACGGCCCCCACCTTCCCTTCACGGTCGACGCGCTCGTCGCGGCGGCCGTCGCGGCGGGTGCCGCGGAGGCAACGGATGCTGTGCTCGCACCCGCGATGCCCTACGGCTCGAGCGGCGAGCACCAGGGGTTCCCCGGCACGCTCTCCGTCGGCGGTGAGGCGCTCGCCGCCGTGCTCGTCGAACTCGTGCGCTCGGCGGGTACGTGGGCCCGGAGCATCCTGTTCGTGAGCGGGCACGGCGGCAACGCGGTCACCGTGCGCGATGCGGTCATCAGGATGCGCGGCGAGGGCCACGACGTCGCGTGGCTGCCGTGCGTGCCCGAGGTGCCGCAGGGTGTCGTGCCCGACGCTCACGCGGGCCGCATCGAGACCTCGCTGCTGCTGCACCTCGCCCCCGCCGCGGTGCGGCCGCACGACGACGTCGACGGCCACCGGGGTGCGCTCGCCGACGCGATGCCCGAGCTGCGCGACGGCCGACTGCGGCAGGTCTCCCCCTCCGGCGTTCTGGGCGACCCGCGCGGAGCATCCGCGCAGGAAGGATCAGCCCTCCTGGCGGGGATGATCGCAGACGCGACGGCGCGCATTCGACTCTGGCGCGTCGACGGCGACGGACTGCTCGAGGCGCTGTGATCACGACCCAGGTCGGAAAGCTGCCCGACGGCTTCGCCGTGCGCCTCGGCGGCCGCGTGCGCACCCATGACGACGGTGCAACCCTCGTCGGCGGGGCCCCCACGCGGGTGCTGTACTTGACCGATATCGCGCGGTCGCTCGTCGTCGAGCGGACGATCAGGGTCGTCGACGCGCGCTCGCGTCAGCTCGCTGAGACGCTGCTGGAGGCGGGGCTCGCGACCCCCGTGCTCGCCGAACTGCCGTTGCCCGGCAAGCGACTGCACGACCTCGTCACCGTCGTGATCCCCGTGCGCGACCGACCGGGGCAGCTGCGGCGCCTCCTCGGCTCGCTGGGTGATGCCGCGCCCGTGATCGTCGTCGACGACGCCTCGCTCGACCCGGCGAGCGTCGAAGTGGTCGCCGCCGGGGCCGGTGCGCGCACGGTACGCCTGCCGCAGAACCTCGGGCCCGCAGGCGCACGCAACGCGGGGCTCGCGCACGTCGCGACGCCGTTCGTCGCCTTCGTCGACAGCGACATGGAGCTGGATGCTGACACCCTGCCGCTCCTCCTGCGCCACTTCAGCGACCCCCGTGTCGCACTCGTCGCCCCCCGCATCACCGGGCTCGCCCCGACGGCGGCCGCGAACTGGATCACGCGCTACGACGACGCGCGCTCCTCGCTCGACCTCGGGCGGGAGCCCACCGTCGTGCGGCCGGGGGCGCGCGTGTCATGGCTGCCCGCGGCCTGCCTCGTCGGTCGCGTCGAGGCCCTGGGCGCGGGCTTCAGCCCCGGCATGCGCGTCGCCGAAGACGTCGACCTCGTCTGGCGGCTGTGCGAGCAGGGCTGGCGCGTGCGGTACGAGCCGGGCGTCGAAGCCCGGCACGAGCACCGCGACCGGCTCGTCGACTGGCTCACGCGGAAGGCGTTCTACGGCACGGGTGGCGCCGACCTCGGGCGGCGGCACGGGCCGGTCATCGCTCCCGCCGTCTACACGCCGTGGACGCTCGTCGTCGTCGGAGCGCTCCTCGCCCAACGACGCTGGTCGGTGCCGGTCGCCGCGGGCGCCGCAGTGGCGGCCGGGGTGCGCATCGGGCGGCGATTGCGGCCCGCGCGGTCGCGAGCCCGCGTGACAGCATCCCTCGTCGGAATGGGGGCGATCGCCGCGACCGCCCAGACGGGCGAGCTGCTGCTGCGCCACTGGTGGCCGATCACGCTCGTCGCGGGCCTCGCCTCGCGGCGCGTGCGCCGGGCGGCACTCGTCGCCGCGGTTGCGGATGCCGTCTACGAGCAGTACCGCACGCGGGCGCGCGTGAACCCCCTCGCGTTCGTCGTCGCGCGGCGCCTCGACGACCTCGCCTACGGGGCCGGGCTGTGGTGGGGCGCTTTGCGGGCACGGTCACTCGTCGCACTCGCGCCGGTCGTCCGTGGGCGGCAGTCGGCGCGCTGAGGCGAGGTGTCGACTAGGTGCGCAGCGCCGCGTCGATGAGCGCGCGGGCGTCATCGTTGCCGACGCCGAGGCGTCGCACCGTGTCGACATAGGCGGTCGCCGCCTGTTGCGCGGCACGCTCGGTCGCGTCGCCGTGCGGGGAGACGACCGTGCCGTTGCGGCCGCGCGTCTCCACGACGCCGTCGGCCTCGAGCTCGCGGTAGGCCCGGGCCACCGTGTTCACTGCGAGGCCGAGCTCCTCGGCGAGGCGCCGCACGGGCGGCAGCTTCGCGCCCGGCGCGAGGGCACCCGACCGCACGGCGTCGCGTACCTGGGCGCGGATCTGCTCGTACGGCGGCGTCGCCGAGCCCGAGTCGATCGAGAACTCCATCCGCCGACTCTACGGGCGCGGAGCGTGCCGCTCGAGGAACCCGTACACCTCGGTCTGGTCGACCCCTGGGAACGACTCCGTGGGCAGGGCGGCGAGGAGGGAGGAGTGGATGCGCGCCTGGGGCCGCGCGGCGCCGCTCCAGCGCTCGGCGAGCGGCGCGGGCGCCTGCCGGCAGCACGCCGGGTCAGGGCAGCTGGACTCACCGCGACGACTGGTCTCGCGCCCGCGGAACCACTTGACGTGCGCGAACGGCGTGCCGACCGAGATCGAGAACTCGCCAGCCGAGCCCGACTCGATGCGCGAGGTGCACCAGTAGGTACCCGTGGGCTTGTCGGTGTACTGGTGGTACGCGCTGAAGCGGTCGGGCTCGTCGAACACCTGCCGCGCCGACCACTTGCGGCACACGAGCTGCCCCTCGACCGCACCGAGGGCATCCTTCGGAAACTGCACCGAGTCGTTCTCGTACGCCTTCGACAGCACACCGGCCGGGGACACTTTGAGGAAGTGCACGGGGATGCCCAGGTGCTCGGTGGCGAGGTTGGTGAAGCGGTGGGCAGCCGTCTCGTAGGTGACGGCGAAGGCGTCGCGCAGGTCTTCGACGGCGAGCTCGCGGCGCTCCTTCGCCCGCTGGAGGAACGCGACGGCGTCGCCCTCGGGGATCATGAGAGCTGCTGCGAGGTAGTTCGACTCGACGCGCTGGGTGAGGAACTCGTCGTAGTCGCGCGGCTCCGGGCGCCCCAGCACGTGGCCGGCGAGAGCCTGCAGCAGGTTCGCGCGGGGGTCGCGCCCGGGTGCGTTCGAGACGGGCAGGTAGATGCGGCCGTTCTCGAGGTCGGTGATCGACCGGGTCGAGCTCGGCAGGTCGCTCACGTAGTGCAGCGCGAAGCCGAGGTGGCTCGCGAGCTCGGCCGCGAGGCGCTGCGAGAGCGGCCCGCCCTCGTGCCCGATCTTGCGCAGCAGGTCGGCCGCGATCGACTCGAGCTCGCCGAAGTAGTTGCCGCGCGCCCGCATCGACTGCCGCAGCTCGGCGTTGGCCCGCCGCGCCTCCTCCGGTGTCGCCGCGCGTTCGACGTGCACGCGCTGCAGCTCGTCGTGCAGGGCGAGCACCGTCTCGATCGCCTCGTCGCTGAGCGACTTGCGCACGGGCAGCGGCGGGATGCCCAGAGCCGAGAACAGCGGACCCTCCTGCGCTCGCGCCAGGGCGATCTCGAGAGCCGCGCGCCGACTGGGCGGCGTGGGGGTCAGCAGCTCGTCGAGCGTGACGCCGACGGCGCGGGCGACCGACTGCAGCTCGCTGAGCTTCGCCTCGCGCTTGCCGTTCTCGAGGCTCGACATGTGCGAGGTGGCCACCCCGACAGTGCTCGCGAGGTCGGCAAGCGTGAGCTGGGCATCCGATCGCAATTGCCGGATGCGCTTGCCGAGGGTCAACGAATCGATCACCTCTTCAGCCTGGGCCGAGAGCAGGGGCGCTGGGGTCATGCCGAGAGCCTGACACCGCGATGTTTTCAGCGCAACTGAAATTGCCGGGTATTTCAGTGCCTCGGGGTGGGTGCGGAGGGTTGTTCTTCGCCCAGTGTTGCTTCCACACCGACCCACTCGTCACAAGGAGCACACCATGAGCACGCAGAGCCCGTCACAGCAGCGCGCAGGAGACCAGACGCAGACCGCCGCTGAGCTCGAGGCCAGCTGGAAGACCGACGCGCGCTGGGACGGCGTGCGCCGCGATTACACCGCCGAGGACGTCATCGAGCTGCGCGGCCCCGTGCGCGAGGAGCGCACGCTCGCCCGCCGCGGCGCCGAGAAGCTGTGGGAGCAGATTCAGGCCAACACCGACAACCCCGAGGAGTGGACCTACGCCCTCGGTGCTCTCACCGGCAACCAGGCCGTGCAGCAGGTGCGCGCGGGGCTCAAAGCCATCTACCTGAGCGGCTGGCAGGTCGCCGCCGACGCCAACCTGTCGGGCCAGACCTACCCCGACCAGAGCCTCTACCCGGCCAACTCGGTGCCCGCCGTCGTGCGCCGCATCAACAACGCGCTACTGCGCGCGGGGCAGATCGAGTTCGAGAACCGACGAATCACAGATTCGTCGGCGCTGGCGTCGCAGCGACGCGATGCGTCGCTTCCCAGCTCCAGCGCGCGCGACTGGATGGCGCCCATCGTCGCCGACGCCGAAGCCGGCTTTGGCGGACCGCTCAACGCCTACGAGCTAATGCAGAGCATGATCGAGGCCGGAGCGGCCGGGGTGCACTGGGAGGACCAGCTCGCGAGCGAGAAGAAGTGCGGCCACATGGGCGGCAAGGTGCTCGTGCCGACGAGCCAGCACATCCGCACGCTGCAGGCCGCGCGCCTCGCCGCTGACGTCTCCGACGTGCCGAGCATCATCATTGCCCGCACCGACTCGCTCGCCGCGAACCTGCTGACGAGCGACGTCGACGAGCGCGACCAGCCGTTCCTCACCGGCGGCCGCACCGCCGAGGGCTTCTACAACGTGGAGCCCGGCATCGGGCCGGTGCTCGCCCGCGGGCACGCCTACGCCGAGTACGCCGACCTGCTCTGGGTCGAGTCGAGCGAGCCCGACCTCGAGCTGGCGCGCACCTTCGCCGAGAGCATCCATTCAGAGTTCCCCGGCAAGAAGCTCGCCTACAACTGCTCGCCGTCGTTCAACTGGAAGCGTCACCTCGACGACGACACCATCGCGAAATTCCAGCGCGAGCTGTCGGCGATGGGCTACGCGTTCCAGTTCATCACCCTCGCCGGCTTCCACTCGCTCAACCACTCGATGTTCGAGCTCGCCACCGGCTACCGCGACCGCCAGATGAGCGCCTACGTCGAGCTGCAGGAGGCCGAGTTCGCCTCCGAAGCGCACGGCTACACCGCCACCAAGCACCAGCGCGAAGTGGGCACCGGCTACTTCGACCGCATCGCCACGGCCCTCAACCCGGCCAGCGCGACCCTCGCTCTCGTGGGCTCGACCGAGTCCGAGCAGTTCCACTAGACCTGCACCGCAGATTCCAGAATCGAGACACATCATGACCACACTGAGCCAGACCACACTGAGCATCACCGGGCCGATGCGGCCCCGGTACGACGAGATCCTGACCCCGGAGGCGCTGCAGTTCCTCGCCGAACTGCACCACCGCTTCGCCGGCGAGCGGCACGACCGCCTCGCCGAGCGCATGCAGGTGCGCTACGACCTCGGCAACGGGCGCGACCTGCGCTTCCTGCCGCACACAGCGAGCATCCGCGAGGATGCGTCGTGGCGCGTCGCCGGCGCCGGCCCCGGCCTCGAGGACCGTCGGGTCGAGATCACGGGCCCGTGCGACCCCAAGATGACGATCAACGCCCTCAACTCGGGGGCCAACGTGTGGCTCGCCGACCTCGAGGACGCCACGAGCCCCACCTGGGGGAACATCGTCGAGGGGCAGCTGTCGCTCTTCGACGCGATCCGCGGGCGGCTCACCCACACCAACGCGGAAGGCAAGACGTACGAGGTGACCGCCGAGCGCACGCCGACGATCGTGATGCGGCCGCGCGGCTGGCACCTCGTGGAGAAGCACATCGAGCACGTCGACCGCAACGGCCTGCGCCTCGCCGCGAGCGCGAGCCTCGTCGACTTTGGGCTCTACCTCTTCCACAACGCGCACGAGCTCATCGCACGCGGCCGCGGCCCGTACTTCTACCTGCCGAAGCTCGAGAACCACCGCGAGGCGCGACTGTGGAACGACGTGTTCACGTTCAGCGAGGAGCGTCTCGGACTGCCGCACGGCACGATCCGCGCGACCGTGCTCATCGAGACCTTCCCTGCCGCGTTCGAGATGGACGAGATCCTCTACGAGTTGCGCGACCACTGCGCCGGCCTCAACGCCGGGCGCTGGGACTACGTCTTCTCCATCATCAAGAACTACCGCGGACGGGGCCAGTGGTTCGTGCTGCCCGACCGGGACCGCATCCTCATGACCCTGCCCTTCATGCGCGCCTACACCGAGCTGCTCGTGCAGACCTGCCACAAGCGGGGCGCGCACGCGATCGGCGGCATGAGCGCGTTCATCCCGAACCGGCGCGACCCCGAGGTGACCGAGCGCGCTCTCGAGCGCGTCGCGGCCGACAAGCTGCGCGAGGCGAGCGACGGATTCGACGGCTCGTGGGTGGCGCATCCTGACCTGATCCCCGTGGCGCGCGCCGAGTTCGACGCCGTTCTCGGCGACCGGCCGAACCAGCTCGACCGGCAGCGCGACGACGTGCACGTGACGGCACGCGACCTGCTCGACATTCGCTCGGCGGGCGGCGAGGTGACGCTCGCGGGAGTGCGCGCCAACATCTCGATCACGGTGCGCTACCTGGAGTCCTGGCTGCGCGGCATCGGCGCGGCGGCGATCGACAACCTCATGGAGGATGCCGCTACCGCGGAGATCAGCCGCTCGCAGCTGTGGCAGTGGATCCACCAGGACCACATGACGACCGAGGGCGAGCCCGTGAGCAAGCAGCTCGTCGAGCGTCTGCTGCGGGAGGTCATGGCCGAGCTGCCCACCCCCGAAGGGCACAAGCTCGCCGAGGCGGAGGACGTGTTCCGCACCGTGACGCTGCAGGAGGACTTCCCGACCTTCCTCACCGTGCCCGCCTACACGCGGTACCTCGTGGAGCAGGCCGAGCGAGTGGAGGCCGTGACCGTCGCCGCGTAGCGCCTACCCGAGCCGGCCAGCCCGGCGGGTCAGCCGAGGTTCTCGGCCGCGGCCTGCTCGTCGGGGTGGTTCGGCGTCCAGCCGTACCAGCCGTCGTCGGTCGGGATCACCGTCCACTCGCCGCACGCGAACGCGCTATCGGTGTACGGGCTCGGGGCGCCGTCGAGCGCGAACGTGGGGCCCGAGAGTCGCTCGGTCTCGACGCAGACCGCCGGGTCGAGAGCGGTCGAACTCGTCGCGAGGAGGGTCGCGGGCGCAGCATCCGGAGTCTCTCGAATGCGGATACCGGTCGCGTCCTCGGGGAGCCACGGCGCCGACTTCTCCCAGTCGGCGACGAGGTCGGCGCTCGATGAGAACTCACTCGCCTTCTCGTTCTGGAGGGAGTCGGCGATCGCGCAGCCCGTGAGCGCGGCGGCCGAGGCGAGGGCGAGGGTGGAGAGGATGATGATGCGCGAAGTGGTCATGTGTCCATTGAGCCCCGAGACGGGGGTGGTGCGCTTCCCCCGACGGAACGGACCGGACTGGTCCGAGGGATGAACTCCACCGGTCCTCGTGGACCGGGGCCGCTCAGGACTCCGTCAGTCCTGCACGCGGTCGACGAGCCTCGAGAGGATGATCGCGCTGCGGGTGTGGTCGACGTTGGGGGCTACGCGAACCCGCTCCAGGGCATCCTCGAGGCTCTGAATGTCTCGGGAGCGGATGCGCACGATCGCGTCGGCCTCGCCCGTCACGGTGCCGGCATCGATGACCTCGGGCACGGTCGAGAGGATGCGCCTCAACTCGTCCGGCGCGACCGTCCCGCGGCAGAACAGCTCGACGTATGCCTCGACGGCGAGCCCGTCGACGGCCGGGTCGACCTGCACGGTGAAGGCGCGGATCACCTTGTCGGCGACGAGCTTGTCGACGCGGCGTTTCACTGCAGAGGCGGAGAGCCCGACTTCGTCGCCGATGTCGCCGTATCCTGCGCGGGCGTTCTGGCGCAACTGGTCGATGATGCGGTAGTCGATTGCGTCCACGCCCCCAGACTACGGCGAAATCGTGCGTGAGGCCACCAAATCATGCAGAAAAAGTGCGTATGGCGATTGACAACGCCGTTCGGTTGCGTGTGAGACTGGGGGTGTGACTCTGACCCCGACGAACGACCCTATCGACGACACCGCGGTGACGGAACCCGCCCCCGCGTCGTCCTCGCCGAAGCGCACGGCCAGCACGCGCACCGTGCTCATGTGCCGCCCCGACTACTTCACGGTGAGCTATCGCATCAACCCCTGGATGTTCCCCGAGAACCCCACCAACACGACCCTCGCCGTCGAGCAGTGGGAGCGCCTGTTCGCGATCTACCAGGAGCTTGGTTTCGACGTGCACCTCATCGACCCCATCGAGGGTCTGCCCGACATGGTCTACTCGGCCAACGGCGGCTTCACCCTCGACGGCATCGCCTACGGCGCCAAGTTCACCTACGACGAGCGCGCCGCCGAGGGCCCCGCCTACCTCGCGTGGCTCGCCGAGCAGGGCTTCACACCGCACGAGGCGACCGAGGTCAACGAGGGCGAGGGCGACATGCTGCTCGTCGGCGACGTCATCCTCGCCGGCACCGGCTTTCGCACCTCGACAGCGAGCCACCGCGAGCTCGCCGAGGCGGTCGGCCGCGAGGTCATCAGCCTGACCCTCGTCGACCCCGAGTTCTACCACCTCGATACGGCGATCGCCGTGCTCGACCCCGACCCGGCGCCGGGTCAGCAGGCGAATATCGCCTACCTGCCGAAGGCCTTCGACGAGGCCTCGCAGGCGATTCTGCGCGAGCGCTACCCCGACGCGATCATCGCGACCGAGGAGGATGCGGCCGTGCTCGGCCTCAACTCGTTCAGCGACGGCCTGCACGTCGTCATCGCGAGCCGCGCCACCGATTTCGACCGACAGCTGCGCGAGCGCGGCTACGAACCCATCGGCGTCGACCTCAGCGAGCTGCTGCTCGGCGGCGGCGGCGTGAAGTGCTGCACCCTGGAGCTGCGACGATGATGACACCCACCACGACCACCGCACACGACGCCGGCGATGCGCTCATCGCCATCGAGGACGAGCGACTCGCCCACAACTACCACCCCCTGCCCGTCGTCGTGGAGCGCGGCGAGGGCGCCTGGGTCACCGACGTGAACGGCAAGCGCTACCTCGATTGCCTCGCGGCCTACTCGGCGGTGAACTTCGGCCACGGGCATCCCGATCTTCTGGCGGCCGCCCGCGACCAGCTCGAGCGCATCACGCTCACGAGCCGCGCCTTCCACAACGACCGCCTGGGGCCGTTCGCTGAGGCCCTCGCGCGGCTCGCCGGAGTCGACCGCGTGCTGCCCATGAACACCGGGGCCGAGGCGGTCGAATCGGCGATCAAGCTTGCGCGTGCGTGGGGCTACCGCGTGAAGGGCGTGCCCGACGGCGCGGCCGAGATCATCGTCATGGGCGGCAACTTCCACGGCCGCACGACGACGATCGTGAGCTTCTCGGACGACCCGCAGGCGCGCGACGGCTTCGCACCGTTCACGCCCGGTTTCGTGACCGTGCCCTACGGGGATGCGGCCGCCCTCGAGGCGGCCATCACCGACCACACGGTCGCTGTCCTGTTCGAGCCCATCCAGGGCGAGGCGGGCGTCGTCGTCCCGCCGGCCGACTACCTGCCGGCCGTGCGCCGCATCACCGCGGAGCACAACGTGCTCATGATCGCCGATGAGATCCAGTCGGGCCTCGGGCGCACGGGCGCGACCTTCCAGTGCGACAACGCCGGCGTGATTCCCGACCTGTACCTGCTCGGCAAGGCGCTCGGCGGCGGCATCGTGCCGGTGAGCGCTGTCATCGGGCGCGGCGACGTCATCGGCGTGCTGCACCCGGGGGAGCACGGCTCCACGTTCGGCGGCAACCCGCTCGCCGCTGCCGTCGGCCACGCCGTCGTGACGCTGCTCGAGACCGGGGAGATGCAGGAGCGCTCGCGCGTGCTCGGCGAGCACCTGCACGCACGGCTCGGGGCGCTCATCGGCCGCGGCGTTCTTGCGGTGCGCGGCGCCGGACTGTGGGCCGGCATCGACATCGACCCGTCGCTCGCGACCGGGCGCCAGGTGTGCGAGGCGTTGCTCGCGCGGGGCGTGCTCGCGAAGGACACGCACGGCTCGACGATCAGGCTCGCGCCGCCCATCGTCGTGTCGAAGGAGGACCTCGACTGGGGTCTCGACCAGCTCGAGGCGGTGCTCGCCGAGTTCGCGTGAGGGGTGCGCGAGCCGCGCATCCGTTGCCGTGTGCATGTGCCCCACGGGGCTCGCACGTCCTCGCGCCGCCCTCGCACCGCGAGCTTGCGCCGCGCACTCGAGGCCCAGATTTGCCGCAAACGGGGGTTTGCGCGTGCGCCAAGCGCCCTTTCGCGCCAGATCTGGCACGAAACGGGGAGTTGGGCGTGAGACTCGCGGTGGGGTGGCGCCGAGAGTGAAGTTAGCCTAACCTAACCTTCGGCAGCGTCGCCGAGTCCCGTTTCCCTTCGCATTCTCTGGAGTTTCGTCCCCATGCGCTCATCGCGTTCCTTCTCCCTGCTCGCCCTCGCCGCGAGTGCCGCCCTGCTCGCCGGTTGCGCCGCCAACCCCGGCACCGAGCCGACCGAGCCCGGCGGAGAGGCGGCCGCCGACGGCGCCTTCACGCTCTACTCGGGCCGCGACGAAGAGCTCATCCAGCCGCTCATCGACCTCTTCGAGGAGCAGTCGGGCATCGAGGTCGACGTGCGCTACGGCAACACCGCCGAGCTCGGCGCGCTGCTGCTCGAGGAGGGCGACGCGACCCCGGCCCAGGTCTTCCTCTCGCAGGATGCCGGAGCGCTCGGCGCCCTCAGCCAGGCCGGACTCTTCGCGACCCTGCCCGAGGACATCACGGACGCGGTGCCCGCGGGCTTCACCTCGACCGATGACAGCTGGGTCGGGATCACGGGCCGGGCCCGCGTCGTCGTCTACGACGGCGACGAGCTCACCGCCGACGACCTGCCCGACACGGTCGCCGAGTACGTCGAGCCCGAGTGGGCCGGCCGCCTCGGTCTGCCGCCGGGCAACGCGAGCTTCCAGTCCTTCGTCACGGCACTGCGCGTGATCGAGGGCGAGCAGGCCGCCGAGGAGTGGGTTGAGGCGCTCGCCGGCAACGACCTGCAGATCTTCGAGAACAACACGGCCACGCTCACCGCCGTGAACGAGGGCACGCTCGACGTGGGGCTCATCAACCACTACTACTGGTTCCGCCAGGCCGCCGAGGTCGGCGCCGAGAACATGCGTGCGCAGCTGAAGTTCCTCGCGGCCGGCGACGCGGGCTCGATCGTCAACGTCACGGGTGCGGGCATCCTCAGCGCCGCGGCCGAGGACGCTGACGCGCTCGAGTTCGTGCGGTTCCTCGTCTCGGAGGAGGCGCAGACCTACTTCGTCGAGCAGACCTTCGAGTACCCGCTGCTGCCCGGCGTCGACGCGCCCGAGGGGTTGCCCGCACTCGACTCGCTCGTCAACCCGGCGCTCGACCTGAGCGACCTCGACGACCTGTCGACGACGCAGCAGCTGCTCGCCGAGTACGGCCTCATCTAGTCGGCCGCCCGCTCGGCGCCGAGCCCTCAGTCGAGGGTGGTGCAATAGACGCATGATCATCGCGCTGGAGGCCGTCGAGCCGCCCCGGCGGCCCGCGCCTGTGACCGCTCCGGCGGCACCGCGTCGGCCGCCGGGGTTGGTCGTCGTCGCGGCGGGGGTCGCGGCGGCGGCAGCCGCCATCCCGCTCGTGTACCTCGTGGTGCGGGCCGCGGGCGGCGGCCTCGAGGGAATGCTCGACATTCTCACCCGACCGCGCGTGCTCGAGTACGCGGCGAACTCGCTGGGGCTCGCGGCCGCTGTGACGCTCAGCGCGCTCGTGCTCGGCACGGCGACGGCGGTCGTGCTGAGCCGGCTGCGCGTGCCCTTCCCGCGCACGTGGCTGCTCATCTCGTCCCTGCCCCTCGCGGTGCCCTCCTACCTCGCCGGGTACGGCTGGCTCGTGACGCTGCCCGCGAGCAGCGGCTTCGTGCCGAGCTGGATTCTGCTCACGGCCGTCACGGTTCCGTACGTGACGCTGCCGGTCGCCGCGGCGCTGCGCGGAGCATCCGGAGACCTCGAAGGCGTTGCGCGCACTCTCGGCAACGGTCCCGTGCGGGCGTTCCTCGTCGCGACGTGGCCGCAGGTGCGCCCCGCCGCGATCGCGGGCTCGCTGCTCGTCGCGCTGTACTCGCTGAGCGACTTCGGGCTCGTCGCGATGATGCGGTTCCCGACCCTCACGTGGGGCATCAACCAGGCGTACGCGGCGAGCTTCGATCGCGCGCAGGCGGCGGTGCTTGCGCTGCTGCTCGTCGTGCTCGCCGTGCTCGTCGTCGTGGGGGAGCGCAGTGCGCGCGGCCAGCTGCCGCGGCAGGCGGCGCGCGCGGTCGCCCCGCGAACGATCCGGCGCGGGATGCTCGTGGCCCTGCTGCCCGTCGTCGCCGCGGCCCCGGTCGTCGGTGTGGCGGTTCCCCTGCTGGGGCTGCTCGCGCGCCTGCTCGAGGCGGAAACCCTGCGCGAACTCGACGTGCCGCGGCTGCTCGGCGCCGTCGGCGCGACCGTGGGGGTCGCCGTCGGCGCGGCGCTCCTCGCCGTGCTGCTCGCGCTGCCCGTCGCGGCGCTCGCGAGCCGCTACCGCGGTCGGCTCGTGTCGGCGCTCGAGTCGGTGAGCTACCTCGGCCACGCCCTGCCCGGCATCGTCGTCGGGCTGTCGCTCGTGTTCTTCGCCCTCGCGGTCGTGCCGGTGCTCTACCAGAGCGTCGTCGTGCTCGTCTTCGCCTACGCCGTGCTGTTCGCGCCGAAGGCGATCAGCACCATGCGGGCCGGGCTCGGAGACGTTCCGCCGCGCCTCGTCGCGGTCGCCCGCACGCTCGGCGATTCGCCACTGCGCGCGTGGTGGCGCGTGACCGTGCCGCTCGCCCTGCCGAGCGTCGGCATCGGCGCCCTGCTCGTGGCCATCGCGACCATGAAAGAATTGCCGGCGACGCTGCTGCTGCGCCCCACGGGGGTGTCGACGCTCGCCACGGAACTGTGGAACCGCACCGTGATCGTCGAGTACGGGGCCGCCGCGCCGTACGCCGCGATGCTCGTGCTGCTGGCCGCCGTTCCGGCGGTCATCCTCTCGGGGGTGCGCACCGTCGCCAAGGAGGAGCTGTGAGCGATCTCGTCATCGACGGAGTGAGCGTGACCCACGGGTCGACGCTCGCGATCGACGACGTCTCGGTGCGCATCGACTCGGGTGACCTCGTGGCCGTGCTCGGGCCGAGCGGCTGCGGCAAGACGACGCTGCTGCTCGCGATCGCGGGGCTACTGCCGATCGGGGCGGGGTCGATCCGCATCGGGGAGCGCGAGCTCTCCCGACCGGGCCGCACGGTGCCGGCCGAGAAGCGCGGCATCGGGTGGGTGCCCCAGGAGGCCTCGCTCTTCCCGCACCTCTCGGTGGCCGACAACATCGGGTTCGCGGTGCCGCGCGGTCGCGGTGGCCGTGCGGGCGGGCGCTCCTTCCACTCCGAAGTTGTGGAAGGAGCGCCCGCCCGACACCCGGCCCCCGCCGGGGGATCGGCACGCGCGGCGCGCATCGCGGAGCTCGCCGAGCTCGTGGGGCTCGGCGACCTCACCGGCCGCGCCCCGAACCAGCTCTCCGGCGGTCAGGCGCAGCGGGTCGCCCTCGCGCGCGCCCTCGCGCCGCGACCCGAACTGCTGCTGCTCGACGAGCCCTTCGCCGCCCTCGACACCCAGCTGCGTGTCGGCCTGCGCCGCGAGGTCGCCGAGCTGCTGCGCGCGCAGGGCACGACCTCGCTGCTCGTCACGCACGACCAGGAGGAGGCGCTGACCCTCGCCGACAAGGTCGCCGTGATGCGGGATGGCCGGCTCGAGCAGTTCGGAACCCCCGAGCAGATCTACCAGCACCCCGCCTCCGACTGGGTCGCCTCCTTCGTCGGTGATGTGGTCGAGCTCGACGGGCTGTGGCGCGGAGGTCGCGTGACGTGCGCGCTCGGCGCCGTCGAGGCCACCGCGGTCGGGTTCGCGCCCGCCGACGGCGACCGCGTGCGGCTCATGCTGCGCCCCGAGTGGATCGTGCCGCGCCCCGAGCTGCTCGCCCACGCGGCCGCCGGTGCGGATGCCCGGGTCGCGGCCATCTCGTACGCGGGCCACGACGCGATGCTCAGCTGCGACGTCGTGGGCGGCCCGACCGTGCGCATGCGCATGGCCGCGGTCGAGCTGCCGCACGTGGGCGAGGAACTCCGGCTGGCCGTGCAGCGCCCCGGCCTGGCCTTCCCCGCGACCCCGCTACCCGCGCAGATCTGACGCGAAGGGGCGCTTGGCCCGGCGCCAAGCGCCCCTTCGCGTCAGATCTGGCCCAGGGTGGGCGTGGGTAGGCTCGGCGCATGAGCAACCGCGTGCCGAGTGACAGGGACAGCGTGCCGAGTGACCTCGCTGCCGAGCTTGACGCCGCCGATCCGTTGGCCGAGTACGTCGAGCGCTTCGTGCCGGGCGACGACCTCGTCGCGTACCTCGACGGCAACTCGCTCGGGCGCCCGCTGCGCCGCACGCTCGAGACCCTGCCCGAGGTGGTGCGCGCGCAGTGGGGCGGGCGACTGATCCGCGCGTGGGACGAAGGGTGGCTCAACCAGGCTGAGCGGCTGGGCGACCGCATCGGGGCGGCGTGCGTGGGCGCAGCATCCGGTCAGACGATCGTGGCCGAGTCGACGACGGTGCTCATCTTCAAGCTGCTGCGCGCGGCGATCGCGGCGAGACCCGGACGTGACGAGCTCGTCGTGCTGCGCGACGAGTTCCCCACTGACCGCTACATCGTCGAGCGGCTTGCCGAGGACCACGGGCTCACGGTGCGGTGGGTGGATGCTCCGCGCAACGCCGGCATCACGCCCGAGCTCGCCGCCGACGCCGTGAGCGACCGCACGATCGCCGCGCTGTTCAGCGGTGTCGCCTACCGCAGCGGCTGGTGGGCCGACATGCCCGCGGTGACCGGGGTCGTGCAGCGCGCGGGCGCCCTCATGGTGTGGGACTGCTCTCACGCTGTCGGCTCCGTTCCGCTCGAGCTCGACGCCTGGGGCGTCGATATGGCGATGGGATGCTCGTACAAGTACCTGAACGGAGGCCCGGGCGCCCCGGCCTGGGCCTATGTGGCTGCGCGGCACCAGAGTGAGCTGCGCAACCCGATCCCGGGCTGGCTCGGGGCGCGGGCGCCCTTCTCGATGACAGAGCCGTTCGCGCCGGCGGAGGGCATTCGGCGGCTCGTGAGCGGCACGCACCCGATCCTGGGGATGGTGGCGCTCGGCGACATGCTCGACGAGATCGAGTCGGTGGGCACCGGGTCGATGGGCATCCGGGCTATCCGCGCCAAGTCGGTGCTGCTGACCGGGTTCGCGCTCTCGCTGGTCGAGGAGCTCATTCCCGAAGCCGAGCTCGCGAGCCCGCGTGAGGAGGCCCGCCGCGGTGGGCACCTCACGATCGATCACCCGAACGCGGCGCGCGCCGTGGAGTCGCTCTGGGCCGAGGGCGTCATCCCCGACTTCCGCCACCCGAGCGGCGTGCGTATCGGACTGTCGCCGCTCAGCACCTCGTTCGCCGAGGTCGAGCGGGGCATCCGCGCGCTGGCTCGCGCGCTCGCGTAGGTGCGCGCCGCAGCGCCGACCCGATGTCTCGCCACTGTGCTCGCCCGTGGCAACTGTGTGTGCTCTGCGAAGCGCAGACACCACGAGGAAGAACTGTCGCCGAAGGCCTCACTACCGCGACAGCGTCGCGAACTTGCGGATCGACAGCGGCACAAAGACGATGAGCAGCACGGTCACTCCGATGAGCACCGTCGCGATCGGGTTCTGCGCTGTCCACGCGTCCCCCACGGGTGTGCCGGGCGGTACGTTGCCGAACAGTTCCCGGGCGGACTGCACGAGCGACGACACGGGGTTCCACTCGGCGAAGATGCGCAACGGCGTCGGCAGGTTCTCGCTCGGCACGAACGCGTTCGAGATGAACGTGAGCGGGAAGAGGATGAGGAACGAGGCGTTGTTGATGATCTCCGGGCTCTTCACCGCCATGCCGAGGAACGCCATCACCCACGAGAAGGCGTAGGCGAACAGCAACAGCAGCGCGACCCCGGCGAGGAATTCGAGCGGCGACGAGTTGACGCGCCAGCCGACGGCGAGCCCCGTGAGCATCATGACGATCATCGACAGGCCGTTGATGACGAGGTCGCCGTTCGTGCGCCCGACGAGCACCGCGGCGCCGCTCATCGGCAGCGTGCGGAACCGGTCGATGATGCCGTCCTTGAGATCTTGCGCCATCGCCGCGCCTGAGTACGTAGAGCCGAATACGACTGTTTGCGCGAAGATTCCGGCCATGAGGAACGAGGTGTACCCGTCACCTGGGATGTCGATCGCGGCCCCGAACACGTACGTGAAGAGAAGTACGAACATGATCGGCTGGATGAGGCTGAACAGCAGGATCTCCGGCACCCGGATGATCTTCATGAGGTTGCGCCACGTGGTGACCCAGCCGTCGGAGAGGAACCTCGTGACGGTGTTGCCGGGCTCGGGAGTCAGGGTTCCGGATGCTCGGGGCGCAGTGCTCGTCACCGTCGGGTTCATGGTGCTCATGCTGCGTCCTCCGTCGTCTCGGCGCTGTTCGTGTCATCTGGGCCCGTCTCGGCCTCATGGCCGGTGAGCTGCAGGAACACGTCGTCGAGCGTGGGCCTGCGCATCCCCGCATCGTGGAGGGCGATGCCCTCCTGCGCGACCGCCGCGACGATGGCGCTCAGTGCGGGGGCACCGTCGGCGACGGGCACGATCCACGTGCGCCCGCCGCCCGAGGCGACGGGCTCCCCCGAGCCGTGCTGGGCGAGGATCGACTTCACGGCGGCGCTGTCCGCGTCGTCGACGAGAGTGAGCGCGACGCGCTGGCCGCCGACGGAGGCCTTGAGCTCGTCGGCCGTGCCCTTCGCGATGACCGTGCCGTTGTCGATGACCGAGATGGAGTCGGCGAGGCGGTCGGCTTCCTCCAGGTACTGGGTCGTCAGCAGCACCGTGGTGCCGTCGGCGACGAGGCGCTCGATGATGTCCCACATGCCCATGCGGCTGCGCGGGTCGAGGCCCGTCGTCGGCTCGTCGAGGAAGAGCACGGGGGGTTTGATGACGAGGGCGCCCGCGAGGTCGATGCGGCGACGCATACCGCCCGAGAAGCCCTTGACCGGGCGGTTCTGCGCTTCAACGAGGTCGAACTGCTCAATGAGCTCCTTCGCCCGCTGCCGCGCGACCTTCGTGCCCAGGTGGTAGAGCTGGCCCACCATCATGAGGTTCTCGAAGCCCGTGAGGTTCTCGTCGACGGCGGCGTACTGGCCGCTCGCGCCGATCATGCGCCGCACCGCCTGCGGGTCTTTCAGCACGTCGACGCCGTCGATCGTCGCGCTGCCCGAGTCGGGCTTGATGAGCGTCGTGAGCACCTTGACGGTGGTGGTCTTGCCGGCGCCGTTGGGGCCGAGAAGGGCCGCGACGGTGCCCTGCGGCACGTCGAGGTCGAGCCCGTCGAGGGCCCGCACGACGGGGGCGCCCTTGGGGGAATAGGTCTTGACGAGATCTCTCGCCTCGATGAATGCCATGGGCGAGATGCTAGTGCGCACGGGTGACACTCAGGTGGCCCGTTCGCCAGGGGCTGAGCGCGAAAATCGTGGGCGGTAGGTAGCGCCTTGGTGAGGTCACCCACCGAGGCGAGCGTCGAGTGCATCCTCAGTGGCGTCCCGGCGAGCTCGATGCTGCTCGATCTCATCGCGATGAGCCACGGCCCACTCGGCGAGGGCGCGAACGTGCGGCAGGAGCGTGCTGCCGAGCGCGGTGACCTCGTACTCCACGCGCGGCGGCACCTCGGCGTAGACGTCGCGCGTGACGAGCCCGTCGCGCTCGAGCTCGCGCAGGGTGCGGGTGAGCATCCGCTGCGAGATGCCGTCGATCGAGCGCAGCAGCTCGGTGAAGCGCATGCGCTGCTCCGCCAACTCGCGCATGACGAGCATCGTCCACTTGTCTCCGACGCGGTCGAGCAGCTGCCGCACGACGGCGCTGTAGCTCGGGTCGGGTTCGCACTGCTTCATGGATGCTCCCTCTCACGCTCGGCCGATAGTCACTTCCGTGTGCCTGACGAACACTGCAGTGCCCGGTGACTCTCAGGTATAAACGCACTGATCGTAACTCAGTCATTGAAGGGAACCATCATGGAGATCTCCATCTGGATCGTCTCGGGCCTCGTCGCCCTCGCGATGTTCGTAGCGGGAGTGCTCAAGCTCGTCACGCCACGCGAGAAGTATGTCGGCATGCAGCCGTGGGCGGGAGACTTCACTCCCGTGCAGGTGCTGCTGATCGGTGTCGTCGAGATTCTCGGCGCCCTCGGCGTGGTCCTGCCGCGACTGCTCGACATCGCACCGATCCTGTCGCCGATCGCCGCTGCCGGGCTGGTTCTCGTGCACGTCGTCGCGATGAGCGTGCACATTCGCCGCAAGGAGACGTTCGTGCCCAACATCGTCTTCATCGTGCTCGCGGGCTTCGTCGCCACGGCCGGGTTCCTCGGCTACTAGGGCGATCGTGCTCAGATTCGCCGCGAAACGGCGTTATGCGCCGCGCCGAGCGCCCATTCGGGCCAGATCTGGCCCAGGGGGCGGGGGTAGCGTGAGGGGCATGGCGACTGCGTTGACACCCGCGTTGCTCGCGCGCGTGCGCGAGCGGGCCCCGGGCTATGACGCCGCGAACAGCTTCTTCACCGAGGATCTCGACGAGTTGCGGGCGGCCGGCTATCTGGCGCCGCGCAGCCTGAGCGCAGCATCCGCCGATCAGCGCCTGCTCGCCGCGCACGCACCCGCCACCGCTCTCGGGCTCACGATGCACCACGTCTGGATGGGGGTCGCGCGCGACCTCGCGGCCGCGGGCGACCCCTCGCTGCAGTGGGTGCTCGACGACGGCGAGCGCGGCGAGCTCTTCGCCTTCGCGATCAGCGAGGCGGGCAACGACCGGGTCATGAGCGACTCGCTCACGCGCGTCGAGCGCGTGTCGCTCGACGGCGACGGCGACGGCGGCGCGGGCGGCTGGGCCTTCACGGGCACCAAGATCTTCACGACGCTCTCGCCCGCGTGGACGCGCCTCGGGGTGCTCGGCCGGCACGACCCCGCCGACGGCTCGGAGCCGAGCATCGTGCACGGCTTCCTCACGCGGGAGGCTCCCGGCATCACGATCACCCCCGACTGGAACACACTCGGCATGCGTGCAACGCAGAGCCACACGACCGGGCTCGAGGGAGCCGTGGTCACCGACGATCGGGTCGCGCGCATCCTGCCCGTCGGCCCCAGCGGCGACGCGTACGCACTCGCGATCGCCGCGAACTTCCACGCCCTCATCGCGAGCGTCTACGCCGGCATCGCCGATCGCGCCCTCGAGCTCGCCGTGGAGAGCGCGCAGCGACGCACGAGCATGAGAGCCGGCGGAGCCCCGCAGGCCCACGATCCCGACATCCGCTGGCGCATTGCGGATGCTGCGCTCGCGCTCGACGCGCTCGCACCGCAGCTGCACGCGGTCGTGCACGATCGCGACCATGGGGTCGATCGAGGTGCGCGGTGGTTCCGCGACCTGGCGGGGCTCAAGCACCGCAGCGTCGAGACGGCGCGGCACGTCGTCGACCAGGCGATGCGCATCAGCGGCGGCGGCGCCTACCGCGCCACGGCCGAGCTGAGCAGGCTGCAGCGCGACGTGCTCGCGGGCATCTACCACCCGAGCGACACCGAGGCCGTGCACGCGACCGTCGCGACCGACCTGCTGGGGCCGCTGCCGTGACCGTGCAGTTCGGCGTCTTCCTGACCCCGAGCGCGGCTGATCCCGAGACCGTCGTGAGCCTCGCCCGCACGGCCGAGGAATCGGGCTTTGACCTCGAGACGGTGCAGGACCATCCGTACCAGCCGCGCTTCCTCGACGCGTGGACGCTTCTGAGCTATCTCGGCGCCGCCACCGAGCGCGTGCAGCTCTCCGCCAACGTCCACAACCTTCCCTTACGGCCGCCCGCCGTGCTCGCGCGCAGTGCTGCGAGCCTCGACCTGCTCACGGGAGGAAGGATCATGCTCGGGCTCGGGGCGGGAGCGTTCTGGGACGCGATCGTCGCGATGGGCGGCCCGCGGCGCACCCCGGGTGAGGGGGTCGATGCGCTCTCGGAGGCCATCGACGTCATCAGAGCGCTGTGGGACACGAGCGAGCGTGGCGGCGTGTTCCTCGACGGCACGCACTACCCGGTGGACGGAGCCAAGCGCGGCCCGGCGCCCGCGCACGCGATCCCGATCTGCGTGGGCGCGTACAAGCCGCGCATGCTGCGCCTGGTCGGGCGGCAGGCCGATGGCTGGTGGCCGTCGTTGCCGATGATGGAGAGCGAGGCGGCGCTCGGGGCGGCGGGTGCCATCATCGACGAGGTGGCAGTCGCCGCGGGTCGCGAGCCCTCAGCCGTGCGGCGCATCCTCAACATCGGGCCCGGAGACGCCGAGGTCGATCGGCTCGTGCACCTCGCGAGAACCTATCGCGTGTCGACGTTCGTCGTCATGGGTGATGACGCCGACACGATCCGCCGCCTGGGCGCCGAGGTGCTGCCGGCGACACGGGCGGCGCTGGCCGAGGGCTGAGCCGACCGACGTCGAAGTGCACTGGCGTGCCAGGGTGGAGAGCATGAGCACGCGTGAGCGCGACATCGAACTGCCCGACGGGCGCACCCTGCACATCTACGACAGCGGCAGGAAGAAGCGCTACCCCGTCGTGTGGCAGCACGGCACGCCCAACATCGGCAGCCCTCCCGAACCGCTCATGCGAGCCGCGAAGGAGCTCGGCCTGCGCTGGGTGTCGTTCGACCGCCCGGCCTACGGTGGCTCGACCCGGCACGAGGGCCGCACGGTGGGCTCGATCGCCGCCGACGTCGCGGCGCTCGCCGATGCCCTCGAGCTCGAGAGCTTCGCGGTCATGGGCCACTCCGGCGGCGGACCGCACGGGCTCGCGTGCGCGGCGGCGCTCCCCGATCGCGTGTCGGCGGTCGTGAGCATCGCCGGCCTCGCGCCCTTCGACGCCGACGGTCTCGACTGGTTCGACGGCATGGGCCCGACGAGCACGGCCGCGCTGCGGGCCGCGCAGGACGGGGCGGAGCGCAAGCGCCGCCACGAGGAGGAGAGCGCCGACGCGCCAATCGACTTCACGGCGCGCGACTGGGCGACCCTTGCCGGGCCCTGGTCGTGGTTCACCGAGATCGCCGCTGCGGGCGTCGCGCAGGGTCTCGACGGCATGATTGACGACGACCTCGCCTACGTCACCGCGTGGGGCGTCGACCTCGCGGCCATCACCGCGCCGGTGCTGCTGCTGCACGGCGACGACGACCGGGTCGTGCCGGCGAGCCACTCCCGCTGGCTCGCCGACGCGCTCCCGGGCTGCGAGCACTGGACCCTCCCCGGCGAGGCTCACCTCTCCGTTCTGGCCGCCGAAGACCGCGGGGCCGAGGATGCTCTGCGCTGGCTCGCGGAGCGCTCAGGCCGCTGACCGCTCAGGCCACCCAGCCGAGCTGGCGCAGCCAGCGGGCGCACGCTGCCGTCCAGTCGGCGGCGTTGCCGGCCTGCTCGCCGTCCTGTACTCCGGCGACGAGCCCGAGGCCGTGACGCCCTCGCGGGTACACGTGCACCTCGTGCGGCACGACGTGCGCCGCGAGGGCGGCCGCGAGCCGGTAGGTGTGCTCGACGGGCACGGCGGCATCCTCGGCGGTGTGCCAGAGGAACGTCGGCGGAGCATCCCGTGTCATCATGCGGTCGACCGACAGCGACCGCCGCGTCCACGGCGCCGCCCACCGGCCCAGCAGGGTGTGGCGCGAGCCGGCGTGCGTCGGCAGCTGCATCGACACGACCGGATAGCAGAGGATCGCGGCGTCCGTGAGGCCCGTCATCGCGGCGTGGCCGGCGAGGTGGCCTCCGGCCGAGAACCCGAGGATGCCCAACCGCTCGACCCCGTCGGCCCGCAGCTCGGCGACCCGCGCGCGCACCGCGTCGATCGGGCCGGGGTGGCGCGTGAGTACCGGGTAGTGCAGCACGCTCGCGGTCAGGCCGAGCGACCGTAGCCACTGCGCGACCGGCTCGCCCTCGTGGTCGGCGTGGTAGCCGTACCCGCCGCCCGGCAGCACGATGAAGTGCGGCACCGTGCTGTCCGGCACGCTCACGGGGTGCCCGCCGCGAACACGGCGTTCTGCAGCTCGTCGGGCCGCACGGGGTGCCACGGCTCGCGCGCATCGAACCGATTGGTGAGCAGCACGAGGCACAGGCCGGTGGCGGGGGAGAGCCAGAACTGCGTCATCGTCCAGCCCTCGTGCCCGAAGACGCTGTGGTCGACGAGGCCCGGCCGGCGCGGCAGGTTCCAGCCGAGGCCGAAGTGCTCGAAGCGCTTGCGCGGGTCCGGGTCGATGATGAACAGCCCCTCCGTGCGTGGGCGCTGCATCGCGGCGAGCGTGGTCGGCGCGACGACCGCGCCGTCGCCGGCGAGGAGGGAGCGGCCGATCGCCAGCAGGTCCTCAGCGCTGGCAGCTGTGCCGGCCGCCGGATGCCGTTGCGCGAACATCGCCTCGGCGTCGTGGCCCATGACCTCGCCGCCGTAAACGCGCGGCGTGCCCGCCGTGTCGAAGGAGAGGCCGTCGGCGCCGACCGCGCTCGTGAGCTGTGCGAGCCGCGATTCGAGGGTGTCGCCCGTCGCGGATTCGAGGATCGCCGAGACGCCCGCCCAGGCGAGGTTGTTGTAGCGGCGGGCGGTGCCGACGATCGTCTCGAGGCCCGCGCGCTCCACGACGTCGCGCAGGGAGGTGGCGCCGGGCGGCAGGGCTGCGTCGAGCGGCTGGTCGACGATGCCGCTCGAATGGCTCAGGAGATGGGCGAGGGTGACGTCGTCGCTCAGGAACTGCGGCAGAGCATCCCGCAATCGCGCGTCGACCGTGAGGGAGCCCTCCTCGACCGCGCGCATGACCGTGAGGGCCACGAGGGGCTTCGTGACCGAGTACAGCGCGAAGCGATCCTCGGTCGTCGTCGGGCGGTCGTCGACGGCACCGAAGGCCTCCAGATGCTGCGTGCCGGCGGCGTCGGTGATGCCGAGCACGGCGGCGGGGAAGTGACCGGCGTCGACGTGGCGCCGCACCCAGGCGGTAGCGGCGCTCCAGCGCTGGTCGGCGGATGCCCTGCTCCTGTCGCTGTGCCCGCTCATGCCACGGCGTCCGTCACGTGCGGCAGTACCTCGGCGGCGATGAGGTCGAGGTGCTCGAGGTCGGTCATGTCCATGCACTGCAGGTAGACACGACGAGTGCCGAGGTCGGCGACGCGCTGCAGCTTCTCGACAACCTGCTCGGGGGTGCCGACGAGCACCCCCTCCTCGGCCGCCGCACCCGCGCGGCTCGGGTCGACGCCCGCTGCGGCACAGCGGTGCTCGAGCTCGGCTGCCGAGGTCGCGACGACCGTCGGCAGCGCGACGGAGAGCGAGAGCGTGAGCGGGTCGCGGCCCTCCTCGCCGCACACGCGGTGCAGGTTCGCGAAGGTGTCGCGAATCTCGGTCTCGCCGACGAAGCCGATGTTGAACTCCGTCGCGTAGCGGGCGGCGAGCTGCGGGGTGCGCTTCGGGCCGCCACCGCCCACGATGAGGGGCACGGGAGACTGTACGGGCTTCGGCAGGGCGGGCGAGTCGCTCAGCGCGTAGTGCGCACCGTCGAAGGCGAAGCGCTCGCCCACGGGGGTGCGCCACAAGCCCGTCACGATCGCGAGCTGCTCATCGAGCATCCCGAATCGTTTCGTGGGAAAGGGGATGCCGTAGGCCGCGTGCTCCTCGGCGAACCAGCCCGTACCGAGGCCGAGCTCCACACGGCCGCCCGACATCGCATCGACCTGGGCGACCTGAATGGCGAGCATGCCCGGGTGGCGGAAGGTCATCGACGACACGAGGGTGCCGAGGCGGATGCGGCTCGTCTCGCGTGCGAGCCCCGCGAGCGTCGTCCATGCGTCTGTCGGGCCGGGCAGACCGTCGCCGTCGCCCATGACCAGGTAGTGGTCGGAGCGGAACCAGCCGTCGAAGCCGAGCCGCTCGGCATGCAGGGCCTGCCGCAGAATCGTCTCGTAGTCGGCCCCCTGCTGGGGCTCGGTGAAGACGCAGAACTCCATGGTGTGACCTCCGCGATTAAGCCTAGAGGGCGTGACCATAGCGCGCAGACGGTCGATGCCGCCCTCAGTCGAGAGTCGTGAACGCCTCGTCGACGAGCGAAGCGAGCCCCTCGAGGTTCGCCTTCTCGAGCGACGGGATCGTGAGAGCCGCGGCGCCCTGCTGGAGAGAGCCGAGCCGGCCCTGGTACTGGGCGAGCAGGTAGCCGCCGTCGGCGACCGCGTTCACGTAGAGGCTCACGTGCTTCTGCTGCTGGGCGAGCCCGAGAAGGAACCACTCGACGCTCTCGCCCTTCGGTCGCGGCTGCTCGATGCGCGCGTAGCCGATGATGCGCTGCTCGGTGCCGCCCCAGAAGATGCCCTCCCAGAGCTCGCGCTCGCGGCCGGCGAGGCGCTGGCTGATGAGCGCGTCGAGCGTGCGCATGGTCTCGGCGTGCGGCCCGTCGAGGCTCGCGAGGAACCTGTCGACGTCGGCACCGTTGCGCTCCATGGAGAGTCAGTGTAGGCGCGCACCGAGAAACGGGCCAGGAGCCCCTACGCTCGAACCATGAGCATGCTCGACGAGCCCGGCGTCGTCCTCGGCGTTGCGTCGCTCGTCCTCGGCCAAGGCATGGAGCAGCGGCATGCCGAGCTCGTCGTGCACGCGGGCGTCGACGCGGGCGCTGCGGCGCTCGATACCGCACGGGCCTACGCCTCGGTCGAGGACGACGCCGTGGGCGAGCGGCTCGCCGTCGTCGCCGAGGAACGTCGGCCGGGCATCCCGGTCATCACGAAAGCCGGCCACTATCGGCTCGGCACCGCCTCGTGGGATGCCGATGGCAGTGCCGCTCGGCTGCGCCGCGACGCGGAGCGCAGCGTCGAGGTGCTCGGCGGGCCGCCTGCGCTGCTGCTGCTGCACCGCACCGACCAGGTCGAGGACGTCGCGGCATCGGTGCGCGCGCTCGACGAGCTACGGCGCGAGGGGCTCGCGCTCCGCATCGGCGTGTCGAACGCCTCCGTGGAGGTGCTCGAGCAACTCGAGGGCGTCGCGCCGCTCGACGCCGTGCAGAACCGCTTGGGGCTCGGGGTCGACTCGTTCGCCGAGTACCGGTACTGCCGCGAGCGCGGCATCGACTTCTTCGCGTACGCGCCCTTTGGCGGGCCGAGAGCCGCACCCCTCGCGACGCGCGTGCCCCGAGTGGCGGCGCTCGCCGCCGAGCGGGAGCTCTCGGTGCACCGTCTCGCGCTCGCCGCGATGCTCGACGCGGTGCCCGGCTGCTGGCCGGTCGTCGGCCCGCGCCGCATCGAGAGCGCTGTCGACAGCATTCGCGCCCGAGAGCACGATGTCGACGACGCGCTGCGCGCGGCATTCGCTGACGACCTGGCGTCGCGCGGCGTGCCGCTGTAGGTGTGCCCGGTCAGGACTTTGGTGCCAGTCGGCTGATCGGTGGTTGGCCTCCGAGTGCTGAGTGGCGTCGTCGATTGTTGTAGTACTCCAGCCACGGGTCAAGGGCCGCTGTGCGCTCGTCATTGCTGGTGAAGGCGTGCCGATATGCCCACTCGGTTTGCAGGGTGCGGTTGAAGCGTTCGACCTTGCCGTTCTGCCACGGGCAGTGGGGGCGGATGAACACCTGCCGGATACCGCGGGCGGCGCAGAGCTCACGCAGCGAGTATCGGTAGGCCCACGCGTTGTCGGTCATCAGCCGTTGCACGTGGGTGATGCCGTGGGCGGCGAAGTAGTCCAACGCCCTGGCCAGGAACGCCGCGCACGTGGCGCCTTTCTCATCGGGCAGGACCTCGGAGTACGCCAGACGGGTGCAGTCATCCACGAGCGAGTGGACGTAGTCGTAGCCGATGGGGGCGCGTTTGCGTGCCGCTGTTGAGCCCATCGCTCGACCGTGGACTTTCCAGCCGCCACCATCGGGGATGCGGCCCAGCTTCTTCACGTCCATATGAGCCAGCTCGCCGGGCAGCTCACGCTCGTAACGGACCGAAGTCTGCTTGGAGGAGCGGATCACCTCCCCGGTGATGGGGTCCAATGCGGCCAGCGGCGGCAGGCCGTGACGCCTGATCACCCGAGAGACCGTTCTGGGAGCGATGCCGGTGCGCGCAGCGATCTCGTCACGGCCCACACGCTCACTCGTGCGTAGCTGCACGATGACTGATTCGGCCGCGGCCGGCAGGCGCGACGGCGACGTGCGTGGCCGGGCGGATCGGTCGTGCAGGCCGGGCAATCCCTCGGCGGCGAAACGTGCCAACCAATAGCGGACAGTCTTGCGCGAGCAGCCCATCGCCGCGGCGATATGGGCCTGCGCCCAGCCCGCTTCGCGGCGATGAATGATCAGCAGCCTACCGTGGACGGTCAGGTGCGCTTTAGCGTGGGACATGAGGACCTCCGTGCGGTCGTAGAGACATCAGATATCTCCACTAAGCCCGGAGGTCCTCCTGTTTCACAAGACCGAAATCGGCACCAATGTCATGGCCGGGTAAACCTAGTCGTGGCGCTCGTCGCGGGGGTCGACTCGTCGACTCAGAGCTGCAAGGTGCTGATCGTCGATGCGGCGAGCGGCCGCGTCGTGCGGGAGGGTCGAGCCGGGCATCCCGAGGGCACCGAAGTCGACCCTGCCACGTGGTGGAGCGCGCTTCGGGACGCCGTGGAGGCTGCCGGCGGGCTCGGCGACGTCGACGCGATCTCGGTCGGCGGCCAGCAGCACGGCATGGTCGTGCTCGATGCGGCCGGCCACGTCATTCGCGACGCGCTGCTGTGGAACGACACGCGCTCGGCACCCGCCGCCGCGGCCCTCATCGACGAGGTGGGAGCCGAGCAGTACGCGCGCCGCACGGGCGTCGTGCCCGTGGCCTCGTTCACGGCGAGCAAGCTGCGGTGGCTGCGCGACGCCGAGCCCGAGAACGCCGCGCGCGTTGCGGCCGTCGCCCTGCCGTACGACTGGTTGACCTGGCGACTGCGCGGCTACGGGCCCGAGGGGCAGAGCCCGCTCGGCCCCCAGCTCGAGCAGCTTACGACCGACCGCTCGGACGCGAGCGGCACCGCCTACTGGTCGGCTTCGACCGGCGAGTACGACCTCGACCTGGTCGAGCGCGCCCTCGGCCGCCCGGCCCGCGAGGCAGACCCCGCCGGCGGTCTCCACAATTCAGGAGATCCTGCACGCGTCGTGCTGCCCCGGGTACTGAATCCGCACGACTCGGTCGCGGTGGACGCCGAGACTCCTGAATTGTCGGGATGCCGCAGCGGCATCGCGGTGGGGCCGGGTGCCGGCGACAACGCGGGCGCCGCCCTCGGGCTCGGCGCGCGCCCCGGCGACGTCGTCGTCTCGATCGGCACGAGCGGCACCGTGTACGCCGTGAGTGCAGACGCGGTCGTGGATGCTCAGGGCACGGTCGCCGGGTTCGCGGACGCCGCGGGAGCCCACCTCCCGCTCGTCGCGACGCTCAATGCCGCGCGCGTGCTCGACGCCGTCGCGCGCCTGCTCGGCGTCGACCACGACGGTCTCGCCACGCTCGCGCTCGCCGCGCAGCCCGCCGCCGACGGCCTCGTGCTGCACCCGTACTTCGAGGGTGAGCGCACCCCCAACCTGCCCGACGCGACCGCGACCCTCGCCGGCCTCACGCTCGCGAGTACGACGCGGGAGAACCTCGCGCGCGCGGCCATCGAGGGCATGCTGTGCGGCCTCGCCGACGGGCTCGACGCGATCACGGGTCTCGGCGTGCCGGCGGAGCGCATCCTGCTCATCGGCGGTGCCGCGCGCAGTGCCGCGGTCGGGCCCGTCGCGGCGCAGGTGTTCGGCGTGCCGGTCGTCATCCCCGAGCCGGGGGAGTACGTCGCCCTCGGCGCCGCCGCGCAGGCGGCGTGGGCGCTCGGCGGAGCGCGGCCCGAGTGGCCCGTCGCGACGTGGGCGGAGCATCCCGCCGATGCCCGCCCGGTGATTCGAGAGCAGTACGCCGCGCAGGGCTAGCCTGGGGGCATGGCCGAGATGCGCTCCGCCCCGCCGATGCCGATCGTGACGCTCACGATCAACCCCGCGCTCGACGTGAGCACCTCCACCGAGCGCGTGCGTCCCGAGCACAAGATGCGCTGCGGCCCGAGCCGCGTCGACCCGGGCGGCGGGGGCATCAACGTGAGCCGGGTCATCCGGCGCCTCGGGGGTCAGTCGACGGCGATCTACGCGCTCGGCGGGCCGACCGGTCAGGCCTACCGCCAGCTGCTCGAGGCCGAGGGCATCATCGGTCGGGTCATCCCGATCGGCGGGTCGACGCGCGAGAACGTCACCATCGACGAGACGTCGACGGGCGACCAGTTCCGGTTCGTGCTGCAGGGCCCCGAGCTGAGCGACCGCGAGTGGCAGGCCGCGCTCGATGCGACGGAGGACGCGAGCAGGCTCGGCGGCTACGTCGTGCTGAGCGGCTCGCTCGCCCCGGGCGTTCCCGACGACTTCTACGCCCAGGCGACTCGAGCCGCCCACCGCCACGGCGCCCGTGCGGTCGTGGATGCCTCGGGCGAGGCGCTCGAGGCGGCCCTCGACGAGGGTGTCTTCCTCATCAAGCCGAGCGGACGCGAGCTCGGCGAGCTCGTCGGCGCGACCCTCACGACGATCGAGGATCGCGTCGCGGCCGCTGAGGAGCTCGTGCGGCGAGGCCGCGTCGAGACCGTCGCCCTCACCCTCGGCGGCGACGGCGCCGTGCTCGTGAACCGCGAGGGCACGACGCGGTTGCGTCCGCCCCCGATCGAGGTCGCCTCGACGGTCGGTGCGGGCGACAGCTTCCTCGCCGGGGTCGTGCTGCGCCTCGCCGAGGGGCGCGACATCGCGGAGGCGTTCCGCTCTGGAGTGGCGGCGGGGGCCGCCGCGGCGATGACAGCCGCGACCGAGCTGTGCCATCGCGATGATGTGGAGCGTCTCGAGGGCGAGTTGGCGGAGGCGTCGCACTGACGCTGTGCGCGGGAGCGCCACTGGAGAGCGGCGTTCGAGGAAACATCGCCGCAATACTGCCCGAGTAGGGTGGGCCCATGGCCGACCTGTTCGAGGGATACGCGCCGACGCCGACCCGGCGCGGCTCCGCGGTCGCCTTCGACGAGATGTTCGCCCCCGACAGCGAGGTGCGCCTGCCCTACCGGCAGATCCATCAGGCTCTCGCCCAGATGAGCACCGACGAGCTGCGCGGCCGCACCGAGGCGCTCGCCGACAGCTATCTCGCACAGGGCGTCACCTTCGACTTCGCCGGCGAGGAGCGACCCTTCCCGCTCGACGCCGTTCCTCGCGTCATCGACCGTGCCGAGTGGGTCGACGTCGAGCGCGGCATCGCCCAGCGCGTGCGGGCTCTGGAGCGCTTCCTCTCCGACATCTACGGGCCGCAGAAGGCCATCGCCGACGGGGTCATCCCGGCCGGCATCATCTCCTCCTCCTCGCACTTCCACCGCGCCGCGGCGGGCATCCAGAGCGCCAACGGCGTGCGCATCCAGGTCTCCGGAATCGACCTCATCCGCGACGAGCACGGCACGTGGCGCGTGCTCGAAGACAATGTGCGGGTGCCGAGCGGCGTGAGCTACGTCATCTCGAACCGCCGCGTCATGGCGCAGACGCTGCCCGAGCTGTTCGTCTCGATGCGCGTGCGCCCGGTCGGCGACTACCCGAACCAGCTCCTGCACGCCCTGCGCGCTTCAGCGCCGAGCGGGGTGGGCGAGCCGACGGTCGTCGTCCTCACGCCGGGCGTCTACAACTCGGCGTACTTCGAGCACACGCTCCTCGCGCGCCTCATGGGCGTCGAGCTCGTCGAGGGTCGCGACCTGTTCTGCTCGGGCGGGCGCGTCTTCATGCGCACGACGAGCGGCCCGCAGCGCGTCGATGTGATTTACCGCCGCGTCGACGACGAGTTCCTCGACCCGCTGACGTTCCGCGCCGACTCGATGCTGGGCACGCCCGGTCTCATGCTCGCGGCGCGCCTGGGCAACGTGACGATCGCGAACGCGGTCGGCAACGGCGTCGCAGACGACAAGCTCGTCTACACCTACATGCCCGATCTGGTGCGCTACTACCTCGATGAGGACCCGATCATCCCCAACGTGGACACCTGGCGCCTCGAGGAGCCGGATGCTCTCGCCGAGGTTCTCGACCGCCTCGACGAGCTCGTGGTGAAGCCCGTCGACGGCTCGGGCGGCAAGGGCCTCGTCGTAGGCCCCGCGGCCAGCAAGCAGGAGCTCGACGAGCTGCGCACTCGGCTCATCGCCGACCCCCGAGGGTGGATCGCGCAGCCGGTCGTGCAGCTCTCCACGATTCCGACGCTCGTCGATGAGGGCATCCGACCGCGTCATGCCGACCTGCGCCCCTTCGCGGTCAATGACGGCAGCGATGTCTGGGTGCTGCCCGGCGGCCTCACGCGCGTCGCCCTCCCCGAGGGCCAGCTCGTCGTGAACTCCTCGCAGGGCGGCGGCTCGAAAGACACCTGGGTCGTCGGCCGCCAGGCGATGGTCTCCGACAGCCACGACATCCAGGGCATCGTCACGGAGCAGGCGACGGTGACGCAGTCGATCCCGATCATCACGGATGCCCACGCGCACCTGCCCGACCACAATCCGCAGGACGACCCGCGGCAGGACCAGCAACAGCAGCAGCAACAAGGCGTGAAGAAGAACCCGAGCAATGGCGCTCCCCGTGGCAAGGGGGAGGCATCATGATGCTCAGCCGGATCGCCGAGAGCCTGTTCTGGATCGGCCGCTACGTGGAGCGCGCCGACGGCACCGCGCGCATCCTCGACGTGCACCTGCAGCTGCTGCTCGAAGACCCCTGGATCGATGAGGACACCGCGTGCCGGTCGCTCTTGAGCGTCATGGGTAGCGCAGTCGAGCCGGATCACGCGCTCACGCGCGGCGATGTGCTGAGCATCCTCGCCGTCGACCGGTCGCACCCCGCCTCGATCGCGTACTCGATCGGCGCCGCGCGCGAGAACGCCCGTCGCGCCCGCGAAGTGGTCTCCACCGAACTGTGGGAGGCCCTCAACACGACGCGCGCGCGCATGCCGCGCCGGGTCGCCAACGACAAGGTGCACGAGTTCTTCGGCTGGGTGCGCGAGCGGTCGGCGCTCGCCGTGGGCATCGTCGAGTCCTCGTCGAGCCGCGACGAGTCGTGGAGCTTCTTCACCCTTGGCCGCAGTCTCGAGCGCGCCGACATGACGGCGCGCCTGCTCGCCACCCGTTCGCTCACGGAGGCTTCCGGGCCGTCGTGGACGACGATCCTGCGCAGCTGCGGCGCCTATGAGGCCTACCTGCGCACCTACCGCGGCGTGCCGAGCGCGACCAACGCCGCAGAGTTTCTGCTGCTCGACCGGCTGTTCCCGCGCAGCATCCTGTACTCGGTCACGCGCGCCGAGAACTGCCTGCGCGACATTGAGCCGCGCGGCACGGGTCGCGCGGGCGTCGGCGACGCGGCTCTGCGCCAGCTGGGGCAGATCCGCAGCGAGCTCGAATACCGCCCGATCCACGACATCATCGACGACCTGCAGCGCCACATGGACGCCGTGCAGTCGGCGACGAGCTCAGCGAGCGAGGCGGTGCGCCAGCGCTACTTCCCGACGAACGCCGCGCCGAGCTGGGTGGGGGAGTCGTCATGAACCGCTTGCGCGTGCGCCACATCACGGGCTTCCACTACGAGGGCGACGTCACGGCGTCGTACAACGAGGCCCGCATGCTGCCGGCCAGCTCCGACGGCCAGCTCGTCCTCTTCTCGCACCTCGACATCACTCCGCACTCCGCGCTGCACCACTACACCGACTACTTCGGCACGCGCGCGACGGCGTTCGAGCAGCTCGAGCAGCACCACGAGCTGTCGCTCACGGCCGACAGCCTCGTCGAGGTGCGCGACCGCCCCGTGAACGGCGAACCGATCGGGTGGGATGCTCTGCCGACGCTCTTCGACAGCTCGGTCGCCCTCGTGGAGAGCACGCGGCAGACGCGCCTCACGATGCCGCCCGAAGAGGTCGCCGAGCGTGCTCGCGAGCTCGCCGGGTCGTTGCCCCCGGCCGAGGCGGCGCGAGCGATCTGCGACTGGGTGCACGAGAAGGTCGAGTACATGTCGGGCGTGACGGGCGTGCACACCACCGCCGCGGAGGCCTGGCAGGATCAGCGCGGCGTGTGCCAGGACATCGCCCATCTCGCGCTCGGCGCCCTGCGCACCGCGGGCATCCCCGCGCGCTACGTGAGCGGCTATCTCCACCCGGTTCCGGATGCTCAGATCGGCGAGACCGTCGCGGGCGAGTCGCACGCCTGGGTCGAGTGGTTCGACGGCGGCTGGCGCGGTTACGACCCGACCAACGCGATCGAGATCGGCGACCGCCACGTCATCGTGGGCCGCGGTCGCGACTACACCGACGTGCCGCCGCTGCGCGGCGTCTACGCGGGGCCGGCGAGCTCGCGCCTCTTCGTGACCGTGGAGATCACGCGCGAGGCCTGAGCGCTCCCGTCAGGACTTGCGTGTCTCCGCCTCGATGACGGCGAGCTCCTGCGTCGCCGTCTCGAGGTCGCGCATCCGCTTCGAGTAGTCGTCGCCGTCGTACGCGACGGTGAGGCGCCACCAGCGGTCGTCGGGGTGGCGTCGGCCGACCCGCAGGTTGCGCGTCGAGCGCATCCACAGCACGGCGATGATCGCGGCGAGGAGACCGCCGAGGGCTCCGGCGAGGAGCGCCCAGCGGGGTCCGGCCTCGTTGGCGACGAGGCCGATGAGCGGTGCGCCGAGCGGCGTGCCCCCCATGAAGATCGTGATGTAGAGGGCGAGCACGCGACCGCGGATTCCGGCCCGGGTCGTTGTCTGTACGTACGCGTTCGCCGAGGTCACCATGGTCATGGCGCTGAAGCCGACCGGGACGAGCGCTATCGCGAAGAGCTCGAAACTCGGCATGAGAGCCGCCGTGCCCATGGAGAGGAAAATGCCCAGGCATGCGAGCACGATGACACGCAATCGTGGTCGCGCCCGCCGTGCTGCCGCAAGTGCTCCGGCGACCGAGCCGATCGCGACGACCGACGAGAGCAGACCGAACTCGCTCGCCCCTTGCCCGAACTCGACGCGCGCCATGGTTGCGGTGAAGATGGCGAAGTTGAACCCGAAGGTTCCGATGAGGAAGATCATCGAGAAGACGACGAGCAGGTCGCCGCGGCGGCGCACGTATCGGATGCCCTCCCGCAGCTGCCCTCGGCCCTTGCTCGTCTTCCGAATGGGCTGCAGCCGGTCTGATTTCAGAAGGGCGATGGCGACGAGCATCGCCGAGAAGGTGAGCACGTTGATGAGCACGACCCAGCCTGCGCCCAGCAGGGCGACGAGCACCCCGGCGATGCCGGGGCCGATCAGGCGAGCGCCGTTGAACGAGGTCGAGTTGAGGGCGACCGCGTTGGGGAGGTCGTCCTGACCGACGAGCTCTCCGACGAAGGTCTGGCGCGCGGGGGCCTCGAGGGCCGTCGTGATGCCGAGCCCGAGAGCGAGTGCGTAGACCATCCACAGCTCGGCGACGCCGGTGAGGATGATGATGCCGAGCGCGAGCGCCAGGAGCGCCTGAACGGACTGGGTGGTCGCGATGAGCCGTCGCCCGGCGAGCCGGTCGGCGATGATGCCCGCGTACGGCCCGATAACGAGCGCCGGGCCGAACTGCAGCGCGAGGGTGACGCCGACCGCGGCGGCGTCGTTGTCGGTGAGCTCGGTGAGCACGTACCAGTCCTGCGCCGTGCGCTGCATCCAGGTGCCGATGTTGGAGATGATCGCGCCGATGAACCAGATGCGGTAGTTCAGGATTCCGAGCGATCGGAACATCGCGCTCACGAGTCGGCGAGGCGGCGCAGCACGGGGCGCACTCGGTCGAGGAGGGCGCGGTCGGCGGCGCTGAGTCGGGCGAGCTGGTCGTGGAACCAGGCGCGTCGCAGGCGTCGCGTCTCGGCGATGAGGTCGTGGCCTGCACGCGTGATGCTGACGTCGACGCTCCGCGCGTCGCGCGCGCTCGGCGCGCGCTCGACGAGGCCCGACGCTTCGAGTGCGTTGAGGGTCCTGTTCATGGACGGGGCGCTGACCCGCTCCTTCTCCGCCAAGAGCGTGGGCGTGCTGACGCCGTCGCTCGCGAGTCGCCACAGCACTCCGAGCTGGCTGTCGGTGACTTCGCTGCCCGCCTTCTCCGCGCGAATGCGTCTGGCCACCTTCTGGATGAGGACGCGCAACTCCTCTTCAGGGTCTGTGGGTGTCGTCATGAGGCTCTTAGCCTAGCTCATTACCTCGGCTAAACATTGTGTCGCGCCTACGATGGGCACCAGGAGGACCCTTCATGCCCACTTTCATCGCCGAGCGCGAGCATCGCACCTTCACCGACGCCCACGGCGTCGTCGTGCACTACTACGTGTGGGCACCGGGCAAGCCGAGGGGCGCCGTGCAGATCGCGCACGGCGTCGGTGAGCACGCCCTGCGCTACGAGGCGCTCGCGCAGTCCCTCGTGAACGCCGGCTACGTCGTCTACGCCGACGACCATCGCGGCCACGGCCAGACCGGCGTCGAGTACTGGGGGGGCGACCTCAGCAAGATCGGCAGGCTCGGCGTCGGCGGCCTGCGGGCGACGCAGCAGAACCTGCTCGATCTGGCCGAGCTGGTGCGGCTCGACCACCCTGGCATCCCGTTCGCGCTCGTGGGCCACTCATGGGGCTCGCTCATGGCGCAGAACCTCCTCAACGAGGGGCCCGTTCCCTGGGATGCGGTCGTGCTCACCGGCACCGCCTACCGCACGCCGTTCGCCATGAACGGGGGCGACCTCAACGCGCGCCACAAGCATCTGGGCACGACGGGGGCCGAGTGGCTCAGCCGCGACCCGGCGGTCGCGGAGGCCTTCGCGGCCGACCCGCTCACGACCGACGCGAAGGTGCTTCAGCTCTTCGGCCTCCGCGACGGCCTGCGCCTGTACGGCACCCCGAAGCGCGTCGAGAAGCCGATGCCCCTGCTCATCATGGTGGGCGATGACGACCCGCTCGGCGGCGAGAAGAGTGCCAAGAAGCTTGCCGACGCGTACCTGCAACGCGGCGGTCTCGATGACGTCGAACTCATCGTCTACGAGGGCGCACGGCACGAGGTCTTCAACGAGACCAACCAGGTCGAGGTGCGTGCCGACCTCATCGCCTGGCTCGACGACCGCCTGTTCCCCGGCTCCTAGCCGGTCGCGCCGGCGGGCGCCTCCCTGTCGTGGGTCGAGATCGCCGTGAGCACGACGACGCTTGCCTCGAGCGCGTCGACACGGTGAACACGATCAGGGATGCGCGCGATCATCCCCGCCTCCAGCTCGATCGTGCGGGTCGCGTCGCTGAGACGCACCCGCCCGTGCACGACCTGCAGCACCGCCTCGCCGGGGTTGCGGTGGTCGGGCAGCGCCCCGCCCTCGGCGAACCCGATCGCCGTCATGCGCAGGGTGCGATGGTCGAGATCAAGGCGCTGCGCTGCGCGTCGCTGAGGGCTCTCGGCGGCCTGCGCGAGCAGGTGGTCGGCCATCGTGGGCAGGTGCAGGGCGATCGGGTCCATACCCGCACCCTACGCACGTCGCCCGGCAGCGTCCCCATCGGCAGTAGGGTGGATGCTCGGTTGGCGGTTCTCCCGTCACCAGGTGTGCCCTCTCGATAGTTCGAGGGCATGTTCTCGAACGAAAGCGCTCCGTCATGCCCCACACGCTCTCCTCGCCTTCCCTGCGGAAGGTCGTGGACCCCATTCTTGAGGTCGTCGCCGCTCGCAACCCCGGCGAGCCCGAGTTCATGCAGGCCGTGCACGAGGTGCTCGAGTCGATCGCTCCGGTGCTCGACGAGCGCCCGGACTACGTGGAGGCGGGCATCCTGGAGCGACTCGTCGAACCTGAGCGACAGGTCGTCTTCCGCGTGCCGTGGGTCGACGACGACAACCGTGTCCAGGTCTCGCGTGGCTTCCGCGTGCAGTTCAACTCGGCTCTCGGGCCCTACAAGGGCGGCCTTCGATTCCACCCGAGCGTCAACCTCGGCATCGTCAAGTTCCTCGGGTTCGAGCAGATCTTCAAGAACGCTCTCACCGCTCAAGGTATCGGCGGTGCGAAGGGCGGCAGCGACTTCGACCCGCACGGGCGCAGCGACGGCGAGGTCATGCGCTTCTGCCAGAGCTTCATGGATGAGCTCTATCGGCACCTCGGCGAGCACACCGACATTCCCGCCGGAGACATCGGGGTGGGCGCCCGCGAGATCGGCTACCTCTTCGGCCGCTACCGCAAGATCATGAACCGGCATGAGTCGGGCATGTTCACGGGCAAGGGCGTCGCGTGGGGCGGCGCCGAAGTGCGCACCGAGGCTACCGGTTACGGCACCGTCTTCTTCCTCGAGCAGATGCTCGAGCGCAGTGGGCGTGCGGTGGAGGGCATGAGGGCGGTCGTCTCGGGCTCGGGCAACGTTGCCCTCTACGCGATCGAGAAGATTCAACAGTTGGGCGGCCTCGCCATCACGGCATCCGACTCGTCGGGGTACGTTGTCGACGAGAAGGGCATCGACCTCGATCTGCTCAAGCAGGTGAAGGAGGTCGAACGCTTGCGCGTGAGCGACTACGCCGAGCGTCGACGCGGCGCTCACTTCGTGCGCGGGGGGTCGGTGTGGGATGTACCGGCCGACATCGCTCTTCCCAGCGCCACCCAGAACGAGCTGGACGGCGCAGCGGCGACCAGCCTGGTGCGCAACGGGGTTGTCGCGGTGGCCGAGGGAGCCAACATGCCGTGCACGCCGGAAGCCGTCGACGCGTTTCGGGATGCCTCCGTGTTGTTCGCGCCCGGAAAGGCGGCCAACGCGGGTGGCGTCGCGACGAGCGCTCTGGAAATGAGCCAGAACGCGTCGCGCCAACGCTGGAGTTTCGCCGATAGTGAGGACCGCCTGCGGGGCATCATGACCTCGGTTCACGACATGACCTACGAGTCGTCGGAGCGCTACGGTGTACCAGGCGACTACGTGGTCGGAGCCAACACCGCGTCCTTCGTCAAGGTCGCCGACGCGATGCTTGCCCAGGGAGTCATCTAGGCGCGGGTGCCTGGTTCCCCGGTCGCCGAGCTCGGGCCGGGCGAATAGGCTCTGTGTTATGCACGGTGAGGCACTGCACGCAGAGTACAAGGTTCCCGGCGGCAAGCTCGTCGTCGTCGACCTCGCCGTAAGCGACGACCGCATCGGCATGTTCCGTCTCGCGGGTGACTTCTTCGTCGAGCCCGACGAGACCATTCCCGCAATCGAGGCGGCGGTGCGCGGCATGCCTGCCGCGTCCGATGCGAAGACACTCACCGCCCGAATCGCGGATGCCCTGCCCGACGGCGCCGTCCTGCTTGGGTTCAGCGCCGAGGCGGTCGCGACGACGATCCGCCGCGCGCTGTCGAGCGCGACGACGTTCGCCGACTACGACTGGCAGCTGCTGCGCGGCCCCGCCCTCGCGCCGGTGCAGCAGATGGCTCTCGACCAGGTGCTTGCCGAGAGCGTGGCGGGCGGCTCGCGCGGCCCCACCCTGCGCATCTGGGAGTGGAAGAGCCCCGCGGTCGTCATCGGCTCGTTCCAGTCGGTGAGCAACGAGGTCGACCGCGAGAACGCCGACCGCTACGGCTTCGAGATCGTGCGCCGCATCTCCGGTGGCGGGGCGATGTTCATCGAGCCGCAGTCGGCCATCACCTATTCTCTCTACGCTCCCAGCGAGCTCGTGAACGGCATGAGCTTCGCCGAGTCCTACGCCTTTCTCGACGAGTGGGTCATCGTCGCGCTGCGCGAGCTCGGTCTCGACGCCCGATACGTTCCGCTGAACGACATCGCGAGCTCGGCGGGGAAGATCGGCGGCGCCGCGCAGAAGCGGCTTGGGTCTGGGGCCGTGCTGCATCACGTCACGATGGCCTACGACATGGACGCCGATCGCATGACCGAGGTGCTGCGCATCGGCCGCGAGAAGCTCAGCGACAAGGGAGTCACGAGCGCGAACAAGCGTGTCGACCCGCTCAAGTCGCAGACCGGCCTGAGTCGCGACGAGCTCATCGAGACCCTGCTGGGCACGTTCCGCTCGCTCAACGGGCTCACCGAGAGTGAGATCTCGCCGGAGGAGATGGAGCGCGTCGAGAAGCTCGTGGTCGAGAAGTTCTCCACGGAGGACTGGATTCAGCGCGTTCCGTGAGCCCGCGCATCCGGGCCGTCGGCCTCACGCTCCTTCTCGCCGGCGTCGTCGTCGGCGGCATCGTGCTGTCGGCGATCACGGGTCAGCTGGCCATCACGCCCACCGAGGTCGCCGGCTCGCTGTTGAGGGCCATCGGCCTCGACACTGCCTGGGCGCCCACCGACCCCATCGTGGAGTCGACGCTGTGGGTGGTGCGGTTTCCGCGCATCCTCATGGGTCTGCTCGTCGGGGCGGCGCTCGCCGTCGCCGGGGCGGTCATGCAGGCGATCTTCGGCAACCCGCTCGCCGAGCCCGGCGTCGTCGGGGTGTCCTCCGGCGCTGCTCTCGGGGCGGCGACGGCGATCGTGCTCGGCGCCTCCGTTCTCGGCGGCCCGGGCATCGCGGTGTTCGCCTTCGTCGGCGCGCTGCTCGCGACGCTCCTCGTGTACGTGGTCTCCCGGGCCGGCGGGCGCACCGAGGTCGTGACGCTCCTGCTGACCGGCATCGCGATCAACGCCTTCGCGCAGGCCGGCATCGCCTTCGTACTGTTCGTCGCCGACACGGCCAGCCGCGAGCAGATCGTGTTCTGGCAGCTCGGCTCGATCGCCGGCTCGCTGTGGTCGCAGGTGGCGATCGTCGCCGCGGTCGGCGTGGCAGGCGTGATCGTCGCGATCCTCCTCGCTCAGCGGCTCGACCTGCTCGCACTCGGCGAGCGCAACGCGCGCCACCTCGGTGTGAACGTGGAGCGGTTGCGCCTCGTCGCCATCGTGCTCGTTGCTCTGCTGACCGGCGTCGCCGTCGCCTTCACGGGCATCATCGCGTTCGTCGGTCTCGTCGTGCCGCACATCATCCGCATGATCATCGGCCCGGCGCACCGGGGCCTCATCGTCGCGAGCGCGGTGGGCGGCGGCGCCCTGCTCGTGCTCGCCGACCTGCTCACCCGCACGATGGTGGCGGGAGCCGAGCTGCCGATCGGCATGCTCACCTCGCTCATCGGCGGCCCGTTCTTCTTCTACCTGCTGTGGCGTCAGCGCCGCCGCAGCGGAGGCTGGGCATGAGCGGGGCGGCGCGTGGCGGAGCGAGCGTGAGTCGTGCATCCGCTGAGGGCGACGTCGTGATCGAGGCCCGCGGAGTCGGCGTGCGCCTCGATGGTCGGGGCATCCTCTCGGCCATCGATCTGCAGGTGCTCGCGGGCGAGGTTCTCGCCCTCGTGGGACCGAACGGGGCCGGCAAGTCGACGCTCCTCTCGGTGCTCAGCGGTGATGCGGCACCGAGCGAGGGGGAGGTGACGCTGCGGGGCCGGCCGATCGGCGACTACCGCACGCTCGAGCTGGCGCGGCTGCGCTCTGTGCTCACGCAGTCCAACGCCGTGAGCTTCCCCTTCCGCGTCATCGAGATCGTGCAGATGGGGCGAAATCCGTGGATGCGCGACTCGACGGTCGACGATGACCGCGAGGCGGTCATCCGTGCGGTCGAGGCGGCCGACGTGGAGCACCTGCTCGGCCGGCGCTTCACGTCGCTCAGCGGCGGCGAGCAGGCCCGGGTGTCGCTCGCCCGCGTGCTCGCGCAGGCGACCGACATCGTCTTCCTCGACGAGCCGACCGCGGCACTCGACCTGCGGCACCAGGAGGAGGTCATGCGCGTGGCGCGCGGCCTCGCCGCACAGGGTCGAGCGGTCGTCGTCGTCGTGCACGACCTCTCGCTCGCGGGTGCCTACGCCGACCGCATCGCCCTCCTCGACGACGGTCGGCTCGACGCCCTCGGAGCGCCAGCCGAGGTCATGACGGCGGAGCGCGTGAGCCGGGTGTACGGGCTCGAGGTGCAGATCCACCGGCTCGGGGAGTCGAGGCGGCCGGTCGTGCTGCCGCTGCGTGACTGAGCGGGTGCCCTGGCCTGCTTGCGTGCTGGCACCTGGCACCTGGCACCCGCCCCTGCGCCGTCGCCCGGTGACGACCCCGCCGCTCCTCCCCAGAAGCCCTGATCAGGCGTGCTTTCCCCAGCGACCGCCAGTGTCGCCTGACCGGCTTCGAATGTCGGTGGTCCCTGCTGAACTAGCTCTATGACCACCTCCGAGCGTCCCCGCACCGCGACTGCCGCGGTCGATGCTGGTGTGTCCGCGATCCTCGACGTCATCGTCGGCCTGGAGGCGATGACTGCGTCGTTGGCGGCGTCGCGGGCGGTCGCCATCGACGAGTTGCGGCGTCTGACCTTGACCGCTGCGGAGCAGGATGCGCCCGGTGCTCGCTCGGGCGGCCGCTCGGATGGCTGGAACACGCAGGTGACCGCCCGTCGCGTGGCGGCGTCGGAGCTTGCGGCGGCGTTGCGCGTGTCGGAGAACGCCGCCCAGCACCTGCTGGATGAGAGCAGGATGCTCACCTCCACCCTGCCCGGCACCCACACTGCCCTGCGGGAGGGGCAGCTCAGCTACGCGCACGCTGTTGCCGTCGTCGATGAGGCACGCTGGCTGCCCGCAGAGTCGCACCACGAATTCGAGCAGGCCATCGTTCCTGAAGCCACGACCCGCACCGCTGCGGGCCTGCGGCAGAAGGCGCGCGTCGTGCGCGAGAGGATGCACCCCGAGTCGATCGACGATCGGTGCCGCGACGCCCGAGAGCAGCGCGGAGTCCGGCTCGAGCCGGCCCGTGATGGCATGGCGTGGTTGACCGCGTACCTGCCGGCCGAAGATGCGTTCGCCGCCTACCGGCGCGTGAGCGAGATCGCGATGAGTCTCGGCGGGGGCGACGATGACCGCACTCTCGGCCAGCGTCGCGCCGACGTCATGACCGACCTGCTCCACGACGGCGTCGTCTCCGGCACCGGCGCCGGCAGAGGGGTGCGGGCGCAGGTGCTGGTGACCGTTCCGGCGTTGACGCTGCTCGACCGCGAAGGCGAAGCAGCTCGGCCCGACGCCCCCGCTGCAGAAGACCCCGCTCCTGATGACCCCCGGCTGACCGACTCCGCGTCGATGCCACCGACCGTGCCGCCCGCGATGCTCGAAGGCTATGGGCCCATCTCGGCTGAGGTTGCCCGGCGCCTCGCCGCTCACGCCCCCAGCTTCACCCGCCTGCTGACCCACCCCGAAACGGGCACGGTGCTCTCCGTCGGCCGCACCCGCTACGCCGTACCCCGCGACCTGCGCCTGTGGTTGCGCATCCGCGACGAGACCTGCCGGTTCCCCGGCTGTGGACGCAGCGCCGCCACCGCCGACGTCGACCACACCGTCGACTGGCAGCACGCCGGAGCCACCCGACATGACAACCTCGCGCACCTGTGCGAGGCCCACCACCGACTCAAACACCAGACCGCCTGGCTCGTCCACCACGCCGGCGGCGGCGTGCTCGACTGGACGGCGCCCAGCGGGCGGCACTACCGCACCCACCCCGCCACGCAACTCGCCAGCTGACCTGCGCTCGGCGGCTGCGCCGGCTGTCGGTGGGTCAGGCTGTCAGTGGGTCAGGCTGTCAGTGGGTCAGGCCGTCGGTGGGTCAGGCCGTCAGATCAACCCTGCGGTGCAGAAGGTGGGGAGTCGGCGCCCTGCGCTCGGCCGGGGCCCGGGTTCTGACCCGTCAACAGCTTCCAGATGGCGAAGCTCGCCCCGGCCAGCACCGCGAGATCGTCGCCGAAGCCGAGCGGGCCCACGAGCAGCTCGGGGATCACGTCGACCGGCGAGACGCCGTAGGCGAGAGCGCCGAGTCCGACGAGGACGGCGGCGAGGATGGCGCGAGAGCGGCTCATGGCACCAGAGTAGCCCGGCGTCGCGGCACCGGCGGGGCGGCGCTGGCAACCCGGGCGGCGCTGGCCGACCGGGTGGCGGTGCTCAGCGACGCGAGGAGAGGTCGGCGTACTCCGGGTGCTGCCGCATCCACGAGGAGACAAAGCCGCAGATCGGCTGCACGGGCTCGCTCGTGGTCTCGCGCAGCTCCTGCAGGATCGCCTGCACCACGGCACCGCCGACGCCCTGGCCGCGCTTGAGTGGCGGCACTTCGGCGTGGAGGAGGCGCAGCGTGCCGCCAGCGTGGTCGTAGACGATCCAGCCCTGCAGCTCGTCGCCATCGTAGGCGGCGTAGCGGTCGGCGTCGGGCTCGTGGGTGACGGTGAGGCTCATGCGCCACACCCTAGCGAGCCGGCTCGAGGGGGCTCTCAGGCGCTGCCGCCGTGCACGAGTCGCGTGGGCAGGATCGTCACCTGCGCGACGTCGCGGCCCTCGATGCGGTCGACGATGAGGCGCGCCATCGTGCGACCCACCTCCACGGAGGGCTGCTCGACGGTCGTCAGTCGCGGGGAGGCGTTCTCGGCGAAGTAGTCGTTGTCGATGGAGGTGATGGCGACATCGTCGGGCACCGTGAGCCCAGCATCCCGCAGCACCCCCAGCGCACCCGCCGCCATCTGCGAGCTCGCCGCGAAGAGTGCGTCGATCGTGACGCCGCGATCGAGGATGCGCCTCATGGCGTCGGCTCCGCCCGCGGGCGTGAAATCGGCGCGCTCCACGAGGTCGGCGGCGAGCCCGGCCGCCTCGAGTGCTTCACGCCAGCCGTCGACGCGGTCGAGCCCGGCAGCCATGTCGGCGGGGCCCGCGATCGTCGCGATGCGCCGGCGCCCCCGCGAAACGAGGTGCTCGGTCGCGAGCCGTGAGGCGGCGACGTTGTCGACATCCACGTAGTAGCCTTCGCCGCCCTCGGCACTCATCGGCCGACCGCCGAACACCACGGGCAGGCTGCGTGCGAGGGCGAGGTAGGAGCGGTCATCGGAGTGGTGCGAGAGCACGAGCGCGCCGTCGACGTTGCCGGCCTGCAAGAAGGTGCGGGTCTTCTCGGCATCCGCCTCCGGTGCGATGAGGAGGCTCAGCGTGTACGCGGTGCTCGACAGCTCCAGGGCGACGCCCTGAATGACCTGCGCGAAGTAGGGGTCGGCGAAGAACTTGGCGGTGTTCTCGGGGATCACGAGCGCGATCGCGAACGTGCGCCGCGAGGCGAGGATGCGTGCCGCGCGGTTGGGTACGTACCCGAGCTCGGCGATCGCGCGTTCGACGGCCGCGATCGCCGCCGGAGTCACGCGGGGCGAGTCGTTGATGACGCGTGACACCGTGGCGCGCGAGACGCCCGCGACAACGGCGACCTCCTCGAGGGTCGGCACGCCCATCGCGGTGGCGTCGGTCGCCGTGTCGTCGCTCATGAGGATGCTCCGATGGGAGTCGTGCCGGTGCGCCTCGGGTCGGCGGGGTCGGTGCGTGTCGCCATCCTACGGCGCAGCGGTCGCCGTGGTGGCGGCGCGCGCCTCGCTGATGAGCTGCGCGTAGACGCGACCGCTGCGCTTGATCGTGCGCTTCTGCGTCTCGTAGTCGACGTGCACGATGCCGAAGCGCTTGTCGTAGCCCCACGCCCACTCGAAGTTGTCGAGCAACGACCACACGAAGTAGCCGCGCACGTCGGCGCCCTCCTCGATCGCGGCCGCGACCGCGTCGAGGTGGGCGAGCAGGTACTCGACGCGCCTCTCGTCGTCGATCGAGCCGTCGGGCTCGACGACGTCGTCCCACGCCGACCCGTTCTCGGTGACGTACAGCGGCGGCAGGGTCGGGTACTCGCGGCCGAGGCGCACGAGCAGCTGCCGCAGGCCATCGGGGTTGATCTCCCAGTCCATGGCGGTGCGGGGCAGGCCGCGACGGGGAAAGGTGAGGTGCTCCGAGCCCACGAACGGGTTGCCGTGCGCGTAGTCGGTGGGGCGCAGCCCGCGCGGAGCATCCGGGGGCAGGGGATGACCGCTCACGTTGTCGTCGTGATAATGGTTCACGCCCAGGAAGTCGATCGGCGCTGCGATCGTCTCGAGGTCGCCCTCGCGGATGAGCCCCTCGAAGTGGTGCTCGCGCACGTCCTCGACGAAGTCGGCCGGGTAGGCGCCGAGCAGGAGCGGTTCGAGGAAGGCGCGATTCCAGATCGCGTCGAGGCGTCGCGCGGCATCCTGGTCCACCGGGTCGTCGGGGTCGTTCGGCACGGCGTTCGTGAGGTTGAGCGTGATGCCGAGCTGCTGCGCGCCGTGCTCACGCAGCGCGCGCGTGGCGAGCCCGTGCGCGAGGTGCTGGTGGTGCAGGGCCGCGAGAGCTGCGCGCGGCTCGCTGCGGCCGGGCGCGTGCTCGCCGCTGGCGTAGCCGATGAGGGAGGAGCACAGCGGCTCGTTGAACGTCGTCCAGTGCGTGACGCGATCACCGAGCACCTCGTGCACGAGCGCGGCGTAGTCGCGAAAGCGGTAGGCGGTGTCTCGGTTCGCCCAGCCGCCCTTCTCCTCGAGGGCCTGCGGCAGATCCCAGTGGTAGAGGGTCAGCCAGGGCAGGATGCCCGCCTCGAGCAGCTCGTCGACGAGGCGGCTGTAGAACGCGAGCCCGGCGCGATTCGGCTCCCGGTCACCCGGCTTGACGCGCGCCCAGCTCACCGAGAATCGGTACGATTCGAGGCCGAGCTCGCGCATGAGGGCCACGTCGTCGGGCATGCGGTGGTAGTGGTCGACGGCGACGGAGGGGGAGTCGCCGCGCGCGACGGCACCGGGAACGCGCGCGAACGCATCCCAGATCGAGTCCTCTTTACCGCCCTCGTGCGAGGCGCCCTCGATCTGCGCGGCCGCTGTGGCAGACCCCCACAGGAATCCCGGGGGGAGTTTCCGTGACGCCATCAGCCCTTCACCGCTCCCTGCATGATGCCCGAGATGAGCTGGCGCCCCGCGGCGATGAAGAGGATGAGCAGCGGCAGCGTCGCCAGCACGGCGCCGGCGAGCACGATCGAGTAGTCGACGTAGTAGCCCGACTGCAGCTGGCCGAGCGCCGTCTGCAGGGTCGGGTTCTGCGGGCTCAGCACGATGAGGGGCCACAGGTAGTCCGTCCACGCCATCATGAATGTGAACAGGCCGAGGATCGCCATCGCGGGTCGGGCGGCGGGCACCGCGACCGTGAAGAAGGTGCGGATCTGGTTGGCGCCGTCGACCCTCGCCGCCTCGATGAGCTCGTCGGGAATGACGCCCACGAGGTACTGCCTCATGAAGAAGACCCCGAACGCCGTGACGAGGGTCGGAATGATGACGGCGCCGAGCGTGCCCGTCCACCCGAGCTCGCGCATGACGATGAAGAGCGGGATGATGCCGAGCTGGGTCGGGATCGCCATGGTCGCGATGACGAAGACGAGGAGCCCCTCGCGACCCTTGAATCGCAGCTTCGCGAAGGCGTAGCCCGCGAGGGTCGAGAACGTCACGACGGAGATCGTGATGACCGAGGAGACGATGATCGAGTTGCCGAGCGCGAGCCAGAAGGGGATGGCGTCGAGCACGCGGGCGGCATTCGCGAGGAAGTTGCCGCCCGGGATGAGCGGCAGCGTCTCTCCCCGCGTCGCGTTCGTGCCGCTCGCGACGACGAACGACCACCACAGCGGGTAGGCGGTGCCGAGCACCCAGGCGAGCAGCAGTCCGTAGCTGAGGAAGCCGGGGCGCAGGGCAACGCCGGAGCCGCCGACACGACGCTTGCGCGGTCGCGGACGCTCGGCCGCGGTCTCGTCGGCCCCGGCGAGCCGCACGGGCATGACGGGGGTGGGGGCGGGCGCGGTCATCGGTTTCCCCTCCGGTGGGCGGCGAGTTGTCGTCGTGCGCGACGGTTCAGGCGGTTGCCTTCGACGCTCGCAATGCGGCGCGAGATGCCGAAGTTGACGAGCCCGATCGCGACGATGAGCAGGAAGAGCAGCCACGCGATGGCCGCCGCCCGCCCGAAGTCCTGGCGGAAGAACGCCATCTCCCACAGGTAAAGCACCGTGGTCTGGAACTGGCGCTGGGCGCCGCCGATGCCGCCGGCGTTCGAGACGTCGAACAGGCGGGGCTCGGCGAAGATCTGCAGGCCGCCGATCGTGGCGGTGATGATGACGAAGATGACGGTGGGCCGGATGCTCGGGATCGTGATCGAGAAGAACCGACGGGAGGCGCCCGCCCCGTCGATGGCCGCGGACTCGTGGAGGTCGCGCGGCACGGCCTGCATGGCCGCGAGCAGGATGAGCGTGTTGTAGCCCGTCCAGCGCCAGTTCACCATCGTCGCAATCGCCACGTGGCTCGCGAGGACGTCGTGCTTCCACTCGATGGGGTCGATGCCGACGAGGCCGATGAGATTGTTGACGAGACCCGAGTCCTCGCTGAAGACGCTCGAGAAGATGAGGGCCACGGCGACGGGGGTCACGACGTAGGGCAGCAGCACGCTCATGCGCCAGAAGGTGCGCGCCTTGAGGTGCTGGTCGAGGATCGCGGCGAGCACGAGAGCGATGGTGAGCTGGGGAACGGTCGAGATCAGGAAGATGCTGAGCGTGTTGCCGATCGAGTTCCAGAAGAAGCGGTCGCCGAGGACGGCGGCGAAGTTGTCGAAGCCGACGAACTCGCCCTGACCCTGTAGCAGCGGCCAGTCGTGCATCGAGACGACGAGCGTGTAGACGAGGGGAAACAGGCCCGTGACGGCGAAGAGCACGAAGAAGGGGGCGATGTAGAGGTACGGCGAGGCCTTGAGGTCGAACCGGGCCAGCGTGAGCCCCGTGCGGCGGCGGGGCGCTGCGCTCGGAGTGGCCGGTGGCGTGCCCTGCTCGGGTCGCGCGAGTGTGCTCGTCATGGTGGTTCCGTTTCGCCGGTGCTCGAGGCCGTGGTCGGCCGCAATACGGGGAGGAGTAAGAGGGAGAGGGAGTGTGCGACGGGGGCCGTGCCGTTCGGGTCGGGAACGGCCCCCGTCGTCGGGGTGGTGCTAGCCGACCAGCTCGTCGAGCAGGGCCAGGGCCTCAGCCCACGCGCCCTCACCGTCGAGCTCGCCGCGGTCGAGCGCCTGCAGCGGCGGGCCGAAGACGTTCTCCTGAATCAGCGAGTCGTCCGGTCCCTTGAACTGCGCGACAACGCCCTCGGCGCGACCCGCGAGGATCGAGCCCACCGGCGCGTCGTTGAAGAACGCGTTCGGCGTGGGGTTGGCGGCGAGCTCGGCCTGCGCGTCGAGCGTGCTCGGGAAGGTACCCGCGGCCTCGAACTGCTTGATCTGCTGCTCGGGCTCGGTCAGCCACGAGGCGAGGGCCGCCGCGGCCTCCTTCTTGTCGCTCGTCTCGGGAACGGCGAGGAACGCGCCGCCCCAGTTCGCTGCGCCGCCGGGGAAGACGTCAGCGAAGTCCCAGCCGGTCGAGGCGTCGCCGCCACCGGCCTCGGTGTTGCCCTGCACGACACCGAGCATCCATCCGGGGCAGACGAAGGTCGCGAAGGTGCCGTCGACGAACGACTGTCCGCCGTTCCAGTCCCATGCGCCCTGCGCGGCCGACTGGCCACTCTCGGTTGCTGCGGCGAGCTGGTCGAAGCGCGCCTTGAGCTCGGCATTGCCGGCGACATTGAGCTCGCCGTCGGCGGTGTAGTAGCCCTCAGGAAGCTGGTTGACCATGGCGTTCCAGACGAAGCCCGAGTGGTCGTACCAGGCCTTGCCGGTCGCGTCGACGTACTGCTGGCCGACCTCGAAGAAGGTGTCCCAGCCGCCGTCGAGCAGCTCGGCGACGCCCTCGCGGTCGCTCGGCAGGCCGGCGGCCTCGAAGAGCGGGCCGTTGTAGCAGATGCCCTCCGGTCCGATGTCGGTGCCGTAGCCGATGACGCGGCCGGTCGGGTCGGTGGCCTGCTGGTACTTCCAGTCGACCCAGTCGCCGGCGCGGTCCTCGATGCCGTATTCGCGCAGGTCGACGAAGTTGTCGCTGACCTCCATGATCGACCCGAGCCAGCCCTCTTCGAGGGCAACGATGTCGCTCAGTCCGCTGCCGGCGGCGAGCTTCGTGAACGTGTCGGTGCGGGCATTGCCGCCGGTGTCGATGTTGTTGGCGACGATCGTCACGTTCGGGTTGAGGTCCATGTACTCCTCGTACAGGTTCTCGTACCCGAAGGTGCCGAAGGTCGTGATGGTGAGCTCGATGGGCTCGTCGGCCGAGGGCTCGCTGGCTTCGGTCGCGCAGCCGCTCGCAACGAGCGCGAAGGCTGCGGCCCCCGCGACGGCGGCGCCTGCTGTGGTGCGTCGTGACAGTCTCACGGTCACTCCTTTGTGCGTGTGTGGGTGAATGGATCGAGAGGGAATCTCTCAGCGTGAGAGCGCTCTCATTCAGAGACCATGAGAGCGCTCTCACACTTCGGCACACAGTACGCATCATCGGACTGGAATGTCAACGCTCGTTCCAGATCACACTGAAATCCCTGATCAGGGGGGATGCTCTTTCCCCACCTGCGCGCTCGACAGCGACCCTCGGGCTCGCGTGCCTGGCCCGGGTAGGCTCGACTCGTGAACGCACGCGGCTCCTCCCTCATCGCCCTCACGACGGTCGTCCTCCTCGCTCTCGTCGGCTGCGCTGCCGACCGCGGGCCGCTGCCCGTGCCGAGCACTCCTACGGCGACCCCGAGCGAGACCCCGACGCCGACCCCCACCCCCACCCCCACCCCGACGCCGACGCCCACCTTCGACCGCGAGGCGCGGTCGATCGACGACCCGAATTCGTTGTGGGTCGTCGCGAACAAGCTGCGCCCACTGCAGCCGCAGAGCTATTCGCCCAGCGATCTCGTGTTCGTCTCCATCCCCTACGTGTACGAGCCCTACTTGCGCGCAGAAGCAGCGGATGCCGCTGTCGACATGTTCGCAGCGGCGCGCGAGGAGGCAGGCCTCGAGTTGCAGTCGCAGAGCTCCTACCGCAGCTATGACTCTCAGGTGCGCATCTACCAGGGCTGGGTCAACAGCCTGGGGCAGAGTGCGGCCGACCTCACGAGCGCGCGGCCCGGGCACAGCGAGCACCAGACGGGGCTGTCGATCGACATCAGCTCGGTGCCGTCCGTGTGCCCGCTCGACCAGTGCTTCGGCGACACGCCCCACGGTCAGTGGCTCGCCGCCAACGCCCACCGGTTCGGCTTCCACCTGCGGTACCCGGCGGGGCTCACCGACATCACCGGCTACGAGTACGAGCCGTGGCACTACCGGTACGTGGGCGTCGAGCTCGCGACTGAGCTGCACGAGACGGGCGTCCGGACTCTCGAGGAGTTCTTCGGGCTGCCGCCCGCACCCACCTACGCGGGTTGACAGCTACAGGCTGTGACCGCGTCGCACAATGAAGTCGTCCATGCCGGGCACCGTGAACGCCAAGTATCCTCTGTCCGGAGCGTAGATGTGCCCGTTTCGAATCAACTCGCGTCGCGACACTGAGAGGTCACTCGTGCGCTTCTTGCCTGTCCGCGCGACGAGGTCTTGAATCGATGAGGGGTTTCCGTTGTCGAGTGCCATGGCGCTCATGACGTCCCGCTGGGCGGGCGTGGCTCGTTCCCACCGCGATTGGTAGAGGCCACGATCCACCTCCTCGCGTGCGCGTGCGATTCCGATCGCGGCATCGTCCTTGGATATTCGATCGGCTGTTGCACGGGCGTCCCACACATGCTTGCCGCACGCCTGCGCGAAGTAGGGGTAGCCAGCAACTGAGTGGATCGCGGTCTGGAGTGCTTCCTCGTCCCAGAGAACGCCGCGATCACTCGTGGGCGTCGACAGGGCCTGGCTGGTCTCCTCGTCGGTGAGGAGGTCGAGCGTTCGATAGTCGTAGAGGCGCTCGGCATAGCTCGTTGCATCGGCAAGGACCGAGGGCAAGGAAGGAAGCCCTGTGCCGATGAACAGCAAGGGAATGGGCCGGGCGCTCTGACCAATGTCGTGAAGGGCAACGTTGACTGCGTTGAGGTCGTCCACGTGGGCCTCCTGCAGTTCATCTACAGCCAGGAGGATGCCCATGCTCAGTGCGCGCGCTCCAGCGCCCAGCTCCTCGAACAATTCGCGCAAGTCGGTATCTAGGTGCCCACTGTCGGCTACGCCCGAAAGAGGAAGGACTTCGAACCCGAATGTGTAGTTGCCAGCCGGATCAACCTTGATCTGGAAGGAGCGAAGAGCGGCTGCTGCACGGCGGAGCTTCTCCTGGACGTGGTCGCCAACCGACAACTGCTTGCGCAATTCCACATGCAACGCATGGGCAATCTGGGTCGCAAGGGATCGACCGCTCACCGCTTCGACCTTGATCGCAATCCAGCGACGCGACTGAGTTGCCCGCGCGACGAATTCGTTGAGCAAGACCGTCTTGCCGACGCCCCGAAGGCCGGAGATCACGAGAGGCCTGTCGCCCTCATCGTTACCCAGTACATCCCGCATGGCGCGATCCACGCCGAGCATGATGGGGTCACGTCCCGCTAGTACGGGAGGAATTCTCCCGGCACCCGGCTTGAAAGGGTTCGCATCGCTCATATACATAAGTCTATGTATGCACGAATAAGAAAATCGTTACTTGTCCACATGGGGCGTTACTCAGGGGTTCCGTCGACGAGTTTCGCGTCAGTGACCGGCTGCGCGCGCGACCCCGGCGACGAGCCGCTCCACGAGCGGCCGGGGCGTCGCGAGGATCATGCGCACGTGGCCGGCACCCGCCTGGCCGCTCGCGGTTCCCTCGGTGAGGGATACGGCGGTGCGCTCGCGGATCGTCGTCGCGGGGTTCTCGCCGAGCCCGAGCGCGCTCACGTCGAGCCACGCGATGTACGTGCCTTCCGGCCGCCGGTAGCCGACCTCAGGCAGGCGCTCGGCGAGCAGCTCGCCCAGCAGCGCGAGGTTGCCGTCGATGTAGTCCACGACGTCGGTGAGCCACTCGCGACCGTGATCGTAGGCGGCCGTGTTGGCGATGACGCCGAGAGTGCTCGCGCCGTGGCTGGCCATCGGCCCCAAGCCCTCCCAGATCGCCTCGTCGGCGTCGTTGCTCGTGATGAACTGTGCGCACTTGACGCCCGGCAGGTTCCATGCTTTCGATGCCGAGATCGCCGTGACCGTGTGGTGCGCGGTGACCTGGCTAACGCTCGCGTACGGCACGTGGCGCCTCTCACCGAAGACGATCGGGGCGTGGATCTCGTCGGAGAACACGCGCGCACCGTGGCGCTGCACGACGGCCGAGAGCGCCTCGAGTTCGGCGCGCTCGAACACCCGCCCGCCCGGGTTGAGCGGATTGCACAGCAGCACGAGACCTGCGCCCGCACCGAGCGCCGCGTCGATCGCGTCAAGGTCGAGGGTGTGGCGGCCCGCCTCGACGGCGTGCGGAACCTCGACGACCTCGCGCGCGAGCGTCGCGGGGAAGGTCAGGAAGGGCATGTAGGCGGGCGTCGGCACGACGACCGCAGACCCCGGGCGCGTGTAGTGCCTGATCGCGTACTCGAGACCCTGGATGACGTCGGCGATGGGATGCACGCGCTCCGGCGTCGGATCCCACCCGGTCTCCTCGGCGAGCCACCCCGCGGTCGCCCGCGACAGCTCGCTCGAGACGCCCCGCGGCAGGTAGCCCAGGTCGCCGCGGTCGACCGCCTCATGCAGCGCCGCTGTGACCCCGGGCGCCGTGCCGAGATCCGACTCGGCCACCCACGCGCCGAGCGTGCCGGGGAACAGCGACCACTTCATGCCGCCGCGGGCACTCAACTGCTCGGGCGTGATCGCGTCCCAGGCCGCGAAGCGCTCGGCGCGGCTCTCGGCGTGCGCTGCACTCGGGTCGTACGGCGCGCTCACGAGCCGCCCAGGGCGGCGTCGACGATCGCCTTCGCCTCGCGCTGCACCTGCGCGAGGTGCTCGGGCCCACCGAAGGACTCGGCGTAGATCTTGTAGACGTCCTCCGTGCCGCTCGGCCGCGCGGCGAACCACGCGCGGTGCGTCGTCACCTTGAGGCCGCCGATGGCCGCGCCGTTGCCGGGCGCCTCCGAGAGCTTCGCCGTGATCGGGTCGCCCGCGAGCTCCTCGGCCGTGATCGCGTCGCCCTGCAGCGAGCCGAGCGCGGCCTTCTGCGCGGCGGTGGCGGGAGCATCCACTCGTTCGTAGGCGGGGTCTCCGTAGCGGTCGGTGAGGTCCGCGTAGATCTGCGAGGGGGTCTGACCGGTGACTGCCGTGATCTCCGACGCGAGCAGAGCGAGCAGAATGCCGTCCTTGTCGGTCGTCCACACCGTGCCATCCTTGCGCACGAAGCTCGCCCCCGCGCTCTCCTCGCCGCCGAACGCGACCGAGCCGTCGAGCAGGCCGGGTACGAACCACTTGAAGCCCACGGGCACCTCCCACAGGCGCCGCCCCAGGCCGTCGGCGACGCGGTCGATCATCGTGCTCGAGACGAGGGTCTTGCCGATCGCGGCATCGGCACGCCAGCCAGGGCGGTGGGTGTAGAGGTACTCGATCGCGACGGCGAGATAGTGGTTGGGGTTCATGAGGCCGCCGTCGGGCGTGACGATGCCGTGCCGGTCGGCGTCGGCGTCGTTGCCGGTGAGCAGGTCGTAGTCGTCTCTGTGCGCGAGCACGCTCGCCATCGCATGGCGACTCGACGGGTCCATGCGAATCTTGCCGTCCCAGTCCAGGGTCATGAAGCCCCAGCGCGGGTCGACCGTCGGGTTCACGACCGTGAGGTCGAGCCCGTAGCGCTCGGCGATGAGCGCCCAGTAGTTGACGGCGGCACCGCCGAGCGGGTCGGCGCCGATGCGCAGGCCGCTCGCGCGCACCGCCTCGAGGTCGAGGATGTCGCCCAGGTCGTCGACGTAGTGGCCGCGGAAGTCGTAGGGCTGTGCGTCGACGGCGACCTGGCGCTGCACGTCGCGGTTGCCACCGGCGATGAGCTCGTTGGCGCGGCGGGCGATCCAGCTTGTCGCCTGCGAGTCCGCTGGCCCGCCGTGGGGAGGGTTGTACTTGAAGCCGCCGTCGCGGGGCGGGTTGTGACTGGGGGTGATGACGATGCCGTCGCGCTGGGCGTCGGTGGGAGCATCCCGATTCGCCCGCAGGATCGCGTGGCTGAGCGCAGGCGTCGGCACGAAGTCGTTCTGGGCGTCGACGAGGGCGGTGACGCCGTTCGCGGCGAGCACCTCGAGCGCGGTGCGCTGCGCCGGCGCGGAGAGCGCGTGCGTGTCGGCGCCGACGAAGACCGGGCCGCGCGTGCCCTGCTCCGCCCGGTACTCGACGATCGCCTGCGTGATCGCCGCGATGTGCGTGTCGGTGAAGGCGCCGTCGAGGCTCGAGCCACGGTGCCCGCTCGTGCCGAACACGACGCGCTGCGCCGGGTCGTCGAGGTCGGGAACGCGGTCGTCGTACGCCCCCAGCAGCGCGTCGATGTCGACGAGGTCGTCCGGGCGGGCGTGTGTTCCGGCGCGTTCGGTCATGCGCCCATCCAACCACCGGCCCCTGCGAGCATCCACACCTGAACCCCTGCGGCATGAGGGGCGGGATGCTCGGCAATAGACTGCCGAGCATGAGCGACGCCCCCGACGAGACCCCGGTGTACTCCTATCTGGGCCCGATCGGCACGTTCACGTGGGAGGCCCTGCGCCAGGTGCCCGAGGCCGCGGGCGCGACCTGGCGCAGCGTGAGCAACGTCGGCGAGGCGCTCGACGACGTGACCGCGGGCCGCAGCGTCGGGGCGATGATCGCAATCGAGAACTCCGTCGAGGGCGGGGTGAGCGCCACGCAAGATGCCCTTGCGACCGTGCCGGGCCTGCGCATCATCGGCGAGTACCTCGTGCCCGTGAACTTCGTGCTCGTCGCCCGCCCCGGCGTGCGCCTCGAGGATGTTCGGGTCGTCTCGGCGCACCCCGTCGCCTACGCGCAGTGCCGCCACTACCTGGAGTCGGCCCTGCCCGACCACGGCCACATTCCGGCCCCGTCCAACGTCGCGGCCGCCGCGGGGTTGCTCGAGAATGAGCTCGCGCAGGCCGCTGTCGCGCCGCCCGGCATCACCGACCATCACGCTCTCGAGGTGCTCGCCGAGCAGATCGGCGACAACCCGAACGCCGTCACGCGCTTCGCGCTCGTGAGCCGCAGCCTCGCGATTCCCGCGCGCACCGGCGCCGACAAGACGAGCATCATCGCCGAGCTGCCCGACGACGCGCCGGGCCGACTGCTCGAGATGCTCGAGCAGTTCGCCACGCGCGGCGTCAACATGAGTCTGCTCGAGTCGCGACCCATCGGGGACGCCCTCGGCCGCTACCGCTTCGTCATCGATCTCGACGGGCACATCCACGACGAGAGGGTCGCCGACGCACTGCTGGGGCTGCGGCGTTTCAGCCCCAAGGTCATCTTCCTGGGGTCGTACCCGCGGGCGGACAAGCGTCAGGTCGAGTTCGTGCAGGAGTACGGCGACGAGGTCTTCGCGGATGCGCGCGACTGGCTGCGGGGCATCCTCTCGGGCGAACCGGAAGCCTAGGACTGCCCCGCGGCACCGAGGCGCTCGCGCTCCCCCTTCGGGATGCGCACGATGAGGGCGGCGGGAGCGACGCGCACGGCGACGTGCGTCACGAGCCCGATCTCCTCGCCGTCGATCTCGAACTCCTCGGGCTTGTCGAAGCCGAGCGTCATTTTGCGCCCCTGGAAGTAGCGGAGGGCGCGCACTCGCTTATCCGCGGCCATGATGCGCCGGCCGACACGGGACTTGTGGAGCACGCCGTTCTCCCACACGAGGGCGGTGCCCACGCGGATCCAGCCCCACAGGTTGCGCGGGCGCATGGCGACGACGTCGAGAAACCCATCGTCGATCTTCGCCTCGGGCAGGATGAGCACGCCTCCCGGCAGTGCACCGCAATTGCCGATGAGGACGGTGTGGGCGCTCGTCGACCGCGGGGAGGAGCCGTCGAGGGTGTACCGCAGGCGCACCGCGTCGACGTCTTTGAAGATGCGCGCGATGGCTTCCACGTAGGCGAGCCAGCCGACCCGCTTCTTGAGGTCGGCGTTCGTCGCCGCGATCATCTTCGCGTCGAGTCCGATGCCGATCATGACGACGAAGGCGTGCGCTTCCGTCTCGCCGCCCTCCCGGGTGATCTCCGCGATCCCCGCGTCGATCGCGTGATCCTCGCCCGTGAACGCCGTGCCGACGGCCTCCTTCATGCGGTTGACGCTCACGCCGAGGTTGCGCGCGAGCAGATTGCCGGTGCCCGCGGGCATGAGCACCATGGGCATGCCGGAGTCGACGAGCCCCTCCGAGACCGCTCGCACGGTGCCGTCTCCGCCGGCGACGAGCACGGCGGTCACGCCAGCGTCGACGGCGTCGCGCGCGACACCCTGGCCGGGGTCGTCGACGCTCGTCTCGAGCCAGAGGGATTCGGCCCAGCCGTGGTCCTTCTCCGCGGCCGCGACCGTGCGCCGCAGCTCCTTCAGCTCGACCTTGACCGGGTTGACGACGACGCCGAGTCGCGGAAGGTCGGCGGAGGCGCCAGCAGTGGCCATGGCGTCAGAGTAGAGCATGTCGCACGGGCGATGCCGCGCGAATCCGGGGCAGAGCGCGTGACAGACTAGGAGCGTGATCGACCCCCAACTGCTGCGCGAGAATCCGGATTCCCTGCGACGCTCGCAGGAGGCCAGACGGGCATCAGTCGACCTCGTCGACGAGGCCATCGCGGCCGACCAGGCGCGTCGCGAGGCGATCACCGCCTTCGAGTCTCTGCGCGCTGAGCAGAACGCCGTCGGCAAGACGGTCGCGGCCGCACCTAAGGACGAGAAGGCGGCGCTCGTCGCCCAGGCCCAGGAGCTCTCGGCGCGCGTCAAGCAGGCCCAGCACGAGGTGACCGCCGCCGAGAAGGAGTTCGCTCGCGTCGTCGGCGGCCTCCCCAACGTTGTTCTCGACGGCGTGCCCGCCGGCGGTGAAGCCGACTTCGTCACGCTGCGGGAGGAGGGCACGGTACCGCGCTTCGACTTCGAGCCCCGTGACCACGTCGAGCTCGGCGAGCTGCTCGACGCGATCGATCTGCAACGCGGCGTGAAGGTCTCCGGCTCGCGCTTCTACTTCCTCAAGGGCGTCGGTGCGCGTCTCGAGCTGGCGATCATGAACCTTGCGCTCGACCGCGCACTGGAGGCCGGCTTCACCCCCATGATCACCCCGACGCTCGTGACACCGGAGGTCATGTCGGGCACGGGCTTCCTCGGCGAGCACGCCGACGAGGTCTACCGCCTGCGCGACGACGACCTCTACCTCACGGGCACGAGCGAGGTGGCGCTTGCCGGATACCACTCCGACGAGATCCTCGACCTGAGTGGCGGCCCCCTGCGCTACGCCGGCTGGTCGACCTGCTACCGCCGCGAGGCGGGCAGCTACGGCAAAGACACTCGCGGCATCATCCGCGTGCACCAGTTCCAGAAGCTCGAGATGTTCAGCTATGTCGACCCGGCTGACGCGGTCGCCGAGCACGATGCCCTGCTCGCCCTCCAGGAGGGGATGCTGCGCTCACTCGGCCTCGCCTATCGCGTCATCGACGTCGCGGCAGGTGATCTCGGCTCGAGTGCCGCGCGCAAGTTCGACGTCGAGGCCTGGGTGCCGACGCAGGACGCGTACCGGGAACTCACGAGCACGAGCAACTGCACGACGTTCCAGGCGCGCCGGCTCGACACCCGGTATCGCACCGCGAGCGGCAAGACCGCGCCGGTCGCGACCCTCAACGGCACGCTCGCGACAACGCGCTGGCTCGTCGCGATCCTCGAGACGCACCAGCAGGCGGACGGCTCGGTCGTCGTACCCGAGGTACTGCGCCCCTACCTGGGCGGTCTCTCGGTGATGGAGCCCGTCGCGTGAGCAGAAAGTGGCTGGTGGCCCTCGACATCGACGGCACGGTTCTGCACGAGGATGGCACGCTCTCGGATGCGGTGCGCGACGAAGTGCAGCGCGTGCGCGACGACGGGCACGAGGTCATGCTCGCCACGGGCCGCTCGGTCGCGATGACGCTCCCCATCCTCGACCGGCTCGGCATCGCGCCCGAGTACGTCGTGTGCTCGAACGGCGCGATCACACTGCGTCGGAACGCCGAGGCCCCCACCGGGTACGAGCGCCACCGTGTCGAGACGTTCGATGCCTCGGCAGTGCTGGAGCGCATCCGCCCTCATCTGACCCACGCCAACTACGCGGTCGAGAACGAGGAGGGGCTGTACCGGTTCCACGGCGCCTTCCCCGACGGCGCGCTCGGCGCGGTAAGTGAGGAGGTGCCGTTCGAGAAGCTCGCGCACGAGCCCGCGACGCGCGTCGTCGTGATCTCTCCCGGGCACGCGATGGAAGAGTTCCTCGCCGCCGTCGAGCTCATGGGTCTGCAGCAGGTCAGCTACAACGTGGGCTGGACGGCCTGGCTCGACATCGCGCCCGATGGTGTGAACAAGTCCACCGCCCTCGAGCGGGTGCGGGATGCTCATGGCATTCCCCGAGACCGCGTCCTGTGCGTGGGCGACGGCCGCAACGACATCGAGATGCTCGACTGGGCGACGCGAGGCGGAGGTCGCGGTGTGGCGATGAGGCAGGCCCCGGAGGAGGTCGTCGCCGTCGCCTCCGAGGTCACCGCGAGCGACACCGAGGACGGCCTCGCGAAGGCGCTCGCGACACTCCAGGCCCCTTTATAGACACGGTCGGGTACTCTTCTCACTGACCACCAAGGAGGGCTGTCCGAGCGGCCGATGGAGCTGGTCTTGAAAACCAGTGGGCAGAAATGTCTCGTGGGTTCGAATCCCACGCCCTCCGCTCGGGACGCTCGGCCCCGTCGGGCCGCACGTTTGCACCGTGACCCTGTGCACGAGGAGACCGCATGACTGAGCAGCTTCGCGATCGCGCGAGCCGATCGTTGCCGACCGCGGCCGTGCGCCACGGCCGACTCAAGCGGCACGGCGCGTGGAAGACGCTCCTCGCCGTCCTCGGCGGCACGATGGCCGTCGTTCTGGTGAGCGGGGTCTCCGTCGCGGCGATCGCGGTGAACCAGCTCAACGAGAACATCGACGTCGTCGAGCTCGTCACAGCAGAGGGCGAGGAGCGCGTCATCCCGACTGTCGGCGAGTGGGAGGGCGGCTTCAACGTGCTGCTCGTCGGCGTCGACAACGCCGAAGGACAGTCGGACGGCGACGACCGTGGCGGCGCCGTGCTCAATGACGTCAACATCCTCGTGCACGTCGCGGAGGACCAGCAGTCAGCGGTCGCGGTCAGCATCCCTCGTGACATGGTCGTGCCGATCCCGTCGTGCCCCAACCCCGACGGCGGCAGCTACTTCGCGATGTCGGCGCAGCCCATCAACGTCGCGATGTCCTACGGCGGCTTGAGCTGCGTTGTGCTCACGGTCGAGGCGCTCACGGGTCTTGATATTCCCTACGCGGGCGTCATCTCGTTCGATGGTGTTGCCCGAATGTCTTCCGCCGTGGGCGGCGTCGATGTTTGCGTGGACGGCCCCATCTTCGACGAGTTCACGGGGCTAGATCTTCCCGAGGCGGGCACATACAGTCTCGAAGGCCGACAGGCGCTCGCCTTCCTGCGCTCGCGCAAGGGCGTCGGTGACGGCAGCGACCTCGGCCGCATCAGCTCCCAGCAGGTCTACCTCTCCTCACTCATCCGCAAGGTGCAGTCTGAGGGGGTGCTCACCGACGTCACGAAGCTGTACGGCATCGCGACCGTCGCCACGTCGTCGATGCAGCTCTCCAGCAGCCTCGCGAGCGTCGACACCATGGTCTCGATGGCCCTCGTGCTCAAGGACATCCCAACCAAGAACATCACCTTCGTGCAGTACCCGGGCACGACGGGCGGCACAGGCGTGTACTTGGGCAAGGTCCAGCCGATCGAGTCGCAGGCCGCAGCCCTTCTCGAGAAGATCCGCAACGACGAGTCTTTCGCGCTCGAGGAGGGCGAGACGGGCATCGGGTCTGCCCTGGACCCGAACGCGCCCGAGCCTGAGCCCGAGACCCCCGAGCCGACGGGTTCGGCAGCTCCGACGGTGCCGCCACTCGAGGAGGACGAGCCCGCCGAGGTCATTGCCGGCGTGAAGGGGCAGACCGCCGCCGACTACACCTGCTCGGTCGCTAACTAGCCCGTGTGAAGCCCGACCCACGAGCGGCTATAGTGGGGGAGGCTTCAGCCAGGAGACGTCGCATAGTCCGGCCGAGTGCACCACCCTGCTAAGGTGGAGTCCCCTTTGAGGGGACCGAGGGTTCAAATCCCTCCGTCTCCGCTCCGTCCTCCGTCCGTCTGGCTCGAGATGAACCCGGAACGCGTGCAACGAGTCGAGAGTTTCCTGCTGGCGGTACTCGTGCTCGTGATGGCGATCGTCATCTATCCCGAGTGGTGGTGGGTCACGCTCGCCGCCTTCCTCCTGTTCGACCTGTCGGCACTAGGCTACGTGCGATCCCCTTCGATGGGCGCCGCCCTGTACAACAGCGTCCACAACTATGCGTGGCCTGCCGTTCTCGCCACCGTCGGCCTTCTCGTGCAGCGGTCTGCGCCAGAGCTCGCGACCGTCTGCGGGCTGACTGCGCTGGCCGGCGCCTTTCACGTGGCCGTCGATCGGGCACTCGGATACGGGTTGAAGCGGCCGGACGCCTTCACGCACACCCACCTCGGGTGGATCGGTCGCGACCGCCCCCGCGCCTGACGTCGGTCGATCAGAGTCACACCGGTAGCTCGACCGTCACCGTCGTTCCACCGCCGAGCTCGCTCTGCACCTGGATGGTGCCGTCGTGCGCGTCGAGGATGCGCTTGAGGATCGGCAGGCCGAGCCCGACGCCGGGGGCCCCGACCGCATGGCGGCCTCGGCGCGGAAGAAGGGGTCGAAGATGCGCTCGATGTCCATGGCCGAGATGCCCAATCCCGAGTCCCGCACTGTCAGGAGCACGAGACCGCGCCCCTCTGCGATCGCGTCGTCGTCGCCGCCGCCGGCTCGCTCGTCATAGTCGACGGTCACCTCGACGTGCCCGTGCAGGGGGGTGAAGCGCACGGCGTTCGCGATGAGCGCCTCCGCGATGAGCCGGAAGAGTCGGGGGTCGAGGGGCACGCTCGTGGCGGGAGCTTGGTACCGCAGTTCGATCGACTTGGCCTGCGCCTCGTGCCGGAACGTCTCGAGCGCGCTCGCCGTGAGCGCGTCGAGCTCGGTCGCCGTGGGCTGCGCCGACGTGGGCTCCATTTCGGCCTGCGCGGCCAGGATGAGCTGGTCGACGATCGCGAATTCGCGCACGAGGTTGCGCTCGACGACCTGCAGGTACTCGGTGAGGCGCTCGCCGCCGCTCGCGTGAGCTTCGGTGGCCAGTTCGAGGAAGCCCCTCATGACGGTGAGCGGTGTGCGCAGCTCGTGCGAGACGCTGCTGATGAGGCGATCGCGAGAGCGCACGGCCTCCACATAGGCGGTGACGTCGGTGAAGACCATGACCGTGCCCTCGAGCTGTCCGTGCTCGTCGACGAGGCGACGGGAGTTGGCGAGGAAGGCGGCGGTCGTGACTCCGTCGTGCGCTCGCGCCCAGAACAGTTCGTCGCTCAGCCCCTCCTCGGTCATGGCCCGCAGCAGCGGCTCACGCTCAGGCGTGTGGGGGGTGCGGCCGTCGGCCTCGAAAGAAGGGACAGAGCGGATCGCCGAGTACGGGTCTGGTCCTTCCGCGCGCACGACGGGGTGCTCGCGCAGCGCCCGGTTGACGATCACGGGTGTGCCGTCAGCGTCGAGCACGATCATGCCGACCTCGACCGTGTCGACAATCGCGTCGCGTGTGCGCCTCGCCGCGCGCTCCGAGCTCGAGGCGACCTCCGCCTCATCGACGAGCTGGTAGCCGAACAGGCTCGCGACGGCCGCGACGATCGGAACCATGAGGAGGGCGGCCACGTCCGCCTCGACGGCGCCCTGCGTCACGGTGGACGCGCGGACCAGATCGCTCGCGATCGTGAGCGCACCCAGCGCGAAGGCGACGTGGATGCTCCACACCCGTCCGCTCGTGCCCAACCACGTGGCCGGCACGATGATCGTGAGCAGTGGCGCGAGCGACGCCGCGCCATCCGCATCGATCCGGAGGATCGCGATCGCGAGGCAGTCGAGGGCGGGGACGACGTAGAAGAGGCCCTGGGCAGGCGTCAGCAGGGGGCGCGTGATCGACACGATCACGGTGGTCACGACGACGAGGGCGAGCCCGCCGATGGTGCCGAGTCGCAGGAGGCTGCCGGTGTCGACGAGCGCCACTCCGAGCACGCTTGCCGAGAGCAGAGCGAGGAACAGCCACTGGGTGATGAGCACGGCCGTGCGCGGGTCGAACGGATGGGGAAACAGGGTCATCGTTCGCACTGGTTGCGCTCGTCTCGTCACGTCTGCCGCACACTCGTCTCGATCAGGCTCCCCATCCTCGCGCAAAAGGCGCCGCAGCGTCCACCGCGGGCGGGGAGCCCCCCGTCTGACTGATATGCTCTCTCAGTCGCCTCGTGCGACACGCGCCCGTAGCTCAATGGATAGAGCATCTGACTACGGATCAGAAGGTTGGGAGTTCGAGTCTCTCCGGGCGCGCCAAAAGCCCTGATCACGTGGGGGCTTGGTCAGGCTTCGTGTCTTCGGTCGAACCCCGTGCAACACACGTGCAATTCGGGTACATTTCCGCGCGTCCTCATCCGCTGAGCCTTGACCCCGCCGCCCACGCGCGAGGGGTCACATTAGCTGGTCACAGGCGGGGCCAGCTATGGGCCTCGCCATACTCGGCGTGCCGTGCTCGCGCCCTCTTCAGGCGGCGCTTGCGAGGGTCTGCCCGCCGGCAACTCCGCGGGCGACGAATAGAAGTTCATCGCTTTCCGGCTGCGCCGACAAGAGAACGAGTGGCGAGTGCTAGCGCTTCTTACGCTCGTCGGATACTCGAATTTATGTCAGATCGAAGATGGCCTATTCCGGCTGGATGCGAATGCGACACATAGCACGACTTCCCTCTCGCGTTCGTCCCAGATCCCGATGATGGCCCCTACTCTTGCACGATGATGATGTTCGCTCCGCTGTCGGGGTGATAGCTCCACGACGCGGTGAATTCGCCCCAAGAGCCGTCCTGTCGGCCGTCGAGGGCGCGCGTGACGCCGATGCGCTCGGTGATGTGTACAGGAACCGCGAGCTGTTCATAGATGCAGTCCAACGCCAGCGAGGTCAGGCCGATCGGATCGTCGTCTTGTGGCTTGGTGTTCACGATGAGCGTCTTCCCGCCGTCCTCGACTCGGATCACACCAACAAACAACTCTGCAAAGGTGTCTTCATCCGTTGCCGTTTCCGCGGCGTCCTCCACTGGCGCGGGCGAAGCGCTTGCCGCGAGCTGGTCCAAGACTGATGTGAGCGGTTTTGATCCTGAACACGCGTCAGCGGCACGTTGGACCGCCGAAGGTTGAGCTAGCGCTACCACCAGCGCCCCGACACTTGCGAGCAGAAGCGCACCACCGCCGACGCCCGCGATGAGCTTCACGTTCCGCTTGGGTCGCAACGGAGCCGCCACCGCCTCTTGGTCCGGTGTCGATAACCCGTCACTAACAGCCTGTCCTTCTGTCGACTCAGAGTCGGACATGACAACCTCGTTCCTGTTCGGCGAAAGATGAGCTTTCTCAGCAACTCTGAGCGTAACGGTCAAGGGCGACAGCCCGGCCTGGGAGACCATGACCCGTGGCTCGCTAATCCTGCTGCGGCTCACTATCGAGACGGCAAGCGTCCACTCGGCGAACCTCACAATGTCACCGCGCGAGAGTACTCTCGGCTCGAAAGGGATCGATGACTGCGTTCGTATCCGCCACCGCCGACATCCGTGGCAACTACCGCTACTCCCTGACCCGGGTGTGGGACCTGGCGCTGCCGGTGATCACGTTCGTCTTGCTAAACCCCAGCACGGCCGACGCGGCAAGTCTCGACAGAACACTGTGGCGGTGCGTCGGCTTTGCGAAGCGTGAGCGATTCGGCGGCATGCTCAGGTCAAGTCCCTGGAAGTGGTGTAACGGCTGATCCTTCGCTTTATGCGCTGAGCGCGATGAAGGTGTCGGCGACCACCTCGCTTTCGGTGTCGGGCAGGACGCGCATGCGGGAGCGGGCCAGAAC
>Ga0316202_10000142_pt1 | contig 109310 bp, 116 predicted proteins | sample 3monrhotite_MG_FD_204934 | JGI IMG/M metagenome (GOLD analysis project Ga0316202, IMG submission 204934) | Microbial mat bacterial communities from mineral coupon in-situ incubated in ocean water Damariscotta River, Maine, United States -... | ecosystem: Environmental > Aquatic > Marine >... | reverse complement strand
GTACATCTGGCTGTAGTTCCAGCCACAAAATGCTCTATTAACCTTTCCTGCTTATACCAACTTAAACGACTCTTCCTCATACCGCCCTCGACAATACAATTTATGCATTATCTGGGACAGCCCCAAATAAAAACTCAGTCCAAGTATTGATACAATTCCAAGAAAGGCTCCAAAGCATTCTTCATACATATAAAGCTTAGGTTGCTTGCTCCACTGAGATTGCAACTCTTTACGATAGCTTGTCGAAAAAATGGCTCTTAACACCTTGAGCCCTTGGAACACTCGCCAAATAAGTTCAAAGAATGGCATTACCTCTCCCTTTACCAGGAACAACTATAGACCAATTTCTGAACGTCTGCTTTCGGCCAGAAGCGGACATTCAGATTTCTGCTATAGTCGTCCTTTAAGGGGAAGTGGAAATGGTTATTTATATTATCGCGCTTGCTGCGGTTCTTTTTTTTGTAGGCTCAACCACAGCCTTGTATTACGTATTAACTGGTGCCATTTCTCAACGAGCGTTTAATCCTTTCATCGCCTGTGCTGTTTTATGGTCATTTATAGCGTTAGTACCTGATAAAATAATTTGGATTGCAGCCCGCTTTGCAAATTATGTGTACATGACATATCCATCTTTGAAGATCGCAGCTTGGGATGTTGGGTTGGCATTGGTGTTCACGATTGGATTGTATTTGTCTTATGTAATAGGGCTTATGATTGCCTTAGGTGCAGCCTTTACCTTCTTCGAAAAAGCACGCCAAAATAAGGTCACGGACGACATTAACGAATGACTGCTTTCGGCCAAAAGCGGTCATTCATTTACGCCAAATCTTTATTCCCACTGCAATAAAAGAGATTCCAATGATAATAAAGATAAATGCTTGAATAACTAATCCTACCTGGGCACCGAACAACTCTTGAAACATTAAGGCTAGCCCACAAATAATCCTGCATCCTATATCCGAGTGGACCGACTCTAATACCAATGACCTATAGCCAGCGAATAACCCAAGTGTGCCTAATAGCATTAGGAAAAAAGCTGTGAACTTCATTTCTCTCATACTTGCCCCCTTGAGAGACGACTATAGCCTAAAAATTATGAGTTGTTGAATGTCTGCTTTTGGCCGAAAGCGGACGTACGGGTTTCATAATCGAGTTGTTTGTCACTAACTTGGTCATTGTTGAGAATTTATTGTAAAATTCACGCTGCGAAGCGGTCCGGGTAGTCGCGTCAGGTTTGTGCTTGCACTCACCTGCCGAGGAAAGTCCGGGCTACACTGGGCAGAATGCCGGATAACGACCGGTGGGGGTGACCCCGGGAAAGTGCTACAGAGAATAGACAGCCAGTTTTTAACTGGTGATGGTGAAAGGGTGCGGTAAGAGCGCACCGTCCCGTACGGTAACGGACGGGAGCTGAGGTAAACCCCATTCGTAGCAAGGCCAAATAGGGAAGCAATAGGCGTGGCCCGCGCTGCTTCCGGGTAGGCTGCTTGAGCCTGCAGGTAACTGCAGGCCTAGATGAATGACTACCGCCTCTGCTTTGGCAGAGGTACAGAACCCGGCTTACAGGGCCGCTTCGTTATTTAAATTCGAAACAGGTGCATCCGTGCACCTGTTCTTTTACACAGAGCTAAATTGATGTTCGGCATCATTGCCTCACACTGCTTTGCAGCGCCTATTCGGCGTCCAATTCTACAATCCTGTAGAATTGTGTGGTTTTAACCTTGCTCACAAATTATGTCTGAAGAACATAATTTGGCAGCCCTTCCCTGGGCTGCATGGTGGTTCTTTAACCCTTCGAGTATTGATAAACACCTGCACAAGAGTGAAAAAACATATTCGGGCTAAATATTTTGTTGGTTTTCTGCGATACTCCCGCGTTGTTGAATTCTGACAGTGAACGGTGGAAGGAAAATTGGAGCCATGTCCGTAACATATCAAACAGACGATCTACGCATTTGCGGTATCAAAGAGGTGGTTTCACCAGCTCTGGTGCATGCCGAATATCCGGTGAGTGCAGAGGCCGCGGAGGCCATTTATCAGACAAGACATGCGATTCACCAGATTCTGCATGGCGAAGATGACCGCCTGCTTGTTATCATTGGCCCCTGCTCGATTCATAACCCTGATGCAGCGCTGGAGTATGCCAAGCGTGTGAAAAGCATGCGTGAAGAGCTTGGCGAAGATCTTCTGATTGTGATGCGTGTCTATTTTGAGAAGCCTCGTACAACTGTGGGTTGGAAAGGGCTGATTAATGATCCGAATCTGGATGGCACTTTTGAGATTAATAAAGGCATCCGCCTGGCACGTAAGCTGTTGCAGGAGATTAATGATCTGGGCGTACCGGCCGGTACCGAGTTCCTTGATCTGATTACACCGCAGTATTATGCCGATCTGGTTAGCTGGGGCGCAATTGGCGCACGTACCACTGAGAGTCAGGGGCATCGTGAGCTGGCTTCCGGCCTCTCCTGTCCGGTTGGATTTAAGAATGGTACTGATGGCGGCTTTGGCATTGCCATTGATGCAATTCGGGCGGCGGCGCATCCACATCACTTTCTTTCCCTGACCAAGGCTGGCCACTCGGCGATTTTCTCTACCAGTGGTAATGAGGATTGTCATGTGATTCTGCGTGGTGGCAGTGAACCCAACTACGATGCAGAGAGCGTTGCTGATGCCGTGGGCAAACTTGCCGGTGCAGGTATTGAGACCGGCGTGATGATTGATTGCAGTCATGCCAATAGCCGTAAGCAGCACCAGTTGCAGATTGAAGTGGGCCAGGATATTTCCGATCAGGTTGCAGCGGGTAACCAGCAGATTGTCGGCACGATGGTTGAGAGCCATCTCAATGCGGGACGTCAGGATGTGAAACCGGGCATAAAACCTGAATTTGGAACCAGCATCACGGATGCCTGTATTAACTGGGAAGATAGTGCTGAGTTACTACGTACTTTTGCCGAGGCTGTTCGTAAGCGTCGCGAAAAGTAGCAGAGAGGTTTCTGAGCCGGGATTAGAGAGCTCCGGTTTTAGACTGTTAAGTAAAGGCCCCGCACGAAAGGGCAGTGGAGGATAGATGAGTCTGAGCTTTGCCAATGCAGCAAAAGCAAAAAAGCTGAAAGAGTTTTTTCAGCAGCATGGACGCATCTATATTGTTGTGGATGCAACAAGCGATGAAGTGGTTGTTCCCAACTTTCTGAAAGGCGATCCGGCACTTCGTCTGGTGCTGAACATGCGAATGCCACAGGTGATTCATATTCGTGAAGATGCACTTGAATCGGATTTCTCTTTTTCCGGGCAGGTCTATACATGCCGAATTCCAATGAATCGAATTTGGGCTGCTTATCTTCCGGAAGGAGATATGGAGCAGGGTATTATCTGGGAAGAGGATGTGCCTGAAACGATTCGTGCTGTTGTCAGTGCGGTTCGCAGCCTGAAGGAGGATGACTCCGAGACAGAGCATCTGGAAGCCAACATGGAAGAAGAGCAGCATGATTCGGAACCTGAGAACAAGCCGGAAGAGAGAAAAGTCCGGCATCTTCGTGTGGTAAAATGAGTAGACTCCGGCACACTCTTTACTTGGCTGCTATTGCTCTTAGCCTAATGGTTGTGGTTCCACTCAGCTATGCCGAGACAGACCCCAGAATGGTAGTGGAAGTGGTTGCTGATGAAGAGGGCAACGTGCCTTCGGTTCCACAAGCGATCAGACAGGCACTGCCACTTCTTTGGGATCGGATTATTGATAGCAAGGCGAGGGGATCGCTACCGACGAAGATGAAAGCCACCCAATTTGTGCAGCGTGTCGTACCCGGCAGCGATGTTGTGCAGGTCACTTTCAATGAGGCGAGGGTCTGGCAATATCTCGATCAGCATCAGGTTGCATACCTGAAACGGCCTCCACGTATGAACCTGATGATTCAGTTGATTAAGCAGAATGGTTCCAGCATGCCTCAGACAGCAGAACTGCTATACGATTATTCTGAGAGCATTGCTCAGGAGCGAGGCTTTCTGCTTAGTAAAAGTGATCCATCACTGATTATTGCCTGGCGGTGGATTGATGCCTCACAGGTGAATCTGGTGGTGCGCGGAAACAGTGCGCTGGCAGAGTTTTCTGAAACCCGAACTATTACAGCAGGAGATCCACTGAATCAGTTGCAGGCGTGGACGAAGGAGATTTTACTCGCAGCACGTGATGCACACATTACTGCGTCAGTTCAACCTGATCAGACTGAACCTGCGAAAAAATGGCGAGATGGCGGTATCGAGGTAGAGATCACGATTGAACAGCTGGCAGCACTTCCTGCTCAGGTGGCGCTCGAAGATGCGTTACGACAGCATGAAAAAGTTGAGTCAATCACGCCAACTTATCTCAGTGCATCAGGCCGCTCTTACCGTCTTGTGTTGAAGGGTGAAGAGGATGCATGGGTGCCACAGTGGTTTCAGCGTCGCGGTATGCAAACCTCTCCGACGCCACACGGCTGGCTGATTCACTAATAGTGCAATGAGTAATATTCTGAATATCCCTAATATTCTGACGCTGGCACGGATTATTATTACGCCGTTTATAGTTTACGCTATTCTCAGTGGCGAGGCTGTGATGGCGCTAATCCTGATGATTGTTGCAGGTGTCACGGACATGCTTGATGGGGCGATTGCCCGATATTTTGATCAGCGTACTACGGTTGGTGCTTATCTTGATCCGCTGGCTGATAAGCTGATGCTGATCAGTACGTTTGTAACTCTGTTTATCATTGGAAACGTACCGCTGTTTCTGTTTCTGGCTGTGATCTTTCGTGATCTTATTATTGTCCTTGGGGCGATGGCATATGAGATGGTGACGCATAGCCTGAAGATGGAGCCGAGCATGGTCTCCAAAGTCACGACATTTATGCAGATTCTCTATGTTGTCACGATGCTGCTGCACATGGCGTATCCATTAGATGAGATCTGGATCACTTCGGTGGTATGGGGCACATTTGTGATTACCTGCATTTCCGGTCTGCACTACCTGCTGGTCTGGACTCGCAAAGCGGCTACAGAAGAGAGCCTCTAGTTAACTCTGCCATCCCTATGCATCAGCAACGTCTCAAATTCAGTATACCAGCCAGCTACAGATATGGCAGCTGGATACGCCACTGCGGTGTAGAGAGCGGATGCAGCCGCATTGCACTCTGGCTGGTGCAGGGTGGAACGCTCTGGTTAACATCTGATTCTGTCGCGGGTAAAACGCATTTTTTACATGCTTTGAAACAGGAGCACCCCCACATTGGTCTGGTTTTGGTTGATGGTAAGCAGGAAGCATCGGTTCGGTTGGTTGATCGCTGGCTAAAACAACTGGAACCATTTGCCTGTTGGATCGTGGATATCCCGGCAGGTCCGATCTCCAGAGCCTGTGGCCTGGCACTCTTTCATCTGATGGAACGGGCACGGGAGATGAATCGGTCGCTTTTGATCGCCTGGCGTTGCAGTGATGATGAACTTTCACCGCCGGAGCTTAGTAGCCGGATGCGGATGATGGAGCAGGTTCGATTCATACCTCCGGTTTCTGATCTGGATATGAAGAAGATCATTTACTCTGTTGCAGAAGAGCTACAGTGGAATGTGAAAGAGAGTGTGGTTTCGTTAATGTTGTCACAGCTGCCGAGAACCATCGCTGATCAGGTTGATGCGCTGAAACAGTTGGAATCTGCCTCACTCGAAGAGCGCAAACGTATGACCCAGGCGTGGGCAAAAGAGAAGTTGAATCTGGATAGTGCGAGCTAGCGACGATGCCCGGGTCGGTAGGTATCGATCCGTTTTTTCCAACCAAGGAGCCAGCGCTGTTCATTGCGTTCCGGTGGCGCGAGTTGAATACGACGCTTTAGTACACTCAGTGCAGCGTCTGCAAACGCAGTTAGCACAGGCTTTTCATCACTCTGCTCGTGCATATGCTGCAACACCTGCAACAGTCCCCAACCATGGCCCTGATAACGCTCTGTTGACTGTGCTCCTTCACCTTTGAAGTTCACATAATCCACCAGTGGATAATATCCCATCGGAGTAGCCGCAACGCGATCAAACTGTTGCCGAATAAATTGTTGTTCCGCACGAGGTACCGAGGCAAGCATGCGTGGCAGAGCCCGGTGCAGTCGCCTGATCATGAAATCAGTCTGAATAGATTTGGTTTGAGATAGTAGTGATCTTAGCTCTTGCATCTGTTGCGAGTTTTGTGCATTTAAAAAAACACTTCGGGTGCGCCAGGGTGCGCCGCTGTTAATAGCTTCTGTCAGCCAATCAGGGACATCAACACCACTGGTTTCAATAAACCAGATAAGTTCCGGAAAGCTCTCTTTATAAGGCCCGTCACTTCCGGCCGGATACCAGATGAAGTGGCCGATTCCCAGTGATGGAAAGGCTTCGCCACTGTTCCATGAGGTGAGTAGCGCCTCATCTCCGGCGCACTCATTAAAAAAGATGAGTTCACCGATACGGGAGGCCTCCTGCTTGGTTATGACAATCTCACTTGCCTGCGATGTCGTGGTAGAGGTGAGAAGAGAGATGGCAATAAGTAGCGCGGTGGTTAGAGACCGCATATTCAGGTTAAGGATTATCAATCGAGCTGAGAATGTCTGCTGAAATTCGATTGTTATAATGTTTAACAATAACCTGAGAACGGAACAGCGCGTAAAGCTCGAGCAGTGTAATGATACCGATAACGATAAATCCATTTTTCCACTGATCCAGATACATGAGATAGATGCCGCCACCAAATATAGCCAGATTAAGCACTCCCCGGAGCCAGCGGCCGAGATAGAAGTGATGAAGTCCGGCAATAAACAGATAGTTTAGCACGGCAAAGGTGTCCGGATCTTTCAGCTCATCTTCGGCACGCTCATAAAAAGCTTTTCGCTTTTCATCGGGGAGCTCGCGAACCTGAAGACGAAGCTCCTCTTCACGGGCATCAACTTCGTTCTGTTTTAGCAGCATTAATTAGCGCCCCAGTGTCATAATCACGGTTTCACGTGCCCAGAATAACCAGAAACGTTTCTTCTCGATCACCTGAAACACCATCTGCCAGCCATCGGAAGCCTCTTTATTTAACGTGGTCTCCATCTTTTTAATCGGCATGCCGGATGCACCCATAAAGATGGTTCCGAGCGCGCCTTCTGATACTTCGATTACTTTGTACTCTTTGTATGCCATGCCTGTCTCCCTGCTTAGCGGATTAGTGAATCATCTGAATGTGGATTCTACTATTAGTAGAGTAGACCACGGAAGTGATTATTTCACACTCTCCATCCATTGTGCCAGCTGCTCAAGTGCGAGCTCGGAAACTTTAAGTCGCCGCTCCCTTCGGGGAAGCCGTCGCTTGCCTTCTCGCTTAGGGCCGGTTGGGAGCAGGCCAAAGTTGATATTCATCGGTTGAAAATCCTCAATGCGTGTACCGCTGATATGAGCCAGAAGGGCTCCGTGGGCTGTTGTCTCCGGTGGCGCTGATGGTTCATCGCCTCTGGCCATGGCGGTAAGAAAGCGGCCAGCCATTAAGCCCATGGCAGCGGACTCTACATATCCCTCCACTCCGGTGATCTGACCTGCAAAGAGAATGCGCGGCATCTTTTTCAGACGCAGCGTTGAGTCGAGAAGAGCAGGAGATTTTATGAAGGTGTTGCGGTGTAGTGACCCAAGCCTGAAAAACTCGGCATTTTGCAAGCCTGGAATAGTACGAAAGACCCGCTGTTGTTCGCCATATTTCATTTTGGTTTGGAACCCGACCATATTCAAAAGGCTTTTGGCCCGGTTATCCTGTCTGAGCTGGACAACAGCATGGAACTGCTCGCCGGTTTCCGGATGATCAAGCCCCACCGGCTTCATCGGGCCAAAGCGGGGAGTGTCCACGCCGCGCTCTGCCATCACCTCAATTGGCATGCACCCTTCAAAGAACGGTACATCCTCAAAGCCTTTAAAGGCCATCTTTTCAGCGGCCAGAAGCGCTTCTATAAAAGCGGTATACTGCGCTTCATTCATCGGGCAATTGAGATAGTCACCCGCTTCACCTTCGGGCACATTTTTGTCATAGCGCGATTTCCAGTAGGCGATATCCATATTAACGCTCTCGGCATCAATGACGGGCGCAATAGCATCAAAGAAGCTCAGATGCTCTTCACCCGTAAGCTGTTGAATCTGATCATACAGAGCATTTGATGTCAGTGGCCCTGAAGCGATTAAGACCAATCCATCATCAGGAATCTCTGATACTTCACCATGAACAAACTCGATCAATGGCTCATCTTGCAGCGCTCTGGTGACGGTTTCAGAAAAGAGCTCCCGATCCACGGCTAAAGCACCGCCTGCAGGTAGTTTACAGTGATCGGCTGTGGCCATGATCAACGAGTTAAGTCTGCGCATCTCTTCGTGCAGTAGCCCAACCGCATTTTCAAGGTTATCGGCTCTGAAAGAGTTGGAGCAGACAAGCTCAGCACACTTTTCGGTATTGTGAGCCGGTGTCATCTGGTCTGGGCGCATCTCATGCAGTCGAACAGGAACACCCTGACGGGCCAGCTGCCAGGCAGCCTCTGATCCGGCAAGGCCGGCACCGATAATAGTGATAGGTTGTGTCGAAGGTGAAGAGTCAGTCATGGGGCAAGGCTACGGGCTAAACTTGTCTGTTCGCAATAGTTGAGCTATATCTCCTTCTATGCGTAATCTATTTATGATCATCCTGGTATCTCTTCTTTCTCTCTCTCCTGCGTTTGCTGCAAAATTTGAGCAGGGAACGATTATCACACTCTCTGCTCAAGCTGAGGCAGATTTGACCAATAATGAAGTCGTTGTTGAGTTTCGAGCCGAGGCAAAAGGGAGTGAGACCAACAAGCTGCGTAAGCAGGTGGATTTTATCAGTACCGCTATATCAAAACGGATGAAAAAGGAGAGGGGCACCAAGATCATTACAACAGGGCGAAGAATTGACCCTGTTTGGGAGAGCCGGCCCGGCTATAAACGGGAACGAACCGGCTGGCACATGATTCAGAGTGGCCGAATCACCTCAACTCGATTGAATGCAGTATCCGACTGGCTTCAGGAGATTGAGCAGCTTGGCGCACATCTGCAGGGGTTACAGTTCAGGGTGAGCCATCAGTTGTTACAGGCGACTCAGGAGAAGCTTCGTCTGCAGGCGGTTGAACGTTTTAAAATCAAAGCGGCGACTTTTGCCAAGGGATTAAAAGCACCCTCATTTCGTATCGCAAGACTTCAAACAGACAATTACCAGCCTGACTCTCCGATGCAAAACAGCAGGGCATTTGCTATGACTGAAAGTATGAAAGCATCAGCGCCTACACTGGAGTCCGGCGAGAGCCGCATTGTTGTAACGGTTCATGGTGAAATAGAGCTGGAGAAGCGTGACTTTCCTGTAAAGTAGAAGGATTATCCGCCCTTTAGCAGTGTTTGAATGCTTTGACTCAATTTTGAAATTGAGAGAGGCTTGGTTAACAGCACATCCTTTTTATGTGGTATTTTGTTGGCAAAGAGCTCTTTGTCATATCCGGTTGAAAATATAAACGGAATACTCTCGTTAATTGCCCGAATCGCTTTGGCCATCTCCAGGCCGTTCATCTCTGGCATCACCACATCTGTAAGCACCAGAGCAATCTCTTGCTGGTAAGTGGTGAATAGTTTCAGCCCCTCTATTCCATCAGCGGCAACCAATACTTTGTAATCAAGGCTCTCCAGTACTTCGCGACAGGCTTCACACACCATGGGGTCATCATCAACGACCAGAATGAGCTCACCGGAACCCTGCTTCTCCACCGCACCATCTATAGTTTGAGATGCCCTGCCCTCTTGTTCAATCAGAGGAAAGTAGAGGTGAAAGGATGTGCCGCTGTTCAGGTCGCTTTCTACATCAATAACCCCGCCATGGGTCTGCATGGCACCATAAACCATGGAGAGTCCAAGCCCACTTTTTTGACCTTCCAGTTTGGTGGTGAAAAAGGGTTCAAAAATATTATCAAGGAGATCGGAAGAGATACCATGCCCGTTATCGTGAACTGTTAACAGAGCAAACCAGTCACTCTCCAAATGAGGATGCGATATACGAAATGCGTCCGTGGCTTCATAACTTTTAAGAGAGATATGAATCTTCGGTTTGTGCTTTTCAGCTACGGCATCTCCGGCATTGTTGATCAGGTTCATCAGGATTTGTTGAATTTGTGAACTGTCACCACTAATGGAGAGGGGCGGTTCTTTGGAGATATCAGTTGTGATAGTGATGTTTTCCGGAATGGAGGTTGCTGCAAGTTTTACCGCCTCATTAAGAAATGAGGTGAGCGGTAGTGGAATCATCTGAACTGTACTTTTACGGGCAAAGGCCAGCAGTTGTGCAATCATTTCACCAGCCTGGTAGCCAAGTATTTCGGCCTTCTTGATCTTATCAACAATAGCTGGAAAACCGACTGCATTCTTTCTGGCCAGATAGAGGTTGCCGGTGATTCCTGCCAGCATGTTGTTAAAATCATGGGCTATGCCGCCAACCAGCGTTCCCAGTGCCTCCATCTTTTGAGACTGCCTTAATTGATCTTCCAGTAATAACTGGTTGGTCATATCCTGCTGTATGGATACATAGTGGCTGGTCTTATTTCCGGCTTTGATCGGGGCGATAGACATCAGGGCAGGGTAGAGCTCTCCGCTCTTCTTTCGATCGGTAAGCGTACCTTCCCAGATATTGCCTTTGGATATGGTCTGCCATAATTTTTTGTAGAATTCCCGGTTCTGTTTGCCGCTGCTGAGGATAGCCGGTGTTTTTCCAATTGCTTCATCAAGTGCGTATCCTGTTATACGGGTGAATGCCGGATTCACATACTCGATGATGCCTTTATGGTCAGTGATAAGGATTGCTTCCGCTGCCTGTTCAACAGCCTGAGAGAGTTTTTTCAGGGATGACTCCCGGCGCTTGATCTCTTTGATCATGACGTTAAAGGCTGTAGTCAGGGCATTAATCTCAATATATGGCGAATGTCTGGCATGTCGGGTGTAGTCGCCCTCAGTGGCTTTTTTCACCACGTCTGCTAAATCTGAGATCGGGGAGAGAAGTCGTTTTGTGAAAAGCAGGCTGATCAGACCGAAAAGAATATGCAGCAGAAAGACAATGATGGTCAATGTTATCAGCGCGGAAATAATCGGGTTCATGATGGCGCTGGAAGGGATTTCTGAAATGATGCCCCATTTCAAGGCGGGAACCAACGAGGCTATTCCGAATACATCGTCGCCATTAAATCCCTGGTAGATCTCCGGCCGTTTCCAGTCGTTGCCTGCAAGCAGGCTACGAACGATGGCTTTGTGCGATAGCAGCTCTCCCTGCTGATGATGGGTATCAGAGAGGTGGGCAAGCAGAGAGCCACGGCTGTCGATTAAATAAATTTTCGAATTGTGTTCTGGAAGAGCCGCTCGGATGTTGGCCCAGAACTGGTTGATATTAATGGTTGCAGTAAGTACGGCGGTTACTCTTCTGTTTACAATAATGGGTAAAGAAATGACAAATTCAAAATCACCATCTGCAAGCTTTGTCGGGGAACCGAGAAAAGTGCGGCCATGCATTGGCACTGAAAACTCTGCCATATCTGTACGTATTTCAGAAAAGCTGTGCTCCCTATGTTTTAAACCGGTAATAAAGCGGGCATGGTGATTGTATATGGCAATACTGGTGGTTGATTCGCGCATGAATATGCTATCAATAATGATATTGAGGTAGTCCATATTTTGATGACCGGAAAAATAGAGCGACATCGGATCTGATGCATTGGTGAGCACTGAGAGCAGACGTTTGGTTTCCAGAGAAAGGCGGGTTTCAATTTCGCTGTGAAATATTTTTTCTTCCAGCATGGAGCGTTCCAGCAGGAGTGAATGCGCCTGACTGGATAGCCAGGGCGAGAGGGCGAGAGCAGGTAGCACGGAGGCCAGAATGATCAGGCCATACCATGCTCTGCGTAATGGCATCTTTGTTAGCAGCTTCACAGTATGGTTCTGATTATTGGCCGGATGCCTTTAAAATAAACCGCTGGTCCGTATAGCTTTTCAGATCGGCCGGGATACTTTTCCAGAGTCCCATCTCTACCATCAGACTGGCCATGGCGCTGATCCGTTCATCGCTTGGGATCATATCCGAATAATCAATCCAGTTAGGCGGATCGGTTAGCACCTGCTCAAACACTGCGGCACTGGATCCGGTATAATCCTCACCCATCAGAGCAGCTTCATGCGGATTGGCTTCAATAAACTGCCCGCCTTTCTTCAGGGCGGTAATCAGCTCCTGAACCTGATCGGGATGTTGTTCAATAAATGCATTGGACACGAGAAAGAGATGATCCAGGTGATCGGGCCAGATTTTTGGTGAGATGGAAGCCATCCAGCCGATACCGAGAGAGATCGATTTGTTGCCTTCCGGTTCGCCGACTACAAAGCCGTCAATTTCACCGCGCTGCAACGAGTTGATCATATCCCGTGGCGGCATACCGACCACTTTTACATCGTTGTAGGGAACACCGTGCTGTTTTAGTGCCAGATGGAGAAGTACATGATGTTGAGAGTAGATGTGAGGAACTGCCAGGATTGTGTTTTTACCTTTCAACTCAGCAATACTCTTATATTTGGTTGATAGAACAAAACCGTTACCGTTCCGATCGGCCATCATCACGATCTTGGCGGGAACTCCATCGCGAATCATTTTCATCGCCAGAGGCGAGAGGATGAAAGTACCCGCCATTTTTCCGGTTTTTATGTCCTTGACCACGTCATTCCAGTTGTGATTCTGTATGGTTTTCAGGCTAAAGCTACTCAGATCATCCTGATATTTTTTTTCAACGATGGCGAGAGGGAGATGGCCGCCACAGATTAGTCGGCCTATCTTGATTTCGGGTTTAATCTGGGTGACCGGTGCCTTGGAAGGTTCACTGCTGCAACCTGTCAGAAGAGCGATTGAGATAAGTATTATAAAGAGTCTGGAGCAGAGACAATGCTGCATGGTAACCTGCCTTTTGTGTGCTGTGATCCTGAGGCAAACTCTACAGAGGAAAGAGAGCGGTGTAAAAATGGAACGGTTTATCCGTATTGATTATGGCGGTTGGATACACGCCTAGATAGATGCCTCCCAGGCTAATAGTTTTCGTTTCCACTCATCTCCATAAGCGAAGCCACCCAGGCTATTGGCTGCTACTATCCGATGGCACGGAATCAGGATGGGTACCGGGTTTGCCCCGAGAGCTTGCCCAACCGCCTGAGGAGCAGTGCCGAGATGTATGGCCAGCTCTCCATAAGAGCAGGTTTTACCGACGGGAATGTTGAGTAGTGCCTTTCTTAATCGTTTCTGAAATGAAGTTTTTGGTGATGCAATCTCTGGAAGTGGAAGCACTTTGCCTCGAAAATATGCACGTAGCCAGAGTGCGGCAGGGTGATCAGGTGAACATTCCGGTGCTCTGGTTTTTTGTAAACGTGTATGCAGACAGATGTCACCCTGCAGCTCCAGAACAATGGAACCGAGTGGAGACTCATAGCGAAAAATCTCTGTTTGCACGTGCACGGATGATGTCATTAGGCAAGAGTATAGCAGATGGAATGGGCATTATTCTTTTCTGCATTGATCTCCTCCACACTTTTTCCTGGAGGATCAGAAGCACTGCTTCTCTATCGGCTGAGTGAGGGGGGTGATCCGCTGCTGCTGGTTGCTGTTGCAACGGTGGGTAATGTGCTTGGCAGTCTGATCAGTTACGGCATGGGCAGGCTCGGCAATGAGGCGGTTCATAAAAAATGGTTGCGGATGGACGAAGCTAAAGTGGCTCGTGCTGAGCGATGGTTTGAAAAATATGGTATGCCATCTCTTTTGCTCGCATGGCTTCCGATTGTGGGTGATCCGCTCTGCCTGGTGGCAGGCCTGTTGCGTAGCAATGTGCCTCTGTTTCTATTGCTGGTAACGATCGGAAAGCTGGGGCGATATGCTTTTTTAGCATGGGCGTTTATTTAACAAATCTAAATTAAAGAAACGGATTTTGTCCTTTCTTGCCTGCCCAAGAAAGAGCGAAAGACAGGAGCCTTTTGTGGATGAAACCTACCCTACAATCTCAAGCCAGAGTGGCAGGGTAAACAGAGAGAGAGCGGTGGTTACGGTGACGGCTTCAGCATAGAGGCTGGTGTCGAGCTTGAAGCGATCACAAATCACCAGCCCCAGTACCATGGTTGGCATGGCTCCTTCAATGATAGCCGGAGCGAGAAGGTTGCTTGGCATGCCTACACCAATAGATGCAGCCCAGACCACCAGAGGCATGAAAATAAGCTGAATCACAACCATTGGAAAGAGAATCGGAATTCGCTTCCCCCAGCCGGACTGCCAGCGAAGTGCCATGCCGATAGATAGCAGCATGAGCGGCACAACGGCTGCGCCAAGCACACCGAGCGTCTCATCCAGCCATGTTGGCATCGGGATATGAAACATGCTGGCTATAACGCCTGCGATGGCTGCCCATAGTGCGGGTACACGAAGTAATTCGATACCAACATGGGCAGCTTTAGTGGTGTGGCTGAAGTGACTGGCTACCAGAATCCCTACCGTAAATAGTAGCGGTGTGCTGGCGAAGAGATCGAAGTAGATGGCGACTGATTGTGCCCATGGACCGAAGGTTTGGGTCAGTACCGGCAGGCCAAGGTAGGTAAAGTTACCAAAACTGGAGGCTAGCAATAGCGCCCCGGCAGCTTTTCGTTTCTGATTTGCGTTGCCGGGAAGCCACTTTCCGCCAGCATAAATAAGCGATGCGGCCAGTAGTGAGAGAAGAATAGCCAGGGCAGAGACAAGTGGTAGTCGAATAGAGTTAAGGCTTATTTCCGCCTGCCACATCACATGCAGGACAAGTGCAGGTAGAAAAATATCGTAGACGGCACGAACAAGGTGGCCGCGAATAGACTCCGCTTTTTCAGGGCCTAAAAAAATTCGCCAGAACAGGCCGGCAACAATAATCGCAGCCATGCCAAGAAGAATTGCAAACATGAGCGAAGTATAACTGAAGCGAGTAACATCTTATATCAGATGTTGCTTCGATGGGGGGAGGGATAGCAGGATGTCACCCGATGAATGATGAAGGAAAAAAAGCATGAAGCGGTTACTTCAAAAAGCCCGGCTGTATGATGGCATCTACTGGCTACGCAGTCAGGATGCGCTCTATCTGGGGATGTTATCGCTGATTGTCGGAGTGCTGGCGGGTTATGGTGCCCTTTTTGTTCGGCTCGGCATTGAGTCCGTGAGCCAGCTTTGGACCGGAGAACGCACCTGGTCTCAGGCGCTCGATGCCATCCCCTGGTATCTCTATATTGTTGCACCAGTTACAGGCGGATTGCTGGTGGGTTGGATCAATACCAATCTTATCCCACAGGGTCAGCACAGGGTAATTCCGGGTGTTCTTGAGGTGCTTTCCGAGCGTGGCGGGCGGATCAGTGGAAAAAAGACCCTTGGCGAGTTCGCCGGTAATATTATTGCCGTGGGAAGTGGTGCCAGTATGGGTCGTGAGGCCCCAACGGTTGCATTGGGTGCTGCGTTGGCATCATTGTTGGGCCAGAAGCTGGCGCTGAGTGAAAAGCAGATGCGCACACTGTTGGGTTGTGGTGTGGCAGCCGGTATTGCCGCATCATTTAATGCACCGATTGCCGGAGTGCTCTTTGCTTTGGAAGTGATTCTTGCCGATTATGCCGTAGCCACATTTACACCAATTGTACTCTCTTCTGTGATTGCCACGGTGATAACCCGAGCAGAGCTTGGTAATTATCCGGTCTTTGCTATTCCAAAGTTTGAGCTGGTATCAAGTTGGGAGATTCCGGCTTATATCGGGTTGGGTATTTTCTGTGGATTGATTGCAGTGGCTATTGTGAAGTTGTTACCCAAGTTGCGAGCACAGTTTGAGAAACGGGTGAAAAACAGTGTGGTGAGGCCAGCTGTGGCAGGATTTATTCTGGGCTGCGTAGCACTGCTGTTGCCGGAAATCATGTCGATCGGCTATGGCACGGTAAACTCTATTCTGCTGGAGCAGATTCTATCCGATAGCCTGGGCTGGGAGATTCCATTGATTCTCTTTTTGGGCATTCTGCTGGTGGCTAAGGTAGTAACCAGCCTGATCTGTTCCGCCGGAGGCTTTGGTGGTGGCATGATTGGCCCCTCACTCTTTATTGGGGCAACGGCCGGAGCTCTTTTTGGCTACATTGCACATGGTATTTTTCCCGAATATTCAGAAACCTTTGGTGCTTATGCACTGGTGGGTTGTGGCGCGCTGCTGGCAGCAACCGTTCAGGCACCGATGAGTACAATACTGATGATTTTTGAGCTCTCCGGCGATTATCATATCATGGTTCCACTCATGGCAGCATGTGTTGTAGCTGCTCTGGTGAAACGGGCATTTGGCTCTGAATCAGTGATTACTGAATCGCTGGAAGCCAAGGGTATCGAAACCGGCTGGGGGCTTGAACGATCATGGATGCGGGCAGTTCCTATCAAGCGAATACCGTGGCGGTCTGTTCCAACAGTTTCTGAACATGCTCCTTTGGAGGAGTTGAAAAGAATCTATATCTCATCGGGCAAAGGTTGTGTTCAAGTTGCCGATGATGATGGCCTGATGGTTGGCCTTGTAACCTTCGAAGATCTCAAGGAGTGGCTGCTTGATCCGACGCTGGATCATGTCGTTGTGGCTTCGGAAGTGGCCAATCGAAATGTACGAACTGTCTCCGAGAAGGGGAGCCTTCTGGATGCGGTGAATGTTTTTGATCGGGAAGAGTTTGAGCAGATGCCGGTTGTTGCTGCAGATGAGCCGCGCCGGGTACTCGGCATCCTCTCTCGTAATGCTGTTTTTTCAACCTACCACAAACTGATCGTAAAACACGGCGAAGCGTCAGATCACACGCATGTGTAGGGTCTTAGATACAGCCTGCGGCTTCCATGCCTCGGCCTTTTATCGCTTCACAAGAGCGTGGTCTTGCTCCGCTCACTGGCTCGCATACTCGCCAGCCACCCGTCCATGGGTGGATTATCTTCTAAAAACTGATTGGAGCTCTCTTCCCGTACAGGGATGTGCGGCGATCAAATACCATGAGGTCGTGAGCGTAGGCGGACATGTGCCGCCGGAGTGGTATAAGCAAAAGGCAGGATGCCTTTTGAGGATCAATTAAAGTGTTCGACTTGAACACTGCTCAGAAGGGAGCAGTTGAAGCGGGCGATGGCCCGCAGCTTATTCTTGCCGGGGCTGGGTCTGGAAAGACACGCACCATTGTTCATCGAATCGGTCATCTGATTGCCGAGCGGGGATATGCACCTCATCGGATATTGGCGGTCACTTTTACCAATAAGGCAGCAGGTGAGCTAAAAGAGCGCCTCTCCGGCCTGATTGGTGATGATGGCGGTGGTGTTGTATCCGGGACATTCCACTCCATCTCACTTCGAATTCTTCGCCGTTATGCCGATGCGCTTGGTTATCCCCGCTCATTTCAGGTGCTTGATGCGGATGATCAGAAGACGCTGATTAAAAGGATATTGAAAGGGCGCAACATCGATTCTGAAAAATTGCACCCTGGCTATCTGCTTAGCTGGATTGAGCACTGTAAACATGCTGCTGTTTTGCCTGATCAGGCACCGGAACAGCGCTGGAACAATATTGATCTGTGCGAGCTGTATGCGGCCTATCAGAGCGAACTGAAACGCCTGGAGCGGATGGATTTCTCCGATCTTATTCTTAATTGTGTCGTGTTGCTTCGTGAGCAGGCGGATATTGCAGCAGCGATTCGAAGTCGTTTTGATCATGTGCTGGTTGATGAGTATCAGGATACCAATCCGGCTCAGCATGAGTGGCTGACGCTACTCTGCACTGAGCACCACAATCTTACCGTTGTAGGTGATGATGATCAGAGCATCTATGGCTGGCGTGGCGCGGACATCAGTCACATCCTCGATTTTGAGAAACTGTGGGACGGCGCTGGTGTTCATCGCCTTGAGGAGAACTACCGCTCAAGTAGCGCTATATTGAAGCTGGCTAATGCTGTCATTGAGGTTAATTCAGATCGACATGAGAAGAAGCTGGCTGCAACTCGTGGCGAGGGTGAGACACCGGAGTGGCTGGTCTGCAATGATGAGTATGATGAAGCGAGAAAGATTTGCCGTTTTCTCAATCAGCGACATTTGCAGGGCGTTTCATGGCGTGATCTTGCGGTGCTTTATCGCTCCAACCGGCAATCGATGGCAATGGAGCAGGTTCTGCGTGAAGAGGATTTGCCCTACCAGATTGTTGGCGGTGTCGGCTTTTTTGAGCGGATGGAGATTAAGGATGCGCTGGCATATTGGGCAGTGCTGAATCGCTGTGCCGATGCCATGCATCTATTGCGTATCTGTAACAAACCAAAACGGGGCCTTGGACTGAAAGGGCAGGAGAGCATTGCCGCACAGTTGGCGGGCAGCGGCATGCGAGCTTCCGAGTGGCTTGATCTGCTGGCCAACGGCAGTGGTGAGGGGCCAGCCAAAAAGCTTGAACCACTTGCATCACTGATGGTTGGTTTGCGTGAGCGAGCAGTTGACCAGCCTGATCTGGGATTGAGTGAACTGCTGGAGACAAGTGGTTATCTGGAGAGCCTGAAGGCGCTGGGACAGGTGGAATCAGAATCAAGAATTGAAAACATTCGGGCACTACAGGGCGCTATTGAGATGACCATCATCGAAGGGCTGACACCAATTGAGTTCATGGATCGCGCAGCCCTGCTGCAGAGCGGTGAAGATCTCAATGGTGATGAGCCAGAGGATGATAATCGGATTTCACTGATGAGCCTGCACCGGGCGAAAGGGCTGGAGTTTGATTCGGTAGTGCTGGCCGGCGTTGAAGATGGATTGCTACCCCATCAGCGATCACTGGATGAAGGAGAGTCGGGAATCGCGGAGGAGCGCAGGCTTTTTTATGTGGGAATCACCCGTGCTAAAGAGGCGCTGCTGCTTACCTCAGCACGTGTTCGTCGCGTGTTTGGTGATATGAGCTATCCGCTTCCAAGTCGCTTTGTCACCAAGCTTGGGTCGGATGTGTTGAAACAACCTGAAACAGTTGTGAAAACCACCGTTTCAGCCAGCGACACTGCTTATGATATTGGCAGCAGTGTAACGCATCCAACTTTTGGAGAGGGTGTCATCCTCGGGCTTGAGGGTGGTGGTGATGCTGTGCGTGTTACCGTGCAGTTCAGAAATGTCGGCATTAAACGACTGATGCTCAAATACGCTTCACTTGAAGTGGTTTAAATTAATTCGCAAAAAGCGTGATTCGGGGCTTCCTGTCAATTTGTCCTGCCTTTTGCTTTTATTGCTCCGGCGGCACATATGATTAGAGCCCATCCATGAGGCTCTCACCTTTCGGTGGTCTAAAGCCCTTCTAAATCAGCTCCCTTCACCAGTTGGTGAGCAGGATCCCGGCACCGATACGTGTATTGAGCTGATTATATTCAATTAAATTTTCACCATAGCCGTGAAATAGTTGAACGTAGGTATCAAACTCATCTGAGACGTTCCAGCTCCAGTCAATTTGAACTGCACCTCTATTCTCTTTGGTGTGCAGGTTGTTTCTTAGCATCAGGTGATACCGGTGTTTGCCGTTGGTGAGACGCCCGTTGAGTTCCCAGTAGCCATAATATTTAGTGATATCGGGGTTGTTATCTTCGGCACTTTTTTCCGGGATACGAAGCCATGTTTTAACCGCCAGATAGTAGGGGCTCTGTTGGGTTGTTTCAGAACCGGGCTTTGTCAGAAGCATCTCACCGTAAACCCGGTTCCAGCTTCTGGAGAATGGATCAGAGCGTCCATTGGACTGATGATTAAAAACAAACCGGTAGTCTGTCTTAATGCCATCAATACCGGGCGCATCTTTCCATTTAACAAAAACTTCCGGTTCAAAGTTGTTTTCTCTAAAGGGGGCAGAGAGTGGTTTGTTGTAGAGCTGCCAATAGGATTGTTGTGTATAGGCCATGCCGATATCAACCACATCATTGTGCCATATCTTACCCTGAAAACTGATTTGAAGTTTCACCTCTTCAGGCCGGTATTGGCTTCCCAGTGTTGCGCCATATACCTGTTGGTAACTGCTGCTGCTGTTTTTTGCGTAGACCAGTAGGTAATTTTGTTTGTATGTGGAAATTCTATCTGCAAATGAGGCGACTGGATCGTCAGTTTCTGCAAGGGCAGAAAGTGGAAACAGGGATATAAGAATTAACAGTAGCCGAAAAAGAGAAGTCACCTATCACCTCGATATTTTTGAGACTCCCTTGAAAAAGAGAAGCTGGAGCGCATTATCCACATTCTGATTCAAGATTCTTTGTATTACTGAGGAGTAAGCCGTGAGCGTATCTATTTACCATAATCCCCGCTGTTCCAAGTCCCGTCAGACTTTGGCGTTGCTTGTTGAGAAGGGCATTGAACCGGAAGTTGTGGAGTATCTGATAAACCCGCCCTCTGAGAGTGATCTTGATCGAACGTTAACTTTGCTTGGCAGAGAGCCTGAAGAGCTAATGCGAAAGGGAGAGCAGGAGTATATGGATCACTTCAAGGGCAGGGAGCTAACACGCCAGCAGACAATTGCGCTGATGGTGAAGTATCCGAAAGTGATTGAGCGCCCTGTTGTGATTAACGGTGATCGAGCTGCTGTAGGCAGGCCTCCGGAGAGCGTGTTAGATATTCTCTAGGAAGAGCTCAATGCGACGGTTTTGTGCCCGGCCCTCTTCAGAGTTATTGTCGGCAACCGGTGCGATGGCTCCGCCAGCTTCAATATGGAATCGATTTGGATTGATATTTTCACCCCAGATCAATGCACGGGCTACTGCTGCAGCTCGGGCGGCAGATAGCTCCCAGTTATCTGTATACCGGGCACGTAATTCGCTTCCGATCGGATTAGCATCGGTATGGCCAACCACACGAACCCGTGCCGCTTCAGGTGCATTGCGTACACCTTCGGCAAAGTGGCTTAGTAGCTTTCGACCTTCTGCGCTGATAGTGCTGGAGCCGCTTTTAAAGAGCATCTTTTGCTGCAGGGTTACCTGAATCGTTTCAGGTGAGAGCTGCTCAACAGAGGCAGTCTTTTCAGTGATCTGTTGTTTCATGCCTGTTTTCATCATGCCCAACGCGTCTTTGATCTGACGGATATCTTCTTTCATCTGCTCATCAGACTTTTTAAGCGATTTAATTTCACCAGGAACAGTTTCAACGGTGTTGTAGTGCCCTTCTGTCAGCAATGGATAGCAGCCAGAGAGCATAAACATTGTGAGAAAAGCAATTAGAATCCTCATGGTATCCTCCTCATTAAATAAGGGTGTTAGCTTAGCATGCTAATATAGAACATAAAGCGTTACCCCTATCTACCCGATATTTATACAGTTATGATAAAAATGCAAGTTTTGTCATGCTTTGTGCAGCAAAATGATGCAAAGCGGAAGTTTTAACCTCCCAATTCTCTGCATGCAGGCTCAATGCTCTGCTCCAGTTTCACCAGCAGCTCGCTTCGTTTCGTGGCGATAACAGTCTCTGCAGGAATCAGTGGTAAAAAACGGAATATGACGGTTCCAGGATGTTTGATAAAGCCACGTTTAGGCCAGTGCAGACCGGCATTGTGCGTCATTGGCAGAATAGCAGCACCGGCCTTTTGCGCGACAACAACTCCGCCGGACTGGTAGTTGCCCGTTGTGCCAACCGCGGAGCGTGTTCCTTCCGGAAAAATAACCACCCATCGTTTTTCAGCAAGGCGTGCTCTGCCCTGTTCAATGACCTGTTTGATAGCTTCTCTTGGATTGCCTCGTCGGATTGCGATCGTGCCTATCGCAGCAAGAGCCCAGCCGAAGATTGGAATATAGAAGAGTTCCCGTTTTAGTATCCATGCATAGGACGGTATCAGAGCAGGCATTGCAATGGTCTCCAGGGCCGATTGATGTTTGGCCATGACCACGCAGGGCTCATTGGGAAAATGCTCTTCGCCTTCAACCTCGACACGAATACCGCATATGACACGTGCCAGCCAGAGCATGCCCTTCGACCAAAGCCTGGCCCAGAACCATGAGGCTGGTAATCCAAATGGACGAAAAAGAATGATGAGCAGGGAACAGACCGGAGTTAGCAGGAAAAAGCAGAGATTAAACAGGGCGGAGCGGATAAAGAGCATTGCTTCAGCTCGCCTCCAAAATGGCATCAACGGCTGCGGCAAGATCAGGATAAGCTTTGACATTGGGGTTAATCACCAGTGAGCGCTGCAGAATCATCTCGGCATTGCCGTAACCACTCTGCACCAGCACCGAATCAACACCTGCAGCATGAGCCGCTTCAATATCACGGGTGGAGTCACCAATCATGATCACTTCATCGGCATTGAGGTCGAGAGCATCCAATGCCTCCTCGATCAGACCGGGAAGGGGTTTGCGGCAGCCACACCCATCATCAGGGGTGTGTGGGCAGTAACCTGTATGTGAGATCATTCCGCCTGCATCTTCAATGGCCAGCATCATCTTGGCGTGGATCGCGCGGAACATCTCCTCGTTCATCATGCCGCGACCAAGGCCTGATTGATTGCTGCAAATGGCTACCGGAACAGCTCGTTGCGTAAGCCTTGCAATCGCCTCAAGACTTCCGGGGATTGGCTCCCACTGTTCAGGCGTAAGAATGTAGTCGGGTGAATCGAAGTTGATCACGCCGTCACGATCAAGAAGTACAGCTTTATGTAAACTCATCCCGAAAAGGTACGTTTACTCTAAGGCAAAGGGAAGAGTGTATAGATAGTGGCCCGTGTCACTTCGAACGTATTATTAACCCAGCTAGAGTATTGGCTGAATTGCTAATTACTGTGCAGTGGACTACGAATAGTCATTGTAGCTTTTGTAAGCCAAACGGAAGGTATCAAAAAATGGAAGTGGATGAATGCAGATAAAAGCTTTTTTTGTCAGGCGCACCGAAGCGCTATGTGCAGTGGTTTTTCTGTTAAGCATGGCTGCATGGTTTGGAACCACATCCTATTACTTGGAACTGTTGACTCATTTTCGAATGCATTATCTTGTTTTGGCTCTGCTATGCCTGTTGGTTTTTACATGGGCTGGACGATGGAAGTTGATCGTTGTGGCTGTGGTTGTCGCGGGCATAAATCTGCCTTCCATTCTGCCGGCCTATCTACCAGCGGGTTCCGGATCGAAAGAGACGGCATCCCTGCGTATAGTTTCAGCCAATGTGCATTCCGGGAATGATCAATACGCAGCCTTTATCAGTTGGGCACGTAAACAGAAGCCGGATGTTATTATTGCTTATGAAGTGACGCCTGCCTGGGGTAAAGCACTGAAGCCGCTGGAAGTCGATTATCCCCATTTCGTACAAATTCCTAGAAATGACAATTTCGGTATTTCGGTTTTTAGTCGCCTGCCGCTTGAAAAGCAGAAGCTTCTACACCTGGGAAGTGCCGCTGTTCCCACCCTGTTGTTACAGGTGACTTCCGGCAAACGAACGCTGTCGATTCTGGCAACACACCCTCTGCCGCCGATCAATGAAGAGTTTTTCGCCAAGCGTAACGAGCAACTGGATGCCGTAGCCGCCTATATGGCAAAGCTTAAAGGCAGTCGCATGGTGATCGGTGATTTCAATGTATCGCAGTGGTCTCCCTATTTTATCGGCCTGAGGGATAGGGGAGGCCTAAAAAATGCCCGCGATGGTTTCGGCATCCTGCCGACTTGGCCAGCATCACTGCCTGGCCTGATGATCCCACTGGATCACTGTCTTGTGAGCTCGGATATGATGGTTAAAGATATCCGAATTGGTGACGATATCGGCTCAGATCACCTACCTCTTTTTGTGCAGGTGGCCTTTTAAATCTTTGTGAAACAAAAAGAGCGGCCCCTGTGTGAACAGGCAGCCGCTCTTTAAGATGGTTGGTTAAAGCTGAATCAGTTAAAAACCGGAAAGTGTGCGCTTGATGCCATGAAGAAAAGCATCGGGATAGAGAGTAGTGTATTCAGACGTGATGCTATTAGTGCCTTCTTGCCTGCGGCAGCTTTTGCATCGGCATCAGCTTCAACAATACCAATCACCTTCTTCTGGTTTGGCCAGATAATGAACCATACATTGAACCACATGATAATACCGAATACAGCACCAATTCGGATATCCCAACCGGCTGAAGCACTCATGTTGTGATAGAGAAGCAGGCCGAAGATCAGGGTGAACATGGCACCCCAGCGGAACCACCAGAGTGCACGACGAACAATGCTGTTCTCTTTGAAAAGGTCCGCCTTGGTTTCAGGCGTAACGCCGCCAAGTGAGGGAACCTGAACAAAGTTGAAGTAGTAAAGCAGTCCGATCCAGGTAACGCCTGCAATAATGTGGCCGTAACGTGCCAGGCCGTATGGGTCTAGACCGTCATATGCACCGCCACCTGCAATGGTCGTTTTGACTCCAATAGCAACCAGAACAAGGGTAAGAATAACGCCCGCTCCGATCGTCCAGCGATGGTCTGTAAAGATTTTCATAAGTACCTTCCTTCAATTGAAAATATTCACTCTACTATAGACAAGTTCAACAATGACGACCACTTACATATATTATGGGCTTGCATCGTGGACTGTTATTGGAATAGAACTTAGGGTTGTAAAGATTCAATATTTGAGAGGTACGGATGTCTTCTGCTGAAAATGGTTCCGAGAACAGTCCTGAGAAGGGGGGCTGGAAACCGGGGAAACGTGATGCATTCTTTCTGGCGTTTGTGACGGTAGTAGTAATTATACTGGTAATGGGTACGGGCGAACGAACGACCAGAGCAACGCCAAATGATGCCATGCATCAGCAGGCTGCATCAAGATCCGCATGTATGGAGTGCCATAACGCAGAGGGCGCTCACCCACAACCAAAGCGGCACACTAAGGCGGATCAATGTTTCCAGTGTCATGCTCAACCCGAAGGCTGGGTAGGAGCCAGGTAGTGCATAAGATCGGCATCACAGTTAAGCCCAATGATGACCGGGCTTTGACACTGGCGACAGAGTTATGCGTCTGGCTGAAAAACCGAGGCTGTTCTGTCTTCACAGATGATCAGAATATTGAGGGGTGTTGCTCAGAGCAGTGTATGCCCCTTGAGAAGATATCGACAGAAGTGGAGCTGATGATTGTGTTGGGTGGTGATGGGACGCTATTGACCGTTGGACGTCGGTTTATTGGGTCTGATACGCCAATTCTCGGCATTAATTTGGGACGGCTTGGATTTCTTACAGATACCCCGGTTGGAAGCATGTTTGATGTGGTTGAAGAAGTTCTAGCCGGCAATACAAAAACCAGACGTCATTTTGGATTGAGAGCCGAGAGCTGGCGTGGTGATGTGAAGCTGAACTCGGACTTTGCGATGAATGATGTGGTGCTGCAGCGTAATGAGCATCCGAGAATGATTGAATTTGAGATGAGTGTTCGGGGGCAGTTTGTATTTCGATTGAGGGCGGATGGTCTCGTGCTGGCAACGCCTGCCGGTTCAACTGCCTATGCGCTCTCTGCCGGTGGTCCGATTGTGCACCCTGACGTCAACGCCATTACTGTAGCGCCGATCTGTCCACATACACTCTCCAACAGGCCAATTGTGGTGCCAGCCGATGATGCAATTGATTTAACCCTGCTTGAGAGCCCGAAAATGGCGGCATTGAATCTGGATGGCCAGGAGCACATGGAGCTTCAGGCGGGTGATCGAATCTCAATAACCAAAGCGGGTGAAATCACACTGGTCTATCTACCGGATCGTCACTATTACGAGACGCTTAGATCGAAACTTCACTGGGCCGGGCACGAAGAGTAGTAAGGGCCAAAATGCTTACAGAACTTACCGTCAAACAATTTGCACTGATTGAAGAGGTTTCACTCAGCTTTTCAGCTGGGATGACAGCATTTACCGGTGAAACAGGTGCGGGAAAATCGATTCTGGTTGATGCACTGGGCGCGGTTTTTGGTGCGCGGGCCAGTAGTGACTGGGTTCGTCACGGTGCTGATAAGGCGGAGATATCCGCAGTACTTGAATCAGAGGATGACCGACTTCTGGCACTGCTGAAAGAGCAGGATATTGATCTTGAGGATCAGCTTTTTTTAAGGCGGGTTGTTACTGCGGACGGACGCTCCAAAGCCTACGTGAATGGCACACCAACCCCCGCAAAACTACTGCAACAGATCGGTAATATCTGTCTTGACCTGCACGGCCAGCATGAGCATCAGGCATTGCTGCAGCCCGACTTTCAAAGAGAGATTGTTGATGCTCGGATTTCCAAAAAGCTGACTGATCAGATTGCAGAGTCTTATCAGACATTGAGTTCAGCCGAAGCGGCACTGAACGCCTTGAAAAGTGAGAAGAGTGACAGCCAGCAACAGGAAACCTGGATGCGTGATGAGCTCAAACGTTTGCAGACGCTGGAGCTTGATGAGGGCGTGATTGAGCAGCTCTCAAGTGAAGTTGAGGCAGGCAGACATGTTTCTCAGATTCAGCAGGCAGCAGCAGAGGCCCTTGGCTATCTTGAGGCAGAAGAGGGTGGTGTTCGCACTCTGATGGCACAAGCCAGCCACGCCGTTGAGCTGATGTCCGATTTTCATGATGCCTTACGAGAGGCGGGCGTATTGATTGCCCAGATCGATGCATTGATGAGCGAGGTGGAACCGCTGCTGAGAGATGCGCTGGATGCATCATTTGATGGCACAGCCCTGCAGGCAGCCGAAGATCGACTGATGAGTCTGCATGAGGCGATGCGCCGGCACTCTACGGATGAGGCGGGTCTGCTGGCCTTGATGCAGTCGTGGGAAGAGAAGGTATCACGACTGGAGACTTCCGAGTGGGATGAGGAAAGATTAAGGGTCGCGCGAGATGCGACTGAAGCAGATTACCGAAAGCATGCAACCGAACTAAGTAAAGCTCGAAAAAGTGAAGGGGCACGCCTGACAAAAGACCTTCGCCCATTCCTGGACAGGCTTGGACTAGCTGGCATGCAGGTCGAAATGGGGATTACTTCAAAGAGAGAGAGAGCTGGCTGGGGGCATTCGGGCTGGGATCAGGTCGAGATTATGGCATCAAGTAATCCCGGTGAACCGATCAGGCCACTGGCTGCGATTGCATCGGGAGGTGAGCTCTCACGCTTTGTCTTGGCTCTGAAAGGTTGCGGTGCTCTGGTGAACGCCCCTCAGATTGCTGTGTTTGATGAAGTGGATGTTGGTATTGGCGGGGAAACTGCCTGGTGCGTCGGAGAGCTGTTAGCAGCCATGAGCCAGGAACGGCAGCTCTTTGTTGTTTCTCATCTGCCACAGGTTGCGGCTTGTGCTGATCAACAGGTTTGTATTCAGAAAGGGGTAGAAGGTGCGCGTACACTGACCCGGCTGCAGGCATTACCGCAAGAAAGGCGACAGGAAGAGATCGCACGCATGCTGGGTGGAGCCAATGAAGAGAGCCTGTTGCATGCCGAGCAGATGCTTAAACGAGGCGCAGGAGTCTCTCCGGAAGTGGTAACTACCTGATGTCACACCGTATTCGAATCAGAATGGCTGAGGCAGATGATGTCGATACCATGCACGCACTGCTGCTGCCCTATTCGGAGAAAAAGGTCGTGCTTCCCCGTACGCATGACAGCCTTTATCAGCATCTGCAGGAGTTTGTTGTTGCCGATTGTGATGGGGATCTGGTTGGACTGGTAGCACTACATGTTTACCAATCCAATCTTGCTGAGGTGCGCTCACTGGTGGTGAGTGATTCACATCAGGGCATGGGAATCGGAAAATTGTTGGTGGAGGCGTGTGAGAAAGTGGCAATAGGGCTAGGTCTTGAACGGCTGTTTGCACTAACTTATGTAGAACAGTTCTTTGACCATATGGGTTATCTTGTGGTTCCCAAGGAGACGCTTCCGCACAAAATCTGGACGGCGTGCATTCACTGCGAAAAATTCTCTAATTGTGATGAAATCGCGATGGAGAAAAGGCTCCCATCTTCCCCGGTTGAAACCGCCCCAATTTTTGAAGTTGGTCAGGCCTGATTTTTAATCCTGTTCAGCATTTCAGAAACAGCTTCAATAGCACTTTCCAGAATCACTTTGTCCTTACCGCTTAAACAGATTTTACCACATGGCCTGTTGCCGCACATCTTGGGGTAGGAACCGATTTCCACTTTTGAGAATTTGTGCTGAATGGACTGTAGTTCTCTGGAGAAGCTGCTCTCAGGAAGTTCCACATCAATTTCATGACGAATGAATGGGTGCTCATCATCTCCGAAATCGGAGAGAATTGATTCAAGCTGTGATTCAAAAATATAGGGGACACCGGCAAGAACATAGACATTTTCTATCGTTGCTCCGGGGGCAATGCTCTTTTCACAACGAATCAGATGGGCACCAGTTGGTATACGGGTCATGCGACGCCGACCATCATTCATACCATCTTCGCCGTAACGATCTGTCATGAGTTGAACGGCAAACCGATGCTCAATGAGCTTTACACCGAAGGCCTCTGCAACTGAATCCATGGTAATATCATCGTGGGTCGGACCGATACCACCACTGGTGATGACGGCATCAAATTGACTCCTTAATCGATTAAGTGTGGAGACAATAGCTTCCTGAACATCGGGTACGACGGCGATCTCACCCAGCCTGCAACCGCGACCAAAGAGCTTTTTTGCAGCATGAAATGCATTGGCTTCCCTGGTTCTACCGGAGAGAACCTCATTGCCGATAACTAAAATTGCTGCAGTCTGATGTTTTTCGCGCATAAAAGGATCGTAACTCAGATTAAAGGCCTCGTCAGCTATATATCGCTCTACAGGAGATCACTCATCAAGAGAGCGGTTCATGCAAAGCGCTACCATGTTGAAATCAACCCAGGCGCCATTTATGATCATATCAAAAGGTGGAAAGAGCTTTTCAAAATCACTTTTCCCTAAAATATGGTGCATCTCTGCCAGAGCGACAGCCAAAGCTGCAGCGATCTCAATGTGAATCTTCTCTGGAGACTTTTTCGTAATATTTTCGCGTATCGCTTGAAGGGATGTGTGGGCTGTAAGGCGAACGGCTTCAATTTTTATTAGCTGTTCAGGTGAAGGTGCAATAAGTGTGTTTAAAATAGCACTGAAATCATCATCAGGCACTCTGATTTCAGGCGCATATTTAGCCACGGTCTCCTTCCATGCTGTCTGTTGCAGGCCATAGTTTTTATAAAAGAAGGTGCTCAGGTGATAGCCTCGGGCATCACTGACGCGCAGAGGCTCATGATCACGATCTCCTGTCGTATAGAGGGTCTGGTTTGCAAGCTGATGGCAGACGCCATCGACACCATAATAGGCAATTGTTCCATGTGCTGCCTGATCATTTGGCGTAACAACATTCCGGGTGATTTCCAGATTGGCGCTGCCATTGCCAATCGCCCCGTAGGGCTGGTGATGAGTGCCACCTGAACCCACGGCGTGGTAGATGCCCCAGCACCACCAGTAGTCATCGCCCTTTGGTGGTGGCGGTGGATTATCATGGATCGGCGGAATCTCGTAGTTGGTTACCCATGTGTGATCCAATATGGGTGCTGCTTTAAGTGGATTTGCCCAGGCAAACAGTGTTGCTTTGCGTATTTGCGTCATTGTTCCTATCCCTATTATTTATTCCCTGAAGTTAAGGTAGACGACAATGGAATTAGACGCAAACTGGAAAGAGGAAGCTGTTTGTTTTTCCGCTAGCCCCACGCATGCACGAAGTGTTTTATAGACAGACAAAAAGGGGTGCAGAGACTGGCTCTACACCCCCGAAGATGTGATGTGGGAAAGCTTAATCGCGACTGCGAAGGGCTGCGATACGCGCCTTAATCGGTGGATGCGTTGCAAACAGGCCTGAAAAGCCACCATAAATTTTCATGGTTGCCAGTGCGTCCTCTTCACGGTGCTCACCCTGATGCTGAACAGAATTTTGCTGAGAAAGTGTTTCCAGCTTCTGTAGTGCGCTAACCATGTGCGCAGCGCCAAGGGCTTCAGCTGCATAGGCGTCGGCTCGAAACTCTCGCCTGCGTGAGAACCAGCAGATTGGAATCATAGCCAGAATGGATAACACAAACTGAAGCACCATATAGACGGCAAAGCCCATCCAGTAGTTTCGTTCCATAACCGGGCGCGCGAGCATACGAGCTACGAAGTAGACAAAAGTATTCATCAGCCCCTGTAACAGTGTAGTGGCCAGCATGTCGCCATTGGTAATGTGACCTACTTCATGAGCCAGAACCGCTTTCAGTTCGTTGTCAGACATGCTCATGGCCAGGCCTGAGGAGACAGCTACCATCGCATTGTTACGGGTAGGACCGGTAGCAAAGGCGTTGGGCACATCATCCCAGTAGACCCATACTTCAGGCATCTTAATCCCTTCACGCTCAGCCAGCTGTTGAACAGTTTCAAAAACCAGCTTCTCTTTGGGTGTGGACGGCGTAATCACCTGCTGCATCTTCATACCGCGTTTGGCCAGCCACTTAGACATAAACAGAGAGATAAAAGCGCCACCAAAACCAAACACAAGTGCCCAAGCAAATTCATGGGTGGCAACGGAGCCGCGCAGATCGATGCCGAACTGTGGTAGTACAAAGTTAATCAGAATGTTACCGCTGATAATCAGCGTAAACATGATTAACAGATTGGTGACAATCAGTAGGCCGATGCCCTTAAGTGAACGCATATGTAGTGACTCCTTCTCAATTGATATCTGGACTGTGGGGTTTAACAGGGTGGGATTCAAGAGCATGAAGGTTAAAAAATGGTGAAAGTCGGGTTTTATTTCATTATTCATTGAAAGAGCTGCTACAATTACCTATATAAACCTTATGAGTGATAAGAGAGACGACCCACTGATTATTGATGCGGATATTGCTGATGAAGGTGCTGAAAGCGCCTCTCTGGTTCAGGCAAGTGAGACCTGGCCATCATATCTTCCAATCTTTCCGCTATCTAACCGACCTCTTTTTCCAGGGCTGATTGTGCCTCTGGTTTATGAGGGCGATGAGATGAAGCAGTCCATCCATAAGCTGGCTGATCTTGGCCAGACTCATATCGGGCTGATTCTGGTTCGTGATGAAGATGGCCCCTTTGAAGCTGATAATTTCTACAAAGTCGGCGTGATTGCCAAGGTGGTTAAGGCGATTGAAATTGATGGGCACGGCCTGCATCTGGTGGTGGAGTGTTTGGAGCGATTCAGGGTGCGTGAGTGGATCGAGGGGAATATTACGCTTAGCGCACAGGTGGAGTATTACAGCGCAACAGCCTATGAAGATAATGTTGAGATGCGCGCCTATACCGTTGCCATCATCAATACGATTAAAGAGCTGTTGAAACATAACCCGCTCTATGAAGAAGAGCTTCGCTTCTTTGCGTCCCGTTTCAGTACCGATGAGCCGGCAAGACTGGCTGACTTTGCTGCAGGGCTGACCACGGCAGGACGAGACGAACTTCAGGGTGTGCTGGAGACCTATCCGATTTTCGACCGGATGAAGAAGGTGATTACACTTCTGAATCGCGAACTCAACGTTAGCAAAGTACAGACACGTATTCGTGAAAATATCGAAGAGCGCGTTTCGGAGCAGCAGCGCAAATATTTTCTCAATGAACAGATGCATGAGATCAAACGTGAACTGGGTCTTGATGCTGATCCACAGGAGCAGGAGGTGGAGAAGCTGAACAGGCTTGCCTCCAAGCTCAAATTTAGTGAAGAGGCACAGAAGGTGTTTGATGAAGAGATGGAGAAGCTGCAGATGCTTGATCCATCATCACCGGAGTATGGTGTTACCCGAAACTATCTGGACTGGATGGTTAGTCTTCCCTGGGGCATCTATGCGCGTGACCGTTTTAACCTGAAGGCAGCATCGAAGGCACTGAACAAACATCACTCCGGGTTGGATGATATCAAAGAGCGGATGCTTGAATTTATCGCTGTGGGTGCCCGCAAGCAGGAGGTGGGTGGCTCCATCATTCTCTTTGTCGGCCCACCGGGCGTGGGCAAAACATCACTTGGCAAAGCCATTGCCGAAGCAGTGAACCGGCCCTTCTTTAGATTCTCTGTCGGCGGCATGAGAGATGAGGCGGAGATCAAGGGGCATCGAAGAACCTACATTGGAGCTATGCCGGGCAAGATTGTGCAGGCACTGAAGCAGGTAAAGGCGGCGAATCCGGTGATCATGATCGATGAGGTGGATAAAATCGGAAACGATTTCCGTGGTGATCCATCCAGCGCACTGCTTGAAGTACTTGATCCGGAACAGAACAGCGACTTTATGGATCACTATCTCGATGTCCGTTTTGATCTCTCCCGTGTGCTCTTCCTGCTGACGGCCAATCAGCTGGATACGGTGCCAGCACCGCTACTGGATCGTGCAGAGATTATTCGTCTGCCCGGCTATATCGCGACTGAGAAGATAGAGATTGCACGTAAACACCTGCTGCCAAGGCAGAGGGAGGCGCACGGTATAAGCAGCAGCGATGTGAAAATCAGTAAGAGTGCCATTACCCGTATTGTTGAGGATTATGCCAGAGAGCCTGGCGTGCGTGGCGTAGAGCAGTTGCTGAAGAAGATTCTGCGCAAGTTCGCTTACAAGCTGGAGAACAACGAGATAGATCCCGGGATTACCATTGGAGCGCGTGATCTTAGTGACTACATCGGCAAGCCACGGTTTAGCAAAGCGCCGCTACGTCAGGATGTAGGGCTTGCAACAGGATTGGCATGGACGCGGCTGGGCGGCGTGACTTTGACACTTGAGGCTGCTGTCGCCCATCGTGATCGCAGGGGTATGAAGATAACCGGTCAGGTTGGTAAGGTGATGCAGGAGTCAGCTGAGATCGCTTACTCCTATCTGATTGCCAATCTCTCCCGTTTTGGTGCAGCGGAAGATTTTTATGATAAGGCATTTATTCATCTTCATGTTCCGGAAGGTGCGGTGCCCAAAGATGGCCCATCCGCCGGAATTACCATGACAACGGCGCTTCTCTCCCTCGCTTTGGGCAAAGCTCCGGCTGCGGTTGCGATGACTGGTGAGATGACATTGACCGGTGAAGTGCTGGCGATTGGCGGGGTGCGTGAAAAATTGCTGGCTGCTAAGCGGCTTGGTGTGCATGAGGTGATTATTCCCAAACCGAATGAGACGGATGTAACAGAGTTACCCGAATCGGTGCCTGAAGGCCTGACAATCCATTATGCAAGTCATTTTGAAGATGTGGCGAAACTGATGTTTGGCATTCGTCTGCGTCCACGCAAGCGAACCAGGTAAAAGGCCATTTGGAAGCTTAAGCTTTCACCACTTTGTTTCTTCCGGTCTCTTTTGCCTTGTAGAGGGCCTGATCTGCTAGATTCAACAGCTGTTCGGTTGACTTGGATTCGCCCTTTTTAAGTGAGACTAATCCGATGGATACGGTGCGGTTAATCTCTTCTCCATCGTATTCAATTTTCATCTTCTCAATACCAGACCTGATCCGTTCCGCCAGCACTAAGGCATCGCCACTACCGGTTTGAGGAAGAATAACAACAAACTCTTCACCGCCATAACGTGCAACAATATCAATCTCTCGAACAGCTCTGGTGATCTCTTTTCCCAGTGCAATCAAAAATGCATCACCGGCCGGATGACCATATTCATCATTTACACTCTTGAAGTGATCAGCATCCATGATGATCAGGGAGAGTGGAAGGTCATAACGGGTGCTGCGCCTGAATTCATTTTCAAACGTTTGATTGAAATGCCCACGATTATAGAGGCCTGTCAGTGCATCGGTGGTGGCCATTTTTTCAAGTTCGGTTTTGAGTTTCTTGCGTTCGGTGATATCGCGAAGAATACCCGTAAACAGCCATTTACCATCCAGCTCTTTGGCACCAACGCAAAGTTCGACGGGAAACAACGAGCCATCTTTTTTAAGGGCATCAACTTCTCGCGGTTTTTTGATGATATGTGCTTCGCGTGTTTCAATATATCGGGCGACATAATTATCGTGCATCTCTTTGTGTGGAGATGGAACAATCATATTAATGCTGTTACCGATGGCTTCGCTTTCATCATAGCCAAACATGTTGGATGCAGCTTTATTAAATGATGAAATAAGCCCATTCTCATTAATCGTGATGATAGCATCAAATGCCGTGTCAACGATATCTCTGATGCGAGCATCCTTTTCTCTGATGGCTAATTCATTCAGATAATCCTTCTCTTTTTCATAGGCGATGATCATGCAGATGATCAACCAGACGATAGCGAGAAGAGTAATTAAAACGGTGATGGTTTTTTTAAGCGTATTGGCATTTTGAAAAAGAGATTTAGATGGAACAAATGAAATCAGTTTCCAGTAATAGTTTCCGACAGATATCTCAATCTCTTTTGAATTGGCAAGAGGGTAGATAGTAGAATAGGTAAACATACCACGAGAATTGATGAATTGCCCCGTCTCTGTTGTCGATATTTTTTCCCATGCTTCAGCATATTGATTGGCAAGCATTCGGCCTTGTCTGTCTCCGTACATGAAACCCCACTCATCTTCCGCTTTCAATCCTTTAAGCCAGTAGCCGTCGGAGTTGATCAGCATGACGCTTCCTTCCGCAGTAGATGAGACACTCTCGACAGCATGAAACAGATCATTACCCAGGTAGTTAAGCATCAGAATGCCATACTTTTCACCATCGGCGTTGGTAATTGGAACTCCGAAACGAATCACTGGCTTTTGAGGGATTTCTATTTTTCCATGCTCCATGTTCAGGTCAAAAGGGGAGACATAAATGCTACCGGGATTGAGTGATATGGTGTTTTTAAAATAATAACGATCGCCCTTATTCTGCAGGTTTTCTTTTGGCGTAGTGGTGGCATTACCATCACGGTACTCCACTCGAATGATCTCCTGACCGAATTGATCGATCAGCCTCAGCTGATCATAAACCTTTTTATGATTAACAAATGCCAGGAACTCTTTGGTCAGTCCAAAATGATGCACTGCAAGGTCATCATCCGGGTCATTCAGCATATGACCCATATCATTGTGATCTGCGAGAACAAGAAGATCAGAAACGATAGCGTTAAAAGTTTTTTTGATGGCTTCCTGTTCTAGTGAAACATTCAACTTTTCCCGACTTGAGAGGGCATTCTGTTTGATGCTTACTTCGTTTTGATAGGCGTAATAGGATAGAGAAAAAAGAGCAACCAAAACCGGAAAAAATAGCAGAGCGACTCGTTTGATGAATCGTAGTAGATGTATTTCCTGCTCTTTAATTTTCATATGCTATTCCCAGTTATTATTCTGACTTTATATAATCATACAACAACATGCCGCTTATGATGATTTCAACTTGTTTATATCGGGTATCAGAAAAAAACCTTTAAATGGGCCGCAATGTTTTCTGATGATTATGCGATAGAAATAATCACTAAATCAAAAAGGCGGTTACATTTGCTAGCAAGGATTTGTGCTATAAACTAATAATAACCTGATTTGAGAGGAGTTACTGATGGCCGATAGCCAAGGGGTTACTGATTAATGCGGTCAGTTTGTTCTGACTCTGCTCAAAATCGATTCTATGCGTCTGCAGGCGTAATATTATCCTGGCTACTTCAAAAGAGTTTTAGGCAATCATGGAATCTGATGCCCAGCTAATAACGGGACACTACGATTATTCTATTGTGGTGCTATCCGTAGTGATTGCTGTGATTGCTTCATATAATGTTATGAACATTGCCGGAATTGCAAGAGAGCTGGCAGGGCGTATGAGGAGCCCATGGGTTGTCTTTGACTCAATTCTGATGGGCCTGAGTATCTGGACAACACACTTTATTGCCATGGAAGCATTTATAATACCTATGGCTGTCCGGTATGACGTGCTGCAAACGTTCTTCTCCCTGTTGCTTGCGGTTGCGGCCTCTTTAGCAGCGCTCTACACCATTCGGTATCAGCATAGCAGTGGCAAGCAGGTGGTTGTGGCCGGGCTTCTGCTGGGTTGTGGAATATCTGCCATGCACTATACGGGCATGGCTGCAATGCGAATGGATGCTGTTATGCAGTTTGATCGTCTGCTGGTTGTCACCTCTGTTGTAATCGGAGTGGTTATTGCCTCAGCTGCACTTTGGGTATGGCGCAGGGGTTCGGTTAGAAAGCGATCGGATTCGGTTCGTAATACGATAGTAAGCGCTCTATTGATGGGCAGTGCAATTGGCGGCATGCACTACTCCGGTATGGCTGCGGTCACATTTGTTTCCACGTTAGCACCTGTTCAAGATAGCCGTTGGCAGTTTGATGAGGTAACGCTCTCGCTGTTGGCAACGCTTGCGATGCTTCTGACGCTATTTGTGTTGATGTTGAGCTTAACAGATTTGAGAAAACGTATTTTCGGGGTTGCCCAGAAAGTAACCATTCTTGCTACAGTAATCATATTGAGTGCAGTTATAATTGTCGGATATGTTGCTTATAAAGAGGCGACGTCGTTGCTTCTGGAACTTGAACTGGAGATTCATAAATCGAGTAAAGAGATTGATTCTCATGCCGTTGATGCCATGGCGGCGATTGCCAATCTTCGAAAAGATGTTCGTTTTCTCGCAAGTGTGCCTCCTGTTTCAGGTATCATGAGAGCGGATTTGAATGATGGCATGGATTTACAGGGGCTATCTACGGATCAGCAGTGGCGTGGCCGTATGCAGGAGATTTTTTCCCGTTTTCTTATGAGCAGACCTGAATACATGATGATCAGGTTTATTGGAGTAAAAAATGGTGGCCAGGAGCTGGTAAGGGTAGAGCGCCAAGTCAAGGGAAGCATACGTAAACTCCCTGCCAAGGTCTTGCAGAAAAAAGCACACAGAGACTACTTCATTGAAACTATGAAGCTTTTTCCTGGCCAAGTTTATCTGTCAGAGATCAATTATGACCGGGAGTTTGGAAAGCTTGTCGAACCGTATCAGCCTGTAATGCGAACATCTATTCCGGTACACAGGCCTTCCGGAGAGATCTTCGGTATGGTCGTTATTAATATGGATATGAAACCTATTTTAAACAAATTGAGTGATGCGGATTCGAATGGAGATCCAGATCGGGTTTTCAATGACCGGGGTGATTATCTGGTTCATCCAAATCCTGACATGGTTTTTGGATTTGAACTTGGAAAGCATCATCGTGTGCAGGACGAATTTCCTGAGATGTCGGTGCTGCTTTCTCGAGAAATAACAGCACCCTTTGCCTCTTTTGATATCGAAGAGCATGGCTATCCAATGGTTGCGATGAGTCGCAAAATGTATTTTGATCCGGATCGTCCTGAGCGTTTCATCTGTTTGCTAGAGCTTCTTTATCCGGATGAGTATGCCGCACGAGCCGAACCGATTATTAAGCGGATCAGCATTTTCGGACAGCTTATTATTGCTTTATCTATATTGATTGCTTTCTTTTTCACAAACCTGTTGATGCGACCATTGCGTTTGATAACTAACGCAACCGAGGCATTTTCGAATGGCTCTTACCGGCTGACCCTGCCAACAGATGATCGAAGTGAAATTGGAGATCTCGCACGTACTTTCAAGATGATGACGCATCAGATAAAAGAGCGATCCGATGCGTTGCGACTGAGTGATCAGGTGTTCCAAAGTGCAGTAGAGGGAATCCTGGTGACCGATGTTGATGGAAACATTCAGTCTATTAACCCTGCGTTTACATCAATTACCGGATACAGCGAAAAAGAGTCGATTGGGAATAATCCACGCATGATGAAATCAGAACATCAGAACGCTGATTTTTATAAGGCGATGTGGAAAAGGGTGATAGATACCGGAGTGTGGGAAGGAGAGTTGTGGAACCGGAGAAAGAACGGTGAGATCTACCCTGTGTGGGAGACGATCAGTGCCATTAAGAACGATCATGGTGATACCACGAATTATGTTGCGATCTTCTTTGATATTACGGAGCGAAAGCAGCTAGATGAGCAGCTGCAGTATCAGGCTCAGCACGATATATTGACCGGTCTTCCCAATCGCTCTCTGTTCAATGATCTCCTGAAACAGATTTTGAAGGAGGAGCGGCGTGATCAGGGCGAAGTGGCTATCCTCTTTATGGATCTCGATCGTTTTAAGGAGGTGAATGATTCTCTGGGACATCCGGTGGGTGACCTGCTGCTTCAGGAAGCAGCCAGTCGGTTGGAAAGCGCCATCCGGGATTCAGATGTGCTGACCAGAATGGGAGGAGATGAGTTTACTCTGATTCTCAGAAACCTTTCCGGTGTTTATGATATCACTCAAATAGCAGAGAAGATTCTTGCCTCCATGGCCGAGCCATTTTTATTAGAGGAGAATCAGATCAATATAGGTGTCAGCATTGGTATCAGTGTGTTTCCCGGTGATGCGAAAGATGCGGAAACTCTGGTTAAGTATGCTGATACGGCGATGTATCGAGCAAAAGATAGTGGCCGAAATAATTTTCAGTTTTTCACAGCCAAAATGGGTGAAGAGTTTGCCGAGCGACTGGAGATGAAACACGCCATTGATGAGGCGATTAAGGAGAGAGAGTTTGAGCTCTACTTCCAGCCTAAAATCAATTTAAGAAATCGCGAATGCATTGGGGCAGAGGCTCTGATTCGCTGGAATCATCCCAGTGGTGAGTTGATTATGCCCGACACTTTTCTTCCTCTGGCCGAGGAGACCGGGCAAATCATTGAGATCGGAGCCTGGGTGATCTCCGAAGCATGTCGACAGCTCAAGGCCTGGCATAATCAGGGTTATATGCACTCAATAGCCATTAATCTTTCAGCACGACAGTTTGAGTCCAGTGACCTGATCTGGCAATTAACTCAGGGATTGGAAAACTCGGGCCTGGATGCCTCATACCTGAACCTTGAAGTGACTGAGACCTGTGCCATGGCCGATCCAGAGAAGACCATTCGAGTGCTAAGTAGTATGAGGGGGCTTGGTGTGAAAATTTCAATTGATGATTTTGGTACCGGCTACTCTTCTCTGAGTTACCTGAAAAAGTTGCCTGTAAATACGTTAAAAATTGACCGGGCCTTTGTGAAGGATATCCCTGATGATGCCGACGATGTGGCAATCACAACAGCCATTACCCAGATGGCATCCAGTCTGGGCCTCTCTCTTGTGGCGGAAGGCGTCGAGAGTGAAGAGCAGGCGATTTTTCTTAATGAGATAGGGTGTCAGCAGTCTCAGGGCTACTATTTCAGTAAGCCTCTGCCTATTGGTGAATATATGCTGTGGCTGGAAGAGCGGGGAGCGGTGAAATAACGCCATTCACTATGGCAGCTATTCAGAGCGTTTGGCACTCGTGGCAATTAGAATAACCACAGCAGTGGAGATATAGGCATCGGCCATGTTGAATGCAGGCCAGTGATAATCAACACCATCTGTAATGAAGAACCAATCAACAAAATCAACTACATAGCCAAGCACCATTCGATCCCAGATATTGCCAACCGCACCAGCCAGGATCATCACCAGCATCCAGGGCTCAATACCTCTGTTGTTGCGTTCCCTCCACCACCAGAGTGTTACCACCGACGCAATGCCGATAGTGACTCCAAGCAACAGATTGGTGCGCCACGGCGAGTCCCAGTCATCAAATACCGAGAAAGCGACACCGAAGTTGTGTGCTCTGACCAGATTGAAGTAGCCCTCGATTACAGTTTGGGTAAAGAAGGGGATCTGTTGCTCGATCCACCATTTGCTTAGCTGATCAAAGCTCAGCAACAGTGCAAACAGTGCAACCTGCATCCAGACTCGTCTGTTCATGATGCTGTTACCACCTCAAAGCAGCGTGGGCAGAGCTCACTGTGAACCCCATGATTCGGCTGCGCAGCTTCAGCCACATTCCAGCAACGTGGACACTTCACACCACTTGAGGCTTCAACCTTGATGCTCTTACCTGCCTCCAGTTTGGCGACGATGAAAAGCTGTTCATTACTCTCACCCAGTTTTTCAGCAAATGAGCCGTCGAGACCGGGTACGGTCACTGAAGCGGCAATGGATGAACCAACTACTTTATCCTTCTTAGCCTGATCAAGTGCTGTGTTCACTTCCTCTCTGAGCTCAAAAAACTGTTCCCAGCCACTCTCATCCACAGCGATATCGGCTACCGAATGGAACGTCTGCAGGTGAATGCTTCGGCTATCAGAGCCGGGCAGGAACTCCCATGCCTCTTCTGCCGTGAATGGCAGAATTGGTGCGATCAGGCGAATCAGAGTATCCGAGAGATCATAGAGAGTTGCCCGCGCCGAAGCACGACGAGAGGAATCGGTACCATCGCAGTAGAGACGGTCTTTGATCACATCAAGGTAGAAGCCACCCAGATCAACCGAGCAGAAGTTATGAATCTCCTGAGGGATACGATGGAATTGATAATGCTCGTAAGCCTCCAGCACGTTTTTCGTCATCTGTGACAATTTATGCGATGCCCACTGATCCAGTGGCATGCGCTCATTAACCGGCAGGCGGTCTGTTTCCGGATCAAAACCATTAATGTTGCCCAGAAGGAATCGAACTGTATTACGAATACGACGATAAGATTCAGCGGTTTGTTGTAAAACTTCATCGGCGATAGTGATATCGGCAGAATAATCGGAAGAGGCAACCCACATACGCAGGATGTCTGCTCCCATTTGGTTGGTTACTTTTTGAGGCTCAATGCCATTTCCTCTTGATTTGGACATTTTATCACCGCTTTTATCAATAAGAAATCCATGCGTCAGGACTGCTTTGAAGGGTGCTACACCACGCGTGCCGATACTCTCAAGAAGTGAAGACTGGAACCAGCCGCGATGTTGATCGCTTCCTTCAAGATAGAGATCGGCAGGTGAAGAGAGCTCTTCACGCTGCTCCAGTACGCAGGCGTGGGTCGAACCGGAATCGAACCAGACATCGAGGATGTCGGTCTCTTTTTCGAAGAGATTACCGTTACAGTTCGGGCAGATCGTGCCCTCTGGTAGGAATGTGTTTACATCCTTGGCAAACCAGATGTCTGCACCGCCGCTCTCCACCTCTTTGGCAATGCCCTCAACGATGGCCGGTGTGGTCACAGCGTGAGACTCACAATTAGAGCATTTGATAGCCGTGATCGGTACGCCCCAGTTACGCTGGCGCGATACACACCAGTCCGGACGCCCCTCCACCATGGCGCGGATGCGGTTTTCGCCCCACTCCGGTGTCCACTCGGTCTCACCGATCGCTTTAAGTGCTTTTTCGCGCAGATCGTTTTTCTCCATGGAGATGAACCACTGCGGTGTGGCGCGAAAAATCAATGGCTTGTGGCAGCGCCAGCAGTGCGGATAGGAGTGTTTGATCTCGCTCGTCTCCAGCAGTGCGCCGCACTCCAGAAGATGCTCGATGACAATGGCATTAGCCTGATAGACATGACGGCCCGCAACGACAGGGGTGGCCTCATCAAAAACGCCAGTATTGCCGACAGGATTAAAGGCCTTGAGGCCATATTTCATGCCGATTTCATAGTCCTCCTGGCCGTGCCCGGGCGCGGTGTGTACCGAGCCGGTACCAGCTTCAAGGGTGACATGATCGCCGACCAGAATCGGAGCATCCTGATCCAGGTAGGGGTGACGGAATTTGCGATTATCGAGCTTCTCTCCGCTGAAGCGGGCGACAACGACGCCTTCAGCACCAATGGCACTCATGACATCACTGATTAGACCTTCAGCCAGGATAAGAATTTCACCGACTTTTAGATTCTGGTTCTCACTTGGTTCTGTGATCTTTACCGCCGAGTATTCGATGTTGGGGCCAACCGAGACCGCCAGATTGGCCGGAATGGTCCACGGCGTGGTGGTCCAGATAACGATGGAGCTGTCGGCAGAGAGTTCAGGTGCGATATCTGTCAGATCTTCACCAGCTGCAAACTTCACATAGATCGAGTGGGAGGTGTGATCGTCATACTCCACCTCGGCTTCGGCTAGTGCGGTGGCACAGGAGACACACCAGTGCACCGGCTTGGCACCCTTGTAGAGGCCGCCATTGCTGAGGAACTTACCGATCTCGCGCACGGTATTGGCTTCGAAATGGTAGTCCATGGTGATGTACGGATTTTCCCAGTCACCGATAATACCGAGGCGCTTGAACTCTTCACGCTGGATGTCGATCTGGCTCTTGGCATATTCACGGCATTCAGCACGGAATTCGGAGTCGGAGATATCCTCTTTCTTGCGTTTCTTCTTTTTAAATTTTTCTTCAACCTTCAGTTCGATCGGCAGGCCATGACAGTCCCAACCCGGTACGTAAGGGGTATCAAATCCCATCATGCTGCGAGAACGAACGACGATATCTTTGAGGACCTTATTAACGGCATGTCCCATATGGATTGAGCCGTTTGCGTAAGGAGGGCCATCATGTAGCACAAATTTTGGCGCATCTTTGCGCGCTTCACGAATCTGACCGTGGAGATCCTGTTCTTCCCACTGAGCTAGACGCTTTGGCTCATTGGTTGGCAGGTTGCCACGCATGGGGAAATCGGTCTTTGGAAGAAAGACGGTAGGGCGATAATCGAAAGTATCCTGGTTAGACAAGGTGATGCTCCAATCCAATAGGGTTGCTTAAAAGCCAGCGAATCATAGGGCGTTTTTTGGTTTTTGTCAGGCGGCCAGAATTTTTCTGGCTGCCTTGCAATCTTTGGCGATCTGTTCAGTCAGCTCCGCTGCTGATTTGTAGGCCCGATCTTCACGCACCCGCCGCACAAATTGAATCTCCAGCCGCTCGTTGTAGAGATCAGGCTCTACATCAAGCATGTGAGTTTCAAGAACCATCGTCCGCCCCTGAAATGTAGGCCTGAAACCGAGATATGCAGCACCATCCCACTGTTTTACATTGCCATTAAGTTCACATTGAGCTCGCACGGCATAGATGCCAGCGGGGGGGTGGGAGAGATCGTCGACATCAAGATTGGCGGTTGGAAAGCCAATTTTTCTGCCGCGTTTATCACCATGCATCACATGGCCGGAGATGGAGTAGGGGCGTCCCAAAAGTCTCTCAGCCAGTGTGAAGTCGGCCGCTTCAATGGCTGACCTGATTCGACTTGAAGAGACAACAGCACCAACCATCTCAAATGCAGAAGCTTCACTTACGGTGAAGTTTAGATTGTCCCCGATACTTCGAATAGCATCGGAATTTCCTGATCGCCCTTTACCAAAAGCGAAATCATATCCGACATGAACATGCTTGGGAGTGGCGGCATCATGTAGTGTCTGAATAAACTTCTCTGCAGGCCAGCTTGCCAGCTCTGTATTGAAATGAAGCAGTAACACCGCATCAATACCAGCCTCGCCGATCAGCTCAAGTCTCTCATGCAGGTGACAGAGCCTGCGAGGAGCCTCTTCGGGAAACAGAACAGCTCGGGGGTGAGGTTCAAAGGTGATGACGATGGATGGACCATTAACAGCCAGCGCATGACCTTTCAATTCAGCCAAAACCTGCTGATGCCCCATGTGGACGCCATCAAAATTGCCGACGGTAATGGCAGCGCCATGAAGTTCGCTGTGCTCTTTCAGTGCATCCCAGGATCGTATAATTCGCATCTGCCAAGCATAGCAGGGATATGAGCCGGGGATAACTTTGATGGTGTTTCCAACGGGCTGCACAAATTGGAACAGAGTTTGCTTTAATAGGAGAGAGAAGTTCAAAATGTTTGACGATTGTCAGCACTGAGTTGGGGATTATCAATATGAATGAGGCAGGGTAAACCATTGTTTAAACTGGATGAATCGGCGGCAAACAGGATCATAGAGAGCTCTTATGATGGTGTTTTTATTTTGGATCAGACGTTTCATGTCATTTATGGGAACCGATCCTTCTGTCAAAGTTCCGGATATTCCAGTAAAGAGATATTGACGATGCAGGCATCTGATTTTTTCCCTGATACTGGAATTGATCAGTTTAAAGAGAAGATTTCGTCGCTAGATGATGAGAATTCAGATGGTCGAGTTGAAATTTCGCTTGAGTACCGAAAAAAAAATGGCACACATTACGCTGCACAAATTCAGATTTTACCTTTCCATGACATCAAGCCATTTGGCTATATCTGTATAGCCAGAGATCTCACAAAAAGCCTCCATGCTGAACAGGCCCTGCAGAGAGAGAATGAACGTTTCAGAGAACTGGTGATGACATCTCCTGCTGTGATGTTGGTTGTAGATGGTGATATGAATATTAAGTTGATGAATAGCGCATTTTTTACGCTATTTGGATACAGCTTAGAAGATGTTTGGGATATTGAATCGTGGTGGTCTAAGGCTTGCCCGGACGAACGCTATCGACAGAAAGTTCAATCAATATGGGCAGATCATATTGCCGATTCAAAAAGAAAGAAGACCAGTTCTATTGAGCCGATTATGGTGGATATCACCTGTGCAGATGAATCCGTGAAGAAGGTTGAAGTTCAGATGGGATCTATCAGTGACTATTCGCTGGTTGTGTTTAATGATCTTAGTGAACGTATCAGTATGGATAACCGTGATCGACGTTCGGCGGCGGTGATAGAGCACATTAATCAAGGAGTGATGATCACCGATCTTGATGTTTCTATTGTTGCTGTTAATTCATCATTTACCACCATTACCGGATACGGAGAGGAGGAGGTGCTTGGTCAGAAGCCAAGCATTCTCTCTTCAGGACGGCATGATAAATTCTTTTATCAGCACCTGTGGGAACGCTTGCAGGAAGATGGCTTCTGGCAAGGCGAGGTTTGGAATCGCCGAAAATCGGGCGAAGTCTATGTTGAGAGCCTTACGATCACACCCGTCTATGATGAGAACGGCCTGAAAATAAACTATGTTGGTCTTTTTACAGATATTACTCAGGCCAAGCTTTCTGAAAATGAGCTTCACCACCTTGCTCATCATGATGCACTGACAGACCTTCCGAATCGTCTTCTCTTTAATACTCACCTGAAGCAGGCCGTTGCCCGTGCGAGTCGTTTAAATAATCGGGTTGGTGTGCTGTTTCTGGATCTGGACCGGTTCAAGAATGTAAATGACAGTTTCGGGCATCAGGCAGGCGATGAGTTACTAATTCAGGTTGCCAAGCGGCTTCGCCAGACGCTTCGTGATGAAGATGTTCTTGCTCGCCTGGGTGGCGATGAGTTTGTGATCCTTGTTGAGGGCGTGGATGATGAAGAGCGTCTTGGAGCCTTTACCCAGAGGTTGATCGATTCGCTTACCTCGCCATTTACTCTACGTGGTCAGGAGGTGTTTATCGGGACCAGTGTTGGAATAAGCATCTTCCCCGGTGATGGTAAACAGGCTGATATCCTGATGCGTAATGCTGATAGTGCGATGTATCAAGCCAAGGAGAGGGGACGAAATAATTACCAGTTTTACACCAAGAAGCTTACCGAGGCTGCTTTTGAACGGCTGATGATGGAGATGGAGCTCAGAAAGGCACTTGCAGCGGATGAGTTCAGCGTGGTTTACCAGCCGCAGGTAGATATGAAAGAGGGCCGCTTTATCGGTTGTGAGGCACTGATTCGCTGGACGCATCCAAAAATGGGTCAGATTTCACCCGACAAGTTTATTCCGATTGCTGAAGAGGCCGGGCTGATTGCACCCATTGGTGACTGGGTCATGCATCGGGCGTGCAGAGATGCCAAAAGCTGGATTGATGAGGGGTTGATTGATCGGATCTCTGTAAATGTTTCTGGTTACCAGGTACAGCAAGGTACACTTTTAAATACCGTAAATGGAGCGCTTTTGGCTTCCGGGCTGAAGGCTGAACAGCTTGAATTGGAAATCACCGAAACGTTTATTATGGAGCACGCTGAAGAGGCGATTAAAATGCTCGAAGAGATTCGAAAACTGGGTGTTTATATCGCGATTGATGATTTTGGTACGGGATATTCATCACTTAGCTATCTGAAAAAACTTCCGGTGCACACATTAAAAATTGATCGGGAATTTGTCAGCTATGCTGCTGAGGATACGGATGATGCTGCCATTATCCGAGCGATTGTTGCTTTAGCGAAAACACTTGGGCTGGAGGTGTTGGCAGAGGGTGTCGAAAATCGGGAGCAGCAGAATTTTCTGGTCAAAGAGAGTTGTTACAAAGCTCAGGGTTATTTTTATTCCCGGCCACTTTCGTTATCAGAGTGTAATAGTCTTTTAAGACGATCATCCATTATGCCTGAGCAAACAGAACACCCGAAACTCAGCCAGATGTAAGTGGACTGCTGATAGTTCTCTTCATGCGTTCAAAAATGATAAAGCTGTACGCATACCTGTTTTGATCATCGGCATTGTGAAATTTACAAAACGTCTGTTCCCATTCGCTGTTATTAAATTCTGGGAACCATGCATCGCCCTTAAACAGGTCATGAATCACCGTACAGTAGAGTTTGTCTGCATCGGGCAGAAGCAGGCTGTAGATCTCCGAACCACCGATTACCATAATTTCATCGGCACCGGGCACGGCGGCTCTGGCTTCATCAAGCGAGTGAACGATTCGGCACCCTTCAATGGTTAGTCCCTGCTGACGGGTCATGATCAGGTTTTCTCTTCCGGGCAGCGGCTTACCAATTGATTCATAGGTTTTTCGCCCCATCAATATTGGTTTTCCCATAGTCTGTTGACGAAACCACTGCATATCGGCTGGTAATTCCCATGGGAGTCGGTTATCTGATCCAATGAGCCGGTTTTTATCCATTGCCCATATAAGTGAGAGAGTTGTGAGTTGGGTCATAGTTGAATGCTAAGATATTTATGCATTGTTTGCACAGCCTGATTATCTGAATAGGTTGCTAGTTTTTTGAATGAGAGGAGCACGTATGAAATCTGCTTTGAAAATAATTTTATCGCTGGTCTGTATCATGGTTACGGTTCCAGCCATGGCACATGATGAGCCTGATTTTGCCTCTTTCAAAGATGTTAAAGAGAAGAAAAAAGCATTTTTTGGGTTTATGCATCCCTTTGTTGATATGGAAAATGCAGCGCTACTTAAGGATCGAAACCGGTTGCTTTCCCTGCGCAGCCAACCTGCTGGTAAACTGAGCAGCGAAGAGAGGCAGTGGATCGAAGTGGTAGCAAAAAAATATCGATCAGACTCGCCTCTGGCAGATAGTAAAGCGTGGAATCACCTGTTGACGCGGGTAGATGCAGTTCCCTATCCCTTGGTACTGGCCCAGTCAGCCAATGAATCAGCATGGGGCACATCTCGCTTTGCACGCCAGGGGCATAACTTCTTCGGCCAGTGGTGCTTTAGCAAAGGGTGTGGAATTGTGCCAAGTCGCCGTGATGCAGGCTCCAGGCATGAGGTGGCTGTATTTGAGTCTGCTCGCCATTCAGTGAGAGCCTATCTGAAGAATATTAATACCGGGCGTGTCTATGCGGGATTTCGGAAACTCCGGGCCAAGCAGAGGGCGGAAGGTGAAGCGCTTGATGCTACCGTTCTGGCTGGTGGTTTGTTGAAGTACTCGGAGCGTGGTGAGGCGTATGTGAAAGAGATCCGTTCTATGATCCGAACTAATAAAAAATTAATGTAGCATGTTTTAGTCTGCTTGCAGTTGATTAGAAAGAAGGACTGACAGTTCGATAACAAGGAGTTCCTGATAATGAAAAAGTTTATACTACCTCTATTGATTGCAGCGATGGCGATGCCGGTTGCAGCGATGGCTTGCCCGGGCAAGGGTGATAGCAAACGGGGAGGGCACTTTCAGAAGATGGATGCCAATGGTGATGGTGTGGTAACAGCCAAAGAGCATGCATCAATGGCTGCTGAGCGCTTTACAAAGATGGATGCCAATAACGATGGTAAGCTGACAAGTGATGAAATGGGAAAGCACTGGAAAGAGAAGCGTGAGCAATGGAAAAAGAATTGCCCGCTAAAAGAGGAGTGTCCAAAATCGAAAGATTGCCCAATGAAAGAGGATTGCCCTTACAACAAAGACTGTCCAAAGCGCGATAGTAAATAGGGCATATTGTAGAACGATTATCGTGAGTTAATTGAGGCCTCGTGCAGTTACATGCCGGGGCCTCTCTTTTTGGTCAGGAGGCTTTTTGCTCTTTGACGAGGTGTAGGCCTTCTCCACCCGTACAGACACGATTCCGGCCCTTTTTTTTGGCTCGATATAAACCATTGTCGGCATAACGAACCAGTGATTGCCCATCGGTATTCATCTCACTGTTCCACTCAGCCACACCAAGACTAATAGTGATTGGAATCGTCTCAGACGCATAGACAAAGGCATGCTTTTCAACATTCTCTCGTAATCGTTCGGCCAAGTCTCTGGTCTGCTCCAGATTACAGACAGTCGCCAGAATAATGAACTCTTCACCGCCATAGCGAGCCAAAATATCGCTACTGCGAATAGTTCCTTTTATCACTTCGGTAAGTGCCATGATGACGTAATCACCGGCTTGGTGTCCGTAGTTGTCATTAACCCGTTTGAAAAAATCAATATCGAGAATCATCAGTGAAGTTGGTCGGCTATGGCGTTTGGCCAGCTGGCACTCCCGCACAATGGCCTGATTAAAGTAGCGGCGGTTGTAAACTCCAGTGAGTCCATCGGTTGTGGCGATGATCTCAAGCTCTTTGTTCAGCGCCTCCAGTTCGGCGTGTTTTTCCTGAATTTTTTTGGTTCGCTCAAGCACCTTCTGCTGTAGTGAGTCGGCATGCTCCTGCAGTTTTTTGTAGAGTTGAGCATTTTCGATCGCCACGCAGGCTTGAGATGCCAACGCGGTGAACAATTTTTCATCCTCTTTGGTGAATTCACCGCTCTTTTTGTTTAGCGCCTGAATAACACCAAGAACTTCGCCATGTGGGTTTTTCATCGGGGCACAGAGCATGGAGCGGATGATGAAACCATCATGGCGAATCACTTTTTCATTGAACTCAGGCTCTTCGGAGAGGCTCTTGATGTTAACCAGTTCACCGCTTTGAGCGACTGTGCCCGCAACGCCTTCACCAAGTGGAATCTCGATTTTTCTAACGCCAATTCCCTGTGCGATTTGGGAGCAGAGAATCCGTTTCTCTCTGTCTACTCTAAAAAGGCTGCTGCGCTCCACATCCAGAAGTTGCGTCACTCCATTCATAATTTGCTTTAAAAGATGATCCAGATCCCGCTCGCTTGATAGCTGGGCGGTTAAGGAGAGCAGGGTCTCCATGCGATGTGGCATTTATCTATACTTTCTCATATTGATTCTCTCAATAACAAAATATCTCACCAACGCTTTAATGGTTGAACAATGCTCTTTTATTATAGCCGATAGAAAGCAGTATAACAGCAAAGCATCAGTTTGTTACACTCCTAACTGTTTAAGATTCAGTGATCCGTTTAGCATCGGCGGGCACCAGAAATAACTGCCGGTCACTGGTGTTGTGAAGGAAAAGAGGGCATCGACCACGCCATCTTCTGCTCCGCTCATACGTTTGAGTTGCACATCAAAAGCGTCAAAACTTTTGCCGAAGGCTACAAAATTGAGTCCTTCATGTCTGTCATCTGCCCATGGCATGGAGCGGCGAAGTATGAAGGCTTCCGGCTCAAAATTTTCCTGCGCTGTACGTTTGACATGTGCGGTAACTGGAGCCTCTTTGAACTCTTCATTATCGAACTTTCTTCGCCCGATTATGTCATCCTGCTCATTTTGTGGCAGGGAGAAAAAATCATCAAGGTTGTGAACCCATTGCTGCACGGCAACAAAGCTGGAGCCATTCAGGAGTGCATCTTCACATGAAAGTATGCCCACATCTAATGCCTTCGAGCCCTGTGGATTTTCTGTGCCGTCTTCATAGCCAGTGAGATCACGCCCAATATCATAGTGGAATGCATCAATAATACTGTCGCAAGAGAGGGCGTTCTTTAGCTGATCGGTCACATCTCGGCTTAGAAGTACCAACTCACCGCGATCATCTCCGCGTAGCCAGCACCACAGGGCAGTATCTGTTGAGGGGATATCAACCTGGGCTCCTTTTAGGCGTGGGAATTTCGTCAGTCCGGGAACAGATGCACCGAGCGAGTCGACAATTTGTGTGCCAATGCCGACAACAATCTTCTTTCCATCTGCGAGTGCAGTAAGATTTTTTAAGGCCTGTCGGAGATCGCCTTCGGGATTGATAGAGAAGCTAAGGTATCTTGCCTGTGCAGGAACATCATCAAGAATGCCGGGCTGAGCGTAGTTCATATGACTTGGCCTCCATTATAATGAAATTAGCGTGTACTGTGTCGACATTAGCACCTTGATCAGTTGTTTGAAAATCGCGATGCGATAGTGGCTGACCTAAAAGATACAATGCCTGGCGTAATCCTTGGTCTCAGTGACAGTCCAGTCGCCTTTCGCCTTCTCTTTCATCTGCTGACACCATGCCTGGCTACCCACTTCTGGTGAGCATGCTGTTGTCATGAATGCAACCGATGTCAGTAGTATAGCAAAAACGAGTTTTTTCATAATTGGACCTCCAGGTCTGTAGGCTTAAATCGCAATCGGAGCCCGAATGCCGGGATGGCTCTCATAGCCAGTAAGTTCAAAATCTTCATATTTGAAATCAAAGATATTTTTAACGTCAGGGTTGATAGCCATGGCCGGTAGCGGGAAGGTTTCCCGTGACAGCTGAGTGGCCACCTGCTCCATATGGTTGGAGTAGAGATGGGCATCGCCAAAGGTGTGTACGAAATCACCGGGCTCTAGGTTGCACACCTGTGCAATCATCATGGTGAGCAGGGCATAGGATGCGATATTAAATGGTACACCGAGGAAGATATCTGCACTTCGTTGGTAGAGCTGGCAGGAGAGCTTTCCATCGGCGACATAAAACTGGAAAAATGCGTGACATGGGGCCAGAGCCATCTTGCCATTATCCACATTAGCCTGAGGAGAGATTGACTCGTCCGGCAGGTCTGAGACATTCCAGGCTGAGACAATCAGACGGCGGGAGTTGGGCTTTGATTTGATCTGTTCAATGAGTTCGGCAATCTGGTCGATATGGTTGCCACTCGGTGTCGGCCAGTTGCGCCACTGATAGCCGTAAACAGGCCCCAGATCACCATCTTTGCGAGCCCACTCATTCCAGATTGATACGCCATTTTCTGTCAGGTATCCGGTGTTGGTCTCACCTTTAAGGAACCAGAGAAGCTCATGAATAATCGATTTCAGATGGCACTTTTTGGTCGTCACCAGAGGGAAGCCTTCGGAGAGATTAAAGCGCATTTGATATCCAAAAACTGATTTGGTTCCAGTGCCGGTTCGGTCCCCCTTTTGGGTACCGTTATCAAGTACATGTTGCATCAAATCCAGATAAGCGCGCATTAAACACCCCTCGCCACTGTAAAGTTGGTCGGTTATGCTGCCGTCAGTTGAAGGCGATTAAAAGCCATTGGAGGATTTCATGCGTATCTTCAAGCTAGGTTCAGTTGTTTTAGCAGCTCTGATCTCCCTGCCGGCAGTGGCTCAGGAAGAGTCTGGACAGGCCAATGAGGTGTTGGCTACAGAGGCTGCAGCTCCCTCAATTCAGGAGCGACTTGAGGAGCTGAAAGCGAGTCTGGCCAAAACAGAACGCGAGGGCCCTGCAACGGCAACCGATAAGATTGTTGATCGTTTTCTGGCACTGAATATGAATCCGGAAGAGTCAGCAGGGGTCGACTTTGAAGAGTATTTCGCCATGGTTCAGCAGCGGGCAACGGATCGTTTCAAAGCGATGGATGCGAATGCAGATGAAGAGGTCACAGAAGAGGAGTACCGCGAATTCTGGAAAGCTCAGAAAGCGCAGTACTATCGCCTGAAACGGTAGTAACCAAATTGATGATCCTCTGAATCAATCGAATTAAAAGGCTGGGGCAGCATAGTTTATACGGCCCAAGCCTGGGCATCTTCACGTGACGGAAAAACGGCACACTCGAAATGAGAGCCATTCATATGCTGGCAGTATGTTTCCGCTAAAGTTCTATAGGGCTCGAGCAAAACGACGATAGCAATTTTCAATCTGCCTTTTGTTTTGGATATTATCTCATCAGATACTGCAAAGGCCTTTGTATCAGCCTTATCGACTAGCAGGCCGGTTATTTGGCTGAAGTCATTGATGATATATTCAATCTCTTTAAACCGGACATGCGCATGTAACTCAAAATTTGATTTGATGATTTGATCGCCATCAACATCGCCAAAGAATCGTCTATAGAGGCCTCTACTTTCCCAACTATTCACACAGCCAGAAATTTGGTCTATCTGAGACACATTATCCATATTAGTTACTGGTTATCGCATAATATGGCCTGAACTTTAACCGATCAGAATGAATTGCTTAGCGTTTTTCTATCCTGATTCGAATAATAAAGCTATTTTTGCCAGTAGAAGAGCCACTGGACAGCAGAGCATCTCCGAGTAGTGCTGCCTCTTCAGAGCTTGCGGCAATAATAACTGTTTTGCCAATAGGAATAGCGAGTTCGGTTGCAGCGCCTGTCATCTCAATTGCCTGTTTCTGTTGCATCGCGGGGGTGGCATTAAGCCGAACCGGCGCCGTTCCAGATGGGGCCTGACGAGGTGAGCTGGTTGAGCCAAGATCGATCAGGATTTCCGTTTTTCCCCTGATTCCCGATGTTGCTCTCTGGCTTTTCATCCAGGGGGCGATTCGGATCTGAACCATCTTTTCTCCGGTACTTCGTACGGTCGCATAAAAACCGGATGTGATAGGAACCAGCTCCACACTATCTGTTTTGATTACGCCGTAGCCTGCCAGCCACTGTTTGGTTTGCTGACGATAGGGCTGAATAATGCCACTTTCGATGCTGCCTTGCCGATTGGATGTCAGGCGCAGATTGAAACGTTTACGGGATGAGAGATGGTGCCTGCTCTTTTCGAGGGAAGCCCTGACCCAGCCGCCGGGAAGGTGCGCATCGGTTTTGATGGCTTGAATCTGGTCACTGCCCAGAGAGGTCAGCTCAAGATAGACCTGATACTGCGGCGCAGGCTGATCCAGCTGCTTTAGAAGTTTCCTGGCCTGTTCAATATTGCTGGCATCATCATGAACCACTAAAATTTTTCGAGATGGAAGTTCGGCAACGGAGCCGGAATTAGACAGTTGGCTTTTAACGATGTCGCTGGCCTCATGAAGTGGTAGAAACCGGATTTCAAATGTGGCTGTTTCAGCTGCTGCAATTCCCGGCAGCAGCAGTATCAGAAACAGAGCCTTAATCAGCGGTCTGATCAAATTTTCTTCTCCTCGCCATTTGCATGTACTGCCTCTGCGAAAGCGGGCATCTTTTCGATCAGGCTGGCCGGATCTTCGTGGATGATAATTTCAGAGTTGGGAAAAGCAGAAAACAATAAGGCTTCCACTTCATCGGCAATTTCATGTGCCTCTTTTAACAGCAGGTGATCATCAAGTTCAAGATGTAGTTGAATAAAGTAGGTCACCCCTGATTTGCGAGTGCGCAAATCATGCATGCCACGCGCTTTGGGATGGGTCAGTACGATGTCGGTAATCTGTTGGCGCTCTTCGCTGGAGAGCTCTCGGTCCATCAGGTCGTTTATAGCGTGTTGAACAATCTCCCATGCACTGTAGAGAATGAAAATACCGATTCCAATCGCGAAGAGTGCATCAAAACCGACCCAGCCATAGGCAGCCAAAACCAGTGCCAGAATCACACTGCCGTTTACATAGAGGTCAGTCTTATAGTGAAGCGAGTCAGCCTTGATGGCGGTGGAGTTGGTCTTGCTGATCACATGCTTCTGCACAGCTAGCAGACCGAGTGTGGCGACGATGGAGAGAATCATCACGCCAATACCCACTTCGATAGCCGCAGGCTGTTGAGGGTGGAAGAAGCGGGCAAATGCTTCGAGCATTAAAAAGCCTGCCGAGCCAGCAATAAACATCGCTTGCCCAAGGCCTGCCAGCGCTTCGGCTTTACCGTGCCCAAAGCGGTGCTCTTTATCTGCCGGGGCGAGGGCATGACGCACAGCGATCATGTTGAGAATAGCAGCGGCGGCATCAAGGGTGGAGTCAATCAGGGTGGCTAGAAGGCTTACTGAATCAGTCCAGAACCAGGCGATCAGCTTGGCAAGAATCAGAGAGATGGCAACCGATACCGACGCATAAGTTGCCAGCCGCATCAGGCGGCCAGCTTCCTCCGGCGGGAGGGTATTCGGAGTATCAGTGGCTTCTGTCATGCCCCTATTGTGACCTTCTTGGAGAGTGGAATAAAGCCCGCCATGGCAAAAATGCAGGAACGCGTCTCCTGTATTCACGGTATTCGGGATGGATATTGATCATACGTCGCTCCTCAAACCGGGCACCGATTATGAAATAGAGTGAGATGCAAATTGTCAGGTTCCATGAGTTAAGTGTGTGAGCAGGGCTTGCAAGCAGCGCCAGCATAATGCCTGAATACATTGGGTGACGGATATAGTGATAGATACCGTGTTCATGAAATGGTTCGGGCTCTTCATGAGTACTCTTCAGCCCTAGAAACAGTCCCGTATCAAATGATTTGAGACTATAAAGTGTAATCAAAAGTCCGCTTAGCTGTACGGCGAGCATTAGCCAGTTGAGTCCACCTGTAATTCGGTAGAGCGGAGTATCGGGCAGCATATAGATATAATAAAACCAGAGTATTGTAAGTAGCAGAGCAAGAAAAGAGTAGAGCAGACGATAGCACTGACTGCTCATGCCGAACTGGTAAAACCACCGTTTACACCACTGGGAAGCAAACAGGGAGTGAATCAGTGCAAATAGAAGGCTGGATATCCAGACATGCAGAGAGATCATAGTCTGGCTCGGAGTGTACTTCGAGATGTCTGCGATGCATGAAGGCATTGCCATTTTAATTGCGTCATAATTAAAATGTGAGCATCCATAAAACCACGTTTTTGAGGCTGCGTTTTAAAAAAGACAGGATGCCCGATTGTTTAATAAAATCATGAAAAGATTATAGAGCACTTGCCTTGTCTTGTGCACTTGCTTCATGATCACGACGTGAGATTTAAGCCATCACCCCATTTCAATGAGCGACCCACAAGTGCGGTCACCGATCTGATTGTACTGCATGCTATCAGCCTGCCGGCTGGTCAGTTTGAATCTCAACATGTTGAGACTTTTTTTATGGGGGAGTTGGACACAGGGGCGGATCCATCATTTGCTGAGTTGGCAGATGTTTGTGTGTCGGCCCATTTTGTGGTTGATCGAAAGGGTAGTATTACCCAGTTCGTACCAGTCTCAAAACGTGCCTGGCATGCCGGCGAGTCAAGTTGGAAAGGTCGTGATAACTGTAATGATTATTCGATCGGAATTGAGATGATTGGTGATGAGAAGCAGCCGTTCACACAGGCGCAGTATTGTGAGACAGCGCGCCTTTGCAGGGTGCTGATGAAGCGATTTCCCGAAATGTCCCGCCAACGTATTGTTGGTCATCAGGATGTGGCACCTACTCGTAAGTGGGATCCGGGCCAGCAGTGGGAGTGGGCAAAGTTTCACCGGAGTTTGTCGAGAATTCGAAAGCTGGAAATTGAGGTAGAGGTATAATCATGGGAGAGAATTCTGTGTGGCTCAATGCCTTTCCGGAATTGAAGGTAATATCAGACAGAAGCTGGAGGGCCGCAGTTGAACAGGCGCAGGTGATGGATGTTCCGAAAGGCACCGTACTGTTCAGGGATGGAGATGCCTGCAACGGTTATGTGTTTGTCACCGATGGCGCTGTTCGGGTACAGAAAATGGATCCGCAGGGGCGCGAGATTGTGCTTTATCGGGTTGAGGATGGGCAGACCTGTATGCTGACCACATCCTGTCTGATTGGTGGCGAGGCTTACCCTGCTGAAGGGGTGGCTGAAACAGCTGTGTCTCTTGCAATGTTACCAGCACTACAGTTTGAGGCAGCGATGAATGATTCTTCCGAGTTTCGACGTTTTGTACTCGCCTCAATTGGTCATCGAATCGGTGATCTGATGCTGCTGCTGGAGGATGTTGCATTTGGACGAATGGATATGCGTTTGGCACGATTGCTGGTGAAACGCAGCAGTGAATCAGGAGATGTGCTAAGCTGTACCCATCAAGAACTGGCAACCGAGCTGGGCACTGCTCGCGAGGTAGTTAGCAGAATTTTGAAAGATTTTGAGCGCAAGGGGTGGCTTACATTGAGTCGGGGCAGGGTTGAGGTGAAAAAAAGCCGTGCTCTTAAGGAGTTACATGAATAGTAGAGGATATTCTAAAGTGACAATGTCACTGAAATGTCAAATGGGCTCGACTATAATACAACCATTGGCGCATATAAGGAGATAATGATGAAAGCAAATGTAGGTACAATTGATCGAGTTTTACGTCTGGTAGTTGGCGCAGCAGTAATTGCCTTTGGTTATATGGGAGGTCTGGCGTCTCCATGGAATATCGTTGCAATTGGCGTAGGTAGTGTGTTTGTAGTGACTGCACTGATTAAGTTCTGCCCGGCATATGTTATTTTTGGCATAAACAGCTGTTCATCCAAGTCCGCTGAGACTGAATAATCATTAGCTGATGACTGGTTTCAAAAGGCAGCCATCTGGCTGCCTTTTCTTTTAATCGAACCAGATAATAAGGTGGTTATAATTTGGCAACCAGCGCTGCCACTTTGCTAACAGTCTCAGTCGTCTTGTTGATAGCTTTTGCTGTTTCCCTTTTCATTCCATGATCCCTGCCGAGACCTGTCGGCAATGGTAATTCCATTCGGAACTGTCGCTTTATCATTATAATGAGGAATCCCCATTCCCTTCGAAATTGATTATAGACGATGTTTTTTTGCAGCTTGCAGGAGCATTTATGAATTATACGAGCTAAGCTCAACCGATGAGTGATGAAGCGTGGATTCGACTCCTCCTGTTTTCTGGCATTCTGGCTGTGATGGCCATGTGGGAACTGTTTGCGCCGAAACGAGAGCTGATTCAAGGCTACAGACGCTGGCCCGGGAATCTTGGTATTGTTGTCGTTGATAGTGTCGTGGTTCGGCTGATCTTTCCGGCTGGCGCTATCGGCGCAGCGATCTGGACAGCAGAACATGGCTGGGGGCTTTTGAATCTGATTGAACTGCCCGGCTGGCTGGTACTCTTCATCGCAGTTGTACTGCTCGATTTGGCCATCTATCTACAACACGTTCTGGTTCACGCTGTTCCGATACTGTGGCGGTTACATATGGTTCACCATGCCGATCTCGATATTGATGTGACAACCGGGCTGCGCTTTCACCCGGCTGAGATTGTTTTTTCGATGTTGATTAAGATCGGAGTTGTTGTTTTGCTCGGAGCACCAGCACTGGCAGTGCTAATTTTCGAGTTGATCTTAAATGGTATGGCGATGTTCAATCATAGTAATATCCATCTGCCTAAAACAGTCGATGCCATCATCCGAAGCCTGTTGGTAACACCAGACATGCACCGCGTTCATCACTCAGTGATCAGGCGTGAGAGCAACAGCAATTTTGGATTTAATCTCTCAATCTGGGATCGACTCTTTGGCACCTATACCGCCCAGCCAAAGATGGGGCATAAAAATATGTTGATTGGTCTGGAGCAGTTCCAGGATGAGCCGACATACCGTCTTAAGTGGATGTTACGCTTGCCGTTCACTGGTTTTATAGGCCAGTATCCGATCATGAAGTTTGGTCGCGGGCCGAAAAATGGAGATGCTGATGTATGATGAGGTGAGTGAAGAGGAAGCGCTGGTGAACCGTTGTGAGTGCATCAACAAGACCTTTGAGCAGCTCATGGTGCATGGAAGCTTTGATGAAGCCCAGAGAGAGGCCGGAGCCGGGGTGGAGTGCGAAGGTTGCATTCCCTATCTGAAGCTGGCGTTCGCTACGGGTGAGAAAGAGTTCGAGATTGATGATCCACGCCTGAAGGATTTCCAGTAACGCCATGTCTTTTTCATCGGGCAGTGAAAAATTTCTAATCTCTGGCGCATGTCTGGTGGTATTGATTGCAGGTATTCAGGCGGCAGCACCTCTCCTGGTCCCTTTCCTGATGTCCGCATTTGTCGCTATTGTCTGCTTGCCTCCGATGTTATGGTTAATGGATCGCAAAGTTTCTTCCACGGCTGCGGTTTTCATTGTGATTGCCGGTTTGATTCTGATCGGGCTATCTATTACAGCTTTTGCCGGAGCATCTGTATCTGATTTTTCACAAAATTTACCACTCTATCAGGCTCGCCTAGAAGAGCAGATGGCCCAGTTTATTCTCTGGTTACTCGGTTATGGCATCACAGTTCCAGATACCACGGTACATGACCTGTTTAATCTCTCCGCCGCCATGGGCATGGCCGGTGCTTTCCTCTCCGGTATCGGTAACGTGTTGGCCAACACGTTCTTTATCGTTTTGACTGTTATCTTCATCATGTTTGAAGCGGTAGCACTTCCTCACAAATGGGCATATCTGGGCGAACATGCACCATCCACTGATGCTGCGAAGCGGTTCATGGAGAGTGTGAATAAATACCTGATGATCAAAACAGGCGTTAGCCTGGCGACCGGTGCAGTGGTCACGATCTGGCTCACTATTTTAGGTGTCGATTATCCAATCCTCTGGGGTTTGATTGCGATGCTGTTCAATTTTGTGCCCAATATTGGCTCTATCATCGCGGCTGTGCCTGCACTATTACTGACTCTGGTTCAGCTTGGCCCTGAAGCCGTGCTCTACACCGGTGCAGGATACGTAGTGATCAATCTGGTGATGGGCAACGTGGTAGAGCCACGCTTTATGGGTCGCGGCGTTGGCCTCTCAACGCTGGTGGTGTTTGTCTCTCTGGTTTTCTGGGGCTGGGCGCTTGGTCTGGTCGGCATGCTTCTGTCCGTACCGCTTACGATGATTGTAAAGATCGCATTGGAATCCAAAGATGAGACCCGCTGGATTGCTGTACTTCTTGGCCCGGATATCGAGCCGGAAAAGGTGAAGTCAGAAGTCTGATCTGGTTCGGTTATTCCGTTCTGTGGCCTGGTTTGGCCAAAATTTCTATATAACACGATGTTAACTGCTGCGCTTCGGCTTCGGTGATGCGGTTGCTAATATCAGCGAGCTGAATTATTTCCGACTCTTCAGCGGTAGGGCCAAATTTGCAGTCGAAGTCCCAAAAGTCGACCCCTTCAGGCAGCTCCTTGTGCTGTTCCCGCTTGATGTAGCGTTTGATATCGCGTCTGACAGCATCTGCAACTCTGGCAGCTTTGATTTTTGGATGGGTCAGTTGAAATGTTTTTTTCATGTTTATCCTATATAGCTGTAGAGCTTCGGTCATGCAGATAAAAGCTCGGGTTAATCTTCGTTCAGTTCAGCCCAGATATGGCCGGGGTCATTCTCCAGCATCTCTTTGATAATTAGTTCGCGAAGCTCTTTGATACCTCGGCCATCATGTGAAGAGGTCGGTACCGGTTTAAGCAGTCCACCCATCGCCTCGCACATCTCTTTCAGGCGTGCAGCACGTTTGTTGCCGGTCAGTTTATCGGCTTTGGTGGCAATGGGTATCCAGCGGATGCCGTACTCATTCAGCCACTCGATCAGTTGCAAATCAGAGTCCTTTGGGCCGTGACGGATGTCGAGAAGGACAAGCACGACCTGCGCTACGGATGGGCTCTGCAGGTAGAGTTCGATCAGCTGTCGCCATTTTCGTTTTTCACTCTTTGGTGCTCTCGCATAACCATAGCCCGGCAGATCAACAACCAGAATCTGTTCGTCGAGATCAAACAGGTTAAGCAGGCGTGTGCAACCCGGCTTTTTAGAGACCTTCACCAGCCCCTTGCGGTCAAATAGAGCGTTGAGAAGGCTTGATTTCCCCACGTTGGAGTGGCCAGCCACAGCAATTTGCGGCAGGGCAATTTCCGGGAATTCCCGGGTATCGGCAACAGACTGTACAAAGTGAGTATTTGGCCATCTGATGGTTGGTGCGGGTTTTGATTCCATTGGGCAAGGCTGGCACCCAGAGTGAACTTGTTCAATATTTATGCAAAAATAGAAAAAATAGTCTGACAGAATCGTTTTTCCACTCTATAGTTGCCCATTTTTTAGGCAGGTATATGAGTAAGATATGGGTTTAACTGGTTTTAAATTGGGCGAATATAGCATTGATCCTCCATTGGCATTGGCACCGATGGCAGGAATTACTGACCTGCCGTTTCGAAAAATATGCAAACGTTTTGGTGTAGGCCTGATGGTGACAGAGATGATTGCCAGCCGTGCCATTGAGCAGAAGCGAGAGCGCACACAGCGGATGGCGATTGTTGATTCAGGCGAGCATCCGGTATCAATCCAGATCGCAGGATCTGATCCAAAATATATGGTGCAAGCTGCACAGTGGGCGAAAGCGCATGGTGCCGACTTTGTTGATATCAATATGGGTTGCCCCGTGAAGAAAATCGTCAAGCAGGTGGCGGGTTCCGCGATGCTGCGCGATGAGAAGCTGGTCGCAACAGTTCTGGAGGCGGTAGTGAAGGGCAGTGACCTGCCCGTGACTCTGAAAATTCGTACGGGCTGGGATGAGAGCAGTAAAAATGTTGAAAACATCTGCCGCATTGCTGAAGAGTGTGGTGTACAGATGTTAACGGTTCATGGAAGGACAAGGGCGCAGATGTTTAATGGCTATGCTAATTGGGAGGATATCGGTCTCGCCAAGGCTGCAGTATCCATTCCGGTGATTGGTAATGGCGATATTGTCGATGCTGAAAGTGCGTTGGAGATGGTGCGTATATCCAATTGTGACGGGGTGATGGTTGGGCGTGCTGTACAGGGGAATCCTTGGGTATTGGCTGAGGTGAGTGCTGCTCTTACCGGGCAACCGATTCCGGCCAAGCCGACTGCTGAAGAGCGCTGGGCTATTGTCAAAGAGCATATGCAGCTACTGGCTGAACACCATGGTGAGTATTCAGGTAGTCGTATGGCTCGCAAACATGTCGTCTGGTATAGCAAAGGGATGCGCGGATCTGCTGAATTTCGCGGCCATTTTCAGCGTATCGAAGACTGGCCTGAGCAGCTTGAAGAGGCTGAGGCCTATTTTCTGGGTTTGAAAGAGGATGTGTCACTTGCCGCGTAATCAGTCATTCGGTCAGGTGGAGGTCGCCATCTCCAATCTGCCACTACCCATGTTGCTGCTTGATGGATGGGGAAAGATCGTTGATGCCAATGTGCTGGCTGAAGAGCAGTTTGGTACATCGGTTAGAAAATTGGCAGGCAGACACCTCTCTGACTTTTTTGAGCCATCATCAGAAGTAAATGCCATGCTGGAGCGAGTCTCACTTGGCGAAACGGTGACCGATGATGCGTTTAGTAACCGCTTTACCCATGCCCCTTATTCACTACATCTCGGCCCCTATGGAACGGGTACAGCCGTGTTGATGGTGCCGGAAGGGAATAGGGCCGAAGTCGAGAAACAGGCCAAACGTCAGGAGATGGCCGAAGCTGTAGCCCGAATTGCATTGGAGATGGCGCATGAGGTAAAAAATCCGTTGGCCTCCCTGCGTGGTGCCAGCCAGTGGCTATCTGAACTGGGCAAAGATGCTGAGGTGACGGAGATTAGTACGCACATGCTCTCCGAGGTGGATCGGATCAAAGAGCGTATTGATGCATTTTTACAATTAGGCCCTCGGGCCGATATCACAATGGAGCCAATCAATATCCACGCCCTGCTTGATGATGTCTGCAGATCACCTGAAGGCGTTCACCTGCACCGGGTGTATGATCCAAGTCTGCCGATGCTGCTCGCTCATGAGGGGCGATTAAGACAGGCCATCGAAAACCTGTGGAGTAATGCTCTGGAGGCAGGCTCATCACGGATTGAATGGCAGACCCGTATGGCACCAATGGTGGCGCTTCCTGGGCATCAGGGGTCGGTGATCGAGTTGAAAATCACCAGTGATGGGGCGCCGATTCCTGAGTCACTGATGGAACATCTGTTTCAACCATTTGTAACGGGCAAGGAGCGAGGCAGCGGCCTCGGTCTGGCGATAGTCCAGCGTGTGCTTCAAGAGCATGGCGGACGTGTAAAGCTGAGTAGTGAGGAGGGGCGCACCATCTTTGTGCTGCATCTGCCGCTGAAAAGTTCCGAAGAGGAGAAGAGATGAGAGCACTCATTGTTGATGATGATCAGGGGATTCGCTGGATTCTTGAGCGGGTTCTTAAAGAGGAAGGCTTTGAGGTTGTGCAAGCTGAATCAATTGCAGAGGCTGAGGCCGTAGCAAGTGAGAAGTTCGATATTCTATTCCTTGATGTCTATCTTCCCGATGGCAATGGCATGAGCCTGCTTGAGTCTGGCCTGTTCGATGTACCTACTGTGATGTTGACGGCGGAGACCACATTTGGTCATGCAGCCGAGGCCTATCGTAGCGGTGCCATGGAGTATCTACCCAAACCGTTTGATCTGAACGAAGTTCGCCAACTTGCCAATCGGGTGACACCGCAGAAACCTGTGGCTGCCAAAGAGGAGCCTTTAAAGACCGATACCGTAATTATTGGACGTAGCCAGTCGATGCAAAACCTGTTTCGAACGCTTGGCCGAGTCGCAGCATCAGATTTAACTGTGATGATTACGGGTGAATCGGGAAGTGGTAAGGAGCTCGTGGCACAGGAGCTGCATCAGCGAAGTCAGCGCAATAGAGAGGCGTTTGTTCCGATTAATACGGCTGCAATTCCAGCCGACCTTCTGGAAGCAGAGCTGTTTGGCCATGAAAAAGGAGCTTTCACTGGTGCTGACAAAGCGCGCTCAGGCCGTTTTGAGCAAGCAGATAGTGGCACTCTTTTTCTTGATGAGATCGGTGATATGCCGGCTGCACTTCAGGCTAAACTGCTGAGAGTTTTAGAAACAGGCACGGTGCAGCGGGTCGGTTCCAATAAAGATATTTCGGTGAATGTTCGTCTGCTGGCGGCCACACATCAGGATCTTCAGGTCAAAATTCGCAAGGGTGAATTCCGCGAAGATCTCTACTATCGACTTAATGTGATTCCGGTTCATATCCCGCCACTGCGTGATCGTCGGGATGATATTCCAGAGCTGGCTGAACACCTGCTTAAGCAAGCGGCCAAAGAGCTTGATATGAATGTTCCTATTCTGCTTGATGATGCGCTGGAGCTACTCAAGCGCTATGACTGGTATGGCAATGTTCGCGAGCTTAAAAATGTGATGCGCAGGTTGGCGGTGCTGACTCCCGGCGCCAGCATTACGCTCTCTGATGTGGCTCTGGCCCTTGGACACCAGGACAAAGATGAGGGGCAGGAGACACTCGGAGATTCGGTTCGCAGAACGTTGAAAGGATACATGGATCAACTCGGTTATGCAGAGGCAACAGGTCTGCACAAACATCTGCTGGAGCAGGTGGAGCCTGCACTGCTTGTGCTGGTGATGGAGAAGTGCCATGGCAATCAGTTGAAGGCTTCCGATATGCTCGGGCTGAATCGAAACACGGTGCGTAAGCTGCTAAAGCAGTATCAGATCGACCCAGCCTATTTCAGGGATTGAGTAAAAAATTTTTGTATAATGATTAATAATTTAAGGTTTTTTCACTAAAATGTGAAATTTTGACAGAAATTTTCTGAAAAAGTGTCATTTTAAGTACTTATTGACCGGAAATAGTGACAAACTTTATTAAAAATAGCAGCCGGGATATATAAAACACAAAATTTTTCAATTATCTTGGCATTTATCCCCTTGGTGTACGTAATGTTTAAGAACACGATCCCATCCTCTATACTCGGTATGGCGAGGGGTGGTTTATGCAACTTAAAAAAGCATCAAAATATTTATCTAAAGAATTCATTGAAGACTGGCTCTTTGAGAAAATGCGGGAATACATGTGGCCAAACATATTATCCGCAATCACATTTTTATCAGGCTTGTTCGGGGATGTGCCGTTCATGTATGTGATTGTTGCAACAACATTCGTTTTCTCAACGGTATCGTTTGGCATGTTTTGGTATTCAAGATGGAACTATTATAGAACCCCAGAGTGGAAGTTGTCTTTTTCAAAGGGGATAGTTTTTTGGGATGATAACAAAGATGGCACAGCCTCAGTTACGCTTGGATTTGAGGTCGTAAGTTCTGCTGAGTTTCCAATTAAATTCTATGTTGATGAAATCAAAACATCTATTGGAAGTTCAATTAATCAAGACCCGTCATATAAAACAAGAAAATTGATTGTTCCGCCAAACGGGAGTGCATTTTTCTATGATGACATGATTCGTGTTGATATAGATACTCTAAAGCAAGGCGTTGAAGGAAGAATGAGGTATAAAATCAAATATGGTTCTGATGGCAATGAGATGAAATACCAATCAGTGAAAGGGACAAGATGCCACTTGTCACTTGATGAGAATTCAATGCTGCACAACTTTTTTACTGATACAGAGGAATACGAATGAGCGTAGGCAAACACATCAGCTTAGATATGCACGTACGCCAAGGGGATAATAGCCATTATCTTTTTAGTTGAAGCTTTCAGTGAAATAATTCACTTATGCACTGAGTGATTCTCTGGTACGCTGTAATCAATAAGGAGAAATGATAAGAAATGGTTTTTAGCTCACTCACAGCACGTCTATTAAATAGCAAAGACAAGAATACTGATAAAGAGCAAAGAGAGCATCGTCCTTTTAATATCGACCTGAGCACAAGAAGCGGGTTTGAGTCTGAACAGGTGTTATCAGTTCAAAGTGATTTTAACCGAATCAAAATGTATCAGGAGGCTGTTGATAAGCTGCCAATGCCTCCTGTGTTATGGGATGAGTTTCAACGGGCAACAAAATCAGGTGCATCAAATAAAAAAATCTCCGCAATCATTACAAGCGACCCGATTCTTTCTGCCGCGATTCTTAAAACAGTTAACTCACCAGCATTTGGGCTTACGACACCTATTGTTGACCTGGGGAGAGCAATTTCACACTTGGGCAGCAACATGGTTAGGAGCATTGTTGCAAAACACTGTTTTTCTACTGTTTTCCCTCAGAAGAGCAGGGCTTATAATATCGAAGCGCTATGGAAGCATGGCATGGCTGTTTCTGCATTGGCAGAAATTGTGGGGGCTCACATACCTAAATGTAACAGGGAAGAGGCAGCAACCATTGGCCTGTTTCATGACATTGGAAGAATGGGATTCAACTTTTTCAAGGGCGATCATATGCCTGCAACATTTGACTACGATAAAGGCTATCTTCACCTGGAGTCCATACGATTTGGATGTACACACATTGAGATGGGTGAGATCTTTGCAAACCACCTGAAATTACCTGAGAAAGTTAAGCTAGGTATTAAGTATCATCATCATCCAGGCGGTAGCGAAGTTGATGCTGTACCCGAATCAATTCGCCCAGAAGTATTTGCTGTCTATCTGGCTGACCTGTTGGCTAAGCATTTGGAGTTTCATGGAGGGAATGCAAGCAAAACACTTCCTCATGACAGTTATGCGGGAATGCTTCCTAAAACCACGTTGTATGACATTATGCATGAGAAAGCAGTTAGCAAAGAGCTTTGGCGGGTTAACTGTGTCGACTTTTAGTCTCATTTAAGCTTTTTACAAATGTCCACTTTTGGTGGTGGTCTCAGACGTTGGTCTAATCAGAGGGGAGGCTGTTCTCTTTCCATGCAGACCAATCACCTTCAAGGTGCATGACCTGTGTGAACTGCTGTTCAACTAGATAGGACTCCACCATCCCGGCGCGGACACCGGAGTGGCAGTAGACAATAACAGGCCTGTCTCTATAGGCCTCGATCTCTTTCAGGCGTGATTCGATTTCGCGGTGATCAAGGTGGAAGGCACCCGGGATATGACCGCTGCTGAACTCACCTGTCGTGCGAACATCGAGAATCAGGATATCTTCCTTCGCCGCCATCTGCTTCAAAAGCTCCTGTTGTGTTACCACTGCCACACCACTATCAAAGGCGGAGCAGGCAGCGAGCATTAGCAGGAGCGGAGCTATACGAAGTGCGCGAAGCATGGCTATTTAATTCCAGAGTGACGCAGTAGTGCGTCAACAGTCGGTTTTCGGCCTCGGAAAGCCTCAAAGCTCTGCATCAGATCACGACTGCCACCGACAGAGAGGATGGCATCAAGAAAGCGGGCTGCTGTATCCGGATTGGTGATTCCCTCCTCTTCAAATGCCGCGTAGGCATCGGCCGAGAGTACCTCAGCCCACTTGTAGCTGTAGTAGCCAGCACCGTAACCACCGGCAAAAATATGAGAAAATCCATTTTGAAATTTGTTGAAAGCGGGAGGAATAATCACCGCTACCTCATCACGAATGCGATCAAGCACATCCTGAACACTCTCATTGGAATCGGGGTTGTGTTCTGAGTGGAGCACCATATCAAACAGAGAGAACTCAATCTGTCGAAGCATCTGCATACCGGACTGGAAATTTTTGGCAGCGACCATCTTGTTAAACAGTGCATCAGGAAGTGTTTCACCGGTTTCATAGTGGCGGGCGAAGAGATCGACCACTTCACGCTCCCAGCAGAAGTTCTCCATAAATTGACTCGGTAGCTCAACGGCATCCCAGGGTACACCGTTGATGCCGGAGACACCGCGAGTATCCACTCTTGTCATCATGTGATGCAACCCATGCCCAAACTCATGAAAGAGGGTGATCACTTCATTGTGCGTCCAGAGAGCGGGCTTCTCTCCAACCGGCGCATCAAAGTTACATACCAGATAAGCAATCGGCAGTTGCAGCGAATTATCAGGTTTTTTCCAGCGGAGGATGCACTCATCCATCCATGCACCACCCCGTTTGTGTGCGCGGGCATAAGGGTCAAGATAAAAACCGGCTATTTTTTGACTATTTTTATCAAAAATATCAAAGAAGTGGACGTCTTTATGCCATATTGGTGCTTTTCCTTCACAAATTTTAATGCTGTAGAGCTGCTCAACCAGCTTGAACATACCATCAAGCACCCGGTTGGCAGGAAAATAGGGCTTGAGCTCCTCCTGCGAGATATCGTAGGTATGACGGCGCAGATGCTCAGAGGCAAAGGGGATATCCCATGCATTAAGTTCATCAAGCCCTAACTCTTTTTTCGCAAAAGCTTTTAGTTCTTCAATTTCGACTTCTGCCATCTTTCGGCTTCTTGATGCCAGCTCACGCAGGAACCCGGTCACTTCAGTGGTGGTTTCAGCCATCTTGGTTGCCAGTGAGTAACTGGCATAATCATCGAAGCCAAGCAGAACAGCCGCATCTCTGCGAAGCTGGAGGATTTCATTGATCACCGTTGTGTTATCCAGGTCACCCTGACTGGCGCGCGTTACATAGGCGGTGTAGATTTTTTGGCGCAGTTCGCGATTCTCAGCGTACTGCATGAATGGCAGATAGGAGGGGATATCAAGCGTGAATAGCCAACCCTCTTTACCGGCCTCTTTTGCGCGCTGCCTAGCCCCGTCACGCACTGAGTCCGGAAGCCCGGTCAGATCGAATGCATCGGTGATAGGCAGCTCAAAGGCACGTGTAGCATCAAGTAGGTGCTGTTCAAATGTGGTCGAGAGATCGGAGAGACGCATCTGAATCTCTTTATAATGCGCTCTGTCATCACCTTTCAGCTCGGCACCGGCCAGACGGAAATCGCGTAGGGTGTGCTCAAGCATCTGCTTCTGTTCACCGCTGAAGGTGTCAAAATCGGCAGATTCAGCCACGCCTCTTATAGCGCTGTAGAGAGCCTCATTCTGAGCCATCTCTGTATGGTAAGCGGTAACCTTCTGAACGCCCTCCTGATAGATTGGTCGAAGTTCATCGGAATTTATCACGGCATTGATGTGAGTCACCGGACTCCAGCTTCGCTGTAGCCGCTCATCCAGCATATCGAGAGGGGTCATCAGACTCTTCCAGTCAGGTCTTTTGATAGCGGTTAACTTATCAATTTCATTGTGATTATCTTCCAGACACTGGTTGAGTGCCGGAATCACATGTTCAGGTTTGATCTGGTCGAAGAGGGGGAGTTCAGACTTTTGCCCCCGGATAAGAGGATTGCTACTTTGATTCATGCATGGAACGTTGGATGGTTAAAGCCAGGGTTTCAAGAGAAAAGAGGAATACGTGGGCATTAATCTTGCTTATACTCAGTTTCTATTAGTGAGAAATGCGATGAGTGTGAGGTGAGATAGATGCCAGCAATAATATGGGATGATTCATTCAGTGTGCATAACGATGAGATTGATGGACAGCATAAAAAGTGGATTACTATTATCAACGACCTGCATGCAGCACTGATTGGAGACACCGTGATTGGAAAAGATGTGACGGTTCAGAGCCTGAAGGCGATGGATGATTACACCCGGTTTCATTTTTCACATGAAGAAGCGTTTCTGCGTAGTGTGAACTATCCGGATTATGATGCGCACGTGGAGCTACATGAAGCATTCTTGAAGATGATGAAGAGATATATGGATGATATAGAGCATGATCGTGTTGTATTGAATACCGAGATCATGAAAGTGCTGAAAAACTGGTTGCAGCACCATATTCTTGAAGAGGATATGAAATACGCCAGTTACGGCGAACATTGATCAACCACTATCTGAGTTGGTAGAGATCATAAAAAAGGCGGATGTAGTAATACACCCGCCTTTTTTTATCTATTAAGAGTTTAAAAAAATGTCAAATCGTATCGAAATATGTGGCAACAATCCCAGCGTAGAGCCCCATGACTGCTAACATCGGGCTATTTCTGGAGATAAACTTACCAGCTGCATGAATCAGTTCTGTTGGTCTCATTCATACCTCCTTTATTTATCTATGTCGCTATAATAGCGATTAAATATCAAAAAAAGGTTAAGCAGGCCTTAAGATATTTTAAGAAAGATAATTCGAATGTGATTCAGATCACAAGGTTGCAGGAAAACCATTTTGCACGGGCTTTCACCTGCAGCAACGTATGTTGCTTCATGGTCTCCATGCCATGTGGATATATGGCTAACATTCGAAGAGTTAGCTGTTCTCCGCGTAGAGCGCTTCCAGGATCGGACGTGCACCGGCATCAAGAATTTCATCGGCGAGTTTGATGCCGAGCGATTCGCCTTCGCTACGAGAGCCGGTGATTTCGCGACGGATCACGATGGAACCATCAACAGCTCCAACCAGCCCTTTCAGATGCAGTGAATCGCCATCAAGTGTGGCGTAAGCTGCAATCGGAACCTGACAACCACCCTCAAGACGGGCCAGAAACGCGCGTTCAGCTCGGGTGCGATCCACTGTCTCCGGATCATTAAGCTGGTCGACCAGTGCGTTGATCGCATCATCAGCATCACGAGTTTGAATTCCCAGTGTTCCCTGAGCTACGGCAGGTAGCATGGTTTCGGTATCAATATATTGGTGCATCTTATCAGCCATGCCCATACGGCGAACGCCGGCTGCGGCCAGAATCACCGCATCGACTTCCTCGCCAAGCTTGGAGAGACGTGTCTGGATATTACCGCGAATCGAAGTGAATTCGAAAGAGGGGTACTTCTCTTTTAGTTGCGCGATTCGACGTAGACTTGAGGTGCCTATCTTTGCACCGGCAGGCAGCGTATCCATATCTCCACCGGTAATGGTGGCGATGGCATCCTGTGGATCTTCGCGTTTTGGGTGTGCCCGGATGCTGGTGCCTTCAGGCAATTGAGTCGGCACATCTTTCATGGAGTGCACAGCGATATCAGCGCGCCCATCCAGCAGTGCTTCATCAATCTCTTTGGTAAACAGGCCTTTACCGCCCACCTGTGCGAGAGGCACATCCAAAATCTTGTCGCCCTTGGTAACGATCTTTACCAGCTCAGTAGTAACATTTGGATCAAGTCTCTTTAGCTCGGAAGAGACATGTTCGGCTTGCCAGAGAGCAAGCGGGGAACGGCGGGTAGCAATACGAATAAGGGACAAAACAGACTCCTGTAGTTAGTCGGCCAGAAATTGTGCATAACTCAGTACAATCGCAATAAACAGCGTTGCTCCGAGATAATTGTTATTCAGAAAAGCACGAAAGCATAGTTTCCGATTCTGCCTGAAAATCAATGTCTGGTGGTAGATCGCAATTCCGACGGCAATAGAAATGCCTGCAAAATATGGCCAACCGAGGCCGAAGGATAGGCCGACAGCGATCATGATTGCAATAAATGCCAACTGGAAGAGTCCAATGATCTCCCGACAGCGATTACCAAACAGGATGGCTGTCGATTTCACACCGATCTGAAGATCGTCATCAACATCAACCATGGCATACATCGTATCGTATGCGACCACCCAGCAGATATTAGCGATAAAGATCAGCCATGCAGCGGCAGGAACGTTACCAGTCAGGGCCGCAAAGGCCATCGGAATAGCCATGCTGAATGCAGCTCCCAGAAATATCTGAGGCCAGTGGGTATAACGTTTCATGAATGGATAGAGCGCAGCAAGGCTAACGGCAGCAAAAGAGAGCATCATGGTCAACTGATTGGTCATCAGCACCAGTCCGAATGCGGTAAGACAGAGCAGGGCGAAGAGGAGAAGCGCCTCTTTGGCTGAGACTTCTCCGGCTGCCAGTGGCCGAGCTTTTGTGCGCTCTACATGAGGGTCAAAATCGCGATCCGCGTAATCATTGATCACGCATCCGGCTGAGCGCATCAGAAATACACCGGCAGCAAAGATTAGAACAATCTGCCCATCAGGATGGCCATCTCCGGCAATCCAGAGCGCCCACAATGTTGGCCAGAGTAGCAGGAAGATGCCAATCGGTTTGTCGATTCGCATCAGACGGCCATAGGCGTTGAGTCGGGCATGCAGATTCATCACCACGAACCATAGGGAATCTCTCTTCATTAGCGAAGAGGGAGTTGGTTAACGGTTTCTTAGGTTGAACGGTTGGTTACGCGAACAGATTTGTAGTAGGCACTTTGCCAATATGGGGAGTTAAGCTGTGAAAGAATCACACCCTTTGATTTAGAGGCGTGGATGAACTGGTTGTTACCGATATAGACACCGGTGTGCAGGCTGGTTCGAGATGTTTTGAATAGTACAATATCTCCAGCCTGTAGATTGCGCTTCGAAATACGCTTTCGGATGCGAGAGATCAGTTCAGTGGAACGAGGTACCTCTATGCCGAGAGCATCCCTGAAAATGATGTGAACAAATCCCGAGCAGTCCACACCATATCTTGAGTTTCCGCCAAAGCGGTAAGGTGTTCCCTCCCAGCGATTGTAGTGGCGAAGCAGGGACTTACGAAGAGATGACTCAGAGAGTGCTGGTCTCTCATAAGAGGAGTAGCCATAACGTGCAGCACCAGCGTGTGCTGGCCATATGGAGGCCATAACAATCAGAGCGAAGGGAAGAGCTGCTCTCGTCCAAAACGTCGAATTAAACATAAGATCATATTATGGGGAGCTATATCTCTCTAACGTGCGCCAGGTCACAAGTGTGGGTGGAGAATTTACACCGCAGGCTGCCAGCTATTAATCTGATCGGACTGGAGTAAGATTTAACGATGAGCAAATCAGCAGGAATTGATCATGGCAGAATAGGTAGCTCATATATTGAAGCGTATTAGCAAGTTTTGTCTTTGCTAACTGCCTTTAAAGGGTTAAGGATAATTTTGAATGATTAATATTATGCGCATAAAAGCTCCAAAAGAAGATCAAATTAAGCCTATAGTAGATGGAGTGATAGCTCATGGAGAAAGTCTTGTTGGCTCGAACAAACCAAGTAAATATGCTTTTCATTTACAACTAGATAAAAAATTAATTGGTGGTGTGGTCGGTTATAGGCAATATGATCGCTTTTATTTAACTCATATTTGGGTAACAGAAGATTATAGAAACAAGGGGTATGGGTCGCATCTATTGCGCACTACTGAGGATGAGTTAAAAAAGGTTGACTGCAACAGTGTATTACTCGAAACGCTTAATAAAGACGCAATAAATTTCTATAAAAAGCATGGATACTCTGTAATAAGTGAAATTCCTGAGTATGTGAAAGGCTTTGATCTAGTGCACTTTTTAAAAGCTATATAACTGACAAGCTCTACAAACTTGAGCTAAAAGAGTTTAGGCGAACTCAGGTAAAAGGCTGGATTCAAACACCGGGCCATCCACACAGACACGGCGATACTTCTCTTCGCCATCTTCAACCGTTTTCACCACGCAGCCGGCACAGCCGCCGATGCCACACGCCATATGCTCTTCAAGACTCAGATAGGCGGGCACATTCAGTTCACGACCGACTTTGGCTACCGCATGCAGCATGGGGTGAGGGCCACAGGAGAGAAGCACACAACGGGCGCGATCCTCTTCACTGAGGGCCAGCAGGTAATCTCGTGCAAGGTTGGGCACATGCCCTTCGTAGCAGCCATAGAGACCTGCATTGGATGCAAGGCGCGAAGCGATACCGCGCTCTTCCAGTGAAGTAATTCCGAGAATGGTGTTGCCACCCACGCCGGGAAGAATCGCGGTAGAAGGTTTGAGGGCAAATGGGAACTCAACTTCAGAGCCTGCAAACACAACGGTTGGTGCTTTTCCACGTAACTCCATGGCACAGAAGATCATCGGTGGGATTCCCACACCGCCACCGATCAGGATATAGCGTTTGGAGTGGTCCGTGAGATCAAACGGGCGGCCGATCGGACCGAGCATCTGCAGGCTTTCGCCCACTTTGCGATCTCTTAAAAGTTTTGTGCCTTCACCGATCGCTTTGATCAACAGATCAACCGTACCCTTCTCGGGATCGGTCAGCATGATGGAGATCGGGCGGCGCATCGGCCGCTCATCGGAGACACGCAGATGTACAAACTGTCCCGGCCTGGCGGCAGCGGCTGTCTTTGGCGCCTTTACCCGCATCACAAACTGATCTCCGGGATGTTGCACATTAGCGAGAATCTTGGCGCTCTCTTCGAAGATGGTGTTTCGGGTGCTTGTTAAGGAAGAAGAGTCAGTCATTGATGGTTCCATTCTCAAATACGATGCGGCCCGCTTTGATGGTATGGGTTACCTGACCGGTCAATGCTTTGCCGTGCCATGGTGTGTTTTTACCTTTTGATACCAACGCTTCACGATCCAGAGTCCATGATGCTTCAGGGTCAAAGATGGCGATATCTGCTTCACTGCCCACGCCCAATGTTCCCGACTCCAGTCCCAGAAGATTTGCAGGGTTGCTGGTCATCTTGGCGATCAGGTCAGACATGGTCAGAACACCGGCTCGAACCAGATCAAGTGATACCGGCAACATGGTCTCAAGCCCCACGATACCGAATGCAGCACAGGAGAGACCACAGCGTTTATCATCTTCGTGGTGTGGGGCGTGATCGGTGGCAATCACTTCGATGGTTCCATCGCGGAGCCCTTCGATTACCGCCAGTCGGTCTTCTTCAGTTCTCAGTGGCGGACTCATCTTCGCATCCACATTGAAGCCGAGCACCTCCTCCTCAGTCAGTGCGAAGTGATGCGGTGCCGCTTCGGTGGTAACACTCAGCCCTTCAGCCTGTGCAGCGCGGATAAGCTCTACGCCACCCCTGGATGAGATGTGTGCCACATGATAAAAGGCCTTGGCACGGCGGGTGAGCATGATGTCGCGGGCGATCATGGAGTCTTCACCCTCAACCGGCATACCTGTTACGCCGAGTTGGGTGGATATCCACCCTTCATTGATACAGCCGCCTTTGGTCAGCTCTTTCTCTTCGGCGTGCTGGATCACCATATAACCAAAACTGGATGAATACTCGAGCGCTTTACGCATCACGCCCGCATGCCAGATCGGCATACCGTCGTCGGAGAAGGCTACGCAGCCAGCGCGCGCGAGTTCGCGCATCTCGGTTAGCTCTTTGCCATCGAGATTTTTGGTTACGGCCCCGATGGGGTGGACGTTGCAGAGACCAACTTGATTCGCGCGTTCAATGATCTGGCGGGCAACCGCGGCATGGTCGATGTGTGGCCCGGTGTTGGGCATACAACACATACTGGTAACGCCACCGGCTACTGCGGCACGGGAGCCGGATTCGATATCCTCTTTCCACTCTTCACCCGGTTCACGCAGATGTACATGCATATCAATCAGGCCGGGGCAGATGATTTTACCCGTTGCATCGACAGTTTCGTCGGGCGTACCATCATAGCTGCCCAGTGCTGCAATTTTCCCATCTTCGATCCAGAGATCGGATGTTTCATCAATGCCGTTGGCAGGGTCGATAATGTGGCCGTTTTTGATCTGTAGCAGACTCATGATTCGCCTCCCCCCTCACCGCCGCAGAGGGCTGCGAGCACCGCCATGCGGATGGCTACACCGTGTTCTACCTGAGCCAGAATATGACTCTTCACCGAGTCGGCGACATCGGTAGCAATTTCGACACCGCGGTTCATTGGGCCCGGATGCAGTACAAGGCAATCATTACCGGCTGTTTTCAGGCGGGTTGAGTTTAGTCCGTAGGCCTCATGATATTCACGAATGGATGGGAATGCGCATGCATCGGTCAATCGCTCGGTCTGAACTCTGAGCATATAGACCGCATCGGAGCCCGGCAGTGCTTCATCAAAATCGTGATAGACCTCGCAGCCGTATCGCTCGACCTCGGCCGGAAGCAGGGTCTTTGGAGCAACCACACGCATGTGGTAGCCGAGTTTTTTGGCTGCGAGCAGGTGAGAGCGGGCAACACGGGAGTGGGCGATATCGCCAACAATTGTAATCGTCTTCCCTTCCGGCGAACCCCATGCCTGTTTCAGCGTCAGCAGATCGGTCAGGATCTGGGTCGGGTGCTCATGTGCACCGTCACCGGCATTCACAATGGCAGTATTATCCAGATATTCGGCAAGAAATTCGCAGGTGCCTGAGATGGAGTGGCGGATCACCAGCACATGCGGCTGCATCGCCGCCAGCGTCTGGCCGGTATCAAGTAGTGATTCACCCTTTTTGGTGGCACTGGTTGAGGCGGAGATATTGATTACATCGGCAGAGAGGCGTTTGCCGGCAATCTCAAAGCTGGTGCGTGTACGCGTTGAGTTCTCGAAGAAGAGGTTGATCACAGTCTTTCCTCTGAGAGTAGGTGCTTTTTTCAGTGGGCGTCGGTTCACATCAATAAATGAGTCGCCAAGGTTGACCAGGTATTCAATTTGATCTCGATCCAGATCGGCGATACCGAACAGATGATGTAGAGCCTTCATTATTTCACCTGCCTTTGTTCGATATACCATCCCTCAGGGTCGGTGATCAGCTTTACCGATTGCCCATTCTCCGCCTGATGTGTGATGCCAACAAGATCGGCTGCAATCGGCAGCTCCTGACCACCACGGTCTACCAGTACGGCTAGTTTCACACTTGCCGGGCGACCATAGTCAAAGATCTCTCCGAGAGCTGCTCGAATGGTTCTGCCAGTGTAGAGCACATCATCGACCAGCCATATATGTTTGTCGGCTAGGTCAAAAGGGAGATCACTTGGCCGAACTTCCGGGTTGGGACCGACGGTATCCAGATCATCACGATAGAAGCTGATGTCGAGGTTGCCACGGTTTATTGTGATGTCTGTTTTATTCAGCCGGTGTTGTAGTGCATCTGCTACCTTTGCACCACCCCGGTGGATACCGATGATGTAGACTTCACTGTTGTTGTCAGTAGTCGTTTTAATTGACTGAGCCATAATATCGAGAGCCGAATTAACGTTGTCGCTATCAAAAATAGTGTTAGGCATTGCTTTTCACCCCACAAGCGCCGGATGCGCGGCAATAAAGTCTTCAAGAATGACAGCCGCCGCTGTCTGATCAAGTTTCGCTTTCACCTTTTTCTCGTTAAGGCCCTGTGCAAAAAGGCGCTCTTTGGCTGTCCATGTTGAGAGACGCTCGTCCTGAAAGAGAATGGGTAGCGGTGTGGCTTGCTGCAGCTGTGCAGCGCCTTTTCTGCAATCCCGTGCCTGACTGCCCTCACTGCCGTCCATGTTCATGGCCAGACCAACGACGATGCCTTTGCAGCCATACTCATTGATCAGTTTCAGCGCCTGTTTCGGCCAGCCTGAATCATTACGGTGCAGGCATGCGATGCCACGGCATGAGAGGCCGATCCGATCCGATACGGCAACACCGATCCGTTTTTTTCCAACATCAAGTGCGAGAAGCGGTAGCGTGAAATTTTCAGGAATCTGTTCGGTAGTTTGTTTAGAAATAGAGGAAGAAGTCGTGGATTGTGATGTCACGGAATTAGAAGTTGAGCAAGATACGACTGTCATCAAATCCGAGATTCTGCAACGTTTCAGTGCATGCGTCCACCATTGCACTCATTCCAGCCAGACAGGCTACGGTGTTTTCACTGCTTGGATTGTCGGCCAGTAGCGCATCCTGAACATAGCCGATGGCACCATTCCAATCATCACTGCCAGTGGCAACTGAGATGTTTACTTCAATATTGTGCTCTGAAAGTGCGGTCATCTCATCGGTTAACAGACTGTGCAGCGGGGTAAGAAACCCTGCATAGATGGTCACCTTTTCAAAATCAGAGCGCTGCTGAATGATGGAGTCCCATACACTGCGAAGCGGAGAGATGCCGGTACCGACACCCATCAGAATCACATCGCAGCCTTTGAATGGGGAGAGATCAAAACCTTTGCCCATTGGCCCCTCAATCTCAACTTCACTACCCGGTGCAAGCTCGGCCAGATAGTCGGCCATGCCGGTGCCGCGCTTGAGTACAATTTCGTAGTGGTCGGTCTCAAACGGGGATGATGCTACGGCAAAGTATGCGGGTGCAGGATCTTTAACGTCAGGAATGCCCATGCGGACAAACTGGCCGGATGTGAATGGCTGAACAGGCTCTCTGTCCAGCGTTTCCAGCGTCAGTTTCACAACAATATCGTCACAGGCCGGATCAGTGATCCGGGCATTGTCTTTAAGACGCATGCGATATGTCGAAGATTGCTGCACTATTCACCCTCAGGTTGAAAGTTTGTATAAAACAGAGCCCTAAACAAGAGCGATGCCAAAATGAAACGGCTGCACATTGCAGCGAAGGGTTACCCAATATGCAAGAAATAAAATGTCTGGAATTGAGAGTTGAGGGCAGGGCCATGGATGAAGATGCGTTCCAGCAGCTTGCTGAATCGCAGCAGGCACTGGGCATGTCGCTTGAAACCGATTTCGACTCCGGTGCCGAGACCCATGTCGCCTGGTTCGAGCTTTCTGATGATCAACAGCTTCAACGTGCCCAGCTCGCTGCGGCAGCTCTGCTGGGTGGCGCCAAAAGCAATCAGGTCGGTGTCAAACTTTTGGGGGATGATTGGGAAACTGCATGGCAGAAGAACTGGCATGCGATGCCGATCGGGGAGCGTTTCTGTGTGCGCCCCTCCTTCTGCGATCGGCTTGAGAGCAAACAGGGTGAGGGCGACTATATCGATGTCGTGCTCGATCCCGGCATGGCTTTCGGCACCGGCCAACACGCTACCACCCGCCTCTGCCTCGAAGCGATTGAGCGAATCTGTGAAGCGAAGCTTCTGGAATCACTTCTGGATATGGGGGCAGGTTCAGGGCTGCTTGCCATTTCGGCCGGAAAACTGGGTGCGAAAGGGATTGTTGCCATTGATAATGATCCGATCTCGGTTGAGGCGAGCAAGGTCAATGCAAAGGTCAACGGCGTGGAGCTTGAGTCGCTGCTGAATGATACTCCGCCAGCTCAGAAGTTCGATCTGGTGGTTGCCAACATCCTTGCCGGGCCACTGATCGAGATGGCACCGAAGCTGGCGAACGCTGTCGGTTCCCATCTGATTCTATCCGGCCTGCTCATTGAACAGGTTGAGATGGTCACTCAGGCATACATCGATGCAGGCATGGAGCTGGTTCGCTCCGACACGAAAGAGGAGTGGGCCTCGGTAGAGCTGAAACCGGGCGCCTGAAACAGGCAAAAAAGATTAGTGCATAATTTTGCCTAAATTGATGTTTCAAGCCTATTTCTAACAAATTTTCACACTTTTCCGATCAGAAACAGGTCAAAAAGGCCATATTTCAGAAAGATTTCTTTAAGAATTTCACATTTTCACTGTTCTGATGCTTAAAACAGGATAATTTCACAATTATCTTTTCAGGTTTATTGGAGCAATTTTGAATTTCCATTTTCGGCAGTCAAAAGCATCGGTAATCGGGCTTTCAATTATTAACATGAAGCTTGGAACGATTCCAGCGGTCAGAACACGTTTGTTCAGCTGAGTATGATTAGTCTAACATCCTCAAGAATCTTTACAGACCGACGTCGGTCTGTAAAGATTCTCTTTCGGCTTAAGAAATAATGAATTGAGGTTGATGATGAGTAAAAAGATCGAAATCTTAGAAGTTTCCAGAAATATTATCATAGATAAGGGGTATGAATCTTTTCGTTTAGATGATCTTTTGCATAAAATGTCTTTATCAAAAGGTGGCTTTTACCATCACTTTAAATCTGTTGAATCTTTGCTGGGCGAGTTGATTAAAGAGGATTTTTTGACTGACATGGAGAAAATTGAGGAGGCTTGTTCTATTGCATGCGAAAAAAACGCTGTCATAGAGCTTTTTATGGTGGGCTCTCTAAACCATGGGAGTGAAGCTGGCATTTTAAAAGCGCTTTCATCGGATAAAAATCGTCAGCTTTATTTATTGCTCATGGATGAAGCATGGTACAAACCATTCAAGAAAAAGTTATTAACGCTTCTAGGTAGAGGTATTGATAATAACGCATTTCCTGATATTGACCTTATCGTTACTTGCGAGCTATTTGAAGCAATCAATCGGCATGCAAATCGTTCGCATGTATTAAGGCTATGGGACGATGATATCGCGATAAACTTTCATAATGCTGCTTTAGAGATATTGGCTAATCATCTAGACATGAAGGATGAATTTAGTATTTTAAAGGAGCAAGTATCATAGTGGATAAATTACAGGGTTTTGTTCAACACAACCAAATACTCACATTCCTTATACTTACCTTTATAATTTCGGGGGCCGCTTTTGTGTTAATGTGGTCCAATTCCAAATGGCAAACGCCCGAAAACTTTGAGGCTCTTCCCGTTTGGATTGGAGCAGTTTGGAGTCCGACCTTTTCTGCATTTATTGTTTGGAGCATACAAGGGGAGCTACTCGAAAAACTTAGACTTGTTTTTTCAATACCAACCTTCTCTCCCTGGTTCTTCATTCTGCTCGTACCGATTTTTGTTTTGATAGCATTGATGTACTTTCATCAATCAGAACATTTTGTTTCGCCAGCAACAATTTCGTTCAATATGATTATAATGCTTGTGTTGTTGAATCTGGTCCTTGGGCCTTTAGGAGAGGAGGCAGGGTGGAGAGGTCTTTTATTGCCTGCAATTCAAGACAAAGCGGGGTGGATGGCTGCAGCACTTATCATCGGATTTATCTGGACTGTTTGGCATGCGCCATTGTGGTTGATTAAAAGTCCACAATCAGAAATTGACTTTTTAGTATTTAGTGGCCATGTGTTTTGTTATAGTATTTTAATGGCTATGATTTTTATGGAGTCCAAGGGATCCATTATTCCAGTCATTATTTTTCACTTACTGGTAAATGTTATAACGGGTTACCTGAGCTTACTAGGCTCAATGACTGTGAATGAAATCTATCGTGTAAGTTTGTATTACTATGCAGCTTCTACAATTGTGATTGTAGGTGTTTATGAGATTTTAAGGACTAAAACATGTCAAGTTGGATAGAAATTTATAACCTTTTCGCACTAAAGCCAAACATATTACGCAATATTTTTAAGCAGGAGAGTTAGTACAATGGCTCCTATTGCTAACTGCATAGTTATGGACGAATACAATGTCCAACCCACTCAAAAGGAATGTGACTTGGTAGCTCGTTGGGCACGTGAATCAGGGGTTATTTCAGATCATATGACCATTAATATCATTCCGTGCCACGTGCAGCATGGAAAACATTATACCGTTATGGCAACACTATTACTCCCATCCATTTGGTCTGGTGCGGAAGTTTCACAGCTACAAAAAGGTTTAAGCAGGGCTTTGTCCATACACTTTAATATACCTTTGCAAAAGATTTTCGTTACAACAAATGTAATAAATTCAGGCATGGTTGTTGAAGGGGGCGAAGAGAAAAGGTGGTAGCGTGATTTCTTCATATAGAATCCCCTTATTTTACCTTAATAGAAAATTCTACTTTTAACTCCTGTTATTGCCTGTGACAGATTTGTGTCTTACTTACTAAAACCGAATGTTAACAGCCTACTTCTTTTACTTTCCCTAAACCAGCCGAGCCTGTGACTTTATAACAGTGCTGCTTACCAACTTTTATATCTTTATATTCTTTGATTGTATATTCCCCAGTTCCCCATTGCCTAATCTTGAGGGTTATGTCTGTGGTACCATGGGGGTATATATAGCGCTTATCTTGACCTGCAGAGAATGCATCTGATTCATGGCTTTTTTTCTTTCCATCCTGTTTATAAGTTATTTCGACAGTGGTGGCAAACCACGCCTTATTTGTTACTTTAATGGCCGTAGCATTACCACAATTCACTTTTGCCCAAGCTTGACCATTCTTATAAGCATTTTCCATTCCATTAAAAACAGCTGTAGACGTCCAGCTAGCCATTTCTGTTTTACAATTTGTTCTATTAACAGCTGGATCTCTACCTTCGCCATGTTTATTCGGTAGTGCACCACAAATTGTGTTAATATTGTTCTTAAAGTCTGAGTCGCAATTGTCTTTAGATGCACCTTGAGTTGAATAGCAAATATCATGCAATTGACATGCCGCATCATAGACTTTACTCCAGATTCGACTAACAGGATCAGAAAGAGGCATCGAACAACCATCGCTGCTTCTTTTGGTGGCTTTGGAATAACATGTATTACTACTTACACTATTATTGGGCATATCTTCATAAGTAAGTATATTGTGGTCGCCACAATGGGACCCACCTGAAGGGAAGCACCCGCCAGCTTTGTAAGCTTCATTATGATAGCCGATACTCCATTGGCTGGTGTCGGATGATGGAGGCTTGCCATGCTTAACCCCACAAACAACATCAAAATCATCACAGTCAGCAAACGCTAACAATGGAAAACTGCATAATAAAATTATAGCAAATAAATATTTCATTCTCTTCCCTCCCTAGAGACGTTTACAGAAGCAAACAAGAGTCTCAATATAAAAACACTAGTTTTGGTATGACTACCTGTACACCCCCTTTTCACGGGATAACGCCGGCCTTTGGCCGAAAGAAGACGTTAGCTCGAATGACCGTTTTTGCATTCATTTCAAACGGTCGATGCAATAGATGCGTTAAACCTCTCTGCCGGTGTTTCAAAGTTCAAGGTCTGTCTTGGTCGCTCGTTGAGGCGTCTGGCAATGAAGTCCAGATGCTCCTGTGAATGAACCGAGAGATCGGTTCCTTTCGGGAAATACTGGCGAAGCAGTCCGTTGGTGTTTTCGTTGGAGCCACGTTACCATGGGCTGTTCGGGTCACAGAAGTAGACCTTAACGTCGGTCGCCAGAGTAAAGCGTTTGTGATCTGCCATCTCCTTGCCCCGATCCCACGTTAGTGATTGGTAGAGTTCATCAGGAAGCCTTTTCGAGTGTTGAATCAGCGCATTGATGACGGTCTCTGTCTTCCTCCTTCATCAGCATGACATAACGGGTATGGCGCTCGACCAGTTTTGCATGAGCTTGTCTGCAACCGTATCCCTCAACCAAGGATTATATGCCAGCTTACACATTTTAGGGCGATGTGCCCGATCCCATGCTTCTTTATCAGCACGACTGGCACGGTAGCGATCTGCACCGCCATTACGTTTTACCTCACGACTGATGGTCGAGGGCGCACGATCCAGACTCATGGCGATTGACCGCATCGATTGCCTTGCGGCTATGCCACGGGATATCTCTTCACGCTCGGAAAGGGTGAGCGCCATGCCTGACCGCTTCCTCGGCGCAGGGCGTATTCCACCTGTAGGCGCAAGCTGCACAAAGATCGAGGATGAAGGCCGGTCAAAGACCCGACCAATCGCTCGAAGCGATTCACCTCGCTTCCAGCGATCCCAGTATTTCACTCTTCTGTTCTTCTGTATATTTGATTCTCTTTCGGTAACTCATATTCAACACTCCATCTATTCATTTTAGATAAAGTGTTGCATCCACCGTCTGAGACCACCGCCAAAAGCGGACGTTCGGAGAAGTTATTTCAGGTAGGGGATAACGGTTGGTGGAACGAGTTCGGAGACATCGCCGCCCATGCCGGAAATTTCGCGGATAAAGCGGGATGAAACGAAGGTGTAGTCCTCGCGTGCCATGACGAAACAGGTTTCGATTTTTTCATCCAGTCGCCGGTTCATGGTGGCCATCTGGAACTCATATTCGAAATCGGACGCGGCACGAAGGCCACGCAGAATAGCATCACCATTCTGATCATGGGCAAGGTTAACCAACAGGCCGGTGAAGGAGACTGCTTCCACATTGGATTGATCGGTAAAGGTATCGCGTACCATCTTCAGGCGGGTGGTAAGATCAAACATCGGCTCTTTCTTTGGGTTTTCAGCCACACCAATCACAATACGGTCGAACAGCTTCAGGCCGCGATTCACCACATCGACATGGCCGAGGGTGATCGGGTCAAAAGTACCGGGGTAAATCGCTGTCCGTTTCATTACGCTTCCTTCTCTAAAAAATGCAGGGTCGTGTCACCATAACGCCGAGACTGGGCGGCTGTCCAATCTGCAGGCCATACCGGCTTGACGCGGGATGACTCCTCAACCACGAGTTGTTGGCAGGTGATACTGTTTTGATCCAGCCAGTTAGGAATCTGCTCGGCGATGCCCTGATCGTAGGGTGGGTCGGCAAAGATCAGATCAAAAGAGCTGTTTTCAAATCGGCTCAGGGCTGCAGGCAGCACACCTTTTACAATCTCCCATGAATCCAGGCTTAACTGGTCACGGGCTGCTTTCATCAGTTGGCACGCTTTGCCATGTTGTTCAATCGAGATGGCGGAAGCCGCTCCACGCGAAAGAGCCTCTATCGCCATGATGCCGGTGCCGGAGAAGAGATCGAGCACACGCCACCCTCCGATATCACCGAGGATGTTAAACAGTGCTTCGCGTGCACGGGAGGGGGTAGGGCGTAGCCCTGGAAGATCGGGCACGTTAAGCACCCGGCCACGCAGGTTACCGGCAGTAATTCTCATGGTTGTCGTCTGGTGTGCTCAGGAAGCCTGCGCCGTTACCACTTGCGTTCGAATGTTTCGAGATTTTTATCCAGCAGCTCAGTGGCATCAAAGTCACCCGGTGAGATGGCATCACAGGTGTAACCGATATCAATACCGATATTCTGCTCGGTTTCAGGCCAGGTGAGTGAGAGTTTCCAGTTGGCTATCACCTTCTCTGCCCACGTTTTCACACCTTCAGCAGTTGCGTTGGGCATCAGAACGGCAAAACGGCCAACACCCATATCTGCAATCACATCATAATCACGGGTACGCTCTTTTAGCTTCTGGCCAGCCTCTCTGGAGGCGGACTCTGCAAACCATGAAGCATGACCACGAACCAGTGAGACATAGTTGCCGATACCGAAAACGAGCAGACTCAGTGGCTGGGATGCTTCACGACAGCGCTGCGCCTCAAGTGGCAATAGATGACGGAAGTAGTTGGCGGTCTCAAGGTCAGTGACCGGGTTACGGAAGAAATATTGCTCCAGCCGCTCGCTACGCATCAAAGCGGTATTTACGCGGGCAATCAGCTGCGGTGGGGTAACAGGCTTGGTGATATAGTCATCTACGCCGAGGGTCAACCCTTTAATCTGGTCATCCAGTTCATCAAGTACACTCAGAAAAACGAACGGGGTCAGGTTGTAGCGCTTGTCCTGACGAACTTCCTTATAAAAAGCCCATCCGTCCATGTTGGGCATCATGATGTCGGTCAGAACCAGATCAACATGACGCTGTTTTAAAACGTTAAGCGCATCGGCACCATCTGTGGCCTCCAGTGTGCGGAACCCACCCTGCTGCAAAAAATGACTGGTGATATCCCGGCTTGAACTGGAGTCTTCAACAACAAGAACCGTTTTCATGGGGTTATTTCTCCCTCGCCGCAGTCCCGGTGTTTGGGCCGACTCGAAGCAGATTCCACTGCTTTGGATCCAAATAGGCTTTGGCTGCAATCTTAATATCTGTAAGCGTGACGGATTCGACCTTCTGCGTCCAGACCTGAAGATAATCAAGCGGCATATCGTAGAAGCCAATCATCGACATCAAGCCAATTCGCTCCCGGTTGGAGTCCATCCTCTGGGCAAAACTACCGATCAGATTGGCTTTAGCATCGCGCAGATCCTGTTGGGAAACTTCACCATGATGAAGCTTATTAAGAACCGAGCGCACCACGTTTTCAGCTTCTTCTGCCTGATCGGCACGGGTCTGTAGTGTAATGATGAACGGGCCGGAAGTGGCCAGTGGAATAAAGTAGGAGTAAACGCCATAAACCAAACCGCGTTTTTCACGCACCTCTTCCATCAGTTTAGAACCAAAGCCGCCACCGCCGAGCATATGGTTCAATACAAATGCAGGGAAGAAGTTGGCATCTCTGCGTGCAGGGCCGAGACGTACTAACTGAGAAAGCGTTTGAGTTGTCTGCATCTCGACCTGCTTTGTGGTTCCATGAATACTGTCTGCTCTGTCAACCTCAAACAGTGGCTGTTTGACTGCACCCTTCCAGTCGGCAAGAGCAGGTTTTAGTAGTTTTAGCAGTTCCGACATGGTGATATCACCGCTGACTGCTAGTACAGCACCCTCAGGTTTCATCTGATCTTCATAGAGCTTTTTCAGGTCGGCAATGGCGATTCTGTTTAGTGATTTAAGTGTGCCGTCCGGGCGGTGACCGTAAGGGTGGTTTGGGAAGAGAAGGGCACTGGTTGCCTCGGAGGCGCGGACACCTGGCTCCTCCAGCGACTTTTTGGCCGAGGATATCGCATTCTCTTTGATGAGCACGAAACGTTTGTTGTTCCATCCCGGCATTAGCAGTGCTTCGGAGAATGCACTTATGCCTGCGGGAAGCGCCTCTTTCAGTACTGTCATGGAGAGGTTCAGTCCGTCACGATCTGCACCAGCGCCAAGCCGAATTGCCTCGGCATCAAGAAGCGTTGCCCACGCTTCACGGTCATGTTTGTTTGTATGGTCGGTGAGCATGGTTGCCAAAAGATTTGCTGTACCGCCTTTTCCGGCCGGGTCGAATCGACTGCCGGAAGGCATGGTCAGTTGCATAGAGACCATTGGAACCGCATGGGCTTCCATCAACAGAATACGGAGGCCGCTCTCCAGTTTCGCCTCTTCGATGGGAGGCACGGCCTGTGCCGGATTGACCAGAGTCAGGCAGCCAAGCAGCAGAAGTGTCAGGTGTGTTATGATAAGGCGTTTCATGACTTCTTCTCCGAACTCTTTTCTGGCAGGAGCAGCCCGGTTGTGGCGCGATCAGCCCTGATCCATCGATTGAAAACTTCCTGAATGTCGGTGGCGCTAACGCTACGAATGGCATCAAGCCACTCATCCTGATGGACTGCACCAATGCCGACCGTCTCCAGAATGCCGATATGTTTGGCTCTCAGGTAGAGAGAGTCGCGGGCAAACACCTCAGCAGCAATCATCTGTCGCTTGGCTGCGGCCAGTCTGGCTTTGGAAGGAGGAGTGGTTTTCATCTGCTGCATCAACGTCCAGAGCGAATTCTCAAAAGCCTCAGGCGTCTGTTTCGGCCCCAGTACGCCGTAGGCATACCAGAGATCAAGCCCCATACCGAACGGATCATAGCCAGCACCCACCGAGAAAGCTTTGCGCTGTCTGTCGACCAGCTCTTTAGTTAACTCTGCTGAACGGCCACCAGCCAGAATCTGGGTGGCGACTGCGATGGCTGCGCTCTCTTTGTCATTCACGCCAGGTTTCCAGACCGGTGTTGGAAGTGTGATCGCGAACAGGGGAAGCTGTGCAGGTAGTGTTACGTTAATCCGTTTGGGGCCGAAGGGCTCCGGCTCCACTGGATTAAAGCGTTCGGTCACTGGCTGTTTTTTCATGCGTCCAAAGCTCTGTTTTACGCTGTTTTTCACCACCTTGAAATCGACATCGCCGACCACAACCACGGTCACATTCCCTGGTACATAGTGCTTTTTATAGAAGGCGCGGACATCTTCAATGGTGAGACGTTTCAAATCCTGCATCCAGCCAATCACCGGGTTGCGATAGGGGTGCAGTCGAAGCGAGGCCGCAGAGAGCTCTTCGAACATGTGGCTGTTGGGGTCATCCTCGGTGCGCATACGCCGCTCTTCCATAATAACGCGAATCTCTTTCTGAAAATCTTCATTGCGAAGTTTAAGATTGGCGAATCGCTCTGCCTCCATTTGTAGTACTTGGTTTACCTTGTTTGCGGGAACCGTTTCAAAATAAGCGGTGTAATCGTGGCTGGTAAAAGCGTTGTCGTTGCCGCCCATGGCTGAAATTTTTCTGGAGAACTCGCCGGGAGCCAGTTTTTTCGAACCCTTGAACATCATATGTTCAAAAACATGTGCAAGGCCTGTTTTGCCCGGCAGCTCATCACGCCCACCGACCTTCAGCCATATTTGAACCATGGCAACAGGCGCTGAGTGATCCTCTTCGACAATCAGTTTCACGCCATTTCTAAGCTCGGTCTGCTGCAGTTCTGCCGCATTGAGGCTGGTGACTATCAATAAGGCCATCAGAAGTCCGGTGATGGGTGTTAGAAGTGTGCGCATGCAGCCCCCTTAAGAAAATAAGGTGGCGATGATGCGGTCACTGGATTTGGGAATCAATTGGAATTTGATCGAAAGAGAGCGGAATTCTTGCGCCAGCGTTGCCGATGCGTAGCTTGTCACGCCTTCCCAATCATTTGTTCCGGAGACAATTATGCCATCCATTACCCGAGCGCTGATCAGTGTATCAGACAAATCAGGCGTTGAAGATTTTGCACGATCATTAGCCAATCGCGGTGTAGAGCTACTTTCTACCGGCGGAACCGCCAGACTTTTGAGAGAGGTCGGCATCCCTGTTCGTGATGTGTCTGACTATACCAATTTTCCAGAAATGATGGATGGCCGTATCAAGACACTGAATCCGAAAGTACATGGTGGCATTCTGGCGCGCCGTGATAATGAGGGTGACCTGGCTTCCATGAAAGAGCATGGCATTGATCGTATTGATCTTGTCTGTGTGAACCTCTACCCGTTCCGTGAAACTGTGGCCAAGGATGACTGCACGGTGGATGATGCGATTGAAAATATTGATATTGGTGGCCCATGCATGATCCGTGCATCTGCCAAAAACCATAAGTTTGTAACGGTTGTGGTGGATCCGGCTGATTACGCACAGGTTCTGAAAGAGATCGAATCATCTGATGGCGCAGTTGGCGATGATATTCGCCGTATGCTGGCGGTTAAGGCGTTTGCTCATACCGCATCGTATGATGGCGCGATTGCCAATCACTTCTCTTCTCTGAATGTGGATGGTTCCAAGCGCAGCTTCCCGGACATTTTTACCCGTCAGTTTATCAAAACAGCCGATGAGTTGAGGTATGGAGAAAACCCGCATCAGGACGGTGCATTCTATGCCGACCCTGAAGACGAAGGACTCTCTCTGGCGGATTGTGAAGTTCTACAAGGCAAGGCTCTCTCCTATAATAATATAGCTGATGCCGATGCGGCTTTTGCATGTGTGCGTGACTTTGAAGATAACGCAGCCGTGATTGTGAAGCACGCTAACCCCTGTGGTGTTTCGGTCGGCGGTGTTCAGGCAGGAGTATATGAGCGTGCCCGCGCAGCGGATTCCACCTCCGCATTTGGTGGGATTGCAGCCTTTAATCGTCCTCTGGAAGGGGAGACGGCCAAGTTGATCTCCGAAACCTTTATGGAAGTTGTGATTGCGCCGGGTTTTAGTGATGAGGCGCGCGAAGCACTGAAAGAGAAGAAAAACCTTCGCCTTCTGTTGGCACCATCCGCAGCACCTGTGACGGGTGGTCTTGAATATAAGCGTGTAAACGGTGGCCTGCTGGTTCAGCAGCGTGATGCTCATATTTTGAATCGTGCTGCCTGCAAGGTAGTAACTAAACGTGCGCCAACTGAAGAGGAGTGGGCTGATATGATGTTTGCCTGGTCTGTGGCCAAGCATGTGAAATCCAATGCGATTGTGTTTGCCAAGGATGGCGTGACACTGGGTGTTGGTGCCGGTCAGATGAACCGTGTGAACTCAACCCGTATTGCAGCGCATCATGGTGGAGAGGCAATCAAAGGTTCAGCGGTAGCATCGGATGCATTCTTTCCATTCCGTGATGGTGTTGATGCGCTGGCAGATGCCGGTGCTAAGGCTGTGATTCAGCCGGGTGGTTCGGTACGTGATGAGGAAGTGATTGCCGCTGCTGATGAGCATGGGCTGGCGATGATTTTTACCGGTATCCGCCACTTTCGTCACTGATTGCGCGCTGATTGTCCCGATGCGGCGTTACCTGTCTGTTCTCGGATGCTCGCGTATTGTAAATACGTTGCGTACTTCGAAAAGCATACGCCTTGCCTCGGAACAATTATCATGATCTATTGAGTGAGTTATTGAGTTTACAGTTTTGTTTTTCAAAAGTTTTGAGAGGTTGAAATGAAAATACTGGTAGTCGGTGGTGGCGGTCGTGAACACGCCCTTTGCTGGAAGCTGAAACGCTCTGCATCTGTCTCCGAAGTCGTTTGTGCTCCCGGAAACCCCGGTATTGCCAATGATGCACGCTGTGTGGCCGTGGGCGCTGAAGATATTGATGGGCTGATGGAGCTGGCGCGTGAAGAAAAACCGAAACTGGTTGTGGTTGGCCCTGAGGTGCCGTTAGTGCTGGGCCTTGCAGACAAGCTGAGGGCTGAAGGATTTGCTGTGTATGGGCCTGATCAGGCCGCAGCAGAACTTGAGGGAAGCAAAACTTTCTCCAAACGGTTGATGCATGAGGCAGGCGTGCCAACTGCACGTTTTGAAGTGCATACCGATGCTGATGCAGTTGAAGAGGCGATTCGTTCATGGGGCGCTCCGATTGTGGTCAAGGCATCCGGTCTTGCGGCAGGAAAAGGTGTGATTGTTGCACATGATGTTGAAGAGGCCGTGCATGCCGCGCGTGATATGTTGGCGGGTAATAGTTTTGGTGATGCCGGTTCACAAGTGGTGATTGAAGAGTGTCTGATCGGTGAAGAGGCTTCATGCCTGTTTATTGTCTCCGGCGATACGATTCTCCCACTCGCTTCATCACAGGATCATAAAGCACTTTTAGATGGTGACAAAGGCCCGAACACCGGTGGTATGGGGGCCTACTCCCCGGCACCATGTGTGACTGATGATGTTGCCAACAGTGTGTTGGAGAGAGTTGCTCGACCAATTATTGCAGCGCTTAAAAAGCGCGGTGCTGAGTTTATCGGCACATTATATGCCGGTGTGATGTTGACAGAAGATGGCCCGAAAACTTTGGAATTTAATGTCCGGTTTGGTGATCCGGAGTGCCAGCCGTTGATGAGTCGTCTGAAATCGGATCTGGGTGAAGTGCTTCTGGCAGCGGCAGAGAAGCGATTGGATGATGTAACACTCGAGTGGGATGATCGCATGGCACTCTGCGTGGTGGTCAGCTCGGATGGTTACCCGGCCTCTTTTGAGAAGGGCCAGAAGATCGCTGGGCTGGATGCAGTGGAAGCTGCGGGCGCTACGGTTTTCCATGCAGGTACGGCTGAGAAAGATGGCGTGATTACCAACAGCGGAGGGCGAGTGCTCGGTGTAACTGCGCTGGGAGCAACTGTTTCCGAAGCTCAGGCTGCGGTATATGGGGCACTGGAGAAGCTTGATTGGCCGGGTGGCTTTTACCGCCGGGATATCGGATACAGGGCTGTTGCAAGAGAGACGTAGTCTTTTTGGTCTGCTACTGCTTCTGACGCTGCCGTTTGAAGCGGTGGGGCTGGAGTTTTTGGAGCTGGATCGCGGTCGCGGATTGCAACTGTTTAGTAACTACTGCATCGCCTGTCATGGCGATGATGGGCGCGGAAGTACCCTTGCGCGCCAGGATATCAATGCGAATATGCCGGTTCTTTTTGAGGCTAAAGATGCAACGCCGCGACGCTATTTTGAGAAAATTTACCATGGTGGCGGCGGCATGCCACAGATGTATGACGAGCTTTCGGAAACGGATATCTGGAACATTGTTTATGCCATTCCCTTGATTCGTCAGCAAGAGCATTCAGAATGGGCTCCGGAAAAGTTCCTTTTCTGGCAAATTGATTGATACGCAAAAAGCTATCGTGCCTTTTGCTTGGGTCGCGGAACAAAACGTGGTTTTATTCTGCTCGCTAAAGCCGTACTTCTATGTGCGGGATGGAGATAAATGATGGAAAATATTAAAGTTTTGATTCTGATGGGTAGTAAGTCTGATCTGCCAATCATGGAGAAGACTACAGCGGTGCTGGATTCTTATGGCGTGCCTAGCAAGACATTGATTCGCTCAGCTCACCGTACGCCTGAGGCTACTGTAAAAACGATCAGGGAAGCTGAAGCCGCAGGTTGTCAGGTCTTTGTCTGTGCGGCGGGTATGGCAGCTCACCTTGCTGGTGTTGTTGCCTCCAAAACCGTCAAGCCTGTGATCGGTGTGCCGATTGCATCCGGGCCTCTGCAGGGGCAGGACGCACTGCTCTCTACTGTGATGATGCCGCCAGATATTCCGGTTGCGACTGTAGGCATTAATGGGGCAAAAAATGCAGGCATTCTGGCTGTGCAGATGCTGGCTCAGAGTGATGAGTCTCTGGCTAAGAAGCTGAAAGAGACCCGTGCGATCCTCGCTGTTCCACAAGACTAGTCGAAAACTGAATTCGCTTAGAGCAGCTCCCCTGTTAAAACAGGGCGGGCTAATCGGGCACTGCACATCGACACTTCCCGGTATGGCATGTCTGCCAAATAAGAGACGAGCTATTCAGAGAATGCAGCGTTTTAAAAGGCGCAAAGGCCCGTTTCTACTTCTGGCTGACTCGAAACAGACAGCCAGAAAGTTCATTCGCTGGTATCCGGCCACTCTGCGCAAACTTATCAAAACCAAATGGCCCGGTCATACAACGCTGGTGCTTCCCGGCAGGCCTGGGCTACCTGCGATTTGTTATCAGAAGGGAATGCTGGCAATTCGTGTTGACGCAGACGGTGTGTGTAGAAGGCTGGCTAATGCCTGTGGTGGCCTGCTGCTTTCCAGCAGTCTGAATAGGCGAGGAGAGGTAGTTCGCAGGCCGTGTTATGGCGTGCAGATGCGATGGCACTCTTTTTTGTCTGGTAGAGCCAGTATGGGTAAAAGCAGCGGAGAGGCATCCGTTATTTATCGGATTGATCACAAGGGAACGCATAAACTCCGCTAGACAGATGTAAAAACCACGCCTTAATATTTTATCAGTGATATGTCATGATACGGCTATCACCAGATTTGGTGTGGAGGAATGATGATGCGTATTTCACTATTGGCACTGTTGATGATGGCTTTTTCGTTGCCTGTGAGCGTTCAGGCTGCTGATGCCGAGCTTGGGCAGAAGATTTTCAAAAAGCGGTGTGTGGTATGTCATAATCCTCTAACTCATCAACGTAAAATTGGTCCGGGTCTACAGGGTGTATTTGAGCGGGAATCAGAATCCGGTATTGGGGCGCTGACTGAGGCCAAGTTGCATGAGTGGCTGCGAAACCCAAAATCGTTGAAGCCTAACACCCGCATGCCGAAATATGGGCCTATGCAGGACAGTGAGAATCGTCAGGCTGTTATCGATTATCTTAAGACCCTATAAAGACTATATATTCAGTATTAAAACCGGTGTTATGATAACACCCGATTTTTAGTTCAACATAGGATTCCTACATGTCTCAACTGTATAAGAGCATAAAGCCTTTTTTATTGCGGTTTGCCTCCATGCCTTTGGCTATTGTTTTGCTGATGGTTCTGGCTATCGCATCAATGATCGGAACTGTGCTTCTGCAAAACCAGGATCAGACTGATTACCTTACCCAGTTTGGGCCTGTCTGGTACTGGGTGTTTCGAAGTCTCGGCCTGTTTGATATGTATCACGCATGGTGGTTTATCGGGCTGCTTGGCTTTCTGATGGTTTCTCTCTCGTTCTGTCTTTGGCATAACGCACCTCGAATGCTTAAAGAGATGCGCTCTCGCAAAATCACGCTTGCTGATCACGCCTGGAAACGGATGCAGCATACGCATGAGCTGACAGTTTCAGGTAATGATATTGAGGCTGTGGCAGAGAAGGCTGAGCAGATCAGTGGATGGCAGTGGCTCTCCTATCGGGAAGAGGGGCGCACCTATCTACGGGGTGATAAGGGGCGTTACCATAAATGGGGCTATATTCTTGTTCACTCTGCACTGCTTGTGGTGTTGATCGGTGGCTGGATGAGTGTTCAGTTTGGCTTTCGTGGTAATATGGCGGTGCCTGAAGGTGGCATGGAGAGTCAAATCAGCTATGTGAAGGGAACCGGTGTTGAGTCTCTAGATATGCCGTTTGAGGTTCGCTGCAATAATTTTATTATTAACTTTTTCCCAACCGGCGCACCAAAAGAGTTCCGCAGCAATCTGACTATTATTGATCAGGGTAAAGAGGTGCTTACCTCTGATATTATCGTGAATGAACCGCTCTACTATAAGGGTGTTAGAATTTATCAGGCATCCTTTGGCGATGGCGGTTCAAAAGTTGGGCTGAAGCTTTTCCGTCTGGATGGTTCCAAACGCGTTGATGTGGCCGAGGGCGAAGTTTACAAGACCTATACAGATGCTGAGAGCGGTGTCTCCATGGAGATCACAGACTTTAAACCGTTCAATGTTGAAAACATGGCAGCGCCCGGTCAGGCGAAACAATTTCAGGATATTGGCCCTGCAGTTGATTTTATTCTGCGCGGCCCAGGCCTGAAGCCTGTAAAGGTACGCAGCTTTATGAATCCATTTATGGTGGATGGGCAGAATCAGGGTTCGTTGATCATGGTCTCTTTATCTGGAGACAATCGTGACTTTCAGTCTTTCTTTCTTGGGCCAGACCTGACCAATCCAAAAGAGTGGCAGCTTTTTCATGCCTTTAGTGAAAAATCCGGTGGCATTGAGGCTGGTGGTGGCGTTGAAGCATTTAAAGCTGCAGTGAGTGAAATCTATGGTGATAAAAGGCCTGAGGATTTCAAAGACCTTGGGATTCGAACATTGCAGGGCATGAATACCCTGTCAGGTTTGCCGTGGCCTTTTATTCCGGTGCTTGATGATTACGAGCAGGTTTATTATACAGGTCTTCAGCTGGCCCAAGACCCCGGCATGAATGTGGTCTGGATCGGTAGTGCCCTTTTGACCTTTGGCCTCTGCATCATGCTTTATGTTTCACACCGAAAAGTTTGGCTGGTGATTGAAGCACAGGACAAGGGTATGCGCATTCGTGTTGCAGGTTTGGCTAACAGAAACCTGGTTGCCTTTGATGGAGAGTTTAATGAATTGTTAAGGGAGCTGGATGATAATCTGGGTCTTTCTAATCAAGGAGAGTCTGTATGACAACAGCAGTTGCACCATCATTGATCAGTGGAATTTATCAGGGGCGTATCGTTAATACGCGTTTCTGGCTCTATGTGGGCCTCATGGCAGGTGCTATGGCACTCGCTTTCTTTGGCGGCAATGGTTATGACGAAGACGGTTATCTACAACGACTGCTAAGTATGCAGGGCGTAATCTGGGGTGGTGTAGGTGCTATTCTGGGCGTGGCCGCTTCATTTTTGGTTGGTGGTTCCACCCAGCCCGGTAGGAGTTCTCCGGCTGTGGTTGGTACGGTTCCCTGGTTTGATGGGCTGCTGGTGATGCTACTGCTGATGGCTCTGTTTACTCAGCTTGAACCTCATTCGTCTCTGGTCTCATACGAAGACCAGTCTAATCTGGTCTCTGGAAAGATAGTTATGGCGATGAACCTGCTGTTTCTCTTCTCTGCGGTCTGTTACATCATGCATCTGTTTGCACCGGAATCATTTATCGGAAAGATGGCAACCATGGCGGCATGGGGTGGCGTCTATGCAGGCGGAACTTCACTGCTTCTACGCTGGTATGAATCTTATCTGTTTCTGGATGGCGAAATCGGTCATGCGCCGGTCTCCAATCTTTATGAAGTTTTCATCCTTCTCTTTTGCATTACTTCGAGTCTCTATCTGACCTTTGAGCGCCGATATCAGGCTAAGGCACTGGGTGCTTTTGTTATGGTGCTGGTTTCAGGAGGTGTGTTTTTTGGTGTCTGGCTCGATTCAATTGGACAGGCTGATATCAAACCACTCGTTCCAGCACTGCAATCTTACTGGATGAAGATTCATGTGCCGTTGAATTTTGTTGGTTATGGTGCTTTTGCTGTGGCTTGTGCCGCAGGTCTGGCCTGGCTTTTCCGTGACCGTCTTGAGCGCAAGGGGAGCTCCCCGCTATTGAAAGTATTCCCATCGCTGGATCAGCTCGACCAGTTGGCATACAGATCTGTGGCGATTGGGTTTCCTGCATTTACTCTGGCAACAATTCTGGGTGCTGCCTGGGCTGCTGAGGCATGGGGCGGTTACTGGTCATGGGATCCCAAAGAGACATGGGCACTGATTGTGTGGCTCTTCTATGGAGCTTATTTGCATGTGCGTATCTCGCATGGCTGGAGTGGAAAAACGCTGGCATGGTGGGCTGTAGTGGGATTCCTGGTCACACTTTTTTGTTTTGTTGGCGTGAATATGTATCTCTCCGGACTTCACTCTTATGGCCGTCTGGCCTGATTTGTAGAAAGGGAAGAGACAGATGAGCGGCTCTCTGCGTAAAGTCATTTTCCCTGCTGCAGGTTTGGGAACCCGTTTCCTGCCTGCAACAAAGGCAACGCCCAAAGAGATGCTGCCAATTGTTGATAAGCCGCTGATTCAGTATGGCGTCGAAGAGGCGCTGGCGGCAGGGATGACAGAAGTGATCATGGTAACGGGGCGTGGTAAACGAGCCATTGAAGATCACTTCGATATCTCCGCTGAGCTGGAATCTAATCTCAACGAAACAGGTAAACATGAGCTGTATGAAAAGGTCTCTTCAATTTCGCGTATGGCGAATGTCTCCTATATTCGTCAGAAGCATGCTTTGGGCCTTGGCCACGCGGTGCTTTGTGCGGCTCCCTGGGTGGGAGATGAGTGTTTCGGAGTCTCACTTGCCGATGAATTGATTGTTGCTGATGTGCCGGCGATGCAGCAGTTAAGGGTGGTACATGAGCAGACGGGCGCATCAGTTATTGCTTTGGCTCGAGTTTCTGAATCAGAGGTGAATCGTTACGGCATGGTGGATGCAGCGGAAGAGGGCGGACTGCTTCGACTCAGAAATATGGTTGAGAAGCCAGCTATCGGTGAAGCGCCGTCCGATCTGGCCATGATTGGCCGTTATATTTTTACGCCACGCCTGTTTGAACTTCTTCAATCTACCGAGCGGGGAACAGGAGGCGAGATTCAGCTAACCGATGCCATTGCGCGCTTGGCCCATGAGGAGCCCGTTTATGGTGTACTCATTGAGGGAGAGCGTTTTGATGCGGGGAACCCATTGGGGTTCCTAACGGCCAACACGATTTTGGGGCTGCAACATCCTGAATTTGGCGATGCACTACGCTCAATCATCAAGAAGAACCTTTGAACTATCCACTGCTGGCACTTGATGCCGCCCTCGGCAGGGCCAGTGCTGTGCTGCTAATGCCGGATGGAACATCACTTGCAGCTGAGAGTGAAGGCGATCGTTCCCACTCCCGAACTCTCGTTCCGATGCTGGAAAACTTGCTGGGTCAGGCAGATATTGGATGGCATGATCTTCGGATGCTGGCGCTTGGTGTTGGCCCGGGTTCATTTACAGGGTTGCGAATTGCGGCCGCTACTTTTGCAGGTATCAATGCATCACTTTCGCTGCCTGTGCTGTCGATTTCATCACTTGCTATTACGGCAGCTCAAGCGGGAACTGATGATGAGTTGTGGGTGCTTGAGGATGCGAGATCTGGCGAGGTTTTTGTTGGTCATTATCAAGATAACCAAGCCGTTGAGGATGATCGATGTATGGGGTGGGAGGCCTTGCAACAGGTGGCTGCTTCTAAATATGTGTCGGTTGCAACGCCACCTGTAGTGCTATCCGGGTGGCAACAGCTGGATAGGCCGATTAACCGGACTGAGGCGATGGCAGGTGTGGTTAAGAATGCTCTATGTCATACGGAGATATCCGAACTGCCAAGATATGTTCAGCCGGCGTATCTTCAGGTTTCTCAGGCAGAGAGGAATTTGCAGTGAGTGATCAGGTTTCGGTTCTGTTTGTATGTCTGGGTAATATCTGTCGGTCGCCATTGGCGGAAGTGGTCGTACGCGATCGGGCAGTTAGGCGAGGGCTGGATGGTGCCTATGCTTTTGCATCTGCTGGCACGGGAAGCTGGCATATTGGCAATGGTGCCGATCATCGTTCAGCAGAGACAGCTAAAAAATATGGGCTTGATTTAAGTCGTCATGCTGCTCAACAGGTTACAGCAGGTAAAATTGATTGCTGGGAGTGGTTTGTTGCGATGGATGAAAACAACCGTGCAGATCTGATGAGAATGGGTGTGTCGGAAGACCGGCTATTGCTGATGCGTCAGTTTGAACCCGGTTTTGAGACTGTTCCTGATGTGCCTGACCCTTACTACGGAGGGCCAGACGGCTTTGAAGATGCCTATCAAATGCTCTGTGAAAATGCAGACAGGCTACTGAACCATCTGGAGAGTGTGGCGCGTTAGCGCCTTTGATTAGCCGCCTGAGGTTGGCCCGACTCGGATAACGACTCTGGTTGAAAGCGAACCCTCTTCGATAGAGATGGAGCAGGACCTATTCGCCTTCAGAAAAGTGAGCGTATAGCGATTTCCTTCACTAAAGGCGTTGATGAACTGCCACTCATATTTCGGCATTTCAGCCTTGAAAAACTTAGAGATACTGGCTGATTTGTAATAGCCATCATATACGATAACGCCAACGGCAAAACCGGGAGATTCATAAACCGAGCTCTGCTCATCACTTCGGGAGAGCTCAACCGGAACCGGGATGTCATCAAACTCGGAAATCATGTTTACAGGAGTTCCTTTATTAATCACTTCGCCTGATTTTGTTGTTGTCGGTTTTTTTGGTTTGCCAGCTTCAGGCTTTGGCAACAGGCCACATGCCGAGATAGAGAGTGCAAGTCCGATTAGAAGAGTCCCGGTTAAAATACGCATGGTTTGCCCCGTTGAGAAAGATCACAATTTAGCCTAAGGATGTGCATCTGATCAGTGAAGTGCAAGTGTTGGAATAGTGAAGTCGGGTTCGATGCCCCTTGACCGGTTCAGGTGTCAGCCTATGATGCCGAACCCTAATCATTATGCGCGGTTAGCTCAGCTGGATAGAGCGTTGGCCTCCGAAGCCAAAGGTCACAGGTTCGACTCCTGTACCGCGCGCCATTTAAACAAGGCATCTCAAGATGCGCCTGTCGAGGAGTATATATGCAAATCAATGGCACTTCTTCAGTTGCAAATGTCTATCTGACATCACTGAAGTCACCAGCATCCCCTGCTGTTCAGGCGGCTAGTGCCCACAGAGAGGCGGCAGAAGCTCGTGCAGCAGAACGATCTGAGTCAGCCGCGATTCAGGTTCGTGAGGGTGAAGCAGTTCAAAAGGCAGCCTCTGGCCGTATTGATATCTACGCCTGATTTTATCACGGGTCCTGGCCTCCAGAGGCCACCTTTTTTTGATATATTAACCTAAAAATCAATAGTGACACCACTCACATACCTGTGGCTGGCATGCTCATACAGTTGCGTTACCGATATCAAAGATATGGGAAGAAACTAATTGCATCTGTGGAGGTATGACCCATGGCTATCGATATGACCTGGTTAGAAACCAATGCACTACATACCAGACTTTCTGGAAACGATAAAAAGGCTTTGTCACCAATGCAGGAGATGACCTTTAAAAAAGGTGAAGCGATTCTCTCAATGGGCGATGAAGGTGGCGCACTATACTTTATCAAATCAGGTGAGGTTAGCGTTCAGGACAATAATCGTTACGAAGGACGTCTAGCATTTGCCACCCTGAAAGAGGGTGATTTGATTGGTGAGCTATCTTTTCTTAATGATCGCCGTGCTTCGGCAGATGTGAAAGCTGAAGAGGATTGTGTGATCTATAAGTTGAGAAAAGATGATATGATCTCACTGATGAGGAGCCATCAGAGTCTGGCGCTTAATATTATGAATGCCATCGTAAATCATGAAGCGAAGCTATTGATGAATATGCGACGTGAGTTGGTTCCAATGATGCGTAAGTTCAAGGATAAAGCATCCAAAATTCCTCTGGCAATCAAGCTTTTTCCCTTGGTCTTTATCGCCGTCTATTGTGCGGCATTCTTTTTTATCAGCTATAAAGACTTTTCGTATTAAGAGTTTGTTGGTTGTCTAAAGTTGCAGGGCCCTGGAAACAGGGCCCTGTTTTTTCTTAAGCCACAGATTGGCTTGGTGAGATATGAATACGTTCAATGGAGGTTGTTTTCCGGGTATCAGGATCAATCTTCACAAGGGTAGCAAAGATAGATGCACTGTGCTCTACCGCCTCAAATCGTTGGGGAAGCCGTTGTACCATTCGACGCAGTGCCCCTTCAACCTTCATGCCGATAATTGATTGGTATGAACCGGTCATGCCGATATCAGACTGGTAGGCCGTACCGCTGGGGTGAATGATCTCATCACAGGTCGGGATATGGGTGTGAGTGCCGTAGACAAATGATGCTTTTCCATCAAGAAACCAGCCCATGCCCATCTTTTCACTGCTTGCTTCAGCATGCATGTCGACGATGATGGCGCTGACATCTTCGGGGATTTCATCCATCGCCTGTTCAACAGCGGCGAACGGGCAATCCCAGTTCACACCCATAAAGACCTGGCCGATAAGATTAATGACTGCAATTTTATGGCCACTGCCAGTCTCCTGAACTGTCCAGCCGCGCCCGGGAGCGTAGGCGGAGAAGTTCATTGGGCGAATAAGACGGTCATCTTCATCAATTTGATTAAGAAAGTCCCGTTGATCCCAACAGTGGTTACCGTTGGTGAGCACATTGACACCAACATCAAACATCTCATCAGCCAGCTTAATATTGAGCCCAAAGCCTGCAGCAAGATTTTCACCATTGGCGACGACGAAATCGATCTGGTGTCTGTCGATCAGTCTGGGGAGATGTTCATGCAGAACGCGACGGCCGGCTTTTCCGATTATGTCGCCGATGATGAGGAGCGTTAAGTCGTCAGACATGTGATGATTTCCTTTTCGGTGATAATGGTCTGCAGTGGGATGTCGTGGGGCTCAACAGGAATTGAAGGCAGCTCCTGACAGGAGAATGCGAGACCAATGATGGTATCAATTCGATTTTGGAATTTCTCCAGCCAGCGGTCAAAACAGCCTTTTCCCATCCCGAGACGACTCCCTGAACGATCAAAGCCAACCAGAGGGCAGAGTAGAATGGTTGAACCGTGTTCATGATTCCAGTCTGATCCGTTCTCAGGCTCCAGAATACCAAAGCTGCCAGTGATCCAGTTGGTCCCTTCGGTAATCTCAAACCAGTGCATATCTTTCCCTCCATGCATTCGTGGAGCATAGATGGGGCAGGGAGGAGTTTCAAACAGCGTGGTGGTATCAACCTCTTCGGCAAGGGCGCGGTAGGTAAGTAGATGATGTGTTTCAGTGATGTTCTCTTTGAGGTGTTCCAAAAGGCGCTTTTCAATCTCAAGTGAGAAGCTGAGCCGTTGGTCTGTGGATAGAGCGCGGCGTTGAGAGAGTGCTTTGGCTCTAAGCTGGGGCTTTGATACAGTCATTGAATTGGCTTCGACTTTATAGAGAATATTATAGGGGGAGCAAAAAAAGAGCGCCCCCGCGCTGGCGATTTGGCAATAAGTTGTCGAACCCTCCAATGGAGGTGGGCGCCGCACTCTGACATTAGGTATCCCGGCTCATGGGGACGCACACAATCAGTGTAGGTAGGCTCCCGTTCGACGCATATCGGCTCAGGCAACTTTGGCTGCCAATCGATCAGCGCAGGGGCACTTTCACTAAACCTTCTGCTTGTAAAACTACATCATCCAAAGCAGAAAGCAAGTCATTCAGATTCTCCACCTGACCCTGATCTTTTTTAAGCAGGTCGCCTGCAAGGTTGAGTGCCACAAGAGCCATCAGGCGGTCTGAAGCGACGGTAGAGCCGAGTTGGCGAAGCTCATCAATTTGAAATTGTACCATATCAGCTGCGGCCAGAAGTTGTTCAGGATCATCATCAGTGCGAATCGTAAAGCTGCGCCCCATTAAGGTGATTTCAACCGAGTGACTCATTGCTCTTCCTTCGCGCTATCAGCCATGAGCAGATCAAGTTTTTCAATGGCGTGGTCAACTCGAGCCTTTGCATCAAGACGGTTGCCCTGTGTTTCCTGAAGTTCGGATTCCAGATTCTGTACCTGATCGCGACGTTTGCGTAGTTCGCTCTCTGCCAGTCGCACAACTTCCCTCAGGCGCTGGTTTTCAGCCATCAGCTTCTCCAGATTACGCCTTATCGCTGACATGCTATCTGTCAGCCTATCAACACGCTGCTGAATCGCTTCCCTATTATCCACAGAACTCATGCATGCCATTGAACCACTGACAGGTGTGATGGTCAATATGTAATGAAGAGAAACTCTCTTTTATTACAAGGTGATAGAGGACTCAATATCTGCCAGCCATGGAAAGTGTTCAATCAACCATGCGGCAATAATACTGAAGCTACCGAGGAATATCATGCTGCCAACCAGTATCAGAAGTATACCAGAGAGTATTTCAACGGCATGCAGGTGTTTTTTGAAGCGCTGTGACCAGTTCAGGAATGCATCGGTGGCCAGGGCCGCTAGCAGGAATGGAATGCCAAGGCCGATCGAGTAGGTGGCCAACAGAAGAATGCCGCTGCCAATCTCATTCTGGGCGCCTGCAACGGCAAGGATTGCCCCAAGAATTGGCCCGACACAAGGTGTCCAACCAAATGCAAATGCAGAGCCAAGCGTTAGGGCACCAACACCACTCTTGGCTTTAACATTGCTGGTGTCCAAGTGGACATCCATCATCAGAAATGGAATACGAATGAGGCCTGTATAGTGCAGGCCAAAGATAAAGATCACTGCACCAGCGACCTTTCCAAGTGTATTCATATGTTCGAGTAGCCACTGTCCTAACCATGATGCCGATGCACCGAGAGCGATGAAAACAAGGCTGAAACCGAGAATGAACCAGAGTGACTGGATAACAGCATGTTTGCGGACTGATAGATTTTCCTGATCACCATGTGCACGCAGAGCATTAACAGAGACGCCACTAATGAAAGAGAGGTAGGCAGGAACCAGCGGCAGTACACAGGGAGAGAGAAAGGATAGTAACCCTGCAACAAATGCACCGATCAATGTAACTTCAATCATATATATTCCTTATCCTCTTTTAATGTTCCAAGTGGTCTCTGCTGCGAACGAATTCTTACTGAGTCAGGTGTTGGTTGCACGCATCCATTCTAAATACTCCCGACTCGACTCTGCAGATAGGCGAAGAATCTCCGGGACTTCATAGGGGTGATTCTGTTTGAGCCACGCAATAACAGGCTCTGAAGCAGCATCCGTTATTTTGATGCTCAGGTAGTATTCATCCTCACACTGCAGTTTGCCTTGCCACTGGTACAGCGATTTACCAGGCGCGGATATCTGAACGCAAGCAGCCAGCCCCTCATTTACAAGGCTTTTGGCAAGTTTAGAGGCATCGACTTCGCATTCGACGCTTGTGAGTATGATGCATGCACCCTGTTCCATCGTGCAAGAGTAGCGTTTTTTGAGCGGAGATTAAAAGCCTGTCAGGCAATCCAGAAGATTAGCAGCACATAGATAGCCCCTGAACCATATGAAAAGAGATATGTGGGCAATATTTCCCAGTGAAGTTTGACTTATCCGAAGTGAGAAACCTGTGAACCGGAGCGCACTCTTTAGTGTGAAGATGCAGGAGGGCCTCGTTTGATTTATGATAGTCGTTGAGCGGACCTCTGCCGGTTGACCTTTGCTTACTCCGGTGCAGGCTACATGTCAGATATTTGAACAGAGCGAAAAGGAGTGATCCATGAGTGAAGCCATTGAATCAATGTTGGGTGAGGAGCGACTCTTTCAGCCGCCCGCTTCAGAAGGGGCGAACATCGCTGGTATGGATGAATACAGAGCGATGGTTTCACGTTTCAATGGCGATTTCGATGGAACCTGGAAGCAGTTGGCCAATGACAGTCTGCTATGGAGAAAACCATTTTCAACAGTGCTGAATGACTCTAATGCTCCCTTTTTTAAATGGTTTGAAGATGGTGATTTGAATCTCTCTGAAAATTGCCTGGATCGGCATGTGAATGCAGATCTTGGTGATCGCACGGCGATTATCTGGGAGGGTGAACCGGGGGATGTGCGAAAAATAAGTTATCAGGAACTATTGGATGATGTGAGCCGGGCCGCCAATGGCATGAAGGAGCTGGGGATAGGGCCGGGTGACCGTGTGGTGATCTATATGCCGATGATTCCGGAAGCTGCTGTAGCAATGCTCGCCTGCACTCGTATCGGGGCAACGCATTCGGTCGTCTTCGGGGCATTCTCTTCACAGGCGCTTCGTGACCGGATTGGTGACGCTCAGGCAAAGCTGGTGGTTACAGCAGATGGTGGGTATCGACGGGGTAGCGTGCACGCCCTTAAGCCTGCCGTGGACGAGGCATTGAGTGAGGGTTGCGGTTCGGTAAAACATGTTCTCGTCGTAAAGCGCGGCAATAATGAGGTGGCATGGACGGATGGACGTGATCTGTACTGGCACGAGGTGCTTGCGGCGCAGAGCGCAAAGTGTGAGCCGCTGGCTGTTTCTGCTGAGCATCCGCTCTTTATTCTCTATACATCCGGTTCGACAGGAAAACCAAAAGGGATTGTTCACTCAACAGGCGGCTATCTGCTCTGGGCGCATCTGACTATGCAGTGGAGCTTTGATTTCCAACCTGAAAAAGACCTCTTCTGGTGCACAGCCGATATTGGCTGGATTACCGGCCATACTTACTCTGTCTATGGTCCGCTCTCCAATGGGGGCACAACATTGATGTATGAGGGTGTTCCAACCTATCCGGATGCAGGGCGTCTCTGGAAAATTTGCGAAGATCATGGTGTAACCATTTTTTACACTGCTCCGACTGCAATTCGTGCGCTGATCAAAGCGGGTGACGAGTGGCCGGCCAAGCATGAGCTTTCGAAACTGCGTGTGTTGGGTACGGTGGGCGAACCGATCAATCCTGAAGCGTGGATGTGGTATCACAAGACCATCGGCGGTGAGAATTGCCCGATTACCGACACCTGGTGGCAGACGGAGACGGGAGGGCATATGTTGGCTCCAATCCCTTTTGCTACACCAACCAAGCCAGGCTCTGCGACCCTGCCTCTGCCGGGAATATTTGCTGCTGTTGTGGATGGAGAGGGAAATGAAGTCAACAAAGGTGGCGGCCTGCTGGTCATAACAAAGCCCTGGCCATCAATGCTGCGTGGTATCTGGGGAGATGATGAACGTTATGTTGAGACCTACTGGCATAAATTTGGACATCGCACCTACTTTGCCGGAGATGGGGCAAGACGTGATGACGATGGTTACTTCTGGATAATGGGTCGTGTTGATGACGTGTTGAACGTCTCCGGCCACAGGCTTGGTACCATGGAGGTGGAGTCAGCCCTTGTTTCTCACGACGCGGTCGCTGAAGCGGCTGTTGTGGGGCGTCCGGATGATCTCAAGGGCGAAGCGATCTGTGCCTTTGTCGTATTAAAAGGTGAGTCATCAGATGCTTTGAAGGCGGAGTTGCGTAAGCATGTCACAGCGGAGATTGGCCCAATTGCCAAACCGGATGATATACGATTTGCTGATACGCTACCGAAAACGCGTTCAGGAAAAATTATGCGCCGTCTCTTGCGCGATATTGCAGCAGGGCGTGAAATTACTTCGGACATCTCAACGCTGGAGGATCCGGGTGTGGTTCGACAACTCCAGTCGCAGGCGTAATCTATGGGGCATATAGAGTAGTATCGTGCGACTGCACCCGTTGATTCGGCATCCGGTAGGTAAAATGCCTGCCGCTGCTCGCTGGTATCTGGCAGGTATTGCTGTGCTCACACTGCTGTTAATTGCTATCCATTTTGCTATTCAGGTTTATGCTCAGCAAGAGGCTCGGCGCCTTGTCGGAGTATGGTCTGAAAATACAGGAATCTCAGTTGGAGATGTTCGTTACCGCATGTTGCGTGGTGCACTTACACTGATTGATTTTCGTTTGAACAGGGATGACTTTCAGCTCTTTGCACCAAACATCTCCTTGCATGGTAACCTCTCTTCTCTTGCCGGGAGTGATCCAGAAGTAACACGCATTGAGATGCGAGGTATGCATGCCAGCCTCAGTCTTGCTTCATTTTCTAATGGTCGGGATATTCCTGTGTTGTTTGGGCAGTTATGGAAATCGGCTCAACGGGTTGAAGTCTATGATAGCAGGATCGACCTTCTTCCTGATGTTAATGCTGTGGCACCAAGCCAGCCAGTGGGCTTGAAGCTGGCCCGTTTGCAAAGTAAAAGCACATTGGGAAAAAGAGCTTTTGAGGCATTGATATATGGGCTTGATGGTGAAGTGAGGCTTACGGCAAACGAGCTTGCTGGCAAAGTGGCCTGGAGCGGTATGAATGCAGACCTGCTACTGGAAAAAGGCTTGGGCCTGACACCGATGCAGGGTCAGTTGGATGGTAGCATTAGCTGGTTATCAAAGCCTGCGACTGCAGGTCACTACAGCCTTAGTGGAGAGGCAAGGTTTAAAGAGGGTGATACTGTCTCTTTTCCATCATCCTCAACGATCAGTTGGCATGGGGCGCTTGAAGAGAATGTCTGGCATGGAAAGCTGAATGGAACCGCCTGGCCTGTTGCAATGTTTGCTAATCATGCTCCGCAGTTTCAAGGGCGTAAGCTCCTGTCTGGAAGTTTTAGTGGAGCGATTAATTTTTCAGGTCATTTGAAGCAGTGGCAGATGGGGGTGGTTGAAACCCATCTTGATGATATTCGTTATGGCCTGGATAGTGCTGAAGATGGCTCTGTTCCTGAGTGGCTGGTGGAGAAAATGCATATTGCCAAAGCTGCTGTGCAGTGGCCGGAGCGACGGATTGATATCAAAGCTGCAGAATTGATCAATGCCGATCTTGGCTTTGATGTGCGGGAAAGTAAGTTGATAGAGCCGCTGTGGAGTATTAAGACTGGCGAAATCGGTCTAAGCCGGATTAGACCAGTACTCTACCTCTCCCAGGGGGAGTTGCGGCTTCCAGATATGAAAGGGAGCTTTGCCGTAAAAGAGAATCGCCGGATGAAGCTGGCTCTGAAGTCGGTTGCTTCGAATGATATGGGTAACGAAGAGCGATGGCGTGTTTCCGGAGGGGGGGCATGGACAGCAAGCAATCGTTCTCGTATGGCAATTAATGTGATCGCAGAGGATGCAACGCTGGTTCGGTTTAGGTCATTGCTGCCAGCCAAAATTAGAAAGTCAGCGAGTGATATCACTGGAAGCGTTGATCTGAAGCTGAATCTTTTGGCTGGTTCGGCCTTTTGGGAAGGGAGTGGGGAGGCATCGATATCAATGGCTGGCCTTACTTATAAAGGTGAGCAATGGCAGGCTAAGAAGGTACTGATTGGGATTGAAAGGATAGGTGCGGGAGTTCCGAAACAGTTGATTCGCCGATTAGATGTGCAGCATTGGCGATATCAGGCGGCACTTCAGCCTTTGGGTTACACAGGCGAGAGTCCAGAAGTTGTGAGGCTTGAAGACGGCGAGGCTGAGCGGTGGCAAATAAACAATACAGTGCTACAAAATGGCGAGGTGGTGGTTGGTCATAAAGATGCTGTTTGGATGGATCAGGTAGCAATTGAAATTAATAACTTAGCGCCTGGAAACAGGGCGCCGATTATAGTGGATGGACGACTGGGTGAGGGGAGTCTTTCATTGAAAGGTGAGCTCTTGTGGGCTAGAGCATTTCCAGAAATCCATAGTGCTAAAATTGTTGTTCGAGACGCTTTACCGTTTTTTATGAATGAGTGGAGCAGAGTGTCCGGAGCGCCGGGTTTGATTCGTGGGCGAATCTATACAGATGCCTCCCTGAAGCGAACTGCAGATGGGCGCTATCAGGGAATGTGGTACTTTCGTCTGCAGAACGGAGCGCTTGATTCGACGGCAGTACAGAGTGATCCGTTACTTGAAAAAACAGGTTTTAACACATTCGATATTTTTTCTGCTTTGCAGAAAGATGGGCGTCTCCGTCTCCGTGTCTCCGTTGATGATGCAGGGCCCTTTAGTGAAGCGTTGGGCAGTGCGTTTGTAAAAACATTAAACAGTGAAATGGCACAGAAGGGGCGTGTTGATCATGAGGTATATAAACCAGGTTCCCTTCTTTCATCGGTTCGCTTGCATGAGAGAGGAACGCTATCTCAGAATGAACGTGTACGATTAAGAAAAGTAATCAGCCATCTTCGGGAAAACCCGAAGCAGTCGATAGAGCTAATTCCTCAACTTGGAATTAACTCCTCGGAAGAGCGCCAGATTGAACGAAGTCGTTATACTCAAAATCTGATCGAAAAATTTATGAATCGTCGAGGAATTACAGCGTCGAGAATATTCCCGGTTTGGCCTGAAGAGGCGCATCGAAGCTCAGAAAGTGTTGGAGGAATCCGTATTCACACATTGCAATAGCTCTTTCGCTTTACAGGATAGGCGTTAGATTCCCGGCTAAGTTTTGGCCTTCGGAGAATTGATAATGACAGTCCGTACCCGTTTTGCTCCCTCTCCAACAGGGATGTTACATATTGGTGGCGCTCGCACAGCTCTATTTGCCTGGCTCTATGCTCGGCACATGGGTGGTGAATTTGTTCTGCGTATTGAAGATACTGATCGTGAACGTTCAACAGATGAGGCTACTCAGGTCATTCTGGATGGTATGAAGTGGCTGGGGTTGGACTGGGATGGAGAGCCGGTGTTTCAGGCCTCGCGTCAGGATGAGCACATTGTGGCCGTTGATCAGCTGGTTGAAGAGGGTCATGCTTACCGATGCTACTGCAGCAGAGAAGAGCTTGATGAGATGCGGGAGGCGCAGCGAGCAACGGGTAAGAAACCGATGTATGATGGCCGGTGTCGCCATCGTTCTGATCGCCCATCCAGCCAGCCGTTTGTCGTGAGGTTCCGCTCTCCTGACGAAGGAGAGACGATTGTGCGTGATATGGTATTGGGCGACGTCTGCTTTCCCAATGCAGAGCTGGACGACCTGATTCTGCTCCGTTCTGATGGCACTCCAACCTATAATCTGGCTGTAGTAGCTGATGACTCCGCTATGGCGATCACACATGTGGTGCGTGGCTCAGATCATCTAAATAATACACCGAGACAGATTCAGTTGTATGAGGCTCTTGGTTTGCCAATCCCACAATTTGCCCATATCCCGCTGATTCATGGTCCTGATGGCGCCAAGATGTCCAAGCGGCATGGTGCTGTGGCGATTACTGAGTACCGTGAGCAGGGCTATCTGCCTGTAGCTGTAAATAATTACTTGGCTCGTCTGGGCTGGTCGCATGGCGATGAAGAGGTTTTTTCAACAGAGAAGCTCATCGAACTCTTTGACCTGACCCAGGTTGGTAAGGCTGCGGCACGCTTTGATCAGGCCAAGCTGGATTGGCTTAACGGGCACTACCTGCGTGAAAGTTATCCGGCTGAGCTTGTTGGCCCGGTCTCTGACCTGTTGGGTATTGAAGTCGAAGATGGGCCAGATTTGGCAGCGGTCATTGCATCACTGCAGGAGCGATCCAAAAATCTGGTTGAGCTGGCTGAAGGTGCCCGGTTCTTCTATGAGGCGCCAACTGAATATGTCGAAAAAGCTGTGAAGAAAAATTTCAAAGATGCTACATGGCCACTGCTTGATTCTTTTGTTGAGCAGGCGGAAACGCTATCGGACTGGAATGCGGAGAGTGCGCACGGGGTGGTTGTATCAGTCTGTGAGCAGGCAGAGATTAATATGGGCAAGCTGGCTCAGCCGATTCGAATCCTGCTATCGGGAGGCCCTATTTCGCCGCCGATTGATCTTACCCTTGAGCTTTTGGGGCAGGGTGAGTCACTGGATCGAATTCGTAGAGGCGTTGAAGTGCTCCGTTCGTAAGCAGGGTTATGGCTGTTTTCGATTATTGTGATCTTGGCTACAGGAAATTTTAATCTTTATGTATTAGAGTGAATCTATGGCTATTACGTTTGGTGTAATGTTACATGTGGATAGGGGGCCTGCTGCGGTGGTTACACCGCCGGCGCAACCACCTGTCATAGAGGCTGTGGTAGAGGCCCCTTCACCGTCAATAGTGCCGTCGATTGAGTTGTCCAGCCGAGGCCGGTTTCGCAATGCCTATTCGCCGCCATCTGCAAAGCCTGATTTGACCTATAATCTCCAAGGAGAGAGTAGTGCATCAAGCGACGCTACAGGGTCAAAGCTCGATCTCTTTGCTTAAGGCTAAGCTGCCCTGATTTCAATCACGGTATAATGATGATTCCCGTTGCTGTTTTAAGGCTTTTTTACCACTTTTAACTTCTTAGAACTAATGCCTGTTGGGCCTGACTTTTCAGGCGCTTGTGCACCGATGTTATTCTAACGCTTGAGTTTGTCTTTCGTCTGGGTAAGATGCGCCGCCCATCGTTATTGATTTGGCCGGCATAGCTCAGTTGGTAGAGCAGCTGATTTGTAATCAGCAGGTCACGGGTTCGACTCCTGTTGCCGGCTCCATTTTTGTCTCGATTGCATGCGCTGATTGACACAGTGTAGCAATCGGGCATTATCGCGCGCCCTTTGTGGTTGGCTTTTTAGCCGTGCTTGGGTGGAGCGATAGTTGGGAGAGGTTCCCGAGTGGCTAAAGGGGGCAGACTGTAAATCTGCTGGCTAAGCCTACGTTGGTTCGAATCCAACCCTCTCCACCAGCTAATTGACTGAGGCCTGGGCCTTGGTGACTGCGGGTGTGGTACAATGGTAGAACCTCAGCCTTCCAAGCTGATGACGCGGGTTCGATTCCCGCCACCCGCTCCAGTATTTTGCTGGATGTAAGTTAGCCCAGGTAGCTCAGGGGTAGAGCACATCCTTGGTAAGGATGAGGTCGCGGGTTCAATTCCCGCCCTGGGCTCCAGAGTTTAGGTGTTGAGTGTGTTTTGTTTCTCATGACACGCGAAGGCATCGCAGAGTATGATAAAAATGGAATGGAGATGAGATATGTCCAAGGAAAAGTTTGAGCGTAATAAGCCGCACGTGAACATCGGTACGATTGGTCACGTAGATCACGGCAAGACTACACTTACAGCAGCAATCACTAAGGTTCTTTCAGAAACCGGTGGTGCTG